>Ga0194125_10008468_pt1 | contig 14488 bp, 9 predicted proteins | sample TA2KigC250mmetaG_FD_148626 | JGI IMG/M metagenome (GOLD analysis project Ga0194125, IMG submission 148626) | Freshwater microbial communities from Lake Tanganyika, Tanzania - TA2015034 Kigoma Deep Cast 250m | ecosystem: Environmental > Aquatic > Freshwater > Lake | place: Tanzania: Lake... | reverse complement strand
GGTCTGGAGTTCCAATACTTCATCCATGCCCTCGAGGCCGCCCAGGTCGAGTACGACCTGGCCAGCGAGAACACCCTCCGGGACTTCGGGTCGGTCAAAGGGAGGACGTTCCGCGTCGGCCGGGCGGACTACGACCTCGTCGTCCTGCCTCCGGCCATGGAGAACATCGACGCCCCGACGCTCGCCCTCCTCGAGAAATACCTCGGCCGGGGCGGCCGGGTTCTCTGCTGGGGCGGGCCGCCGGCTTACCTCGACGGCCGTCCCGACGGCCGCCTCCGGGATCTGGCCTCTTCCGCCCGGAGCTGGACGAGCGCCGGCCCGCCGGATTTCTTCGCCAAGCTGCGGGAGGCCGTTCCGCCGGCCCTGGAATTCGCCTTCGAGGGAATGGCCGAAGGCGACCCGAACCTCTTCTTTCATCATCGCCGGACACTCGCCGACGCCGAGCTCGTCCTTCTCGTCAACACGGACTCCCGGGAAGGCGTCCGCGGGGTTTTTCTGGCCGAGGCCGAATCGTGCGACGCATGGGACGCCTTCGCCGGCTGTCAGCGGCCCTATCCGTTCCGGAAGTCCGGCGACCGCCTGGCCGTCGAGTTCGACCTTCCGGCCGGCGGCAGCCTGCTTCTCTGCCTGAAACCCGAGGCCAGGCCGAGCCCGCCCCTTGCGGAGGAGGTTTGGGAAGATGTCGATACGCCGCCGTCCAAGATCGCCCGCGTTTCGGACAATGTCCTGACGCTCGATTACTGCGACCTGACCCTCGGCGGAACAACCGAAAAAGACCTCTATTTCTACGAAGCCCAGCTCCGGACCTTCCGGGCCCACGGCCTTGACCGCAATCCCTGGGACAGCGCCGTCCAGTTCAAGACGAACATCATCGACCGGGACGTCTTCCCCTCCGATTCCGGCTTCGAGGCCACCTTTCATTTCGACGTTGCCCCGGGTTTAGAGGCGAGGCCCTTCGCGGTCGTCGTCGAGAGGCCCCATCTCTTCCGCGTATTCATCAACGGCCGCGAGACCTCTCCCGAACCGGGCCGTTGGTGGCTCGACAAAGCCTTCGGCGTCTACACCCCGCGGGCCTGGCGGACCGGACGGAACGCCGTCACCCTATCCGCCAAGCCGTTCACGATCCACACCGAGCTCGAGCCCGTCTATATTGTCGGCGATTTCGCCCTGCGGCCGGAGCGGCGGGGCTTTTCCGTCGCTCCTTCGGCGGCCCTCGGGCTCGGGGGCTGGGCCGGCCAAGGGCTGCCGATGTACGGGCGGGAGGTCGCTTATGCCAAGACCGTCATCGTCCCCGAAGGAGCCCTGAAGGAGAGGCTCTACGCGGCGGAACTCGGACGGTGGCTGGGCGCGGCCGCCGAAGTCCGGGTCGACGGCCGGACGGCCGGGGTGATCGTTTCCCCGCCCTACCGGCTCGACCTCACGGCGATGCTTGAAGAAGGCCGGGCCAACGAGGTCGAAGTCCGGATTTACGGGACCCTCAAGAACACCCTCGGCCCCTTTCACAACGACCCGCCGCTCGGCCGGGCCTGGCCGGGCTCCTTCCAGCAGGGGGCGAAGGGCGGACGCCCGCCCGGCTCGGCCTATGCCGTCGTCGGCTACGGGCTGTTCGAGGACTTCAAGGTGACAACGCGGCGGCGTTGACGGAAGCCCCGGTCGGTGGTATCTTCCGACGACGATGAAAGACTCTCTGGGATTTCCCCCCGGAGGCCTTTCGGCCGGCGGGGCCTTGGCCCGGCCTCCGGAGCGAAAGGCCGAGGCCGAGTCCCCGGCCGAAAGCGTCGAACGGCTCCGGCAGTCCGTGCGGGGGCTGATCGAGGTCCTCGGCCGGATGATCGAAAGGCGGGACCCTTTCGTGGCCGGACATCAGCGGCGGGTCTCGGACTTGGCCCGGGCCATCGCCGCCGAGATCGGGCTTTCCCCGAAGGCGGTCGAAGGCCTCGGGATCGCGGGCCAGATTCATGACCTCGGGAAAATCGCCGTCCCGGCCGAAATCCTGAGCAAGCCCGCCCCCCTCTCCGCCCTCGAGTACGACCTCGTCAAAACCCATGCCCAAGCCGGCTTCGACATTCTCAAGGGCATTTCCTTTCCCTGGCCCGTCGCGGAGACGATCCATCAGCATCATGAACGGCTGGACGGGTCCGGCTATCCGCGGGGACTCCGGGGGGAGGCGATCATCCCCGAGGCGAGGATTCTCGCCGTGGCCGACGTCGTCGAGGCGATGTCGGCCCACCGCCCCTTCCGGCCGGCCCACGGTCTCGAGGCGGCCCTGCATGAGATCAACCGGAACCGCGGCCGGCTTTATGATCCGGCGGCGGCCGAGGCTTGTTTCAGGATGTTTCGGGAGAAGGGCTTCCGGTTCAAGGAATGAGGAGAGACATGATGATCGCCGCCCTGGTCGGTTTGTTCCTGGCGGCCGTCGGCGCGCCGGGGGCGATCGACGTCGCCAAAGTGCCGAATCCCCGGACGACCTCCGGCCTCTGGGTCGAAGACGCCGGCGGCGTCCTCGGGGCCGAGTACGTCGCCCTCATCAACGCCGCGTGTCAGAACCTCAAGGACCGGACGACGGCCGAGTTAGCCGTGGTCACCGTCGACGACCTCGGGGGCCTGGCGATCGAGGATTTCGCCGACCGGCTCTTCCGGCGGTTCGGGATCGGCGAGAAAGGCAAGGACAACGGCCTGCTCCTCCTCTTCTCCCGCGACGACCGCCGGGTCCGGTTCGAAGTCGGCTACGGGCTCGAGGGGGTGATTCCCGACGCCCTGGCCGGCCGGATTCTGGACGAGGAAGCCGTCCCTCTCTTCAGGCAAGGGGAGTACGCCCGAGGGATTTTCCAGGCCGCCCGGACGGCGGCCGAGGCGATCGGCCAAGCCGCCGGACAAGACCTGAGCTTCGCCTCCCCGACGACCTGGCCGTCCCAGATCGCCTTGACCGGACCCCTCCCCGGGGCGGATGAGGAGCGGACGCGGGCGAAAGCGGGGAAGGCCGATCCTCTCACGGCCGGGCTGATTTATGCCGCCGCGGTCATCGGCTTCATGGCCCTCGGGCTGGTCTTCGTCTATGTCCGGACCGGGACCAGGGCGGCCAAGACGGCCAAGGAGAAGGCCTTGAAGGGGGCCGGCTTCTTCACGGCCTTGAACTGGATCGGCGGCTTCGTCGGCTTCATCGTCCTTGGGAACATCATCGGCAAATTCTGGCCCGCCCTCCTGGCCTTTGTCGCGGCCCCGACGGCGGCCGCCTTCGGCCAGGCCGGCCTGCTCAAGCCCCTCCGGCGGAGAATCGCCGGCTATCGTCTGACCTGCGCGAATTGCGGTCAAAAGATGAGCCTTCTCGACGAGAGGGCCGACGACGCCTTCCTGACGGCCGAGGAGATCGCCGAGGAGACCGCCCAGGGCATGAACTACGAGATCTGGAGATGCGGGAACTGCGCCCACCTCTCCCGCTTGGCGGTCAAGCTGGGCAAGGCGACCCCTTGTCCGAAGTGCCGCCGCCGGACCCTCGTCCGGACGACGACGACGCTCATGGCGGCCACGACATCCCGCGGCGGCCGGGTCCGCATCACCGAATCGTGCCGGAATCCGGGCTGCGGCCACACAAAGTCCGTCGAACGGTCGACGGCCCGCCTGGGCTCCGGGACTTCTGGCGGATCGGGCCTGGGAGGGTCTTCGTCCCGGGGCGGGTCCTTCGGCGGAGGCCGGTCCGGAGGCGGCGGGGCCTCGAAAGGCTGGTGAGGCGGGGCCTGCGTGTCTCACTCCGAAATTTGGAAGTACTTGTAGACGGGGTAGACGAGGCTCCGCCTTTCCGGGCCTTGAGCTTTCAGCCAGGCGTCGAACACGCCCCATCCGACGAACCCGTCGGCCGCCTGGGGTTCGAGACAATAAAAGGCGACATTGGCCGACGGCTGGGCCAGGTCCACCCGGAACGTCCCGGCCGGAAATTCCTTCCCGGCCGAGGCGGCGAACGCCCCTTCGAGCCTGGTCGTCGGACTTCCTCCGCTCCGGCCCGGATTGACGGCCGTCTTGTCGACCACGAATTCCTCTCCGGAGGCCTTGACCGGCTTGGCCAGGACGTCGACCCTGACGTTGTGGAGGCGGAGCTTCTCGACGACGAAATCGAGCTCGGCCGGGAGGAGGTATCCTCGCGGCATCCTGGCCTCGACCGTCCCGACCGGCTTGGCCAGGAACTCGACGTCCCGGACGAGCTCCGGGGGCTGGAGCATGTGGGGAGCGATTTTGGCCCGGACGCTGGTCCCGGGGATGAGGGAGGAGATGTTCCTCTCCTTGTACATCAGGATATCGACCTTGCCGTAGGATGCGTATTTCCCGGCGACGAAGTTGCGGAGCTCGCCGCTTTCGGCCTTGGCCTTGACGGCCTCGACGACGGCCTCGTCGGCGGCCCGGCAGACCTCCCTCATCTCGGCCCCGCGGGCGGCGGCGTAATCGAGGACGGCGGCGATGAGGGCGTAATGGGCGTAGATCCGGCGCTCGAAGGACTCGTGCCCCGGCGTCTCGGCCAGGATGGCCATCCTGTTCCGCAGGCCGTAGGCGTTGGCGATGAACTTGGCCTCGGTCGTCCACATCGCCGCCTCGGGCGTCCAGATCGTCGGCGGCCAGCGGTTGTCCGTGCCGCAGTGGGTGAAGACCTCGAGGCCGAACTCCTTTCGGGCCGCTTCCCGGACGGCGGGGAAGAGCTTGTCGAAGACGTAGTCCCGGGGGCCGGGATGGGCCGCCGGGACGGTGCTGCCGATATAGCCGATGGCGTAGCCGTGCTGGACCCGCCCCATGAGATGCCCGTCATAGATCAGCGTCGGGTCCCAGCGGTTGAAAACCGCCCGGTAGAGGCCGGCGACCTCGGCCGTCTCGACCTTGACGGCGTCGCGGTTGAGGTTGAGGTTCTGGGCGTTGTTGCCCGAGCCGAGGAGATGAGGCGTGCCCTCGTTCAAGCTCAGGGTGTCCGTCCCGTCGACGTTGAGGCAGGGGCAGACGATGATGACCAGGCTGTCGAGAAGGGCTTTCCGCTTCCCGAAGAGAATGTCCCGCATGAGCATCATCAGGGCTTCCTTGGCCTCGGGCTCGTAGGCGTGGATGTTGCCCTGGAGATAGACGACCGTCTTCCCGGATTTGGCCGCCTCCTCTGGCGTCGCGAGGCGGGGATTGGCCAGGACGGCGGCGACCCCGTTCTTCCGGAGCGGGGAGGTGAACATGTTGATCAGGGCGACGTTCGGGCTCGACCAGCGGAGGACGTTGATGAACTCGAGGACCTCGGTCGACGAGGCCGTCCTTTCGTAGCGCGTTTTTTCGGCCACGGTCAGGAACTTGGCCGGCCAGCTTCCGTTCCAGCCCTTGGGGACGGAATCGCCCCAGTAGATTTTCCCGGATTCGGCGGCCAGCCATCCGCCCAGGGCGATCGAGACGGCCGCGGCGAGGAAGACGGGTTTTTTCATCGCTGAACCTCTCTGTCCGATTTCGGCGGTATTCTACCAAAAAGTTCGAATCGCCCGATAGCCGCCGGGCGGGGATTCGGGACATGAAGAGTTTCCCGCGGCCGTTTCGGGAAAAAGCCCTTTGCCGGACAGGAGATATCCTGGATAAATCGCGGTCGACATCCGCTATGTCCTCTGGGTGACGGAGAAATTCGGGGGGGCGTCCCGGCGGCTCGAGGAGATGGGGATCCGCTAGGCCTTCGCCGGGCGCGGCGGCCGGGCCCAGGCCGTCCGGAGGAGGGTGAACTCGCGGCCGTCCGAGGCCCGGGACAACCGGTGGAGGAAGGCCGGCGGATCGGCCTCCGCAAGGCGCGCCGTTTCGACGACGATCCCGTCCCCGTAGAAGGCTTCGCTCCGGTAGTTGACCTCGATGGAGGACGGCCGGGCGTTGAACAGGACGTCTTCGGGGACGGTCTCCAGGGCCCTCTGGATGTAGACCGTCGAGGTGACGTGCCGGTTGATGTCGAGGTCGGAGAAAAAGACCGGATACTCCCGCCCGAGGTCCGCCCGCGTCGGAGCGGGGAGAGGGGGGAAGTCGTCGGCCACGGCCCGGGCGGGGCGGAGGGGGTAGAGAGGAAAGTGATCGGTCAGCTTGACCGGCCTTTTCGTCTTGAGATCGATGACGATCCAGGACGAGGTCGCCTGAATCGCCGGGCCGGCGGCGTCGGCGATCTCGAATTCGCGGAGGGCGTAAAGCGGCAGCTGGGCCGACGGCCAGGTCCGGAGAGTCACCGCCTCCCCCCAGCGGGGATATCGGGCGAACCGGACGTGAAGGCGGGAGAGGACCCAGGTCAGCCCCTTGCCGAAGAGGTCGATGACCCCGACCTTCAGGGCGGCGGCATGGTCGGCCGCGGCCTCGAGGAGGTAGTCCACGGCGATGACCGGCTGGAGCCGTCCGGAGAGGTCGAGGTCGACGGCCCTGACGGCGAACCTCTTGACGTGCTCGAATTCGCTCATCTCGCTCCCCGCCGCCCATTCTATAAGATTTCCCGCGGAGGATGAAGCCTCGAGATTGACACTCCGCGGGCCTTGGATTACATTGGCGCCCGGAGGTGGCGGACGTGCCTTCGCCCATCGGCTTCGACAACGAAAAGTATCTCGACGAGCAAACGGCGGCGATCCTCGAACGCGTCGGGCGGTCCGAAAACAAGCTCTATCTCGAGTTCGGCGGGAAAATCCTCTACGATTTCCACGCCGCCCGGGTCCTGCCCGGCTTCGACCCCAACGTCAAGATGCGGCTCCTTCAGGAGCTCCGGGACCGGGCCGACATCCTTCTCTGCATCTTCGCCGGCGACATCGAGCGGAAAAAAGTCCGGGCCGACTTCGGGATCACCTACGATGCCGACGCCCAAAAACTCATCGACGACTTGTCCGACTGGGGACTGGACGTCCGCGGCGTCGTCATCACCCGATTCGACAATCAGCCCTCGGCCCGGGTGTTCAAGAGCAGGCTCGAGCGGCGGGGGATCCGGGTCTTCACCCACGGGTACACCAAGGGCTACCCGACCGACGTCGACCTCATCGTCAGCGACGCCGGATACGGGGCCAATGAGTATGTCGAGACGGCCAAGCCGCTGGTCGTCGTCACCGGCCCGGGCCCGAACAGCGGGAAGCTGGCGACCTGCCTCTCCCAGCTCTATCACGACCATCGGCGGGGGCGGCGCTCGGCCTACGCGAAGTTCGAGACCTTCCCCATCTGGAACCTCCCCCTCAAACATCCCGTCAACGTCGCCTACGAGGCGGCGACGGCCGACATCAAGGATTTCAACCTCGTCGATCCGTGGCACCTCGAGTCCACCGGCCGCGTCGCCGTCAACTACAACCGGGACGTCGAGGTCTTTCCCGTCCTCCGCCGCATCCTGGAGAGAATCACCGGGGGGGAGGCCCCTTACCGGTCGCCGACCGACATGGGGGTCAACCGGGCCGGATTCGGGATCGTCGACGACGCCGTCGTTCGCGAGGCCGCCCTCCAGGAGCTCATCCGGCGCTACTTCCGCTACCAGTGCGAATACGTCCTGGGCTTCGTCGAGAGGGAAACCGTCGAGCGGGCCGAGCTCATCATGAGGGAGATGAACGTTCGTCCCGAGGACCGCCGGGTCGTTCCCGCGGCCCGGGAGGCGGCCAAGGCGGCCCCGGAGAAAGGCAAGGGGCACGAAGGGATCTATGTCGGCGCGGCCATCGAGTTGGCCGACGGCGCGGTCTTGACGGGCTCGAACTCCCCCCTTCTCCATGCGGCCTCGAGCCTCGTTCTCCACGCGGCCAAATCCCTGGCCGGCATCCCCCGGGCGATCCCCCTCCTGTCGACGGCGACGATGGAGGCCGTCGCCCGCCTCAAGAAGGACGTCATGGGGATGAAGGCGGTCAGCTTGAATGTCGATGAAGTCCTCATCTGCCTCAGCCTCAACGCCCCGGCGAACCCCGCCGCTCAGATCGCCATCGAAAAGCTCAAGGAGCTGAGGGGCTGCGAAGTCCATCTGACCCACATGCCGACCCCGGGCGACGAAGCCGGCCTGAAGCGCCTGGGGCTCAACCTGACGAGCGAGCCGAATTTCGCGACCAAGAACCTTTTCGTCTCATAGCCGGGCGGGCCGTCGGATGATCGAGGTCAAGGAGCACATTTACGACGACGACCCGAGGGACGGCCCTCCCGACGTCAAGACGGCCTTGAGGGACGTCGAGTACTTCTTCCTGGGCAACGGCCTCATCCAGGCGGCCGTCCAATGGGCGAGGGGAGGCGAGGGCACGCCGCTCGGCCTTCTCGTCATGGACCCGGAATATCTCGGGAAGAAGCGCGAAGCCTTGACGATGGACCCGTCGGAGGGCTTGGCGCCGACAAGACTCGAAATCCGGGGCGATTCCAGCCGCGTTTTCCTGCCGGGCGGGAGCGGATTGGCGGTTGCGTGGGACGAAAGGGGCGGCGTCCCGGCCGCGCGGGCGGAATGGCGGGGGGAAGGATTCGCCGTGTCCGAGAGATTCTTCGTTCCCGGCCGCGACGAGTCCGAACTCGTCCGGGAGGTCGAAATCGCGAACCTGTCCGGCGGGAGGCGCAGGCTTCATGTCCGAACGGGCGTCCCGCGATGTCGCCTCGAGCGGACGGTCGTTCTCGGGCGGGAGGAGAGGCAAACGTTGTTTCTTGCCTATGTCCTCGATCCGGCCGCCCGGGCGATCTCCCTGGAAATCCGGGAAAAGGCCGAAATCCCGGAAGCGACGAGGGCTTATCGGCGCTCGCTCGCCGAAACTTCTTTCGGCCATCCTCTTCTCGACCATTTCTTCCGGGCGGCGCGGGCCCAACTCCCCGCGGCCGTCTCCCGGACGGGACGGGCGGACGGAAGCATTTGGCAGTACAACCGGGAGTGGCTCCGCGACCAGTCCGTCGTCGCCCAGGCCCTGGCCGTCCTCGGCGAGCGCGGCCTCGCCCGGACGATGTTCGGCCGGCTGTTCGCGGAGTTCGTCACGGACGAGGGCGGCGCGGTCGATTCGAGCGAGAGGCGCCATCCGGATGAAGTCGAGCTCGACCAGAACGGCTTCCTTCTCCATGCCTTCCGCCGGTACGTCCTTTGGACGGGCGACCGGGATGCCATCGGCGAACATTGGCAAAAAATCGCCGCCGCGGCCGAGTTTCCGCTCCGGCCGGTTTTCCGCCACGGGCCGTCGGGCTTGCTGGCCAACCGCCGGGAGTTTTGGGAGCGCCACCGGGTTCACGGCATCGAGCCGGGGCTCGAGCTCGCCCACCAGCTATACGTGTCGGTGGGGCTTGAAGCCGCGGCTTCGCTCGCCCGGATGACGGGGCGGCCGGACAAGGCGGCCCGTTGGGAAGCCGAGGCCCGGCGCCTCAAGACGGCCGTCCTGGAGGACCCCGTCTTCCGAATGGTCGACAACCGCGGCTTCATCAAGCGCCGCGGCCTCGACGGCCTCGTCCAGGAGCGGATCAATCCATGGCCGGAGGCCGGCCTTCCGGCGGAGGCCCCGCTCCGGGCCGAAGCCGAGCATTTCCTCCATCCCGACGCGTCGGCCGCGCTCCCGCTCGCCCTGGAATTCGTGCCGATGGGCTCGCCCCTGGTCTCTCTGACCTTATCGTCGCTCGAAACGCTTTGGAACCAAGCTTGGACCGGGGGCGGGTACGGACGCTATCATTTCACCTCGGAGCCGGACTCCGCCGGCCCCTGGCCTTTTCCCTCGCTGTTCGTCGCCCGGGCGGCGGTCGAAGCCGGCGACTTCGACAAGGCCTGGCGCGTCCTGGAGTGGCTGAACTCCCTGCCGGGGGGGAAGGCCGGGGCCTGGTTCGAATTCTACGGAGATCGGATCGCCCCGCCCTTTCCCCAGGTCGGGATCATCCCCTGGACCTGGGCGGAAATGGTCCTTCTCCTCGTCCACCACATCCTCGGCCTTCGGCCCGAGGAGGAGGGGATCCGGCTTCGGCCGAGGCTCCTGCCCGGGATGGGGCCCGTCGAGGCGAATTTTCGGGTTCGAAACGGCCGGGTCGAAATCGCCGTTCAGGGCGGAGACGCCGCCAACCGCTGGTCTTTCAGCTCGAACGGCGAGGTCCTCCGGGAAACGGACCGCGAGATCGTGTTGAAATATCCCGCCGGGACGGTCCGCGTCTCCGCCGTCCGGATTTGACTTTGTCCATGGCCCCGATAGAATGGAAGGCGGACCGCCCATGAGCCTCAACATCGTCCTCCTCGGCATCGGCCAGGTCGGATTGCATCTGGCCAAGGTCCTGTCCCGGGAGAACCACAACATCGTCGCCGTCGACAGCAGTCCCGCCCAGTGCCGCGAGGCGGAGGAAGGCCTGGACGTCAAGGTCCTCCAGGGCCAGGGGAGCGATCATCGCGTTCTCGAAGCGGCCGGCATCGAACAGGCCGACATGATGATCGCCGCCACCGGCAACGACGAACAGAACGTCCTGGCCTGCAGCCTGGCCGCTCGCTACGGCGTGAGGCAGAAGATCGCCCGGATCCGCAATCCCGCCTTCTTCGAGAATCCGCCCCGTTTCACCCTGGCCGACTGGGGGGTCGACCTGGCCATCCAGCCCGAGCACGAGACGGCCAAGGAAATCGTCCTCCTCGTCAAGCGAAGCGCGGCGACCGACGTCCTGGAATTCGCCGGCAACAGGGTCCAGCTCATCGGCATCCGGATCGACGCGACCTGCCCCCTCGTCCACAAGTCCCTCGAGGCCGTCAGCCGGGAGTTCCCCGACAAGGTCTTCCGCGTCGTGGCCATCCATCGCGGGTCCGAGACGATCATCCCCGGGGGAAACGACATCTTCCAGAACCGGGACCAGCTGTTCGTCATCGCCGCCGCGGCCGACATCCCCGGAGTCATCGCCTTGATGGGGAAATCCGAGGAAAAGCTCCAGCAGATCATGATCCTCGGCGGGGGGCGGGTCGGCCGGGCGACGGCCGGCCTTCTCGACGCGGAAAAGGAGCTGGCCATCAAGCTCATCGACTCCGACGCCGACCGAACCCTGGCCCTGGCCGATGAACTCCAGCGGACCTTGGTCATCCACGGCGACGGCCGCGATTTCAACCTCCTGGCCACGGAAGGAATCCTCGAAACCGACGCCCTCATCAGCGTCACCGAAGACGAGGAGACGAACATCCTGACCAGCCTCTTGGCCAAGCATCTCGGGGTGACCAAGACGATCGCCCTCGTCAACCGCCGCGAATACCTCCCCCTCATGGCACCCATCGGGGTCAACGCGGCCGTCAACACGAACCTCATCACCTCGAACGCCATCCTCCGGCTCATCCGCCGGGGGGACGTCGTTTCCCTGGCCACGCTCTCGGGCATGGACGCCCAGGCCGTCGAATACCTCGCCCATGGCGAATCCCGCATCACCCGAAAGCCGTTGAGCAAGATCGACTTCCCCAGGGGAGCCATCCTGGGCGCCGTGACCCGGGGGGACGAGATCATCATCCCCGTCGGCGAGACGCGGATCCAGGCGGAGGACCATGTCATCGTTTTCTCGGTGCCCCGGGCCCTGCCCGAGGTCGACAAACTCTTTGCGCGCTAGGGCAAGGGCAAGGACGTGAACTTCGGCATCGTCGGCCGCGTCCTCGGATATCTTGTCCTTTTCATCGGGGCGTTCATGGCCCTCCCGGCCCTCTTCGCCTGGCACTACGGCGGCGACGATCTGGCGGCGATCCTCATTTCCTCGGCCCTGACGGCCGCCGCGGGAGGGCTGCTCATCCTCGTTTTTCGTCCGAAGGGCGAACTCCTGGTCAAGGACAGCTTCGCCGTCGTCGCCTTCGGCTGGCTTCTGGCCTCGACCTTCGGCGCCCTGCCGTTCCTCCTCTCCGGCCATATCCCCTCCTTCGGCGACGCCTTTTTCGAAAGCATGTCCGGCTTCACGACGACCGGGGCGTCGATCCTCCAACGGGTGGAGGATCTGCCCCACGGCCTCCTGTTCTGGAGGAGCCTGACCCATTGGCTCGGCGGGATGGGGATCATTGTTCTCTCGCTGGCCATCCTGCCGATGATCGGGGCCGGCGGCACCCAGCTCTACAAAGTCGAGATCCCCGGTCCGGCGCCGGACAAGATCACCCCCCGCGTCCGACAGACGGCGACGGCCCTGTGGGGCGTTTACCTTGTCCTGACCGGCCTGGAAACCCTCCTTCTTCTCGTCGGGGGGATGAATCTCCATGAAGCGCTCTGCCAGACGTTCGGAACCGTGGCCACCGGCGGATTCTCGACGAGGACGGCCTCGATCGGCGGATTCCACAGCCTTTTTGTCGAAGCCGTCGTCATCGTCTTCATGCTCCTGGCCGGGACGAATTTCACTCTCCATTTCCACAGCCTGAGGGGGAGGCCTTCGGCCTACTGGAAAAGCGAGGAATTCCGGTTTTATCTGGGAGTCGTCGGGGTCTTCGCCGTTCTCCTGACGATCGACAACGTCCTGGCCGGGGCCCAGCGGGCCGGAGAGGCGGTCCGCCATTCCGTTTTCCAGACCGTCTCGATCACGACGACGACCGGCTTTTCGACGGCCGATTTCGGGCAGTGGTCCCCCTCGGCCCAGTTCATCCTCCTGTTCCTGATGTTCATCGGCGGCTGCGCCGGGTCGACCGGGGGCAGCATCAAGATCCTCCGGGTCATGATCCTCATCAAGCAGGGATTGGCCGAGCTGAAAAAGCTGCTCCATCCCCGGGCCGTCATCCCGGTCCGGATCGACGGCCGCAGCGTCCCTCCCGGCGTCGTCGTCAACATCCTCGGCTTCATGTTCCTCTACCTCGGCCTCCTGATCGTCTCGACCCTGGCCATGAGCCTGATGGGCCTCGACCTCGTCTCGGCCTTCTCGTCGGTCACGGCCTCGCTCGGGAACATCGGCCCGGGACTGGGCCTTGTCGGTCCGGCGGCGAATTACCAGGCCGTCCCCCCGGCCGGCAAATGGCTGCTGTCGTTCTGCATGCTGGCCGGACGGCTCGAAATCTATACCGTCCTCGTCCTCTTCACCCGGGATTTCTGGAAATAAGCGGCAGGGGCCATGCCGAACCGGAAGGTCGTCCTCCTCGTCGCGACCGTGGCCGCCTTCGTCGCGCCGTTCATGTCGTCCTCGATCAATATCGCCCTGCCGTCCATCGCCCAAGAGTTCCGGATGACGGCCGTCACCCTGGGTTGGGTGGCGACGGCCTACCTCCTGGCCGCGGCCGCCTGTCTCGTCCCGTTCGGCAAGGCCGCCGACATTCTCGGCCGGAAGAAAATCTTTGTCCTGGGCAGCCTGGTCTACGCCCTTTCCTCCGGCCTCGCCGCCGCCGCGCCTTCGGGGGCCGTGCTCATCGCCTCGCGGGCCCTTCAGGGAATCGGAGGGGCGATGATTTTCAGCACCGGGGTGGCCATGCTCACGGCGGCATATCCTCCTCGTGAGCGCGGCCGGGTTCTCGGAATCAACACGGCCTCGACCTATCTCGGCCTATCCTTGGGGCCCGTCCTGGGGGGATTCTTGACCGAAGGCTTCGGGTGGCGGAGCGTCTTCGGGGTCAATCTCGCTCTCGGTCTCGTCCTCGTCGGCCTCGCCCTCGCCGGCCTCAGGGGCGAGGCGGCCGAAGCGAGGGGAGAGGCCTTCGATGCCGTCGGGGCGGCCCTCCTGGCCGCCGGGCTCTGCGCCTTGATGTTCGGGCTGGGAAAGCTTCCTCGAATCCCGGGCGCCGGATTCATCGCCGCCGGGGCGGTTTTCCTCGCCCTCTTCGTCCGTTGGGAATCCGCTTATCGCTCGCCGCTTTTCGACCTCGACCTCATCCGCCGGAACACGGCCTTCGCCTTTTCGAACCTCGCCGCCCTCATCAACTACAGCGCCACGTTCGCCGCCGGCTTTCTCCTGAGTCTTTATCTTCAATATCTTCAAGGTCTGAGCCCCAGGAAGGCCGGCCTCATCCTCATCGCCCAGCCGGCGGTCATGGCCGTCTTCTCGCCGCTCGCCGGCCGGCTTTCGGACCGGGTCGAACCTCGCCTGCTGGCCTCGGCCGGGATGGGATTGTCCTCGGTCGGGCTTTTCCTTTTGTCCTTCCTCGGCCGGACGTCGTCCCTGACGTCCGTCGGCGCATCCCTCGTCGTCCTCGGAATCGGGTTCGCCCTCTTCTCCTCGCCCAACACGAACGCCGTCATGAGCTCGGTCGAGAAGCGCTCGTACGGCGTCGCCTCGGCCACCCTGGGGACGGCGCGGCTCACCGGAATGATGTTGAGCATGGGCGCGGCGATGCTTGTCTTCGCCCTCTATTTGGGAAAGACGGCCATCATGCCCGAGGTCTTTCCGCGGTATCTCGCGGCCTTGCGGACGGCCTTCGTCCTTTTCGGAGCGCTCTGCGCCGCCGGCGTCTTCGTCTCGCTGGCCCGGGGAAACCTGAATGAGGCGAAGGGCGGAAACCGATGACCGCGCCGGCGGCCGGACGGGGATCCCCGAGGCGTTGACAAACCCGCACTGAAATCCTACAATATTAGTAGGAAATAGAGCCGGGGAGGGCGCTCCAAGCGTTGTCCCGGCGCCCGGAATCGGGTATAAACGATTTTTCGAAAGG
>Ga0194125_10008459_pt1 | contig 14496 bp, 8 predicted proteins | sample TA2KigC250mmetaG_FD_148626 | JGI IMG/M metagenome (GOLD analysis project Ga0194125, IMG submission 148626) | Freshwater microbial communities from Lake Tanganyika, Tanzania - TA2015034 Kigoma Deep Cast 250m | ecosystem: Environmental > Aquatic > Freshwater > Lake | place: Tanzania: Lake... | reverse complement strand
AAGATGCAAGGCCGGCCCGTCTACATCGCCATGCAGGCGGAGGGACGTGAGTGGGTCCGAATGTTCTCGCCTGAGATGATCGCCAAGTTCGACTACGTCTTCACGGATTCGATGACGTGGACGAATGATCGCGGCAGACGCATGCGCCTGTGGATCCCGAACGAGGTCGAGGTCGGCGACAAGCAGCAGTTCATGGACCTGCTGGTCGACCGGACCGTCGGCATCCTCAACCGTGAGCCCATCGACATCTACGTCAATCCCACCTTCCTGCCGGCGGCCATCGCGGATGAGTACGATTTCCTGTGGACCGCGGAGCGGATGGACCGGGTGATCCGGGCGGCGGTCAAGAACGGCATCGCCATCGAGATCAACGCCCGGTACAAGCTGCCCAGCGAGACGTTCATCCGCCGGGCCAAGGCCGCGGGCGCCAAGTTTTCCTTCGGCACCAACAACGGCGGCCGGGACGATCTGGGCGACCTGGCCTACAGCCGCCTGATGGCCCGATGCTGTGACCTGACCAAGGACGACCTGTTCGTCCCCAAGCCCGACGGCCAAAAGCCCGTCCAGAGGAAGGGCCTGCCGCAGTAATCGGGGAATCGAGCATCAAGAGTGCGTTCCCTGGAACTACCAGGGAGGTCTGCGCGGACAGGCTCCGGTGAGGATCTCGCAGCCACGGTCGGTGATGAGGATATCGTCCTCGATGCGGATGCCCAGTTTGCCGGGGAGATAGACGCCGGGCTCGATCGTGATGACCTGACCGGCTTGGAGTCTGCCTTTGGCCTGCTCTTTGAGGAAGGGGCTCTCGTGGATTTCCAGGCCGAAGCCGTGGCCGGTGCCGTGGCCGTAGACGGGCAGGCCGCTTTCACGAATGGCATTACGGGCCGCGGCATCGACCTCCACGAGTTCTGCTCCCGCTTTGGCTGCCCGTATGGCGGCGGCTTGGGCTCTCTCCACGACCTCATAGGCCCGGCTATAGGCGGCTGTCGGTTTGCCGAATGCGAAGGACCGCGTGATGTCGCAGCAATACCCGTTGTACTTGGCCCCGAAGTCGATCAGGATCGTATCGCGCTCTCGGAGCACCCGCTGGGAAGGTTGGTGGTGGGGCCGCGAGGCGTTGGGCCCGAAGGCGACAATCGTCTCGAAGCTGACTTTGGCGTCCTGCCTGCGCATCTCGAGGTCGAGAATCCCGGCCAACTCGCTCTCGGTGATCCCCGGTCTGGCCTGGAGCACCGCCCTCTGGAACGCGCCGGCCGCGATGGCGGCGGCCGATCGGATCGTCGCGAGCTCGCTTTCGTCTTTGACGCTCCGCAGGTCTTCGACGAGACCGCTGGCGCCCCGCAGGCGAGTTCCCACGCTCTTCTTGAGAGTCTCGTACTGTGCGAGAGAAATGGCCTTGTCGACGGCGATGGTCCGGGCGGACTTGAGCTTTGTCGCGAGCTTGCCCGCGGCTTGGGCGATCGGGTCTTTGCGCTCGACGATCTTCGCCAGGGGGCATTCTTTCTGGGCCTGCTCGATGTACCGGCTGTCGGTCAAGAGGTACACCGCACTGCCGGCCACTACGGCCCAGCTATCCTCGCCCGCGAAGCCCGTAAGATAGGCAACATCGGCAGGCTGGGTAAGAATCAGGGCGTCGATATGAAGCTTGCCAAGCCGGCGGCGTAGCGCTCGCACGCGTCGTTGTAGATCTTCCGTAGGCATGAGGCTCGTATGCTCTCCTCATTGTGTCACATGCAGATTGTTTCAACGTAGACCGTTTGTATCGCCGCACCGAGCAACAGGCTCAAACCTCTTTCGTGCGTTAGACCGCTCCATTATACCATGGGCCGGAAAACAATGGGGATTTGGCAGCCGGGAGTATGGTTCTTATGCTTTACTTGGCGGGGGTATGCAGAAGGCGGGAAGAGCCGATGGGACAGTTCGCGGTGTTTTCCGCAGGGGAGAGCTGTCTTGCTCAAGACTCACCTGGGTTCTCACGTGCGCTGTGTCGCAGGTGGGGGCCTTTTCCCAGCCCAAGAGGGGGGCGGGCGTCCTTTTCCTGCCTTGTTCCGGGGGCGGTCTGCCGGTATGATGGGCGGATGTTTCGACGATAATCCCGGCTGACCGTACTTGAGAACCATCGACCCATGCTGCTACTGCTGCCGATTCGCACGAGTATCTGGCCCCGACGAACCCCCTATGCGAACTATGTCCTGATTGCCATCAACATCGTCATTTTCCTTCTTTCGTACTCGTTCCAGCGGCGCTACGCCTATATGATTGGCGGCCAGATCGGTCATCTGTCGATCCGTCCGTGGTTCTTCCATTGGGTCCTCATACCCGGATACTGGCGCTACTGGCACTTCTTGTCGTACGCCTTCCTGCACGGCGGGGTCCTGCATATTGTCGGCAACATGTTTTTCCTTTATCTGTTCGGCAACAACATCAACGACAAGCTCGGTCACGTCCGGTACGTCCTCTTCTACCTGGCCGGGGCCGTCTTCAGCGGCGCCACCTATACCTTGCTGCACTGGCCCTCCCCCGTCCCGACCCTGGGCGCCAGCGGGGCGGTCTCGGCCGTCATCGGCGCCTACTTCGTCCTTTTCCCGCAGACGCAGATCACGGTGCTGTACTGGGTCGTCTTTCTTATCGGAACGTTCCAGGTCCCCGCCCTGTATTTCATTGGCTTCAAGCTGATCATTTTCGACAACATCATCACCCAGTTCACCCCCGGGGTGGCCTACGATGCCCATCGGGCCGGATATGCCTATGGAATCACCCTCATTCTGTTCCTCTTGAAGGTCCGGCTTCTCAGCGGGACGCACTACGATCTCTGGGGCATGATCCAGCAGTGGAACCGCCGCCGGCAATATCGCGAGGCCGTGGCGGCCGGCTACGATCCGTTCCGAGGGGTGGGAATCCGCCGGCACGTGGAGGCGAAAGAGATCCCGAGGGTGCACCTGGGCCGCCAGGGACAGGAGCGGATCGAGCAGATCCGCCACGCGATCCACGATTGGATCGAGCAGCACAACCTGCACGCGGCGGCCGATCTCTACGTCGAGCTGATGCGGCTGGACCCCGGCGTCGTGTTGCCGCGACAGCACCTGCTCGACATCGCCAACCAGTTGGCGAGCGAGCACCGCGCCCCCGAGGCGGTCCAGGCCTACGAGCAGTTCCTGACGCACTACAAGCTCACCTACGAGTACAGTGAGCAGGTGGAGCTGATGCTCGGGGTTCTCTATTCTCGCTATCTTCACAATCGCGAGAAGGCGGTTGAGCATCTGCGGCGGGCCGTGGAGAGGCTGGTTGACCCGGGACAAAAGCAGATGTGTCGCGACGAATTGGCGCGACTGGGCGCATGAACTTAAATTTTTCTACCTTTTTGTTTTGCCCAAATCACTTAAGTCTTGACAAGCGGGATAAAGTGCAGTAATTTGTCAACCCGAAGGATCGCCCTATCTGCGGGCTTTTCCAAGGCACCTGTGGGAACGTCTTTTAGGAGGCCAGAAGATGCAGGCTCGCGTCCGTACTCCCCAGCGCGCAGGATGTGTGACGTCATTTTCCGGTTGGGTGTTTGCATTGTTGGTGGCCGTGGTGTTGATCTTGCCGGCCTCGGCTCGAAGCGCGGATACCCCCACCCTGGTTACTCTGCCCAACGAAGCGGCGGCGGCCAGATCCGCGGCCAACGAGCCGTACGTGGCGGAGGTCATCGGCAACGACGTCCGCATCCGTTCCGGTCCCGGCACCAACTTCTACCAGTGCGGCAAGCTCTACGCGGGGGATCGGGTCCAGGTCGTCAAGTCCCAGCAGGGCTGGTCCTGCATCGTTCCGCCGCCGGGGTGCTTCTCGTGGATCTCGATGCAGTACGTGGGCATCGATCTGCAGAATCCGACCACGGGCGTCGTCACCGGCGACAACGTCGGCGTGTACACCGGCTCGGACACCGAAGAGGCGAAGTACTCCACCAGCAAGCAGGTCGTGCTTGGCCGCGGGCAGACGGTGAAGCTGCTGGGCGAGGAGAAGGACGATTACTACAAGATCGCCCCGCCCCAGGGAGCGTATCTTTGGGTCAGCAGCCAGTTTCTCCAGCCGGTGGACAGGACGGCCGCCAAGCCGACAACCGAGACGACCGCAACCGCCAAGCCCGCGGTGAAACGCCCGGTGGATCCGAACGCCGCATCCGGTGCGCCGCTCTCCGATCTTGACCTGTACTATGCCCTCGCCGAGAAGGTCAAGGTCGAGCAGGGCAAACCGCTGGCCCAGCAGAACTACACGGACCTCAGGAAGAAGCTGGTCGAGCTGACCGCCAGCCAGGACGGCGGACGGGCCGCCCGTTTCGCGGAGTACACGCTCAAGCAGGTGGAGCGATACGAGCTGGCCTGCAAGGTGGCCAAGGAGCTGGAGCAGCAGGAGAAAGAGCTGCAGAAGACGACGGAGAAGATCGACCAGGCGCGGGCCACGAAATTGGAAGAGATCGTGGATCGCGGCAAATTCGCGATCATGGGTACGCTCGAGACCTCCAGCATCTATGGCGGTGCGGGACAGGCCCGGCGTTACCGCGTCTTGGACGACTCCGGCAAAACGATCTGCTACGCCATGCCCACCGGCGCGGCGGTGAACGTGGACTTCAGCAAGTACGTGGGCCGCAAGGTGGGTCTGGTCGGCCGGATCGAGCCGCACGAGGCCACCGCCCGCGCCTTCATCGAGTTCACGGAGATCGTCCCGCTCGATTAGACGAGACATTCGACTCGGATCGACCCCGCAAGGATGTGGGTTGTCGATTCGCCAGAACAAAAGAAGTCGCGGCAAGGACGTCGCGACTTCTTTTTGTAGATGCCAAGTGTGAAGTTTCACGTTTGAAGCCGGGGGGCTCCCGGCTCCTCCCTTGGCACTTCACACTTGGCTTTTCACACGTGCCACTTCAAACTTCAAAGCTGTCGCAGGCGCGGTAGGCCTCGATGAGAGCTCGTTCGCCTTCCTTGCCGCGTTTGCTCTTGCCGTGCTCCATGCACAGGGTGCCCTGATAGCCCTTACGGTAGATGTGCCGGAAGACGTTCTTGTAGTTGATCTCTCCGGTACCGGGCTCGTTGCGGCCGGGGTTGTCGCCGATGTGGAACGCGGCGATCTCGCTCCAGGCCTTGTCGATGTTCGGGATGAGGTTGCCCTCGGTGATCTGCTGGTGGTACAGGTCGTTGACGATCTTGCAGGACGGGCTGTTGACCGCCCGGCAGATCAGGTAGGCCTGCGGAGTCTTCTGGAGGAACAGGCCCGGATGGTTGGCCCACCAGTTCAGCGGCTCCAGCACGATCACCACACCCGCGGGTTCCGCGATCTCCACGCAGCGGCGCACGTTGTCGATCAGATTGGCCGTTTGGTAGTCGACCTCCAGGCGCTGGCTGATGCAGCCCGGGGCAATGAGTGCCCACTTGGCATTGGCCCGCTTGGCGGTCTCGACCGCCTGCCTGGTGCGGCTGACGATCATGTCGCGGAATTCCGCGTCGGGCATGACCAGGGTCGGCTTGCTGAACTCCGCGTACATGACGAACGGGCCGATCGTCAAGCCCAGCCGGGCCGTCTCGGCGCCGATCTTCTCCTGCTGCTCCGGTGGCTTGCCCATCAGGCCGTTGTCGAACATGGCCGAGAAGCCCTCATCGGCCATGAACTTGAGCTGGTCGAGGGGGTCTTTGCCCGCGTGCTCCTGGAACTGACCGAAGCTCGGCGCATACTTGAGTTTGAACTTCTTGGCGGACTCGGCCGCCCTGGTCACGGACGGCGCGGTTACTGCCGCCGCTGCGACCGCGGCACTCGAAAGCAGACTCCGCCGGGACAGGGATGAGTTGTTGTCTCGATCTTTCATGTTGATGCTCCTGACTGACTCGTATGTGTCTATTGAGACCCAAGCGCCCCATAATACTTGGGGTGGCATCGTCAAGAGTACGATCCTTGACAATGGCGGCTTCCGTGCCTGATGAGTTTTGACGAACAAGTTCGCTCATGGCGGGGTGCCATGCCTACGGCTTTGCGTAGGCATGTCCTGCTCATCGAGTCGAGCATGTCTACGAGGCGTAGACATGGCACCCGGCACCCGGCTAAAACGAGTCCCGGCAGGGACGAAAGAACGCCTTCGGCTTCGCACCGGCCTTCTTTCGCCCCTGCGGGGCTCGGGGTCGTTGTGGACGTTCGTACCCACCGTTGAAACGGTGGGCTATTCTCGGTCGTCCCTGCGGGACTATCTTGGCACCGCCACCCGGCGCAGGAAAGACGCGGCGGAACCCGTCTGTTATTGCTTCATGGCGGTCCACTTCTGGTCGCTCTTGGAGCTGGCGACGACCGTCTCGATAAAGAGCATGCCGCGGACGCCCGCCTCGACGCCGGGGAAGTCCAGGGCCAGCTCGCTCGGCTTTTCGCCCGCGATGGCGCACTTGACGGTCTCACAGAAGTTCATGTAGTTGTTGGCGAAGGCCTCGAGGAACGCCTCGGGATGGCCGGAGGGGATGCGGGTGCCGCGCCCGGCGGCGGCGCTGCAGGCGCCGACGTAGCCGTTGCCGCGCTTCCAGACCTTCTCCGGCTCGTTGTCGCCGCGGGTGTACAGGTAGTTCGGGTGCTCCTGGTGCCATTCCAGGCTGCCCTTCTCCCCGTGGACCCAGATGGCGAGGTTGTTCTCTTCGCCGATCGAGATCTGGCTGGCGTGCAGGACGCCCTTGGCCCCGTTGTCGAACTTGAGCAGGCAGTTGCAGTCGTCGTCCACCGGGCGCCCGGTGACGAAGGTCGTCAGCTCGGCACAGATGTGCGTGATCTTGAGGCCCGAGATGTACTCCGCCAGGTTGGCGGCGTGGGTGCCGATGTCGCCGACGCAGCCGCCGGCCCCGGTCTGCTTCGGGTCGGTCCGCCAACTGGCCTGCATCTGGCCGGTCTTCTCCAGGGCCGTCGCCAGCCAGCCCTGCGGATACTGCACGACGATCTTGCGGATCTTGCCCAGGTCGCCCTTTTTGACCATGTCCCGGGCGAGCTTGGCCATGGGGTAGCCCGTGTAGTTGTGCATCAGGCCGAAGACCTTCCCCGTCTTCTTCACGAGGTCCCGCAGTTGCTTGGCCTCGTCCGAGGTCAGGGTCATCGGCTTCTCGCACATGATGTGGAAGCCCGCGTTGAGGAAGTCCCGGGCAATGGGGAAGTGCCAGTTGTTCGGCGTGGTCACCGCGACGAAGTCGATCCGCTGCGACGCCGGCAGCGCGGACTCGGCCTTGATCATCGCGGTATAGTCACTGTATACCCGCTTGGGGTCCAGGGCCAGGTTCTTGCCCATCTCCTTCGACTTGGCGGGGTCGATATCGAACGCCCCGGCCGCCAGCTCGATCTCGCCGTCCATCCGGGAGGCCTTGCGGTGCACCTCGCCGATGAAGGCCCCCGGGCCGCCGCCGATCAAACCCATTCGCAACTTCCGATCCAGTTTCATACCTGCTCCTTTCAACTTGACAGTGCTATGGACGTCCGTTTTCGATGCACGTGCGCGGGACGCAGAGGCCCGCGCCGTGTTTTCCTCCTGGGCAAAGCCTGCCTTGCGGGGGTCGCACGGAACCTGTGGCGATTATAGAGGTCCCCGCCGCCAACGCAACCGAAAAGGCCCGCTTTTCCCGCCTGCGCGAATTGGGGTTATTCCGCACAGACGACCTTCGGCCGAGTTTGACGTGTGAAGTCTGGGCTTGGTTCCGTTCCGGCCGCGTTGTGGTGGCGCGCGTCCGGAACATCTCCGCATAGGGCGAGTGTGGGCCCCCCAATGCGAGGCCCCGCGTTTGGGGACCCCGTCCCCGCGCGCCGAAAGTCGGGCGGGGACGCCCGACCTACGAAGAGACGCTTCTCGGCGTCACTTATGCCATGGGAGTATAGGGGAATGCCGGGGCGGCACCGTATTTCTACGGTGGAACGACGGCCTCCCGAGGGCAGCACCGCCAAAGATGCTCAACACACTCCGGTGCGCATCTTTGGATAAACGTGCGCATCTTCGGGAAGAGGTGAGCATCTTCGGCCGGGGGTGAGCATCTTTGGCCGGCGGCCCCCCTCTTGCGGCTTTTGCCTGTTTGCCCGCCGGGCGGCGGCGTTTCGGTCATCGGTGCTCAATCGTCCAACCAGCCCGGCGTCGGCAGGGTGACCCGCCAATTATTGGGATCGTTGCCGAAGCGGGTGGGGTGCCGGCGGCCCAGGGAGAAGCCGTAGCCGTCCGGCTGGACAGGCCAGGGGTCCACGCCGCCGGGGAAGTCCTGGCCGTGGGAACCGTCACTGTAGTCCACCCGATCGACCTCGATCCAGTAGCGCGTCCCCCGGGTGTCGACGTCGCCGGGCTTGAGCAGGCGGAGCGTCCCGCCGCGATTGCTGAGCCGGCCCGAACTCCAGGAGAGAACCCGGGCCGGGGCGGGCACGTCGTATTGCCGCATGGCGGCCTGGTCGCGGACCAGCAGCAGGATCTCACCCGGCGCCAGGGTCACCGGCTCCTCGGCGGCCAACCGCACGTTGACCCCCGCGTCGTCCGTCAATCGCCACGGCTCCAGCGCCGTGAAGTCGAACAGCGTGAGGAAGGCCCCGCTGACGTTCAGCAGCTCCACGTATTCCGCGTCGGCGTTGCCCGCGGGATGGTACATGATCTCGTGGATCACCACCGGCCCGACGCGGGGATAGGCATTTGCCGCGCCCGGCGTCGGCTCGCTCATGGTGACGAAGAGGCAGGTCCCCAGACTGGTCCGGTACCGGCCGAACGAGCTGCCGGTCTCCGAGGCCCCGAAAGGCTGTGCGATCAGAGTGTTGGGATAGACCGGGTCGTTGCCGGAATAGAGACAGGCGGTCTCGCCGTTTTCCGAGAAGGCGAACAGCCGGCGCGTGCCGGGATCGAACGGGTTGCCGAAATGGGTGATCTCGTAGAGGACGAGGTACTCGCGCGGGCCGATCGTCGTGCCCGCCGCGATCTGGTAGCGCTGCAGGTCGTTCTTGGTGTCGCTGAGGAACCAGCCGCCGAGGTGGACGGGAGCGGTGCCGAGGTTGTGCAGCTCGATCCAGTCCGAGGCCTCGCCGTGGGCATGGGGGAAGACCTCGTTGATGACGATGGGGCAGTCCTTCCGCCCCCACTGCCGGGCCAGCAGGGCCAGATCGATGCCATCGACGCGGCCGTCCCGATTCAGGTCCGCTGGTCCTGGTGGCTCTGTCAGCCACTGGTGGGCGAGCAGCCGGAGGTCGGCCGTGTCGACGCGCCAGTCGCCGTTGAGGTCCCCGGGCGGACCCTCTGCGTGCGCTGCCGGGCACAGCAGGAGAATCGCAAGACACAGAAAGAGAATTCTAAATCTCAAATCCCAAGCACCAAATCTCAAACAAATTCAAGACCCAGGAAAATCCAAAATTCAAAACGGTGGCACGCCGGACGGCACACCGCACGTGCCTCGCGTTTGTTGCGTGCCAATTGTCCGCCTGGCCTGATGCCCATTCCGCGCTCCTGTACCCTATTTCTCGCGGCCCGGCGAGGGAGGTGCGGCCTGCCAGGCGGCTTTGTCGTTGAGACTGTCCGCGTCCGAGGTCTTGGGGTCCCTGACCGTCAGGGAGTACCCCTGGCCGTCGGTGCTCTTGAACCAGTTATCGGCATATTTGAAGCTCTGGATGACTTGCCCGGCCGCGTCCACCAACTCGATCCGCTCACCGCTGTTGTCCAGACTGCCGGAATATTGGCCCACCACCGGCAGGTTGAGGCCGTACCGGCGCTCGAAGGCGGCGAGGTCTTTGACCACTAGGCAGTAGCCGCCGGGCGGCAGGGCATAACTCGGGAAGGTATAGCCGACCCCCTTGGTGAAGCGGACGAGGTTCAGATCGATGCTCTCGCTGGCGATATTGGTCAGCTCGAGGTACTCGGTGTTCGGATCGTCGGGATTCCCGGTGTCGGGCGGATGGTACATGATCTCACTGATCCGCAGGCCTGGCGCGACCGGCCCGACGGCAAAGACCGCCTCGGTCAAGGCGCTCCACGTGGTGCCGGAAAGGGTCCGGGCTTTCACGGGTACGCTGTGCGGCAACTGGATGGGTCCCGCGTACCGCCGGGCGGAGGGAGAGACTCCGGCGGCGGTTGTCCCCGGCACGCGGGGATCGGTGCCGTCGAGCGTGAACCAGATGGTCCCGGAGGGGGTCATGGACAGGGTGTCGCGGGCGCCCATGGCCCCGCCGTGCCGGGCCTGGCCGTTTACGTGGAACTCGGGGGCGTCCACGTTCGGATACAGATTGGCGCTCTTGAGCCAGCCCAGGACCTGATTCGCCCGGACGGGGAAGAAGGTGTTCAGCTTGGCATTGACGGTGTTGAGCCAGTCCTGGCGCGTATAGGGATAACTGCGCCGATTGTCGCCCCAGCGGGCGGATTCGCCGACGATGGCCCGGTCCGCCTGATTCACTCGGACTTTGAACAGCGCGGCCGCACCCGTCGGGGTCAGAGGCCCCCCGTGAAAGAAATGCCGCCGTACCAGATCGGCGAAGCGCAGCCGGTATTCGGCGTTGCGGACCAGCTTGGCGTGAATGTCCGAGGGACTGCGACCGACTTGGTTGTCGCCTTCGAGGGTGTGTTCGGCGTCCCAGGAGTGGAACCGCCATTGGCCGCCCGGGACGTTGCGACGCGTGGCGTACCAGTTCTTGTGCGGCCAGTCGTGATTGCCGCAGTAGTAGTTGGCCAGCAGATAGGCGATGAAGTCGTCCACGTCCAGCAAAGTGCATACGAGCAGGTACTTGGCCGGATTGGTGGGGTCGGCACCGACGGCGTTGGCGGCGGCGACCAGCGCATTGTAGTTCGTCGTGGCGTTGCCGCCGCGGCCGTGGTTGATGACGCCGGTGTCGGCGTGCTTGAGGGCGTCGTATTCGCTCTCATCGCCGCCGAAGACCGCCGCGGCCCAGGCGTGGTCCGGCCGCTCGTGGATGTAGTACATGCCCCAGTACAGGGTATTGATATAGACGTGAGCGTAGAATCCGTGTCCCGAATGGCCGCCCATCGCGTTGTGCAGATCGGACACGTACTGGTCCTGAATATAGAGGGCAGTGGTCTGCTGATCGACCCCGGCATGAAGCCACGAATGATTCAGAACCGCGTCCAGAACGACGGTGTCGGGTTGCTCCGCGGGCGAGTTCGGGAACAGCTTGAAATTGAGCTTGGAGGGGCCGCCGGTTGGCGTCCCGTCGTCGAGCTGTGGTTTGAAGCGGGGTCGCATCGAGAGCTTGTAGGTCTTCCACCGTTGCAGGCTGGTGCCGCCGCCGCTGATACCGCCCTGCATGGCCAGGGCGCAGTTGACCTGGAGGGACTGGCCCGTGCCGGGATCGATGAATTCGAACGAGGCGACCCTCTCGGTACCGTCCTGGGACTTGTTGATGTAGATCCCCCGGCTGCCGAACCAGTCGTCCTTGCTCATTACCAGGCAGATCGTCGGGACGGCCTGGAGATCGTCCTGAATCGTCCGGGCGTACAGGCCGTTGAAAAGGTCGGTGCCGTTGGGCCCGACGACATCGGGGTCCATCTGATAATCGCCCGTGACGGAGCCCCACGAGACCGGATAGCCCGGCGGGGTCACCTGGGCCCGGGTCTGCGGGTGCGTGGCCTGTCGCGCCACATCGTGTGGGAAGATGTAGGTATGGGTGACTACCTTGGTGGGCATCCAGCCGGTCTTGAGGGCGACGGCCCGCAGGGCGGTGGTCGTCGTGATCGCGACCGGGCCGGTGTACAGCCGGCCGGTCGGCACGAGCCGCTGGGGATCGAAGGGGGAGCTGTCATCGACCGTGTAATAGATACTGGCGCCGGGGGTGGTCGTGGTGATCGTGACGGCCAGAGGCTGCGTGTAGAAGCCGCGCGCGTGACTGAACTTCAGATCGGCCACAGCCCCGAGATAGGCCCCGGTGTTGGCCTTGCCGGGGGTCGGCACCGCGAAGAACCGCCACTCGTTGGCAGCCGTCGGGTCCCGGCCGTATGATGCGTTCGCTGTCTGCTCCCCGTACTCCATGGCGTCGATCAGCGTCTGGCCGTCGGCCGCGAACAGGGCCAGCTTGCCGCCGCCGGCGCTGAGCCGGAAACTCGCGTGCAGGCCCAGGTCCTCCGTATCGCCGTCGGCCCAGATCAGGAGGTATCCGCGGGCCGGGATCATCGTGAAGACAGGGCGGTCCGCCGGGATCTGCCATTTCGTGGGCTTGGACCAATCGTTCGTCAGGTACAAGCCGGCGGCGTTCAGGGGGACATCGCCGGTGTTGTGCAGCTCGATCCAGTCGTCGAAATGGCCCTGCGGGTCCCGGTAGACGCGGCTGTTGGAGGCCAGAATCTCATTGATCAGCAGGGGGACGCTCTGGGCCTGCGCCGCCAGGTCAGCCGCCGCACGGGCGGACGATTCCGGCGATCCGAGCGCTGCCACGATCCAGATGCCCAGCAGAATGCGTAATGGGATGTTCACGTTGTCACCTATCATTGTGACCGAAGCGTGGCACCCCCCTCAATTCTGATGATGGAAGAACTCCCACGCCAGATTTCCTCTATTTTACCAGATTTTCGGTCCCTCCGTCAATCTGCATTGCCGCACCGCCCGCACACTGACGGCGAGGCGATTTGGAAAACTCTTGCAGTCGGGCGGTGTATTCCATAGAATCGGGCCGCATAGCGAGCGTTTTTTTTTGATGGAGGACCTCGAACGCGGCGTTTCGCGTTGCAGGTGCAGTTTCAGTTTGAAGGATTGGTAACGGCATGAGTTTGCAGAGCTTTTTCCACCCCAAGTCGGTGGCGGTCATCGGGGCCTCGCGCCAGAAGGGCAAGGTCGGATTTGAGATGCTGACCAACCTGATCGCCGGCGGCTACCGGGGCAAGATTTTCCCCGTCAACCCGAAGAGCGAGGAGATCGAGGGACTCAAATGCTACCCCGATTTGGCCTCGATCGGGGAAACGCCGGATCTGGTGATCATTATTGTGCCGGCCCCGTTCGTGCCTGCCGTGCTGGAGGAGTGCGGGAGAATCCGGGTCAAGTCGGCCATCATCATTACGGCGGGCTTCAAAGAGGTGGGGCCGGAAGGCAAGAAGCTGGAAGAGGAGGTCGTCAAGATCGCCAAACGGGCCGGTATTCGCTTTATCGGGCCCAACTGCCTGGGCCTGATCGCCCCGTCGCACCGGCTCAACGCCAGCTTCGGCGGCGATTTGCCCGTTCCCGGTTCCATCGGATACATCTCCCAGTCGGGCGCCCTGCTGGCGGCCATTCTGGACCTGGCCAACGCCAACGGGATCGGCTTCAGCAGCCTCGTCAGCATCGGCAACAAGGCCGATATCGACGAACTGGACATCATCAAGGCCTTCGGCGCGCAGAAGGAGACCAAAGTCATCGCCGGCTATCTGGAAAGCATCACGGATGGCGATGGCTTCGTGCGGGAGGCGGAGGATATCTCCAACCGCAAGCCCATCCTGCTGATGAAATCGGGCAGCACCGCGGCGGGTGCCAAGGCCGCCTCGTCTCATACGGGCAGTCTGGCTGGCGGGGAGGTCGCCTATGAGTCGGCCTTCCACAGGGCCGGCGTCATCCGCTGCAACTCGATCAAGGAGCAGTTCGATTTCGCCCAAGCCTTCGCCAACCAGCCGCTGCCGCAGGGACCCTCCGTCGCCGTGATTACCAACGCCGGCGGGCCCGGCATCATGGCGGCCGACGCCATCGAGGAGCAGGGCCTGACGTTCGCCAAGCTCGCGGACGAGACGATACAGAAGCTGGCCCGGAATCTGCCGGCGGCGGCCAACACCCGCAACCCCGTAGATGTGCTGGGCGATGCCCTGGCCGACCGCTACGAGTTCGCTCTCAACGTGGTGCTCGACGATCCGAATGTCAACAGCGCGCTGGTGCTCCTGACGCCACAGGCGATGACGCAGAGCAAGGAAACCGCCGAGGCGGTGGTCCGCATCGCCAAGAAAAAAGGCCAGCCCGTGCTCGCCTGCTTCCTGGGTGCCGTGAAGGTGGACGAAGGGGTGCAGGTCCTGCGGCACGGCAATGTCCCGCAGTACGATTCGCCCGAAAGCGCCGTGGCGACGCTCAAGGTCATGGTCGATTACGTCCGCTGGCGCAACCGGCCCAAGCGGGTCGTGCGCCTGTTCTCCGTCAACCGCCGCAAGGTCGAGAGCATCGTCGAGCGCCACCTGCGCCAGGGCCAGCTCGACATCGGCGAGGCCGAGGCCAAGGACATCATCGAGGCGTACGGGTTCGCCACGCCCAAGGGCTCCATCGCCACGACGGCCGATCAGGCGGCCAATATCGCCCAGCAGCTCGGCTATCCAGTCGTGCTGAAGATCTGGTCGCCCGACATCCTGCACAAGTCCGATGTCGGCGGCGTGAAGGTGGGCCTCAAGAGCGAGCAGGAAGTCAAGGACGCCTTCGACCTGATGATGTACCGCATCCCCAAGAAGCGGCCCGATGCGAACATCCTGGGCGTGCTGGTGCAGGAGATGGTCCGCACCAGCGGCAAGGAAGTGATCATCGGCATGCACCGCGACCCGCACTTCGG
>Ga0194125_10008458_pt1 | contig 14496 bp, 10 predicted proteins | sample TA2KigC250mmetaG_FD_148626 | JGI IMG/M metagenome (GOLD analysis project Ga0194125, IMG submission 148626) | Freshwater microbial communities from Lake Tanganyika, Tanzania - TA2015034 Kigoma Deep Cast 250m | ecosystem: Environmental > Aquatic > Freshwater > Lake | place: Tanzania: Lake... | reverse complement strand
GCAACATCCGCCTGCTGTTGGAGACGCCGCTTGCGTCCACACATCCGTCCGCGGACGAAGTCAAACTGTACGGCGACGGCATCAAGGACATCGCGCTGACCGTCTTCGATGCCGAACGGGCGTGGGAGCAGGCTGTTCGAAATGGTGGCCAGTCCGCGTATGAGCCGCGAACGGTCAGTGATGGCACAGGGTCGGTCACGATGGCCGGCATCCGTACCTACGGACGCGTCGTGCACTCGTTTGTCAGTCGGCGCGGAGCGTTCGACCTGCCCGCGCTGAAGCAGGGTGGGCTCTTCTCGCCGGGGTTCCGCCGCATCGAGGGCTTCGCGCTCAATGAGTACAACCGCCAGAACCCCTGCGGCTTGAAGTTCGTGGACCACTGCGTGGGCAATGTGGAACTTGGCAAGATGAACCACTGGGTGCAGTGGTACGAGGATGTGCTCGGCTTCGCCATGTTCAAGCACTTCGATGACAAGGACATCGCCACCGACTATTCCGCGCTGATGAGCAAGGTGATGGCATCTGGCAACCATCTGATCAAGATGCCGATCAATGAGCCAGCTCCGGGCAAGCGAAAGAGCCAGATTCAGGAGTATCTGGAGTGGCACAACATGACGCCGGGCATCCAGCACTTGGCGCTGCGGACCGATGATGAACTCCGCAGCGTGGCTGAACTGCGCAAGCGTGGCGTGGATTTCCTCGCCATCCCGCAGACGTACTACGAGTCGGTGTGGGAGCGGGTGAACGGCATGCTGACAAAGCATGGTCACGAGGCAGTCAAGGAGGAGCATCAGCGGGTACGAGACCTTGGCATCCTTGTGGACGCCGACGAGGAGGGGTACCTGCTCCAGCTCTTCACGAAGCCCCTGCAGGACCGCCCGACACTCTTCTTCGAGATTATCTGCCGTCGAGGCAGCCAATCCTTCGGCAAGGGCAACTTCAAGGCACTCTTTCAAGCCCTTGAAGCAGAGCAAGAGCGTCGAGGCAATATGTGATTTGCGTGGCGGGTGGCTATTCTCGTCAGGGGAATGGCTCACACAGATCCTCCGAAGAACGCAGACGACCCACAGCCCGACCGTGATCCTTTTGAAGGTCTCGGCTCGGATGATCTGAACCTTGACCTCGATCTGCCTGAACTGGACAGTGTGGACGGCGAGGAGGTGGTGGAGGCGCCAAACGTCAGCGACCCGCAACCCAGCCCCGCTCCTGGAGCAAAGGCCGAACCAGCTCTGAATGCGTCTGTCGAGGGGCGACGGCCTCGTGGAAGGCGCACGTCTCTGGTCATCGCCCTCGCCGCAAGCTTGATGCTGCTCCTGCCGCTTGGCTGGCTCGGCTGGGCGTTCATGCAGGACCGGAGCGAACTCGATGGGATCGACTCGAGTCTGGACTCCGCACGCAACGCTGCTGAGCGGACGAGTGATGCGCCGGAAGATGGACCAGAGCGTCAAGCGGCGCAGGCACTCGTATCAAGAATCAACGCCATCGACTCCGCCGGGTGGTGGGACAGGGTCGTCATTCGCCTCATTGCAGCGGATGACATCAGTCGACTGAAGTCAGAGGCTGGCGAATTGACCGGGCTGCTGAGCCGGCGAAGCGCAAATCGTGCTTGGTGGCGGGAACGCATGGCAAAGCTCGATGAAGAACTCGCGGCAAACGAGCGAACAATCGCCCAAGTGGAGGCAGTCAAGGAGGAGTTGGCGACGCCCCCACTGCCACACGACGGCGATGGCGGCGTCAGCCAAGAGGCCATCGCCGCGACACAGGGAAAGATCGATACCGCTCTTGCAGAGTTGGTTCAGCTCCAAGCGCAGGCAGTCGCTGTGTTCGCAACGGCGGCACAATCCGCGGTTGCCATCGACACTCTGGACGATCTGACCGCACTGAATGCAGCCATCGATGCCGAGACGGCCATCGATCGGCGCCCACCCGAACTCGCGCAAGCCAAAGAAGCCGCGCAACGTGCAGTCGCCGCGGCGCGCGACGTTCTTGAACGCCGCGACGCTGTGCTCAAGGATCTCGAAGACCTTCAGGAGAGCGCCACTTCGCTTGACCGCGAACTGGCGGAGTCGTCTGCAGTACAGGAGCTCGAGAGTCGACTCGCAGCGATTTCGTTCGATGACTCCGACCCACGATTTCAACCCTGTGCCGCGCCAAGGACAGCCGCGCAGTTCGCCATCGATCAGGCGCGAACCGGAATTACAGCGCGTGACGCTGCCCTGTTGTGGCTGCAAGGTTGGCTGAAGAGGGTGAATGAAGCGCCCGACCTTGAGGGCCTTCTTGCAGATCTGCAGCAGTTTGAAGGCGAGACACCCCCCGCCTCGGAACTTCAGGTGGTTCAGAGCGCATCACTGGACTTTGCGGCGCGTGTCAGAAGTCGCACAGAAGAACTCGTGATCGAAAAGGCAGAGCGCGAGGCATCTCTTGCCCGTGCTGCCGCATGCGCTGCACGGCTTGAGAGCTTTGCATCTGCTTTGGAGACGAACGACTTCAGCGGTGCGGCGTCCGAACTCGATGCTGCGATACCAGAAACAGAGGACCAAACCGCGGAGGTCGGTCTCCTCCGTACGGCATTTGCGGCGGTCCTGCGCGACTGGCTGACGGAAGCCTCAACCAATGCGGAAACCGTGCGGAAGACAGCTGACCAACTCCGTACGTGCCTCGCGAACCCGGCAGTCCCTCGAGTCGCGCCCGATTTTGCAGCGCAATCCGCCGAAGTCTGGCCGCGTGTGCTTGAGATGGAAGACAGCGTGATCTATGGCGCCCTCTGCCAACTAGTCAGCGCTCCAGCCGACACGTTTGAAGTCGTTGCACTTTGGTATCTCGATCCGATTCGGACGCGGGGCGAAGCAGCGCGGATGAGCACTGAAGTCGAAGCCGCGCTCGAAGCGATGAAGCAGCCACCCGTCACACTCCAAGTCGAGGGAATCGAGTGGGGCAGTGTGCCATGCGACTGGTCAACGCCCCAGACCGACCTTTCGGTGGCAATCGGCGATCAGGTCCGCACATTCCGCCTTGGGACAGTCGTGCCTGAAAGCACATCACTCTTGTCGGTGGCCAATCCCTTCGAGCAGCGATTTACCCTGCCGAGGGATACAACACTGATGCTGACAGTCCGCGGCAACTTTGGCTGTGAAGGCCCCGCATCACGCTTTCGTGGATCAGGCGAAGTCACGATTGATGATCTCCGTGCGGGCGGCCGTCTTGCCCTGCCGTTCTACAACGGCGGCGAGGATCGCACGAACCCGCACAACCTGATTCTTGTTGCCTTCCCAGACGAGGAAGTTCGGCGCGCACTTCAGCTACCGCCTTGGAAGTCCACTGAGAGCACTTTGAATGATCCGGCTCCAGCAAACGATGAAGCGACGGGTGATGAGCCGACCACAGAACCGCCGGTGGATCATGGTTCGGGGGAAGACCAGCCGATGCAGGATGAGCCGACGAGTGAGCAGCCGATGCGCGGAGCTTGATGGCTCTAGTGTTGTGCCCAGTATGGAGGGGGATCCTCCACTGACACACCGTCAATCACAACGCGCCACGCATGGAGTGCAAAACAGCCGGCGCTTCCAGGTGGACTGAACGGTGTACCGCGATAGAGCGAGTCGCCCGCGAGCGGATGACCGATGAACGCCATCCCAGCACGGATCTGGTGTCTGCGACCAGGGCCGAGAAGTTGAACCTCGACGAGATCAAACGCTGCTGTAGTCGCCGATGAGTCCGGCTTCTCGCCCTTCAGCGCTTCAGCAGCACGCACCACCCGCCATGCACATTCGCCACGCTCGCCCTCACCATCGCGGCGAACGGTCATCTTCGCCGAACCCTTGTGCCGACTGGAGAACAGAAGTTCAAAACGCCCCTGCGCAGCGACGCCCCGCTTCACCAGCGCGAGATAGACCTTCACGACCGAGATCCCACCCCGCCCCGAGACTGCATCACGTAGCTCGCGGTGCATCGACTCGTTCTTCGCAGCGATCATGCACCCGCTGGTGCACTGATCCAAGCGATGCACGAGCCCCGCATCCGCCAACGGAGACTGCGAGGGATGATGCTCCGTAATCCAGCGTGAGAGAACAGCGCCACCACTGCTGACGCGCGCCTCCACGCTGTGCCACCCCGCAGGCTTGTGCAGCACCATCCACTGCTCGGTTTCATGCAACATGCGTGGGGTGCCACCACACCCAGTCGATTCGCCTGCGGAGAACTGTTCCGCGAAGTGGTTCACTGTGCGTGGAGCCTACGCGCGTCGTCCTCGTACAATGACCGCATGGCGTTTTACACCAGACTCGGACAGCTCCCGCCGAAGCGTCATATCCAGTTCCGACGGCCGGACGGCGGGCTTTACAGCGAGGAAGTCTTCGGAACCGAAGGCTTCGTCGGTCCGACTTCGACGATCTATCACATTCACCCTCCGACCCAGGTCACCGGTTGGAAACCCGTGTACTCGGCCCGTGTGGAATACGTCGAGCGTGAAGTCATGCGAATGCGACATGTGCGCAGTGCGCTGATGCCGCCCAAGGGTGATCCCATCACAGGTCGTGTGGTGCTGTTCGGCAACGAAGATGTCGAGATGTCCGTGTGCGTTCCCGCTGAACCGATGGAGTACTGGTACAAAAGTGGGACGGGCGACGAGTGCATCTTCATCCATCACGGATCCGGAACCGTCTTCACCGCGTTCGGCACCCTTCCGTTCAAGCCGAAGGATTACATCGTGATCCCCAAGGGCACCATCTACCAGATGGTTTTCGACAAAGTACGCGATGGATCGCCCGATCCGCGCTACCTGATGATCGAATCGGTGAACGGATCGCACATCCTGCCGCCACCGCGCTATCTCTCGAAGCAGACCGCACAGTTCCTCGAGCATGCGCCCTACTGCGAGCGCGATCTTCGTATTCCTGAACTGCCGCTGACCTACGACGAGCAGGGATCGTTCGAAGTGCGCATCAAATCGCGTGGTTTGGTGCACAGCTACAACTATTCGTATCACCCGCTTGATGTTGTGGGGTGGGATGGCTGCTACTACCCCTACATCTTCAACATCGACGACTTCAGTCCGATCGTCGGCAAGCACCACATGCCCCCGCCGACACACCAGACCTTCGAGGGCCACAACTTCGTCATCTGCTCGTTCTGCCCGCGGCTGCTCGACTTCCATCCGCAGGCGATCGTCGTCCCATACAACCACTCCAATCTGGATTCCGACGAGGTGCTCTATTACGTGGAGGGCAATTACAAAGCGCGGCGCGGCATCGAGGCGTCCTCACTGACCTTGCACCCACAGGGCATTCCACATGGACCACATCCGGGCACCGTGGAAGCGTCGATTGGTGCCACTCGCACAGATGAGTTGGCGGTGATGTGCGACACATTCAGACCGCTCTATCCCACAAAGGCCGCGCTCGAACTGGACGACAGCAACTACCCAATGAGTTGGGAGCAGCATGGGACAGCAGCAGCAGCAAAATCGAACGGCAAGAAGGTCAATACTTGGGACTGATCGGTCGGACCACAGACATGCAGAAAGCGCCCCTCATCAAACTCATCATCGCCGCGACAGTCATTGTCGCTGGAGGTGTTGCCTTCGCAGCCACCATGTCCATTCCTCAAGCAAAGCCGTCTGACCCACCGCCAGCCAAGGCAGCGAGCGGGTTGCCAGTGGAACGCATCATGTTTGGCGGCCAACCGTTCGACTTGGAAGTCGCAGCGACCGAGCAGACGATTGCGAAGGGACTCTCCAAGCGCACGGAGATCCCCAAGAACACGGGAATGGTATTTGTCTTCCCTGCCGGCAACGAGCGTTTCTTCTGGATGATCGACTGCCTCGTCGACATCGACATCGCCTACCTCTCCGCGGATGGCACAGTCGTGTCGGTGTACACGATGAAGAAGGAGCCGCCGCGACAGGAAGGCGAGTCGAGCGGCACCTATGAAGCGCGACTGAAGCGGTACAACAGTGGGCCGGGCGTTCAGTTCGCGATCGAAACACCTGCGGGGACGAATGACGCGCTGAAGATCAAGCCGGGCGTGAAGATCCCGATCGACCGCAAGAGGTTGCTTGGGTACCTGAATCAGAACCGCACGGTTCCGCCACCACGCTGAACCAAGCCCACATCAGGAGCGCGCAGGCAGCACGATGCCGCGGCACTCACCGAATCCGATCCGGACCGCGCCAGGGCGTTCACACCATGCACGAAGGATCACCTCGTCGCCGTCTTGGAGGAACTTGCGTTCGCTGCCATCGGCGAGCGTGATGGGCTGCGTCCCGCGCCAGGTGCGTTCCAGGAGACAGCCACGCGACGAGGGATCCGAACCAGAAACGGTACCGCTGGCGAGCAGGTCTCCCGTCCGGAGATTGCACCCACCGCTTGTGTGGTGCGCGATCATCTGCGCCACGGACCAGTACATGTCTCGGTAGTTACCGAGGCTCACGCGACTCGCCGGCATCTTCTTCTCACGCATCGCGGCACTTGCGATCAGCAGTTCCAACTGGATGTCGAACAGCACATCGCCATCGTGGCGCAAGTACGGCAGCGGCTGCGGATCACCCTCGGCACGCGGTGGCAGCGGGACGCGAAATGGCTCAAGCGCATCCATGGAAACCACCCACCCAGAAAGCGTGGACGCAAAGTTTTTGGCAAGGAACGGTCCAAGCGGCTGGTACTCCCACTTCTGGACGTCGCGCGCGCTCCAGTCATTGAGCAGGACAAGTCCGAAGACATGATCGAGCGCCGACGCCACAGGAATCGGCGATCCAAGCGCATTCCCAGAACCAATCAGCGCGCCAACTTCCACCTCATAGTCGAGCAGTTTCGTTGGCCCGAACGAGGGCGGTCCATCGTCACTGGCGACGGTCTGTCCGCAGGGGCGCACCACTGCAGCACCGCTCGGGACAAGGGAACTCGAACGACCGTGATAGCCAATCGGCAGATGCTTCCAATTCGGAAGCAGCGGCTGATTCGGGCGAAACATGCTGCCGACATTGGTGGCGTGATGCAGCGATGCGTAGAAGTCCGTGTAGTCACCGATCTCGCATGGCAGTTGAACCGACAGCCCCCATTCCGGCAGCACCATGTTGCCGCGCTTGGGATGGTCGCGCAGTTCCCCGCAGTCGGATGACAGCAGCCGCGTGAACTCGGTCCGGGCGGCGCGCCAGGCATTCTTGCCCAGTGCCATGAACGGCGCGAGTGACTCACCCGCGAGCGTGTCGACGATGCTGCGGTCCAATCGCGCAAGCAGACCGCTCTCGGCGAGCGTCCGCACATCAACGATGAAATCGCCGATACGTATCCCGATACGCCGGCCGCGCCCCTCCGCGGCAATCACGCCGAGCGGGAGATTCTGAAGCGGAAAGTCTCCTCCCGTTCTCGCCGATCCATCCACCCACGAGGAACCACTGGTCTGACTCACGCCGCGCCTCCGCTCGGTACTGCGCGCACCAACTCCATTGCCACGAGATCCTCCCACGGCTCATCGAACGAGCAGGATCCAAACGAATGCGCGAGCCGCGATCGCGAATCGAGAATCTCTTCGCGCGAGACGCGAATCCCCTGCCATGCCAAGGCGCGTTCACTGAACTCGATGTCGTCCATCGAATCAACCATCAGGAACGCGGTCAGTCCATCCAAATCAATTCGGCGCGCCTGCGCCATCGCGGCGCCAAGGAACACATTCAGAAATCCAAACTGTTTGGCCCCCGCAGCTTGATTGAAGTGGCAGAGCGCCCGGTGCAGACCCGCCGTCGCCTTGAAGGGCACTCCTGCTGCGGCGGCCGCAAGAATCGCACGAGCAAGATCGCCTGCCGCAGGGTGTGCCTGCGGTGTGGTACCGCCCGTGCGGAACTTCACCCCCGCCTCCTCGCCAACGAGCGCGGCGATCACACCGCGCGGATCGCTGTCAAGTGCGACTTCGAAGTACGGGAATACATCATCCGGCAGTTGCGAGACAACCCGCTCCACCGCCACCACGCTGTTTGCCCGCATCTCAAGCGAGTCGATCCTCATGGCGGCTGCGCCCTCGGTCGACTGTCGATTATTGAATGCGTCCACCGCTGCGATATCGCGCAAGCATTCGGGCGTTCCTGCCGGTGACAGCACGCATGTGATCGCCCACGCCCCTTCTGTCGCGGGCGGTTCGACGCGCGGCGCATTCCCCTGCGCAAGTTCCGAGAGCTGATCGAGCTTGTCGGCCGGCCATACGAGACGGCCAAGCATCCATGCGCGCGGCGATGTGATCACCTCCGTGTAGTTGCGAACGACGACCGCCGGCTCAAGCTGCGCAGGTGGATAGAGCCCCGCGTAATCGATCACCGAGGACATCAAGCCATGAATACTCTGCATTGGCGCAGCATAGGCGATGCGCGCATTACGACTCCTCAAAGTCGAGATCACGACCGAAGGTTTCTGGCAACAGAAACACGGCAAGCATCGCAAGCGGAATGAGTATCGCGCCCACGAGTGCCGCCGACTGCCACGGTGCTGCATCACCGCCACCGAGAAGGCGCTCGCCCGTGGTCCACAGGAGCGCACTCCCCGCGGCGGACCACCGAACGAAGTTCGGCGCACTGGTTGCAGCGGTCGCACGCAGGTTGGTGCCGAACAGTTCGGCGGACATCGTGACAAACACGGCCCAATAGCCAGCAGCAAAGCCGATGGCACATGCGCACGCATAGAACGCCACCAGACTTCCTGCGGCAACGGTGAAGTACAGCACCACCGACACGACAGTGAGTGCGTGAAAGATCCACAGCGCGCCGCGGCGTGAGCGAATCAACTGGCTCAGCAGTCCGCTTGCCAGATCGCCGAGTGCAAGCCCGATGTACGCCCACATGATCGCGGCACCCGGCGATGGCAGTGCGTTCTCTGGCATGCCGAGGCTGCGACCGATCGCGTCGCAGTACTTCACGAGTATGCCGATGCAGTACCAGATCGGCACTGCGGCGATGATGGTGCACAGATACCGCTGCAGCCGCTCCCTCGGATAGAGCAGCAACCAAAATGACCCGCGCCCCACGCTCGGCTTCGTCCGAACCGCCTCGAACATGCCGCTCTCCACGACGCCGATTCGCAGCGTCAGCAGCGCGAGCCCCATGCCACCGCCGATCAGATACGCGACGCGCCAGTCCACGAGGCGCGTGATGCCGAAAGCAGCGACCGCGCCAAGGACGCCGATCGTTGCGATCAGCGTGGTCGCGATGCCGCGGCGCTTTGGACTGACCAGTTCCGCAACGAGGGTGATGCCGGCACCCAGTTCGCCAGCCAACCCGAAGCCAGCAACGAAACGCAGCACACCGTACTGATGGACCGCCGAACCAAGTCCCAGTGCGTGCAGCACGGCGCCAGCGCCCGCATCAGGAACATCCGCGATGAACGCATTCAGGATGTTCGCCACCGAGTAGGTGATGATCGATCCAAAGAGCACAGAGAGTCGGCCCTTGCGGTCCGCAAGAATGCCCCACGCGATGCCGCCCACCACAAGCCCGGTGACTTGCAGAAAGTTGTCGAGCCAGAGACCGACAGGCTTCAACTGATCTTGCGCGACACCGAGCGCTTTCAGACTGTCCACACGAACGATCGCAAACAGCAGCAGGTCAAAGATGTCGACGAAGTAACCGAGCGCCGCGACCACGATCGCAAGGGCTGAAGAACGGACTGGCGGAGCAGCGCGTTCGGCAGCTTCCATGCGGGGAAAGGTAGCCTCTGAGGCGCAGAACCCGCCATGGATCTCCTGCTGATCATCGCTGCGGTCGCCATCGTCATCGAGGTTCTTGGTATCTGGCTGGCAATGGACGCGGTCGGGCGCGGGCGGACTCCGCAAGGCGCGTTCGCATGGGCGCTTGGGCTGATCTTCGCGCCACCCATCGCGATTCCGCTGTACTTGCTCTTTGGGGCTCGCAGACTTGATGGCTATGTCCGCGCCCGCCGACGCGGGCAGATCGGACTCGACCAAGTCGCGCAGTGCGCGAACGATGCCATGCGCCCTTGGCGAATCGACATGCCGCTCGTGGAGCGTGAGCACAAGGGAGCGATGCAGATCGTTGCGGATCGGCTGACGACAACCTCATGGACGCGCGGCAATCGAACCACGCTGCTGGTGGACGCGCACGCCACCTATGAAGCTCTCGAGTCCGCACTTGACTCGGCCGTGCGCCAAGCGTGCGTTCAGTTCTACATCGTGCGCAGCGACGAGGCCGGCCAGCGATTGCAGTCGGCGATGCTCAGGGCAGCTGCACGCGGAGTGAAAGTGCTCTTTCTTGTCGACGATGTGGGTTCCCTTTCACTTGCCAAGAAGTACATCGCGGCGCTCGAACAGGGCGGCGTGCAGTGCGCACGCTTTTCACCGCGGCGCATCTTCAATCCGTTCCACATCAACTTTCGCAATCATCGGAAGGTTGTCGTTGTCGACGGACACACGGCGCTTGTTGGCGGAACGAATATTGGCAACGAGTATCTCGGTGCTGATCCTGCCGTTGGAAAGTGGCGCGACACTCATGTTCGGATCGAAGGTCCTGCCGCGCTGGCCGCGCAGCTGGCGTTCTGCGAGGACTGGAACTGGGCAGCAGGCCACGTGCCCAACCTCACGTGGGAAGCGAGCGAGCGTGGAAGCGAGGGGGTGCTGATCGTCCCAACAGGGCCAGCGGACGAACTCGAGACATGCGCCCTCATGTTCCACCAGGCGATTCACCACGCGCGTCGTCGATTCTGGATCGCGACCCCCTACTTCGTGCCAGATGAGGCGATCATCACGAGCCTCCAGCTTGCGCGACTGCGCGGGGTCGATGTGCGAATCCTCATCCCGGACGATTGCCGAAACGCGCTCGTACAGCGCTCCACCTATTCGTACTACGAAGAAGTCCTCGGTGCCGGCATCGGCCTGTACCGCTATCAGCCGGCGTTCCTGCACCACAAGGTGTTTCTCAGCGATGACATCGTTGGTCTCGGTACTGCGAACTTCGACAATCGATCATTCCGCATCAACTTCGAGATCACGGCGATCGCCAACGGGGGCGAACTGCTCCGCACGGCGGAAGCAATGTTTAATGACGACCTGCGACAGTCACGCCAAGCCCAATTGTCGGACTGGGCATCGCAGTCGTGGCTCTTCCGCGCATCGGCGCGGATCAGCCGCCTGATGTCTCCACTTCAGTAGTCGGCTGCGACTGAAGCGATTGCTGCAGTTTCTCCGCAGCGATCTTGTCAGTCACTGCCAGCCGCTTCACGGTGGCTTCCGCGCCGCTGGCATCACCAGACCATGACTGCACTCGTGCAAGCGTCCCAAGAGTCTGCGGCGAAGCGGGCTCGAGTGCCACTGCACGCTGCGCAGCTTCGAGCGCCGCGCCACGGTCGCCGGCGCGGAAGAGGAATCCAGCCTTCCAGATGAACGGCTCCGGGTCCTTGGGCGCAGCAAGTTCCGCAGCCTCCCATGTCTTCAACCCACCCGCACGATCGCCGGCGGTCCACTGTGCAGCGCCCATCCAGCAGCGAGCCTCCACCAGTCCGCTCAGATTTGCCCACACGCGGAAATCCTCGATCGCGGCGCGCGCATCGCCTTGCCGAAGATGGCACTTGCCGATGATCTCGTACGCCTCCCCATCGGTCGCAGAACGGAGCGACCGCTCCGCGTCCTCGATGGCAGCATTGAAGGCACCCAATCGGTAGCGCGCGAAGGCTCGCATCCGAAGGGCAAGCGCATTTCCCTTGTCGATCGCCAGCGCACGAGTCGCCGCCTCGACCGCCTCGCTGTAGCGGTGCTGCGCGATCGCCGCATATGCGATGCACAGTTGCGGCGCAATATCGTCGGGCGACTTCGCCGCCTGCTCGGCGAACTTCGCACGCGCCGCCGATGGGTTCGCATGCACTTCATCCGCACACGGCAGCGTCGCCATCGTCGCCTGTTTCGGAGCGCAGCCCACGCCGCATGCTGCGATCGAAACCGCCAGGGTCAGCGCTCGGAGGCGCCACGGAGTGCGAACTGGCTCTTGCAATCGAAACGGTGTCGACATCAGGTCTCCTTGTGTGCGACGACTTTCGGTCAAGTGAACGCGTCTGCGAGGCGTCGCCGAAGGCGGAGTGTATTGGCGATGACCGACAGGTCGCTCAGCCCCATCGCCACCGCGGCGATCACCGGTCCATGCATCCCAAGTACGCCAAACGCCGCGAGTGGAATCGCCAAGGTGTTGTAGCCAAAGGCAAACCACAGGTTCTGCCGAACGGTCTGCATCGTGGAGCGTGCAATCGAGATCAGGACTGCCGCACCACGCGGATCAGAGCCAACAAGCACAGCACCCGCCGACACCGACGCAAGCGCAGTTCCCCCTCCCATGGCAACGCCCACACCCGCGCGCGCCAGTGCGGCTGCATCGTTGATCCCATCACCCACCATCATGGCGGCGCTGCCGTACTCGGCAGCCAACGCCGCCTTCTGCGGAGGTGTCCGACCACCAAGGCAGTCGCTCGCAGCGATGCCGACGGAACCGCCGACCAACTCCGCAGCGGCTTGGCGATCACCGCTGAGCATCCGCACTTGAACGCCAAGCGCGCGCAGGCGTTCCACCGCCTCTGCTGCTGTCGGCCGGACCGGATCGTGCACCGTGAAGCGCGCGTGCGTTTGCCCATCCACCTCAAGCCGAGCCGCGGCCGCGCCATCGCGCCGCACCGACACTCGTTGGCCCTCCACAAGGCCCTCCACACCATCGCCTGCGATCGCGCGGAACTGGTCGACTGCCGACAGCGACACCCCATGCTCGCGTGCATGCAGCACGAGCGCGCGCCCAATCGGGTGTTCACTCGGCGCCTCCACTGATGCCGCGAGCCGCAGTGCATCCGACTCACTGCCACAGACCACATCAACGCCATCAACCGTCGCCGCTCCAGTGGTCAGCGTGCCAGTCTTGTCGAAGAGCACCATCGTCACCGCCGATGCATGCTCCATCACGCCACTGCTCCGAAGCAGTATCCCCCGCTTGCTCGCGGCGCGCGCACCAACAGTGATGGCCAGCGGCGTCGCAATGCCAAGTGCACACGGACACGCAATCACAAGCACTGTCACGGCCACAACGACTCCCGTTCCGATCCCCGCGGCGAGTGTCCATGCGGCACCTGCAGCCAGCGCAATGGCAATCAGCACTGGAACGAACCACGCGCATACGCGGTCCGCCAGCCGCTGGATTGGCGCCTTGGTCCGCTGTGCATCGCAGATGATCCGCGCGATCTGCGCCGCCGCGGATTCACGCCCCGCGCGCGACGCGCGAACCGTCAGCGCGCCGTCGATCGCGATCCCGCCCGCCAGTACCGCATCCCCGACTCGGCGCACCACGGGCAGCGACTCGCCCGTCAGCGTCGACTCATCGACACTACTCGTACCCGCGATCACATCGCCGTCGACTGGAATGCGTCCGCCAGGCTTCACCAGCACCTCTTCGCCAGCTCGCACACTCGATGCCGGCACATCCTGCACCGAACCTCCACCGCTCACGCGAATCGCACGCTGCGGCAACTCGCCAATCAGCGCTGCAAGCGAACCCGTCGCGCGCGCGGTACCGCGGGACTCCAGCCAGTGCCCCAAACTGACGATCGCGATCAGCGCCGTCGTCTCGGCGAAGTAGAGCGGTGCAGCCAACTCCTCGCCCATCAGTGCATGACGCAGAAACACCACTGCACTCAATACGAACGACGCCCCAACACCGAGCGCGATAAGCGAATCCATGTTGGAACTTCCCGCGCGCAGCGCCTTCCACGCACTTGAAAAGAATCCGCCACCTGCAAAGACAAGCGCAAGCGCCGCAGCCACCAACATGCTCCACCCCTGCCACGCCTCATGCCCGCCAAACAGGTGCATCCCTTCGAGCGGCAACCACAGCGCACCAGCGATGATCGTGCGGTTGCGCCATCGCCGCTCGCGCTGTGCCTGCGCTTGAACGGTCGTCGCCTGCTCCTGCAGCAACTGCTGCAGCGGATCATCCTCGGCAGCGTTCGACCACTCCGCTTCATACCCAAGCCCACGCACCACATCGACCGCAGCATTCGCAGCGGCATCGTCTGCCAATACCAGCGCGCTCCCCGATGCGAAGTCGACCACCGCCCTCGATACGCCGCCCACGCGCTTCAGGCGATCCTCGATCGCCCGTGCGCATCCACCACAGTGCATGCCGCCAATCAGCAACACTCGATCGCCAGGAGCCGTCTTCACGCCACCAAGGTAGGCAAACGCACTGTGGCAAGCGAAGTACAGGCGGTTACACTGCTGGACCTCTGCGGGCATAGCTCAGTTGGTAGAGCGTCAGCTTCCCAAGCTGAATGTCGAGGGTTCGAGTCCCTTTGCCCGCTTTGATCGCGGCGCAGACGCGCTGCGGGCGCGCTGCAGTAGTGCGAAAGTAAGCACATTCCCACGCCAGGGGGCTGCGGCATAGCCGTGCCGGGGCTCAGACAGCTCTCGCCTGCTCCACGCGGCTGACGCCGCGCGTTCGCAGGCTCGAGAACTCGCCCGGCACAGGCATGCCGCAGC
>Ga0194125_10008456_pt1 | contig 14499 bp, 10 predicted proteins | sample TA2KigC250mmetaG_FD_148626 | JGI IMG/M metagenome (GOLD analysis project Ga0194125, IMG submission 148626) | Freshwater microbial communities from Lake Tanganyika, Tanzania - TA2015034 Kigoma Deep Cast 250m | ecosystem: Environmental > Aquatic > Freshwater > Lake | place: Tanzania: Lake... | reverse complement strand
CCCGCCGAAGCTTCTCGATCAGTTGCCCTTCGTCCACGTAGGGTCTCGGGGTTAGGTCTCTAATTTGCTAATTAGGTCCCGGCGGTGTTCTTCCATCTCGCATACTCCACTCGCAGCTTACGCGCCATGCCCCATTCCTAGCAACAAGCGTCCCCGCGCGCAAGCCGTTATTTAGCTAATTAGAGACCTAACCCCGAAGCTCCCTTTAGCTAATTAGAGACCTAACCCCGAAGCTCCCGGGGCCGAACGTAGCGTTTAGCCGCGGGGCGGGATGGCGCGGGCCGTGCCCTGCACAGACCGTGACAGACCGAACCGTCGGCTACAACGCCTTGTTGGGGCTTCCTCAGTTCCTGTTCATGCCCTGTTCACGAGAAAGAAGTGCACGCTTCCAGTGCTGCTCACGCCTGACAATCTCTTCGTCGGTTCTCTGGAGGTCAGCAATCTCCAAGATTGTATACGTGAAGTTCCTGGAGTATCGCAGACCCCTCTTCTTCAGAAGCCCGATTAGCTCTTGGTTCCCACCGTGCCCAGTCTCAACGTAGCCTTGCCAACGCTGCCAAATGCCGTTCGTTCCAGTTGCACTCCCAACGTACAGCCGACCGGTCCGAGTATCCGCTATCAGGTACACTCCCTTAACACTTGAGAGAGCCGATCTCCAGGACGGATCGGATTGAGCAACGATGGTCGCAAGACGGTCGTGTGTTAGGAGGACCTGGTTGTGTCCTGGGAATGGCTCGACAGACAACTTCCTTGGCCTGACCTCTGTGATCTCCAAGAGGTGACCGAATTTCTGACCCATGATGTACGAAGCTCTGAATTGCCTCTTGAAGCTGACGATTACCCTGCCAATGAGGTCGTCTTGGCCTGGTAGCAGTTGAGTCTTGTAGATGTACGCGATCTTCTTGCCTTCTCTGACGCCAAGGACCCTGTAGACGCCACCGAACAGCCATCGGTCGCGGTGCAGGTGTATGAGACCGAGCACCATCTCGCATTGAAAGTTCTTCTTCGTTTGGCCTTCCTGCCACTCCTTGAACTTGCCTTGGTAATAGGCCTCAAGCGGACTTGGGTTTGAACCGGTGGCCAGATGTATCTTCCAGTTCTTGAGAGGTACGCCACTGATCTTGAGTATATCGACGAGTCCGATCATCTCTTTATGCCCCAACTATCCTGTATGACAACACGACCTTTCGGGGGTTCCGAGGCCCCTGTCGGCCTGCCGAGCTCGGCACGGCGAACACCCTGACTCTGAGATGCTGCTCCCCCCCGCCTGTTGCTGTCAAGCGACTTCCTGGCGCTTGCTGTCTCGCGCGGCCGCCTCGGCGCCGCAGCGAGGATTCTCGATCATTGGAACCATGACGGGGCGAGGAGCGGTTCCCCACGTGGGATTCGGAGCAGAGCCGACGATGGGGCCAGCCACGGGTGGGTTGCAGGGTCTCGGGGTTAGGTCTCTAATTTGCTAATTAGGTCCCGGCGGTGTTCTTCCATCTCGCATACTCCACTCGCAGCTTACGCGCCATGCCCCATTCCTAGCAACAAGCGTCCCCGCGCGCAAGCCGTTATTTAGCTAATTAGAGACCTAACCCCGAAGCTCGCTGGAGTTCTTCGGAGCGGACGGGGCAGCAGAGATCCCCACGTGTCTGCCTGCTCCAACCCCCACGCAAGGACGGTCCAACGACCAAGATCAGTGGCGGTGCGTTACGCGCCGTACACTGCATTGTTTGCTCGGCTATTACAGGAATGAATCTCCTTTACCTGTTCCCGCCCATGGATAAGATGCTGGCACAGGTAAGGCGCGCGCGTATGTGCGTTTATTGGCAACACCCGATAGCACATACGATACGGACGCATGGTGCTCAGGGACGGAACCTATGGCCACGATGCAGAACTCCGTAGGCGAGTGCAAGACCGACGGCGAGAGGCTGTGCTACGAATGGCTGAAGGCTGTCCTGCCGGACGACGCCTTGGTCTGGTCGAACATCCAGTTCTCGGTATCAAGGAGAGACAGAGACATAGCATTCGACGCAGAGCTCGATTTCGCAGTCTTCCACGCAGGCTTGGGGCTGCTTCTGCTTGAGGTGAAGGACTGGAGGATAGACCAGGTCGCCGGTATTGACCGCCGGTTCTTCCGGTTCAACAACGGCCGCCTGCACGGCAATCCACAGAGATCCCTGACAGAGAAGAGATACGCCCTCGAGGCCCGGTTCCGTCGTGAGGACGTTCTATGTACCCCACGGGGACTAGCGTTCTGCGTCAACATCCAGGTAGCTCTTCCATTCATCGGTGCCTCTGACTGGCGGCGCCACTTGAGCGAGATCGGCCTGGACGCAGATGATGTCGGGCTCTCTTCAAGCCGACTGCTCCTCCAAGACGACATGTCGTCATGGAGGTTCAAGACACCGACTGCCGCTGTGGAGTTCTTCCGACGGCGGCTGAGCGTCTTCTTCGACACAACCGTTTCCGCCGACGGAATCGAGAAACTCCGCAGCATCCTCGGCTCGAAGATCCCAAGCGGGATGCCTGTATTGGCACACCTGAAGGACGCTGACTTCAGGGACAGTTTGCTGGCCATGCGTAACCGAGGGGGGGAATGCTCCCGTATCGCCAACACTGTTGAGGAAGTTCTGCGTGAACCCGCCAGAGGCGTTGAGACGCTCGGGCAGATGTCTCGGACGGAGGACCCTCGGTTGACCGACTGCGTCGTTTACACGCTGAAGAAGGGGTTCGGACTGGCTACTATCCACCACGAGGGGATCATCTATCCGATGTTCCTGGGCACAAATGAGGCGGTGGAGCGGTGGATCGTCGAGAACAGATCTCTTGCCCTGGTTGTGGACAAGACCACCCACAAGCTCATGCTGACGCGGGTCAGTGCAACGCTGGCTGATGCAAACAGACCAACGGGCATAGTGATCACGGAGGATGATGTCCCGTTGTTCAGGCGTGCATTGGGAGTAGACCTGTCGACACTCGGACTGTCTCGGCTTGAGTCGAAGTTCTTTGCGGAAATCACGGAAAAGAGTGATCAGGACGAGATCGCGGCGACTCTGGAGGAACTGAAGGACAATAGAGTTGCGGTTCTGCTGGGGGACATGATCAGTCTATCTCGTGAAGGGAAGTACGCGGAGGCGAAAGCCCGGTACGCCCTGTTCATCAAGGCAGCAGAGTTCGCCGAACTCGATCCGGTTCTTGAAGCCTACTCGATTGATGACGGCGTCAATACCAATGTTGTCCGCAAGTACTCCGCCATGAGCAAGGAGGAGTTCCGGAACCTGATGTCTGCGGAGAGGTTCCAGGAATGGATCCTCTTCCTGCACCCCGACCAGAAGTCCATTGCCGACATGGACGTGGACAAGCCTCTCGTTGTCACGGGGACCTCCGGAAGCGGCAAGACGTGCATACTGGTGCATCGGGCTCGCAGGCTGGCACAACTGTACCCGGAGGAGCGAATAGGGATCCTGACGCTAAGCCGCACGCTTGCACGGCTGATCAAGAACTTGGTCTCCGACCTGTGCTCCCCAGAGGAGCGGGAGCGTATAGACGTGCTCGCCTACTACGACTACTTCCGGCTGCTGATCCAGGAGATTGGGGCGGATGACTACTTCCGAGCCTATGCCCGTACTCTGGATCCCAGCCACGGCATGGCAAGGGACATGCGGATGATCAACGGACGGGCCTGCGTCAACGACTACGACCCGAGAAGCATGGAGCGACTGGAGGACACGTGGGATGAGTTCCTGGAGCAGAGGGAGGGCTCAATAAGGGAGGCATCTACCCGCTTGTTCACGCACCTGAGGACGCACGAGCCGATGATAGACGCTGAGGCGTACCTGAGGGATGAGTTCCTCCTGATCCGCACAGGCACGAGCATAGAGGCTAGGAAACGCCAGTACATCACTGATGATGATTTCAGCCGGGAGGGCCGCTCGATACCGTTGCTGAAGTCCCAGAACGTTCCGAACCGGCAGGACGTGCTTTACCTGCTGCGTCGGTACGAGTGGTATATGTTTTCGGGCGGGATGATGGACGAGGCCGGGCTTACGCAGATTCTCCTTACGCCGACGATTCGTGACAGGATCAGGGATCTACCGGACAGGCTCCGTTTCAAGTGCCTGCTCGTGGACGAGTTCCAGGACTTCTCCAGCAGTGAGATCGTCGTCCTTAAGACCATACCGACGGCGGCGATCAACGCCCTATCTCTGTTCGGCGACCTGTCCCAGAAGATACTCGTGAAAGGGCTGCGGATGGCTGCCTGCGGCCTTCTGGCGGGCTCGGCGACATGCGTCCGAATCCGGAAGAACTACCGGAACAGCAGGCAGATCCTGCTTGCGGCCAGCAAACTGGTGGAACGGTACGGCGAGGAAGCGCGCAAGCAGGGAGTGGACATAGAAACGATAGACCCGGAGCTTGCCGTCCGCGAAACGGCCCGCCCGCTGGCCATGAAGACGGGGCATGAGATCGCAAAGGCTTGGGCTTTGGCGAAGGCTTGGATCAGTGGACGGGCGGTGAAGCCTTGGGCTGTATGTATCGCCTCCGCCAGTCGCCAGATACCTGTCAGCAAGATCCTGGACGCCAGACCTGCGGATCTACTGGCTGATCGGATTTCCGGCGACTACGAGAAGAAGGTGGAGCATGTTGTTGTTGGGACGATCAGCGACGTGAAGGGATTTGAGTTCAGTCTGGTCATCATTGTCGGTTGTTCCGACAACATGCTCCCCAACAGAAATATCCCCGCCGGAGAGGCATGGCGAGACGCTCTCCGCCTCTACGTAGCCATGACGAGGGGAAGGGATGAGGTCAACCTTCTGTATGAGGGCGAGCCATCCCAGTTCCTTGTTGCCATGAAGACATTCCTGACGTGGCAAGACGTTTGAAGGGGCAGCAGTAGAGCAAACTTCCCCTGCCTCGAGCGTTCAAGCGTTCGCGCGTGGGCCATTACCGGTTCGGCAAGGTCACGGCAGGCCGGGTACCGGCTAATCGGCAACCGCCATGTTTGGCTTGGAGACAGCCGCGTGGACGCCTCCATCGTCCCGTCTGCTCCGAAGGACATGCGAGGCAAGCAGACACCAAAGGCAATTTCCCAAAGGCAACTTCTTGACATATCCAGAATCATGCGCTACCCGATCTCTCAGCGTATGCGGCTTGCTATGTTCCGGTTGCCGATCACTGTCCAACTGGACAGGCCCCAGCAGATTGAGGAGGGGGATAGATGCGAATCATCATCTCTGCTTTGCTGTCATGTCTGTTGGCGTCTGCAGTCGTGGCGCAGACAAATGAAGCGGCATGGAGCGTTGGCGCATCAGCTGCATATGTCTTCGGCCCGAACATAGCCAACCCCAGCTTCTTCCCATCACTCCAGGTCGGATACGCCAGCGAACACGGCTTGGGCAAAACCGGCTGGTTTGTCGAATTGAGTGCTTCCCAGTGGTCCGATTCGGATGAGTTTGCTGAGGAAGGCTTCAGGGCTAAGGGGACATTGGACGTAACAAGTTTGGCCGCTGTTGTGGGAGTGCTGCCAGTCACAAGGGACGAAGCTACATTCTACCTGCTAGGTGGTCTCGGACGTTACGCGGTCGACATGGATTTCGAAATCGATGCCAGCGGCATACCTGCCTTCATGGGATACCCAGATTTCACAGCAACGGCCGATTTGCAGGTTGACGTGCAGGATGCGATTGGAGCGATAATCGGTGGTGGGCTGAAGATCTTGCCCGCACGTCACTTCGCGATCTGGCTGGATTACCGCTACGTGTTTCTTACGCTGAAATCAATCGGCACCTTCACGATCACTGTGTCTCATCCGCGCTATGGCTCTTTGGGTGAGACGTTCGTCGAAGAGGCAACCATGGTATTCGACCATAGTGTCGCTAGACTGGGACTAAGCTACCAGTTCTGAGGAGATGCACGAGTCTGGCAGGGGGAGCAAGGCCTTGCCCGCTGGTCCTTCGGAGCAAACCCGACGGTTGAGACCTCATTTCCGGAGAGAGCATTCTCCGTCGCGCCGGGTCCGCGTGCCTACGCGTGCGGGTCGGGCGCCGTGTTGCCCGCCGGGATCGCCCACTGCTGCGGCGCGAGTTCTTTCGAGGTCTGGAATGCGTGGGTTTCGGCGCCTGCGCGCAGGACGGCGCGGCCCTTCTCGATCTCCACGGTCATTTCCGCGTCCGGCAAGCGGCTGCGCAGGATGTTTGCCAGCAGCACGGCCTTCTCCGCGCCGTCGCCGCGCCCGAAGTTCCACACTTCGTCGGGCTGGGCCAGGCGGCCCGGCCCGTCATAGATGGATTCCTCCGGTAAAGCGCGGACGCGGTCGCGGACGGCGTTCGCGTCCATGTCGCGCGACCCCAGCACCGATACCGGATTGCGCTGTACGGCCGCGGCCAGGAAAGGCCCGGCCTCGGTCTTGCGCAGGTCGCGGTAGGCGTAAAACGACATGCCGGCCATGCCGTTCGCGTCGCGAATGGATTCCAGCCGGTCGCAGATCGTTTCGCGATCCATGTCCGCGCCGATTTCCAGCGGGGTATTGCCGCCCGCGAAACGCTTGGCGGCGGGATCGGGCAGCCGCGGCTCGACGTGGCAGAAGGTCCGCAGCCTGCGCAGCACCTCGCAGGCGTCGAGGCAGTCGTGCGAGAAATGCTCCGCGAGCGCCTCGGCATGCTCCGCGTCGTTTATGTCCAGGCTCCGCTGGGAGGCAAACGCCTCCAGATCGTTGAAGACGATTCGCCCCGCCAGGGGGTCGTGCATCAGCTCCTCGCCCTCCACCTCATGCAGAAGCCTGTCGCGGGTGCCGTCCGTGACGCGGTAGGACGATCCGTGTTCGTAGGCGAAGAGGCTTTCCATGGCCACGTAGTGGGGCATGCCGTGCCGCTCGAAGCGGAACTGAAAACAGCGCTGCAGGTCGCGGTGGTGCCGCAGGAAGTTGCCCAGGATTTCGGCGTTGAGCGGCGTGGAAAGGAAGTCGCGCAGGCGCGCGCCGAAGCGCGCGTAGGCCTGCCGGTCGATGGTGGCTTCCTCGTAGATCGTGTGCACGCAGCCGGTCGTGTGCGCCACGAGCGTGACGCGCTCGTTTTCCAGCGCGCGCCGGGCCTGGGCCGAGAGGGGCGTGCCGTTGAACCACATGTTGCGGGTCACCAGCCGGCGGTTGTTGGTGAGCACGCCGTCGTCCACGTCGATGAAGTTCTGGGAATGCAGCGGCGTGGCCATCAGGTAGATGTCCTCGAGCGGAATGCGCGCGACGATGAACAGCGCGGCGGCGTACAGCGTGGAAAGCGAGACGCATTCGCCCGCGCCCATGCCGTAGCCCGGGCGGTGCCGGAAAGCGTCCATGGCCTCGACGGTCTCCGTTTTCCAGTACGGGATGACGTTGCCTTCGTACTTGTCCAGGCCGAAATGCGTGCGGATGTCGATGTCGAAGTAATACTTGTCGCCCTCATAGCCGAACAGGGCGTTGGACGCGGCCAGTGTCCCGGGGTCCACGAAGTCGCGGAAGCGCGCCAGCTCGCGCTCCTTTGTCGTCAGGCCCCAGGTGTCGAGATCGAGGTTGAAAAGGTAGTGATCCATGATGAACTGTTTCAGACGCGTGATGCGGCGGTAGGGCTTGGCCCTGGCCAGGCCGTCGAACCAGGGATCGTCGCGCCAGCGCCAGATGCGGGGCGACATGATGTTCGCCAGCACCAGGCCGTAGATCAGCTTGGGGAAGATGAAGACTTCCATGTCCGACAGCGTGACGGCCGACGATCTTTCCTCGAACCGGGCGTTGTGGGACGGCGTCATGGGCGTTCTACCGGATCATGATCAGGAGCATCTTGAAGGGTTTCACGGCGCGGACGTCGTGCGGCACGCCGGCGGGCATGATGACCATTTCGCCCGCCCGCGCCGTCACGGTGCGTCCGCCGATGACCATCTCGCCTTCCCCGTCCAGGATCAGCACGGTGGCGTCATAGGGCGAGGTGTGCTCGCTCAGGCCCTGGCCCGCGTCGAAGGCGAAGAGCGTCAGGGTGCCGGTCTTCCTGTTCAGGAGCGTCTTGCTGACGATGCTGTCTTTGGCGTATTCCACGTGGCCGCTCAGGGCCACGGCTTTGCCGCGTATGTCTTCCTGTTCCATGGCTCTCCTCCTTCCGCCGTCCCCCATAATATGGGCTGATTGCGGTCCCGGCGCAAGACCGGCCTGCAGCGCGGGTTGACAAACCGCGGATTGATCCTGTATCGGTAAAGTCGGAATCGGTCGCGCGACCGTGGAGGGCCTTCTTATGTCGGCAAGAACACAATACCTGGCCGTTATCTTGACGGCGGCGCTGGCCGTGACGGGCTGCCGCCGCACGCGCGTTGAACCGCCCGAGGCCGCGGCCGACCGGCGCATGCGCGAACTCCAGAGCCGCGTCGCGGAGTTCATCGCGCAGGGCGTCACGAACAGCGCCATACTGGCCCTGGAGGCCGCGCTCTGGAACGATGACATCGCCGTGCACAGGGCCGGCATCCTGCGCGGCGCGCTGGGCTTCCGTCTTGAAAGCGGCGACGCCGACGGCGCGCGGCAGCTCTTCCTGTCAGTGGTCGAGCGCGATCCGCATACGGCGCAGCAGGCCTTCGGCGTGATCGAGTTCTATCTGATCCGGGACGACGACGGCGCCGCCCTGGCCGCGTGGTGCGAGGAGCTGCTGTCCCGGGAGGCGCTGGGCGGCTTGCGCGAGCGGCTTTGGGGCCTGCTCATTGAGACGCACCGTAAAGCGGCGGACGGGGAGGCCCTCCTGGGGGCGTACGAGCGCTGCCTGGCAGGCCTGCCGGAGGACGCCGCCCTGCGCGTGACCGGCGCTTCCTTCGACGGCATGCTCGACGCGGGGCAGTCCGACATGCTGCGGGCCGCGCTCGATCTGATCGAGAAGCGCCGGGGAACCGTCCCGGGCTTTGCGGGGGCCATCGTCCTTGCGCGCGTGCGCCTGGCGCTGAAGGAGGAACGGCTGGACGAGGCCGCGGACCTGGCCACTGCCGCGGCGGGGCGGATCGGCGACGGCGACCAAGCCGCGGCCCTGGACCTGACGGCGCGCGCCGCCGGCGACGCGGGAAGGCGGGACCTGATCGACCGCATGTGCGGCGGGGCCGTGGAGGCGCACCCGGCCGCGAGCCGCTCCTTCGAGGTCGCCGCGCGGCGCTGGGTGGACGCGGCGGTCGCCGCCGGCGAGCTGGACGCGGCGCGCGAGCGCGTCGCGTCGCTGCTGCAGCGCGCACCGCCCGTGAGCCTGCCGCTGGACATCCTGCAGGCCTTCGTCTATCCCGCGCTGGAGAAGGGCACGCCGGAGGGACGGCGCGCGATGCTCGAGCTGTGCGACGCCTTGCGCGCGACTTCGGAGCGCCCGTACGACAGGATGCAGGCCGCCACCTTTACGCTGGACGCGTGCTTCATGAACGCGGATTTCGACAAAGCGCTGGCGGTGCTGCGGGACGGCATTCCCCAGCGCAACGAGGCCTGGCACCGCATGCTGATCATCAAGGTCAAGGCCCACAAGGCGCTGAATGACGGCCGCGTCGAGGACGCGATCGGCCTGTTCCGCGAGTTCATGAACGAGGCGGCGGCTTCCGACGACGAGCTTATGGATCCGACCACCAAGGAGCGCGTGCCGCTGGGCGCGGTGCTGGGGCTGAACGCCGCGCGCATCGGCGACCTGTGGAAGTCGATCGGACGCCTCGAAGAGGCCCGGGCGGCCTATGACGAAGCGCGCGCGCACTACCGCGGCGCCCTGGAGAAGCTTACCCCCGGGACGGAACAGCACGGCGCGGTCCGGCGCGAGATGGAAGCCGTGCCCGGGCAGCCTGCCGGTCCGTCAGGCGGCGAAAGCGGCAAGTGAGCCCGGAAAGAGCACTTCAACTGCTCTTTTCAGGGTGAGAAGAAGACCGGCCGCGAAGCGTCGCGGGAGAATTGCCGTCGCTTCCGCCTCCGTGCGGCGGGCAGCGGCCGGCTACCGCGGTTTGTCGGGGACCGCGGTCAGGGCGAGCTTCTTCAGGCTGTCGGCGGAAGCGCCCTGGAACGCCATTTCTCCGTTGCCGTCAAAGACGGTTACCACCGCGCCGTAGAATTCCTCGCCGCTGTTGTAGGACGAGCTCCCGTAGGCGCTGGTGTAGCGGTTCCGGTACTGGGAGGCCGAAAGCGGCGCGAAATCCACGATCGTCAGATCGCCCGTCAGCCTGGCGATCTTGGCCGTAAGCGTGCCCAATTCCTGCGGATCCGTCCGTCCCGAACCGCTCAGCGGCTTGGCATAGGACTGAACCACGATCGTCGGATTTTCGAGCGCGTCCTTGAGATTGGACATCTTCGCGACCACGCGGTGGTGATATTCAAGTTCCGCGGACACCGTGGAGTGCGAGGAATAGACGGACATTCCGCGCGATCGGCGCTCATCCCGCGCCTCTTCGCCGAGCAGAAAACGGACCGACGCGCTGTTGGAGAGGCGCGCGTTGCCCGTGCGCCGCAGCGCCACTTCGCGGTAGCCGGGGCCTCCCGGCGGCGCCTTGCCGGAGTACACCTTGAAGTTCTCCGCCACGGCGGGCTGCGGGGCTCCGCCAGCCGGACGCTCCTGTTCCCGCGGAGCTTCTTCCGGGGCGGCGGCCCCGGCCTGCGCCTCGGCCTCGTACGCCGCGAGATCGAACGCGGATCCCGTCACCTCCGGGTCTTCCCTGGCCAGCTCGGCCTGCTTCCTCACTTTGAGCGCGTCTTCGATCTTGCCGTCGCGGGTCAGTTTCTGTTCGAGGGCCCGCAGCCCGTCGTCATAGGCGGCATGCAGCTCGATAATCCGCCGGCATCTTTCGGTGAGGCATTGGCGCAGCAGGCCCAGGTGCTCGGACTGCAGCGCCGCCAGGGCCTCCGGCGCTCCGGCGATGACCTCCGGCGTTATCTTCTGCTCCGCGGCGAAGCGCTCCTGTTCGGCCTTCGCGGCTATTACGCCGTCCAGGTCGCCGTCCTTCTGACACTTCATCGACAGGGCCGCGAGCGCCTTGAGGTAGTCCTCGGGCCAGCGCGCCTCCTTTGCCCGGCAGGCTTTCAGGACCGCGGCAACGGCTCGCTCATAGCTCTGGCGGTAGGCGTCGAGCTGGCTGATGTCCCGCGGCGGAGCGGCGGGGCAGGGCGCCGCGGCGGCCAGCAGCAGGGCGGCCAGGGCAGCCGACAGCAAGCTATGGGAAAGGCTCTTCATGCGGTGATCCAACGCCTTTGCGCCTTTGTGAATGCACGCCTGTCGAATAAATAGTTTGTACACCCGCGTTGCGCAACTGGTCAAGCTTCTTCTCAGGGATAGACCCGCCCGCGCGTGCGCGGGAAGGGAATCGTCTCCCGCACGTGCCGCAGTCCGCACAGCCACGTCAGCGTGCGTTCGATGCCGAGTCCGAATCCGCCGTGCGGCACGCTGCCGTAGCGGCGCAGGTCGAGATACCAGTCGTAGTCCTCCGGCCGGAGTCCTTTCTCCGTCATTCGCCGCAGCAGGACGTCCAGGTTGTCCTCCCGCTGGCTGCCGCCGACGATCTCGCCGTATCCTTCCGGCGCGAGCAGGTCCATGTTCAGCACCAGCCGCGGGTCCTCCGCGCACTGCTTCATGTAGAATGCCTTGGCCCGGACGGGGTAGTGGGTCACGAAGACGGGCCGGTCGAACTGCCGCGAAAGGATCGTCTCGTCGCTGCCGCCCAGATCGGAGCCCCAGGCGAAGGACTGCGCCGAAGCGATATGGCCCGGGCGATTGGACAGATCCTGCTCAAGTTCGGCGATCTCCTCGCGCCGTTCGGCGATCTGCCGTTCAATCCGTTCCCGCGCCGCGGGCCTGGACAGGCCGCGCAACCGGCGCTCCAGCTCTTCCAGTTCCGCCATCCATGCCGCCAGCCGCGACCGGTCGCGCTGGAATTCATCCTCCAGCGTCTTGAGCAGGCCCGGGCTGCGCAGCCGTTCCGCGGCCTCGGAGTAAGTCAGGCGCGGGAACGGCTTACGCACGGCCCGCAACCGCTCCGGGTCGCGCCCCAGAACGCGCAGTTCCGGTTCGCGTTCGCGCAGCACGCGCTCCACCACGCAGCACACCAGGTCTTCGGCCAGCTCGATCACGTCGTCCAGTTCCGCAAAGGCCACTTCCGGCTCGATCATCCAGAATTCGGTCAGATGGCGGCGGGTCTTCGACTTTTCGGCGCGGAACGTGGGCCCGAAGGCATACACTTTGCCCAGGGCCATGCACGCGCTTTCGAGGTACAGCTGGCCCGTCTGGGCCAGGAAGAGGCGTCGGTCGAAGTACTCCACGGGGAAGAGCGTGGACGCGTCTTCGCCCGCGCCCGGCACGAGGATGGGCGTGTCCACCAGGGTGAAGCCGCGCGCCTCGAAAAAGGCGCGGCAGGCCCTGACCAGCGTGTCGCGCACGCGCAGGACGGCAACGGGGCGGCGCGAGCGCAGCCACAGGTGGCGGTGGGACATGAGGAAATCCACGCCGTGCTCCTTGCGCGCGATCGGATAGGGTGGCGCGGCATGGATCAGCGCGAGGTCGCGCACGGTCAGCTCGTACCCGCCCGGCGCGCGGTCGTCGGCGCGCGCCGCGCCGGTCACGCTCAGCGCCGATTCCAGCGTCAGCGCGGCGGCGGCCGCGAAGGCTTCGGCCGCGGCGGCCTCCACGACGCACTGGCAGACCCCGGTGCCGTCCCGCAGATGCAGGAACGCGATTCCGCCGCCGAAGCGGCGGCCGCACAGCCACCCGCGCAGCGTCACCGTTTCGCCGGCATGCCGGCCGAGATCCGCGATCTCCACGAGGGGCGGATTCATGTCGCATGCGGCGAAGCCGCGGCCGCCGCGTCTGCCTCCCTCTTTCCGAACATCGCGGCCAGACTGAAACCGCGCCGCAGGCGCCAGAAGAACCAGTACCCCGCCGGTTCGGGACGGTTGGCGACCTGGTCCAGGACCAGGTGGAAGCCCAGGCCGATCGCCGTTCCGGAGACCACCGGGTTCCATTCCGTGAGCCGGGCGGCGAGCAAGCCCGCGAAGAACCACTCCCAGGCGTGCAGAAACAGAACCGCGCGGCGCAGCCTGTGCCCGTGGCACACCGCGAAGATACGGCGCAGGTCGGCGCGCAGGCCGTATTCCCGCCAGAAGTCCAGCAGGTGATCGGCGTCAACGAGCGTGCCTGACAGAAAGGATGAGACGGCCAGGCCCCACGAGCGGGTCAAGGCGTAGAAGGCGGCCGACACGCCGGCCGACAAGAGCGCATGGTGTTCGATCTTCAAACGGCCGGAATGCTACAGGTACGCGTCGAGCTTCTTCCGGATGGCCGCTTTGGGCATGGCGCCCACCATCTGTTCCTGCACCGTCCCGCCCTTGAAGATCAGAAGCGTCGGAATGGAGCGGATACCGTACCCGGCCGCGAGTTGCTGGTTCTCGTCGACGTTGACCTTGGCGACCCTGGCCTTGCCGGCCAGGTCGCCCGACAGCTCTTCCAGGACCGGGGCGACGGCCCGGCAGGGCCCGCACCATTCGGCCCAGAAGTCCACGAGAACGGGCAGGTCCGATTCGATGACGTCGCTTTTCCAGTTGTCGGCGGATACGTGAATGATGTCTTTTCCGGCCATGGCGGCAGCTCCTTCCTAGCGGCTCATTGATATCTTGCCGGGCCAGTAGAGGTTGAGGTCCGGCGCTCCGTACGAGAGCTCCGTGAGCGAAGCATCCGGCCCGAAGGCCTGGCTGCAGAGCACATAGATCAGCACGAAGGCCACCAGGATCGCCGCGACCGTTACGAGCGGGAAGAAGACGTTCGGCTCGTCCCGCAACGCCCGGGGCGGCGCGACCGCCGCGGACGGACCGGCCGCCGGCGCGCCTCCGCCGCGCGCGATCGCAGGGGCCACGGCGGGGCCGACGGGGCGTTTGACCTTGATCGTCTTGCGCCTGGTTGGCGTCGTCTCGGGCCTCTCCGCGGCCGCCTCGTCGAGGCTGGCGGTCTTTCTTAGAACCGCCTCCGCCGGCGCGGCGGCCGCCTCGGGGACGGCCCTGGCCACCGTCGGCGCGGCTTCCATGCTGCCCTTGACCGCGGCTGCGGTGGCGGGCCTCTTGAGCCGAATGGTCTTCGGTGTGGACGGAGCGGCGGCGGGGATGGCCGGCGCGGCCGGAGCCGCCGGTGTAAGGGCGGTCTCAAGGGAAATCCGCGACGTCTTGCGTTTCTCGATCGCCCCGCCTTCCGGCTCGCCGGCTTGGGCCGCAACGGCGGCAACAGCCGGCTCGGCCGCCCTGGCAGGGGGTGCGGGCGCGACGGACGGAGCAGCGGTCGGGCCAGCCGCTGCCGGTCTAGGCGGTCCGATCCGGATTGCGCCGGGCGCCCCGGCAGGCTTGATGCGGACGGTCTTGATCTCTTTCGGCGCGGACACAGCCGGCCGGGCGATCTCCAGTGGAATCTTGGACGTTTCGCGCTTGGATCGCAGAGCGGCTTCCGGTCCGGTCGCGGCGCCAGGCGCGGTCTGTGCCGGGGCGGGCGCCGCGGGGGCGGGCGCCGCCGGGGCGGGCGCCGCCGG
>Ga0194125_10008448_pt1 | contig 14511 bp, 14 predicted proteins | sample TA2KigC250mmetaG_FD_148626 | JGI IMG/M metagenome (GOLD analysis project Ga0194125, IMG submission 148626) | Freshwater microbial communities from Lake Tanganyika, Tanzania - TA2015034 Kigoma Deep Cast 250m | ecosystem: Environmental > Aquatic > Freshwater > Lake | place: Tanzania: Lake... | reverse complement strand
CACCCGCCCAGAATGTCGGGCTGCCACTTCCTCGACTATATGGTTATGTTCTAACAATAGGGCGTGAGCCCGGCTCTCATCGCGGCTCATCATCCCCGAAAAGCCGACGATGTCGGTGAACATCACCGCGGCTAACTTGCGCTTGTCAGTGGACATTCGGAAACCCCTTAGAAATTTTCAGAATCCGTCTATGACTTGTGGAAGGCTTAGTCTGACGCTTTTTGATATTGTAAGGTCAAAGAGTTACATCTCTGTGTTTTGAATTAATATAATCAATTTTTTTTATTTTTAAAATTCTGACCCAAAGCCCGGGAAAATGACGCAGCGTCGAAAGTGATATGCTTTGATGTAATTCGAGCCAAATGAAAGGTTTAATTATACAATCCGAAATTTTCAAGCCGCGGCTCGATTTAGTTTGAAATATATTGACTAGGTTGTGATTATTTATTAAAATGTAATTTTATATTCTTCTATTGAATAATTCATATTTGAATATATCCGCCTATAATACTAATAATTTTCGTTTATGAAGTTAGTATCGCTTACTTTAAGCGTCCTTATCTTATCGACTGGGCTGGTTTTCGCCCGCGAAGTCCAACTTACCCTGTCCGAAGCCCTGGCGCTGGCGGAAAAACACGACCCGGCTCTCGCTAACGCCCGGCTCGACATCGAAGACGGCGACGCCCTTGTAAATGAGGCTTACTCGGCTGCGATGCCTACGGTTAATTTCATCGGCGTCGGAGGTAGATACGCCGTCGCGCCGTCGATGAACATCCCCGCCTTCGGCGGCCGTATCCGCTTCCAACCCGTGAACGACATTACCGCCCAACTATCGGTCGACCAACCGCTCTGGCTCGGCGGCCGTGTCGGACTGGCGCTCGATGCTGCCCGAACCTATCGGAAAATCGCCCGCTGCGGTTTATCCGTAAATAAAGCGCAACTCAAATCGGCCGTCATCAAGGAATATTACAGCCTTACTTTAGCAAGGCAGGCGCTCGAAGTCCTGACCGAAACCTTCAGACAGGCTGAAAAACACGCCGCCACCGCCCAAGCGATGTTCGATGTCGGTATGGCTAGCGAATTCGATGTCCTGCGCGCTAATACCGCCGTCAAAGCCATCGAACCTGAACTCGCCCGCGCCAAAATGATGGTTGACCTGGCTGAAACCCAACTCCGCCAGCGTCTCGGACTCCAGCCCGACGACCATATAGTCGTTGCCGACCAGCTCGAACAACCGACGCTTCAAACCCGCCTCGTTAAAAGCGAAGCAATGCAATCAGCGCTTAAAATGCGTCCGGAATTTAAAATGATGGACCTGCAACTCCAACTGCGCAGCATCGCTCTGCAGGTCGAAGAGCGCTCTATCTATTGGCCTAACTTCTTCTTCAACGCCACTTACCAACTGCAAGCCTCTGACGACCATATACTGCAGGTCGGTCCTCCCGACTGGGCAAAATCGCTGCGTCTGCAACTCGTCGCCAGCGTCCCGCTGTTCGATGGCTTTGCTGCACCAGCACGCGTCGAAAAATCCAAAATCGCCCTGCGCCGGGCTGAAGTCCAACGCCGACAACTCGAACAAGGTGTTAACCTCGAAATCACCGCCGCACTGAACGAACTGAAACGCGCTGAAGATCTAGTCGCCAGCCAAAACGCCGCCGTCGAAACCGCCCGAAAAGCCTTCGACATCGCCGGCGTCCGCTATGAACAAGGTATGGGCACCGAACTCGAAATTCAGGACGCCCGCCTGGCGCTGAACGGTGCCCGGCTAAACCTCCTGCAAGGTCTCTACGACCTCAAAGTCGCCCAAGCCGAATACGCCCGCTGCGTGCATAACGATGATAAACTCTCTGCAGATTCACCCTCGGAATAATCATCGCCCGCTATGCAATGCAACTAAAATGAATAATAACAATCAACGAATTGCGTCCACTTGGTCTATACTCTAATCTCAAAACAGTTTGTTTCCCAAGCATTATAATGAAAAAAATCATTCTTTGGATTGTAATCGTCGTCATCGCCAGCGTAATGGCGTTCCGTTTTTTAGAACGCCATCAGGCTGCCGCCGACCCTACGATTCTCGAAATACAAGCCGCTGAAGGCTACCCGGTCGAAGTCGAATCCGCCGCTATTAAGCCCTTCAGATTGTCTCGTCTTTACACCGGCACACTCACCGGTCGCGAAGAAGCCGACATCGTCCCGATGGTCGGCGAATATATAGCCAGAGTGTTAGTCAGGGAAGGTCAACGCGTCACCGCCGGTCAAATTATCTGCGAACTGTCGAAAGATAATCCCTCCGCCGGCTACCGCCAAGCCGAATTAGCCCTCGAAAACGCCGGGCGCGAATTGCAGCGCATCCAAACCCTGTTCGATAAAGGCGCCGTCGCACGCCAAATGCTCGACGGAATTACGCTCCAGCGCGACATCGCCAAACGCAACTTCGAACTCTCACAGCGGCTTCTAACCTTGACTACACCTATTGCCGGCACGGTAGCCAACCTGACCGCTGAAGCCGGTAAATTTGCCGCGCCCGGAATGCCTTTGGCAAAAGTTATCGCTGCCGACCGCCTGCGGGCCACTTTTGAAGTCCCAGCCGTCGACCGCAATGAAATCGTCATCGGCGCTAACTGCCGCATTACCGCCGCTGGAGCGACAGCCTCCGGAAAAGTCGAGCGCATCGCCCTCTCCGCCGACCAAGAAGGACGTGCCTTTACGGCTTGGATCAAAATCGACGACGCGCCTGACAACCTTGCCTTCAGCCCCGGTCTGATGGCCGATATCGAAGTCTTCGTCTTCGATGTCCCGCAAGCGCTGGTCGTGGCGCCGGAAGCCATCCTGCGCCGCGGCGACGACTACCACCTGTTCATCGTCGATAACGGTAAAGCCAAATTGCTGCCGGTCGAAATCGGCGCACGCGCCTCCGATGCCGTCTGGATCCGCTCCGGACTTGAACCCGGCGCCCAAGTTGTAATCGCCGGCGCCGACCTCCTGTCCGACGGTGCCCCCATTAGAATCTCTAAACGCGGATGACGAAGGCAGAAAGTTGGAAAGTTGAAAAGGAAAAGTTATCGATACACATAACTCCAACTTCCCGACTTTCCAACCTGCCAACTCTCTAACTTTCTAACTTTCAAACTTTTATATATGAAACTGGCTGATATATCCATTAAGTCTCCCATTATGATGACGATGGTCATTCTGGCATTCGTCGTTCTGGGTCTGTTCTCGCTCACACGCCTGGGCATCGATATGATGCCCGACATCGAATTCCCTTTTGTCGTAGCCTCGCTGATTTACCCCGGCGCCGGCCCATCCGAAATGGAAACCCTGATTGCCGAACCCATCGAAGAAGAAATAAGTTCCATCAGCGGTCTGAAACATGTTACTTCCTATTCGCAGGAAAGCATCGCGATGGTTGTCTGCGAGTTCAATATGGGCTTGGATGTTGATATTGCTGCTATCGATGTTAAGGACAAAATCGATGCCATCCGCTATAAACTGCCGGCCGACCTCGAAGATCCCATCATCCAGAAATGGAACTTCGCCTCAATACCAATAATCGACATCGCGGTCACCAGCCCTCGTCCACCCGAAGAGATTTATCGAATCGCCGACCATATCGTTAAACCGGGATTGTCGCGGGTGATGGGCATCGCCAATGTCCAACTCACCGGCGGCCGGCAACGCGAAATCCAAGTGCATCTTTCGCGCCGTAAACTGCGGGAATTTAACCTGTCGCCCCAGATGGTCGCTGGGATGATAAGCGCCGCCAACCTGAATATACCCGCCGGCCATATCGTCCAGCGCCGCCAGGAAATCACCGTCCGGATGCAAGGCGAATTTACCAACTTGAGCCAACTTGGCTCTGTGGAAATCCCCCTCAAACAAGGTAAAAAAGTTCGCCTCGCTGACCTCGGCTGGGTCGAAGACAGTTTTAAGGAAGTCCGCGACAAAGCCGCTTATAACGGCGAAACCTCGGTCGGTCTGAGCCTTATTAAACGTTCCGACGCCAATACCGTGCAAGTCGCCCGCGATGTCTATAAAGAACTGGAAGTCATCCGCCGCGATCTGCCCGCCGATGTTAAAATCGATATCGCCCGCGACCGCTCGAAATTTATTCAAGACTCCGTCGATGATGTCTTCAACAACATCATCGTCGGCGCCGTCCTGACCGCCCTGGCCCTATTCCTGTTCCTGCACTCGCTCCCAGCCACCGTCATCTCCATAATCTCCATCCCGACCTCTATTATCGCGACTTTCATTCTAGTTGACTTTGCCGGCTTCACACTGAATACGATGACTCTAATGGCGTTGTCCATCTCGGTTGGAATTTTGACGGCTAACTCCATCGTCGTGCTGGAGAATATCGAACGCTACAAACAAATGGGGTATAGTTCGCTCGACGCCGCTTCCAAAGGCGCTAGTGAAATCGCCATCGCCGTCGCTGCCGCCACAATGACCAATGTCGTCGTCTTCACCCCGATGGCGTTTATGTCCGGCATCGTCGGTCAATTCTTCAAACAATTCGGTCTGACCGTCACCTTCGCCACCCTGTTCTCACTGCTCGTATCCTTCACCCTGACGCCGATGATGGCTTCCCGCCCGATTCGCAAATGGATATATGTCGCTTCCGGCTTAGGCATTTTAGCGATGGTCTATTGGCGGCTGGGAACAGATACGGCGCTGGTAATGGTCCTGGCTATGCTTGTAGTTTTACTCGCTTTCACTTACGGCTGGCAAAAAAAGTTCGCTCAAGCCTTCGATAAATTCTTCGACGGACTGACCAGCGATTATAAAAATTCGCTGCGCTGGGCTATCACCCACCGCTGGACGACGCTGGGCATAGTCGCCCTGTTGTTCTTCGGCTCTTTTCTCCTGCTGTCGCTCGGCTTCATCGGCACCGAGTTTTTCCCGCAAGCCGACCAGGGCAACTTCACCGCCTCCATCGAAATGCCCGTCGGAATGTCCCTGGACGAAACCGACCGCATCGTTATGGAAGTCGCCCGTCGTATTACACGCAAACCCTATGTCAAGTCGGTCTATGCTTCCAGCGGCAAGACCGAAGCCTCCGGCTCATCGACCGGGGAAGGCGTCAACCTCGGAATGGTCATCGTCCGTATGGTCGAGAAGGATCTACGACCGCTGTCCACCGCTGAATTCATCCGAAAATTACGCCCCGAACTCGCCGACCTCCCCAACGCCAAAATCGTCATCCGCGAATCGTCGATGTTCGGCGGCGGACAAGAAGCCGACCTGCAGGTCGAAGTCATCGGCCAAAATATAGACCAACTCGTCTCCCTAACCGACAGCGTCAAAGCCTATATGCAACACGTCGGCGGATTGATTAACATCGAAACCAACTGGAAATTAGGCAAGCCTGAACTGCAGGTCATCCCCAAACGGAACGTCATCTCCGACCAGGGCTTGTCGCTCGCCGCTGTCGGTATGACCCTGCGCAGCCTCATCGACGGCGCTATAGCCTCCAAATTCCGCGAAAAAGGCGAAGAATACGATATCCGCGTCAAACTCGACCCAGCCGATATCCAAAATACCGAGCAAATTAAAGGCATTTATGTTCAAACCGACGACCGCCAAGCGCTTCTCAGTGAATTAGTTGACCTAACCTACACCGAAGGCCCTACGACCATAACCCATAAAGACAAACAGCGCGTTGTCTATGTCTTCGCCGATGTCGGACAAGGCGCGATGGGCGACAAGGTCAAACAGATGCGGACGCTCACCGATAAAATGCAACTGCCGACCGGCTATTCGATTCACTATGGCGGTGAAGCCGAACATATGGCTGAATCCTTCGCCCAATTGTTCAAAGCCCTCATCCTAGCTGTTATTTTAACCTATATGCTGATGGCTGCAATGCTCGAGTCCTTTAAACATCCCTTCGCCATCATCTTCACCCTGCCGCTCGGCTTCATCGGCGTGCTGCTGGCGTTGTTCATTACCGGCAACACCATATCGATGATGTCCCTGATGGCGATGGTGATGCTCGTCGGCATCGTCGTCAACAACGGCATCCTGCTCATCGACTTCGCCAATCAAAAACGCCGGCAGGGCTTTCGACTCGATGCCGCCATCCTCGAAGCCGCCCCGGTGCGCCTCCGCCCGATTATTATGACCAACCTGGCGGCCGTGATGGGTATGCTGCCCTCGGCCCTCGGACTCGGCGCCGGCGCCGAATTCCGCGCCCCGCTGGCCATCGTCGCCATCGGCGGACTCATCTCTTCGACAATCTTTACAATCTATCTAATTCCAGTTATTTACAGATTATTCGAGAAAGAAAATGAATCAATCTAATGAAACGAAATCAGCCCGCCGGCGCGGCGTCGTCCTTAGCTTCCTAAAACGCAAAGGCTACGGCTTCATCCGCAGCGATGAACACCCCAAAATCTTTGTGCATTATACCAGCATCCTCGATGAAGGCTTCAAAACCCTGCTCATCGGCGAAGAGGTCGAATTCACCCTCAAAACTACCAAACTCGGCCTCCAAGCCGTCGATGTCGCGCGCATCAATCCACCCATCGACGATGCACCCGAATTCATCTCCGTCGAACGAAAATCCTGGTAATTCAAAATTCATCCCCACAAAACTGAAATATATGTCCATTATGTCCAGACTGTCCATATTGTCCATCTTCTATATTCACCCAAAATAAGGCTGCCCCTTGTCCGTTCAACTCGCCATACTCGGTTTTCTGCAGGAACGCAACTACCACGGCTATGAACTGAAGAAAACCATCGCCCGCCTGATGGGTATGTGGACTGACATTAAGTTCGGCTCGCTCTACCACGCCCTCGGCTGCCTCGAAAAAGCCGGCTTCGTCTGCAAAGTCGAAACCTCCGCTGCCGGAAACCGACCTGCACGCGCCGTCTATGGCATCACCGACAACGGCCGCGCTGAATTCGCCAGACTGGTCGAAGATAACATCCTCACCCTCCGACGCGTCTATCTGAAAGACGACATCGGTGTCTATTTCGGCGGACGGCTCGACCGCCGAAAATTCACCGCCATCCTCAAACATAAAATTGCCCGGCTCGAAGATGTCGCCGCCGAACTAAAAAAACACCGCGCTTATCTGGAAAGTATCGTTGCTGAACGCAGTCGTGCACCGGTTTTCTTGATTAACCGGCACATAATGCATCTTGAGGCTGAAATCGGTTGGTTCAATGATTTAAAGAAGTCTCTTACGGAAGGCAGTTTATATCTGAAAAAATCCGAACGAAATGTGTAATTGGCAAGGCGGACGCCCCCGTCCGCCGCTTTCTATTAATTAGCAAGACGGACGCCCCCGTCCGCCGCTTAGTAGATGGCAAGTTTGTATCCATCTTTCGCGCCTTGGCTTAAGTCTTTCTCACCCCACCACCACAAACGGCGCTTTCCGCTTGCATTTCTTACAATGGCCATCTTCCAATCCCATCACCTCCACACTGTAGCCCTGCCGCCGCACTAACAGCGCGTTGCACTGCGGGCAGCGGCTGTCCTGCCCCGCCTCGGTCCGCACATTCCCCAAATAAACCCAATCCAACTTAGCCTTGGCTAATTCCAGCGCGTCCAACATAAACTGCACATCCGTCGGCGGCGCCGTATAATAATTCGATGGAAAATAGCGCGATAAATGCAACGGTATCGACTTATCGACCGACGCGATCCAATCCGCTATCTGCCCCACCTTCTCTAATTGGTCGTTCACACCGGTTACGATTAAATGTGTAATTTCTATATGCTTGCCATATTCGACCACCATTTTTATCGTCCGCTGAACATCCTGCAGATTCCCGCCGCAAAAATGTCTGTAGCAAGCGTCGTCGGAGGATTTCAAGTCGATGTTGAACGCGTCGGCTATCGTCAATATGTTCTTTAAAGGCTCCTCATTAACAAAACCGTTCGATACGAATACATTGACCAGCCCCCGCTCGTGCAGTATCCGCCCAGCGTCCATTACATACTCATACCATATCAACGGTTCGGCGTAAGTATAAGCCACACCGATGCCGTCCAGAGCATCGACCATATTCGCCAACTCCTCCGGCAACACCGACCGCGTCGGCGCCCGATTCTGGCTGATAGTGTAATTCTGACACCAGCGACAGGTCAAATTACACCCGTTCGGTCCGACCGATAAGATTTCACCGCCCGGAAAATAATGATACAGCGGCTTCTTCTCAATCGGGTCGATGTGCAGACTGCACACCTGGGCATAGTTGACCGCCATCAACCTGCCATCGATAACCTGCCGCCCACCGCAAACCCCAAAGTCTCCCTCGTCGAACATACAACGCTGCGGGCATACTTCGCAACGAACCTTCGACCCAATGCGGCTTTGAAAAGGCACTTCCACCAACGGCCGCGCCGCCTGTCCCTTCTGAACTAAACGGCTGAAACTTTCTAGATCATTCATATATACAACATACGCAAATATTCACAAAATAATGGAATTTTCCCTTCCTTGCGATGATTTTCGCAATAATCTCAACAAATACCCCCAAATCCCCTCTACAGTCCATCTCGTCCTTTTGTCCATATCGTCCATCTTGCCTAATCCGTCCACTTCGTCCCATTTCTCAATCCGCTGGCAGCCCGCCATTCATCTTCGACCTCGACAGACCCGCCATTATCACACCTCCTAACACACCTGCTGCTCCAATTAATATATTTACGCTTAATGGCTCGCCTAAATACACCTTCCCAAAGAACAGCGCCGTTAACGGCGCCAAATAGATGAACGAACCCGCCAGCGAAGCCTGCCACTTCGACAACACCCACAGCCATACCGCAAATCCAATAACCGTGCAGCCTAACGATAAAAACAACACTGCGCCCCACAATTCCAGCGGCGCGCCGAACAACCGCCTTATAAAATCGCCCGCTACCCAAGGCACAGTCATCGCCGACCCCAATCCTATGAACCAAGTTAAACCCTCCAAAGGATTTCGCCCGGCTGTCAACCGCTTCGATAAAACCGAAAATCCCCCCCAACTGATGACCGCTCCCAAAGTGATGAATAAACCGAGCAATTTCGTGCCTGACGGAATTGCCGTCCCGCTTTCCGACAACGCATCGCCGGTCAGCCCGATAAAGAACAAACCCGCTAGAGCTATCCCCACGCCAGCCCACCGCTGCAAACCGACGCTCTCCCGCAGCAGCCACGCCGCAAAAAAGGCAATGCACGCCGGATTTAAGGCTATCACTAAACTCGCCCACCCCGCCGGTATCAGCGTCTCCCCGTAATTCAGACAGATATGATACCCCGGCACCGCTAAAAACGCGCACAACAAAGCCAACCGCCGGTCCTTATTCGACAATAAACGCCAAAACCCAGGCGCCTGATTTCTGTTTTTAAAGAACGGCAGAATTAGCAGCAGCATAACCGCCGATGGAATAAAACGCGCCGCCACTAACTGCATCGGCGTCAAATAACGCAAACCAACCTTAATGGCGATAAACGACCCGCCCCAAAGTGTAACGACCGCAAGCAGCGCTAAGATTGTCAGCATTTAATAGTTGAAAGTTGAAAAGTCAGTAGTATTGTAAATATTATTGTAAAAGGCGGTAGGGCGGGCGTCTCCGCCCGCCAAATCTATAATAAAGACGGCAGAGACACCCGCTCTACCGTCTAAAAAAAATCATTAGTTTCACTCCGACGCTGTCCATAATGTCCATATCGTCCATACTGTCCGTCTTTTTCACCTTAATGCGAGTCCTTCTATCAATGCGCTATCAAGTTATTTAAAACCATCATCATTATAAATCCCCCTATCAATCCCCAGGTCGCCTCATGTTCATACCCGTGGCTGTGGCTCTCGGGAATAATCTCGTCGAATACAACATAAAACATCGCCCCTCCCGCAAACGCCATCGCCAGCGGCACAATGTTCTCGACATTCGCTACTAAAATCACTCCTATAATAGCCCCCAAAGGCTCGGTCAACCCGGAAAGCGCCGCCCATAATACGCTTCTGACCTTCGACATCCCTCCCGCATACAGCGGCGCTGCAACTACTATTCCCTCCGGTATATTATGCAGCGCGATCGCAGCCGCTATGAACAAGCCTAACGCCGGCTGCGCTGCACAAGTTACGCCTACCACAAATCCCTCCGGCAGATTGTGCAGCGCTATCGCCGCGCTGATTAATACACCCTTGTGCAGACTCATAGCGCGCATTGTATCGACCGGCCGCCCGGCGCCCCCGTCCGCTTTCACATCCATCATCCGGCTGTGTATATGCGGAATCAAAAGATCCAATCCAAAAAGCAACCCTGCGCCCAGCAGATATCCGGCTATAGCCACTAACGCCCCGCCCTGCCGCAATGCCTCCTGCACCAGCCCGACAATCGACAGCGCCAACATTATCCCACCGCAAAATCCCATCAGCGCATCGTAAAATCGCATATTCGACCGGCGAAAAACAAATATCGCCAGCGCGCCCAGCCCCGTCGCCATCCCCGCTATCAGGCTTATTAACACCGCCCTCATCCGCGCCTTCCTTCCCTTTCGACCGCGCTCTCACCGAACACCGCATCACCTTTGTTCACTTTGTCCACTCCGTCCAATCCGTCTCGCTTTACGCCTTGTCGTCTTGACTTAAACCTTTCATCCCCGCCCAAAACTCTACCGCCCGCCGCAAATGCGGTATGACAATCGACCCGCCCACTATCAGCCCCACCGCTAAAGCCTCCTCGATTTCAGCGTCTTCGTATCCCGCCCGCTGGCATTGGATCAGGTGATACTTGACACAATCGTCGCAGCGCAGAACTAGCGACGCCGTCAAACCCAACAACTCCTTCACCCTTCCCGGCAACGTCCCGTCCTGATAAATTTGCTCGTCCAGCCGCCAGAACCGCTTCATCGCCAGCCCGCCAAATTTCATCACCATTTCGTTAAGCCGCTCCCGTTCCCGCTCAAACTGCCCCGCTGCATCGCTCATAATCCTTCAGTCCCAATTCACCTTCAGCATCGCTGATAATTGTAAATATAAGAATGGTTTAAACACATCGTTTTCAAAACCCTCGCGAGTATATGTATCCCAAAGTATGATGCCGGTTGTCGCTTCCAACCCGATGTGCAGATACCGCATCTGCATCGGATTCCAACCCATCCCCAGCCCCAAATCTAATCCCTGCAGCGCATCGCCTTCTATCAACTCCCCTTCTTCCGTCCGCACCGCGTTGCGATAACTCCACCCCATATAAGCGTAATGCAGGCTGACTATAAAATAATGCCCCATAAAAGTGTAATATGGCGTTGTGAAAAAATCCGCATCGCCGCCGATTTCAAACAGCCCTACTCCGCCCGTCAGCGACCGATTCAACCGGCTGGTCTCTTGCAACGGCGCGCTGGCGAACTTGACATTGAAGTCAAACCGGCTGCCCTTGGGTTTTTCTTTCTCGCCATTCACTCGGATATCATCCCGCTTATCCACGCCGAACATCTCATAAGACAATCCGCCGCCGCGATAGCCGTAAAAATCGCCGCCGTGCAAAAGCCCGCTGCTAAGATTGAAACCTATGGAATAGAATACATTGGTCAGCGGCCTCCGTTGAGGCGCCGGTTCAGGCGGCGGATAGCGGTGTCCCGGCGCGTTATGCCAGACCCACAGCGATTCCGGCGGCACGACCAAACTGTCCCGCGTCCGCACCACCCGCTCGCCCTTGTAATCGTCCGACGCCTTGTTCATCGGATCCGACAACTTCCCCCGCGACACCGTCGTCGTATAGCACCCGCATAACAGCCCCAAGACGGCTAATAACAAAACCTGTTTCATTCTCTATACCTTTTTGTTCGTTCCCCCCTCGCTCTGCATTTTACACTTTGCACTCCATTGCGATATGGTGTGCAATTCTCTCTAAATCGCCCCCTCCTTCCCTAACAGCCTTCTGAGCAGTCCCAACTGTCCGATATGATAACTTTCATGAAAATGGAAAAACACTATCTTTCTGCCGCGGCTGTCCGGCTTGCCGCCTTCCATCACCGCCGGGACGACCTCGTCCAGCGTTTCCGGTGTCTGTTTGTCCAGCGCCGCGCTTATCCGTGCCTGAGACTCATCCCAAATCTCGAACAGCCGCGCCTTCGATGGCAGCAAAGCCTTAGCCGTCGAAATTTGAAAATGCAGAAACGGCTTCCGCTCGGCTTCTGTCATAACCTTCCCGCCGCCTAACAACTCCAAAACCGTATCCCGCTCGGCTAATATGTGCGATAATATCCACGCCGCATTATTGCCGCTTGGCTGCGGGTCGGCAGTAATCTCTACCTCGCTGAAGCCTTCGAGATTCATCTTCCCGCACTCGTAGGTTATTTGAAATAACCATTTCAAAATTTCCGGTGTCATTGCTGTTTTTGTTTCTTTCTATTTTACGAAATTGGGTCCCAACCGCTGAGTCCACTTCATCCCTCTTGTCTATAATGTCCATATTGTCCATATTGTCCAGCAAAACCTACTTACTCCCAATTGACTTCTTCAACAAAATGCTCACCCGCCGATTCTCCGCTGCTAACGGGTTGCTGGCTTTGAGCAATTTCGTATCCGCATACGCCCGCACCTCGCTTATCATCTGCGGCTGCAAGCCGTAATTCAACATCAACCGCCGCACCGATGCCGCCCGGTCCGCCGACAACTCCCAATTCGTGTAATTCAATGTCCCGTAAGGTCGTGAATCTGTATGCCCCTCTATCGCTACCGGATACTTTAAACGCACAATCTCCGGCGTCAACACTTGCAACGTCTTGTCCATCTCCGGTCGCACCCGCGCCTCCCCAACCTCAAAAAAACTAAACTCCGGTGCATCCCTAAACTCCATCCGTATCCCCTCGTCGGTCACCTCGATATGCACCTGGTCGATGATATCTTTCAAACTCGGATTTTCGGACAATATATCCTTTATACGGTCCGCTTCCTGCTCCAACTGCCTTTGCAGCGCCTCCTGTAATTGTTCATCGCTGACCGGCGCCTGCGTTCCCTTCCCCACCGGCACCACCGCGCCGCCGGACTTGATAAATCCCGACGGATCCTCAAAATAAGCCTGAACCGCTAACTTTATCTTCTCATCCTGCGACAACACCCATAACACGATGAACAACGCCAACATCGCTGTCACAAAATCGGCGTAAGCCACCTTCCAAGCCCCGCCGTGCCCGCCGTGCTTCTTGTGCCGCGCCCTCGGCCGCGGTTGTTCGCCCTCCCCACCGCCCTGAACGCCTTCCGATCGATATTCCTCAGGCATCTATTCCTCCTGCTTCATTTCCTGATAATGAACAAGCATTCTCCCCCCGCGTGCGGCTGTTGCTTGCTTCTCCCCCCGCGTGCGGCTGTTGCTTGCTTCTCCCCCCGCGTGCGGGGGGATGTAAGGGGGGTGTATTCTCATTTTCTACTGTTATCCCTTCAGCGTCTGTTCTAATTCCTCAAAACTCGGCCGCAGCCCATCGTAAATCGCCCGCCGCGCATACTCGGCCGACAACTTCGGATTCAAACCGCGCATTATGCCTAATATTCCCGCCTTGTAAAGTTGCAGCAGCCGGTTTTCTTCCTGATTCTGCATTTCGATGTTCGTAGCCAGCGGACCTACAAAGCCGTAAGACAGCAGCACCCCCAAGAAAGTCCCGACCAGCGCCGCCGCTACCTTCATCCCCACAACCTCCGGACCCTCCGCGATCGACGCCATCGTCTTGATAATCCCCATCACCGCTGCCACAATCCCCAGCGCCGGCAGCGCATCGGCCGTATTGGCGATTATCATCTGCGGCGCCGCGCTCTCCTCCTCAATCGTCTCGATATCGGTGTCCATCAGCACCTCCAAGTCTGCCGCGCCTGTCCCGCCGACGATGACGATTTTCAAATTGTCCGTTAAAAACGATATCAGCCGCCTGTTCTGCAGAACATTCGGATACTTCTGAAATATACTCGAATTATCCGGCGACTGAATATGCGTCTCCAGCGCTAACAGTCCTTCACGCCGCGCTAAAAACGCCAAATCGTGGATGAGCCGCAGCGAATTCATATATAATTCGCGCGAAACCGTCTTACCCTTGAAAGCTCCCAGCGCTTTCTGGATGACTAACTTCAGCGTCCGCGGCGAAGTCTTGACGATAAGCCCCCCCAGCGCCGCCCCGCCGATGATGATATACTCATACCATGGCTTGAATATCAGCAATATGTGCCCGCCCGACGCGGCATAACCGCCGAAAACGAACAATATTACTAATATGTAACCAACTATTGCGGTCATAATCCAACCTGTTTGAGGTTTGCTTTATATCGACTGCACGCCCCCGCGTGCTTCTAGTAACTTATGTAGTTGCCCAACCGACTTTGAATCATCATCATCACCATCATCTCACATAATAACCCGCCAACTCCACCTTCTCCGTAATCTCAAACCCCATCTCGCTATGCGAACCGGCGACTAAAATCAAACCCACCCCCGGCTTTAGATAATAATCGTTCGCGCCGGCGCTCGGCTGGGTTACAGCATACTTGATACAATTGACAAACGTCCCCGCCGGG
>Ga0194125_10008441_pt1 | contig 14524 bp, 12 predicted proteins | sample TA2KigC250mmetaG_FD_148626 | JGI IMG/M metagenome (GOLD analysis project Ga0194125, IMG submission 148626) | Freshwater microbial communities from Lake Tanganyika, Tanzania - TA2015034 Kigoma Deep Cast 250m | ecosystem: Environmental > Aquatic > Freshwater > Lake | place: Tanzania: Lake... | reverse complement strand
ATCGTCGACACGTTCGTGTATGAGATTCAGTTTCTCGGTCATGGGACCGAGTATACTACGGAATTCGTGTTTTAGAACAAATGTTTACACGAAAGCCGAGTGATTGACTGACTCGATCGATGAGCACCAACGGCAGATAAACAAACCGAACCTCGGCGGGCCGACGCGTGGGGGTAACAGCGAGGGTCCGCCCTGTTCAGGATTGGGTTGGCAGGGTCGCCAAAACCGGGATCAGCAACGCGTTGGGATCCACCAGAATGCGGCCCCGATTCAGCCATGCCACTTCGTCGTGATATGGGAACACGCCGGCCGTCCCTGCTAATACTGTGAAGCTCTCGCCTGGCCCGAGCGCGCCGCTGTCCCAGCCTGCGCCGGTGGCCGGAACGAGATGCTTCCGCCAGGATGCGCTCGCCCAGGCGCATGCCCAACCCGCGGCCCCGGGAGAGCGGGCGCACATAACGATCGAACCAACGTTTACATCGGCGGCGCAATGGTGATGGTCTTGTCGTACTCGACCGTCTGCACGGTGTTGGATTTGACGCCCGCGGCTTCGCCAGCGATTTCTTGTTTGATGGGCAGGCCGCTCTTGACGCTCACCCACAGCTTGACCGTGCTGACGACCTTGCTGCCTCCCAGGTCGGTGGTTGAGGTGTACGTGTAGACGCGCGCCTGTTCGCCGTTCACCGTCTCGGCGCCGGCTGCTTTCGCATCGCTGATCGTGCCGCCTAGCTGTTCAGCCGTGAGGGCCGGGAAGGCCGCCCCCAAGGCGACCTTGCCCGACACCGGCGCCACCCCCCATTGGCCGTCTCGCTTGATCCAGGCTTTGTCCCCGATGGCGATGGTTTCAGTCTCGAAGCCCGCGGTCTTCGTGGTTGTGCGGAGTTTGTCCGGCGGGATCATCTCGCCCGTCAGGTTGATCGTGCCGCTGGCCGAGACGATGATCGTGGTGGTTCGGTAGGGACCGGCCTTGAGCTGGGCCAGCATGGCGGCGATGATCGCGTCTTTGGCGTTGCCGGCAGGGGCCGGCGCAGCGGTTGGGGCGTTGGTCGCGGTGGGCGCCGTGGTCGCCGGGACGGGCGTGGCAACCGGCGCCTTTGTCGCCGCCGGGAGGGTGGCGGCGACCGGCGCGCTGGTTGGGGCGGTCGGCGCGGCCGGGGCCGCAGTGGGCGCGGCCGGGCTGCCGCCGCAGGCTGCCAGCAGCAGAGTCAGAATGAAGAGAGAGGCGAGAAGTTGTTTCATCGAAGTGAAGCTCCTTGATGCGTGAGTTGATAAGGAACGAGAACTAAACAACTGTCCGCGCCACGCAAGCATCCTGACTCAGCAGGAAGCCATCAGTCATCATGATGCGGAACCTATTGAACCAGGTTTGGCAGAAAAACGCAGTGTCCAGAAGGTACACCATTTAGTACACAAAATCGGTACGCTTGGCACACAGAGTCGGTACGCTTGATTCTTTCCGTCTTTCCCAAGATGCGTTATAATTCCCCCAACCCATGGACGCTTCTTTCCCTTTTGGCGAATGGCTCAAACGCCGCCGCAAGTCGCTTGATCTGACGCAGGGCCAACTGGCGCAGCAAATCCATTGCTCCCTCACCGCGATCAAACGGATGGAAGCCGGCGACCTGGCCCCTTCGCGCCAACTAGCAGAACTCCTGGCCCACGCGCTCGGCGTGCCAGTCAACGAGCAATCGGCGTTCATCGCATTTGCGCGTACACCCTACGCGACCGCATCCGTCGAAGCCTTCAGAGTATCTTCCCCGACTGCGCCGCCCACCAAACGCTTTCACTTGCCCGCGCCGCTCACCGGGTTGATCGGCCGCGAACGCGATGTCCAGGCCGCGTGCGCACTGCTCCTCAAGCCGCACATCCGCCTCATCACGCTCACCGGTCCGCCCGGCGCCGGCAAAACCCGACTCGCGCTGGCGATGGCAGAACGACTGGAATCGAGTTTTCGCGATGGCGTCTGCTTTGTGCCGCTCGCGCCGATCAGCGATCCCGCGCTCGTCGTTTCCGCCATCGCGCTCGCGCTGGAAATCCGCGAATCGCCTGGGAAGGATCTGCGCACCGTTCTGCGTGAGTTCCTGCGCGACAAACAACTGGCTCTGCTGCTGGATAATTTCGAGCAAGTCGCTTCCGCAGCGCCGCTCGTCACCGAATTGCTCGGCGCCGCGCGCCAGGTCAAGGCGCTGGTCACGAGCCGCGCCGTTTTGCAGGTGTACGGCGAGCATGAATTTCCGGTGCCGCCGCTCCAACTTCCCGACATTCACCATCTGCCGCCGCTGACCGCGCTTGGACAATACTCCGCTGTCGGATTGTTTGTCGAACGCGCCCAAGCCGTCCAACCTCGTTTCGAGCTGGCCGAATCGAACGCGCGACCGGTCGCCGAAATCTGCGCGTGGCTGGATGGTCTGCCCCTGGCGATCGAGATGGCTGCCGCGCGCATCCGATGGCACGCCCCGCCGGCTCTGCTCGCACAATTGCGGTCGCGTTTGGAGAGCTTGACCGGCGGCCCGCTCGATCTCACGCCGCGTCAGCAAACTCTGCGCGGCGCAATTGCGTGGAGCCACGATCTGCTCACCGCGGACGAGCGCGACTTGTTCCATCACCTGGCGGTTTTTGTCGAGAGTTGCACTGCCGCCGCCGCTGCCGCCGTCTGGGGCGAGCGCGAGGCCGAACGCACGCTCTCGCTCATGCGCGGTTTGGTGGACAAGAGTTTGCTCCGCGCCGAAATCCGTGGCAATGCGGTGGATCGCTTTGCGATGCTCGAAACCATCCGCGAATATGCGCAGGAACAGTTGCAGACTACGGGAACCCTGGATGCCGCGCGCACACGCCACGCGGACTATTTCTTGCAGCGCCTCGAAGCATTGTCGCCCTACGTCCGACGCGGGAACGAACGCCAGATCGCGGCGCTCGCCGAAATTGATGCGGACTATGCCAACCTGCGGGCGGCGATGCAGTGGGCAATCGAATCCGCGACCGACCCAATCCTCGGCCTCCGCTTTGCGGCGGCGTTGTATCACTATTGGGAAACGCGTGGATTCTACGGGCAGGCGCAACGCCTTGCCCTGGCAGCGTTGACCCGCGCGACCGAGCCGTCGGCTTTGCGCGCGCAGGTGTTGGCGCACACGAGCCTGACCACGCGCTGGCTCGGCGATCATCCGCGCGCGATGGCACTGCTCCAAGAGGCGATTGCGCTCTATGAGCTGTTGCACGATGAAGACGGTCTCGCTTTTGCGCATCAGCATTTGGGCATCCAATACGGCATGCAACGCGACTATGCCGCCGCCGCGCATCAATTTCAACGCGCCCTCGAAATCTACCGGCGCCTCGACAAGCTCGACCCGCTTGCCAGCACGCTGGGCAACCTGGGCCTGGCGTTGCTTCGCAGGCACGAGTACGCGGCCGCCAGGGAGACGCTGACCGAAGCCCTGTCGGTGAACCGTGACCTGGGCGATCTGAATGCCATCGGGCACAACTTGCAGAATCTGGCGGAAATCGCGCGGGCGCAAGCCGAGTTGGGACAGGCAGAGAATCTGTTGCGCGAGGCGCTCGTCGCATTCAAGCAGATCGGGCATCAGCGCAGTATCGGTCATACTTTGAGGGAACTGGGCGGAGTGATGATCGAGCGCGGTCAGCACATCCAGGGCGTGCGGCTGATGGCCGTCGCCAGAACGATTCACGCCGCCATTGGCGTGCAACCGGACGAGCGGACCGAACGCGAATGCGAAGCGATGCTCGACAAGGCGCGCGCTGCGTTGGGACAAGACCAGGTCGAACGCTTGCTCGCCGAAGGCGCGGCGATGGAAGTGGATGCGGTGTGGGCGAGTTTGCGTTTTGCCTGAAAGTGATCTGGGATAGCAGGCTTGTCTGTCACGGGCAGGCCCCCGTTGGACAATTGCGACCGGGAGTTCTGCTACGGCTGCGCGTACTCCCACATCTGGCGCTGGCGCTCGATGACGTATTGCTGCTCAGAGATGACCGCCTTGACGACATCCCCGATGGAGATCACGCCCACCAGCCTACGCCTATCTTCGCTGTCCACGACCGGCAGATGCCGGATGCGCTTCTCGGTCATCAGCGCCATGCACTCTGCGCAAAGCGTGTCCGGGTAGACGATGACCACCCGCTCGGTCATGATCTCGCGCACAGGGATGTCTCTGGACGCTTTCCCCTTGAGGATCACCTTGCGCGCATAGTCGCGCTCGGACATCACGCCCACCAGCTTGCCGTCTTCCAGAACGACAACCGCGCCGATCCCCTTGTCGGCCATGAGCTGGAGGGCCTCGAACACGGTCGTGTCGGGCGCCACCGACCAGACCTCGTGACCTTTGAGTTTCAGAATGTCATTGGCTGTCCTCAGCGAGCGATTCATGGCATGCCTCCAGGTGTGCGGATAGCGGTCGGCGCACTCAACGCCGACCGAAAGGTGGAGCTGAACGATCTTCCATTGGCCCTCGTCTTGATGCCATACCATGGTCAAACGGCACGGAATCTCGGTGGCGTCCGGCAACCGAAACGTAACGAGATCGGCCACCCAGCCGACGCTGCCTTCCCGATAGGCCTGCGGGTCGCCGGCGGCCAAACACACACCCCGCGCGCTGCCCAAGGTCTGGGCCGCATACGCTTTGGCGGCGGTGATATCGCTTGTCCACCACGCGCGCGCGCCAGGGCCGATCAAGACCAGCTCGTTTCGGCGCGAGAGGCGCCGTTCCAAGAAGCTCACGTCGCCGCTGGTGATGGCCTGGCAATACAACAGGGCAAAACTCCTCAACTCTTCGGAGCGTTCCATAGGCCGTGTCGGAGATGCTCCTTTCCATGCGGTGTGCGCATCTTAGTCTACGTTGGGGAAGGTGACAATCGGGAAAAGTACCAATTCGGGGCTGCCGGAAGGATGACTTAACAAAAGAAAACCCTAACCGGTTCGGTTAGGGTTGCGAGCAGAGATGGGAGCGAGGTAGGCTCAGCTCACTTCGGTCAGTCCTTCGCGGATGGCGTATTTCACCAGTTCGGCCTGCGAGTGCAGGCCCAGCTTGTGGCTGATGGCCGCCCGGTGGGCATCTATGGTCTTGGTGCTCACCACCAGGAGATCGGCAATCTCGCGCGTGGTGCGCCCGTCTGCCACCAGCGCCAACACCTCCCGTTCGCGATCGGTGAGCAAATCGTAGGCGTGCTGGGGGTGCGCGTCGCGCTGGCCCAGCCGCTCGACGTAGTCCTCGACCACCAGGTCAGCCACCTCGGCGTCGAGATGGATGTGGCCCTGCTGCACCGCGCGAATGGCGGCGGCCACTTCCGAGCCGCCCGCCTTCTTCAACACGTATCCGGCTGCACCGGCCTGCAACAGGCGCTGCACGTACTCTTTGCGCTTGTGCTGCGTGAGGATCAACACGCGGCAGTCCGGCCACTCCCGCCGGATGCGCAGCGTCGCTTCGATGCCGTTCAAGCGCGGCATCGCCACGTCCATCAGCGCCACATCAGGACGCAAGACCGCCACCTTGGTGAGCGCCTCCGCCCCGTCGGCCGCCTCGCCGACGACCTCGATGTCCGGCTGTGTGCTCAGATAGAGGCGCAACCCGTCACGAAGGACGGCATGATCGTCTACGAGCAGGACACGGATGCGACTCATATCCGGGTTCTCCCTGATTCATACGGAATGAAGATGCGGAGTTGGGCGCCCTGACCGAGGGCTGATTGGATGTGCAGCCGCCCCTTGACCGCCTCCAGGCGTTCCTGCATGCCCAGCAGACCCAAGGAGAGCTGGCGGCGGCCAGGATCGAGTTTTTCGCCCACGTCGAAGCCAACGCCGTCGTCGCTCACCTCCACGGTGATCCCCTCGGCGTCGGGGTGGATCGCAATGACGACGCGATGCGCGTGCGCATGCCGGGCGATGTTGCTGATGGCCTCCTGGACGACGCGAAAGAGCACCATGTCAGCAGGCGGCGCCACGAGACACTCAGCGGCGCTCGCGTGAAATTCCCAGGCCACACCCAACGGATCCAGGCGGTCAGACGCGTAGGCTTGCAGCGCGGGCAGAAGCCCCAGGTCGTCGAGCAGCGCCGGCCGTAATGCCGCGATGATGCTGTCTATCTCCTCGATGATGGCGCCGGTGGCACGCTTCAAGTGGGCAAGCTGCTCGCGCGCGGCCGCAGGGCTATGGCCGAGCATCGCCGCGGCGGTATCCAGCCCCACGATCAGCGCGGCCAGGCCCTGCGCAGTCTCATCGTGCAGCTCGGCTGCGATGCGCCTGCGCTCGTCTTCCTGCGCGCTCATGGCGCGCTGGAGGGCCTGGCGACGGGCCTGCTCGAGGGCACGCAGGCGCAGGTTGGCCTGCTCCAGGCTGCGGGCGCGCTCGGCCTCGGCGTGGAAGAGACGGCCGCGTTCCAGGCCGATCGCGATCTGCCGGGCCGCCATCTCGGCCAGATGGACGTCCGGCTCGGGCCAGGGGCGCGGGGGGGAGTTGCCCAAAAGTAAGATGCCACGAGGCCCCTCCTGGTCAGAGAGTGGCAGACACAGGAGCGAGCCAGGCGCTACGGTTGCCGGAAGCCGCGCCGTCCAGCCGTCTACGGCGTGCAGGTCGTCCAGTATCAGCGGTTGGTCGCGGTGGAGCAGCTCGTCGGCAAGGGCATTCACGACCGCGAGCGGCAGCTCGGTACCCTGTCTGGCGAGCTGGACGGGCATCCCATCGCGATATTGATAGATGGCCGCGCTGCTGACCTGCAGCGCGGCCGCCACCAGGTCGAGGAGCTCGGGAGCCAGGGTCTCCGGATCCAACGAACGGGCAACCGCCGACGTGATCTGGTTCAGCACCGAGAGTTCCCGATGGCGTTGCGCGGTTTCCACTTCCAACTCGGCCTGCCGCGTGATCTCACGCATCGACTCCACGACCAGGGTTGAGCGGCGCCCGTGATCGGACAAAGGGGCTGCATAGATCTCGAGGGTGTGAACGAAGCCGCTTGCGTCCGGATGGTGATGCCTGACGCGGGCCGGTTGGTCGGTGGCTCTTGCCGTCCGAACGGGGCAGGCGCCAAACGATCGGTCATCGCACGGCGCGACCTGGTTGTGAAACGTCGTATAGCAGGGCTGATTGATCACTTCCTCAACCGTGCGCCCAGAGGTACGCAGCGTTGCGGTGTTAGCGAAGAGAACTCGGAAATCCTCGTCAATGACGACGACGGAATCTTCGAGGCAATCAACGAAGGTCTGCAAGTCGCAGATGTCCATGCGTCCCTCCTGAATGTGCCCCAAGTATACCACCGCGGCAGAGCTGCGACAAGCCCCCTTCGCAGGGCGGGATCCTTCGCCCATCGCCGGAGAAACGGGCGTAGCGGCGCTGCGCAAATCTGCTGCGAGGGGGGGGGCAAGCCTTGCAGCTCCGCTGCCCTCCGTATCGTCTGGGCTTCAGGTCACAGCAGCCCAGATTCGCATCCGCGTTCGATCGCCTCCTCCCGGCTGTGCGCATCGAGCTTGCCGTAGAGGCTCTTGATGTATGAACGCGCTGTGGCGACCGAGATCACCAGCTCCTCGGCCACCTGGTTGCTGGTGAGGCCCGCGGCTAGCAGGCGGAGCACCTGTCGTTCGCGGTCGGTGAGAGGTTCGACGAGACCTTTGAGGTCTCCCAAGACCTCAAAGGTCTGGCCGCGGACAGCCCGCCGTCGTTCCTCTCCCGCCAGATCAGCCAGCAGCTTTTGGGCAAGCGCAGGCTGGATCCCTTGCATGATCGCCTGGCGCAACGGCTTGGTCAAAGCGCTGCCTGTATCCAGGATCGGCCTGGCAAAGCCTTCCAGCGCGGCCAGATCGAGTGCCCGTTCCAGGTAGGGCAGACCGCGGCCCTCGTTCTTGTGCAGTGCTCCGGCGACAACGGCGTGCAGCGCCAGAGCTTGCAGCAATACCTCGGCATCGGGAATCGCCTCGGCGACCAGGCAGATCCGCTCCAACAAGGCATCTGCCCGCTGATTCGCACCTTGGGCGGCCAGGACGCGGGCCAGAGGCACGTAGCCGGTCAGGCGCGGCCGCAGCCAGCCCTTTGGCCGCTGCGTCAGGTCGTCCACACGAAGACCATGCGTTTCCAGGAGGGCGGCGGCGGACGCGGCATCGCCTCGCAGCAGGTGATGCTGCGCACGGAACGCGACCCATTCCGCCTCCACCAACCCCTGGATCGGCTGCGCCCGCGCCAGCTCTTCGACGCGGGCATACCACGCGTCAGCCGCGTCAAGCTCGCCGCGCGTCTGGGCCAGCCGCGCCTGGTAGAGGTAGGCGCGGGCCATCGTTTCGGGGACGCCCATTTGTCCGGCTGCCTGCAAAACCTGGTCGAGATGCGCCTGGGCTACGGCGATCTCGTTGCGCTGGTAGTGCAGCCACATCAGCCAGCCGTGGATGACGCCACTGACCGGCGTGGCTGCGGCTGGCCCTGCTGCTTCGGCGCCATATTGGACGGCGCGTTGGAACAGACCTTCTGCTTCCCTGAGCTTCCCCTGCTGGGCCGCGATGCCGCCCATCTGGCTCAACGCGCTGATGGCGACATAGGCATTCGTGCGCGAGCGTTTGGCAGGCCGAAGCCTCCCGCCGGTTTTGCAGCGAGAGTCCGGCGATCTGCAACGCCGCGGCCCAGCCCTCGGTGCGTGCGGCCAGGCTGGCGACCTCGGCCGCGGTGAGCTGCACGCCCATCGTCTGCGCCAGGAAGGCTGCCACCTCCGGCTCGGTGAACTGCAAGTCGGCCTCGCGAATCTCGGTCAGCTCGCCCCGCACGCGCAGTTTTGCGAGCGGGAGCGGCGGGTCTTCGCGGGTCAGGATGACCAGGTGCGCGTGCCGCGGCAGGTGAGCCACCAGAAACGCCAGCGCGTCATGGATCGCGGGGGCGGTGATGACATGGTAGTCGTCCAGGATAAGCGCCAGGCCGTGCGGCAGGTCGCTGGCCGCGGCGCTCAGGTCGTTGATCAGCGCGGTGAGGATGGCTTGCGGCGGCAGCGGTTGGCCTGCGCCGAGGAACGCGGCCGCGCTCTGCCCCAGCCCAAGTCGCGCCGTCCCCAACGCGGCGACCAGCCCAGCCAGGAAGCGCGCAGGGTCGTTGTCACCGTCATCGAGCGACAGCCACGCGGCCGCGGCGTCGCGGCCCGTGGTCGCGCGCCACTCGGCCAGCAGGGTCGTCTTGCCGGAGCCGGGCGGCGCGGAGATCAGCGTCAGCGGGCCGGTCAGGCCCGCCATCAGCCGCTCGACCAGGCGCGGCCGCGGGATGAGGTTGGGCCGCGGAAGCGGGAACAGGAGCTTGGTGGCGAGGATCGGGGCGGACACAGGCTGCACACCTTCGAAGCGATTGTAACACAAGTGAAGTGTAAGCCCAAGAAGCTCATTCCTACGCGCGCCTGCTCATGGCGTGCGCGGTATAGCCCGCCAGCCCGCCGTTCACCACCAGCCACGGCAGGCTGAAGCCGACGCCAAGCGTGAAATAACCGTAGTGCGAATCCGTGTTCGGGTTGACGTAGAGATACGTCAGCGCCAGGTAGGTCGTGACGAACACCGCCGCGCCGAAGATCGCGCCGGTAAGAATCGCCCGCCAGCGATCCGGCAGGGCACGCGGCAAGAGGCGGAACGCCAGGTCAGCGCACAGGCCGGTGAGCGGGCCGGTGAGACACCAGGCCAGCACACCCCAGGCGCTGCGGATGCCGTCGTTCCCGAGATACGAGAAGTAGTAGGTGAGCGGCAGACCCAACACGAAGAAGGGCAGGAAGACGGCCGTGCCCACGCCGAAGCGACGGGCGATCAGGATCGGCAGCACCACCACCAGCGCCATCAAGTAAGCGGGGATGACGAAGACGCAGCCCCAGCGCGGCTCCATGACGAAGTTGCCGAACGACATGACAACGAAGTGGAGCAGGCCGAAGAACAACACGACCTGCCACGCCCGCCAGCGCGGGAAGAGACGCGGTTCAGCGACCGCCAGCGGAATCTGAGCATTCATGGTAGCCTCCAAATCTAGTCCCGTTTTGCCTGCCTTCGACGGCCCAAGACCGCCAGGCCGAGCAGGATGGTCGTGCCGATCCAAAACGGCGCCAGCGTCGCCGGGCTGACCTGCTCGCTGGTTCCCATGAAATCGAGCGCGGGCACGCGATTCACCGGCCCCGCGTACCACCAGATCATGTACACGACCTCGAAGAGCTTGCTGCTGCCGTTCCATGCGCCCAGCGCCAGGGCCAGGGTCGGGATAAACAGCGCCCCCGTGCCCCACGCCAGCAGGCGCGTCCACTCGCCCGTCAGCACGAGGTGAGCCGCCACGCCGCTGCCGGTGACGAGCGCCAGCAGGATGCCTGCCAGCCAGAGCGCGGGCAGTTGGCGCGGCGCGCTGAACACGAGCTGGCGCGCATCGTGCCGCGCCTCGCGGCAGCCCAGCGACGACCAAATCGCCAGGGGCCACAGCCACGCGACCGGCAAGATGTATCGCGTCGCGTCGGAGGGGGCGAGCAGCCCCGCGATGATCAGCCCCAGCGCGCCGACGAACCACCACCAGCGCGTCCCCTTGAGCATGAGCCGCGTCTCGGCGGCCAGCAACGCGGCCAGCCGGGGCCGGGAGCTTGCGGCCAGTGGCGAGAGGCGGATCGCCGCCAGGAATTCTACACGTAACGGGAGAGCGCAGGCATCCTGAGCGGAGTTCCGGCTGTAGTGTGGCCGGAACGCAGTCGAAGGATGCCGAAGCTGTGGCACAAAGCCCGCATCCTTCGACTCCGCAGCCACAAACCGGCTGCTCCGCTCAGGATGCTCCGCGCACATTTGGAATCCCTGGATCGCTGCGGCCGACGCGGTGACTTCGCCTCGCTCCGGTTTGCCAGGCTGCGGCGAGATCGTTTCGCCCGCCTGCTGCGGCCTGCCTCGGCGCAGGGGGGCGGGATCGAAGCGGCGGAAGAAGAGCGCTGCGATCAAGCTGAGGCCGATGGCCGCGGCGAGCCAGGTCAGCCGCCCCAGGATGACGCCGGAACTCCAGCGGATGCCTTGCCACGTGAAGGTTTCCAGAGGCGCGGTGAGCGTGGCCCCGCCAATGCTGATGAGACCGGCATAGTTGGGGAACGCGACCGCCGCGTCCTGCATCATCCCCGATACGATGACCTGGACGCCCCACACGTCGTTGGCTGGTCCTGCGATCTGCCGCGGATCCGCCGGCACCCCCGCGGCGGTGGCGATCAAGACGCCGAGCCACAGCAAGCAGTAGATCACGTTGCCGAGCGTGCCAGCCAGCCATGGGATCGTCTCGAACAAGATCGCCAGGGCCGCGATCATCGCCATGGCGGGCAGGACGCAGACGATGAAGGGCGCCAGGAGCGGCCAGGGATCGAGCCGCAACACCTCCCCGCGCGCCAACTGCATCCCCCCGGCCGCGAGCGCGATCACGCCGACCATGGCGGCCAGGAAAACGAAGTTGCTGAACGCCTTGCCCAGCGTGTAGAGTGACTTGCTCAACGGCGTCGTGGCGATGATCTGGCCGACGCGCGTGCGCTCGTCCCGCTCGATGGCGTTCTTGACCAGGAAGAACGCGGGCAGCGAGAGCAGCGCCGAGCAGAGCACGGCCATCGCCGCGCCGACCCACGCCGAGTTGTAGACGCCGCGATAGTGGCCCAGCCCCAGCGTCAGATAGCTCGCCTCTTTGGGCGGCAGATAGAGATACGCGGCAAAGACGACGAAGCCGAGCGTGATCAGAAAGCTGTAGCGCCGCGCCCGCTCGAACAGATCGGCGCGCATCAGGTGGTAGACCTTGCGTAAGGCGCTCATGTCACACCTCGCCTACCGGATGGACAGCTATTTCAGCTCGTTGATCAGCGCAACCGGATCCACGATCGCACCCAGCGAGTAGCTCTGGCCCGCGCGCTGTACCTGGATCGTTCGCGCAGTGCGCAGCGCGGCGGCCCAGAACCGCTGCGGTGTAACCGTTGGGTCAGCCTGCGCTGCCAGCGCATACAGTCCGACAACGTAGGGCGGTACCCAACTGCCGCCGCCGATCCGGCTGAAGGCGTAGTCGGTCGACCCCGCGGGGCTTGCCATTGTGCGCGTGTCCATCGGCACGAGCAGGCGGTTCTCGAGGCGGCTGCCGGCATAGAAGCTGACTGCCCAGAAGACGCCTGGCTCATACGACTCGAACCGGTTCGGGTCGGCCAGGAGCGGGCGACCCAGACCCATCAGCCCCGCGCCGCTCGGCATCCCGTTCGCCGCGTCCACGTTCACCACCAGGATGCCGGCCGCTTCGGCCTGGGCCACCGCGGCGACGACATCGTGATAGCCGGCGATCCACGGCAGCCAACCGCTCGAAATCGAGATGGCCCGAATCTTGCGGTCGGCGGGCAGTCCTGCGTTGATCTGCACGACGCGGCGGATCGCCTGGGCGTAGTCGTGGCTGTAGAGTACGATGGACGCCGCGCCGCTGGCCGCGCCGCCGATGTAGTAGAGGTCGGCTTCGGGGGCAACACCCAGCGTCTTGCCGACCGCCAGCGAGGCGACCGCGGGGCCGTGCATCGCGGCGGTGGAGGCCGGGCTGCCGGGTATCTCCTCGTACCAGCGCAACCGGTCGGCGTACTCAGCGTGCTCGACCAGCAGCGGTTGGTCGATGATCGCCACACCCACCCCGCGGCCGGTGATCCCCCTGGCGTGCAGCGACCACACTCCCAGGCCGGGGTCGCGGCCCAACGCCATCACCTGAGCGGGGTCGAAGCCGACCGGCAGCCGTTCGGCTGGCGGCCAGACCGTGCGCGTGTCGAAGTCGGCATAGGCCAGGTCACCCGCCGCGCCGCGCAGGTCGAGCGTCGAGAGGTCGGCCCCGCGCACGTCCACCTGGAAGGGCGCGCCGAAGGCCGGGTTGAAGGCGGGAAGCGCGGCCAGCGTCCCGCGACCCAAGATCAACGGCGCGGGTTGGCGGTCAATTTTGGGGAAAGACAGTGTTGGCGGCGTGACGGTCAGCGGTTTTGCACCTACCCCCAGCCCAACGAGCAGCAGCAGCCCTGCGGCTTCGACCGCACGGATGGCGACCGGCGGCCATAGGCTGGCGTAGCGTTTGGCCTTGCGCGCCAGGATCAGCCCTTCGAGCAGCCGGAAGGGGATCAGCCAGTACTGGTACAGATGATAGAGCGCGAACAGCAGCGCGTTGGCGGCCCAGTCGCCTCGCCGGAAGGCGCCGGCCATGCGCGGGAGCAGCACCCCACGGAAGAGGAACTCCTCGGCCAGCGCCGCGCTGACGATCCAGCCGAGCAGCGCCGCGATCAGCAGCGGCCACTGGCCCGCGAATTCGGGGCTGGCAAGCTCGGTGAGGTTGGCATACGCGGGCCAGCGCAGCAACGCCACATCGTAATACTCGAAACCAAAGCGCCGCGCCAATAGCAGCCAGACGGGAGCCAGGATCGCGATCAGCAGGATCAGCCCGACCAGGGGCCAGTAAGGCAGCGCCCGCCACAAGATGCGCAGACGCGGCGCGCCCGTGCGGGGATCGCGCGGTCGGCCCAGCCACGCGGTATCGCGGAGCGCAGCCCAGTCGAGGCGGCCTGTCTGGCGGCGGATGACCCACAGCGCCAGCGCGATCTGCCAGGCCATGCCGGGCATCAGCACAAGCCAGTAGACGACTACGGCGGGCAAAGCCACCTTGCTGATGATTGCGGGCGCGACGATCCACGCCAGCAGCAGCAGAGGCGCGGCGGCTGCGGCCCACAGGGTCAATACCTGGCGACGCGCCAACTGCTTGACTGACGGCACTGCCAGTGATGCACCCTCGTGGGGTGGGACGGGATTCATGGATGACTCCTTCTGCTGCTCACAACCTGCGGCCGCCGAATGAATTCGGCGTCTGATACGACCAAGTGCGCTGAAGCGCACTACCTGCTCGCTCACACAAGCTGCTTCAGCAGCTCCCGCAGCTTGATCCGGTTGTAGCGCTGGAGTATGATCGGATAGCCATTAATGAGGACGTTGCACAGCAGCGTCCACGCCACGCCATCGAACCATCCCCTGACCAACAGATAGCCGGTGTACAGCAGCACGACCACGAAGATGAGGACGTGGCCGGTCTCAGCCTTCCGCATCTCGCCTTCGAGATTCAGCAGCCCAGCCAGGGTTCTCTCCTGCGGAAAGCGCAGCGTGGGGCTGAAGATCGCCAGCGGCCCGCGGCGCACCAGCTTCTTGAAGAGGCGAACGCCCAAACGCTCGTAAATTCGACCGTCGCCCTCGAACGGTCGGGCGCGGTAGTATCCTGGGGCAAACGAAAGCCGCGCCGCCTGTCCCACGACCGCCATCCAGGCCATCGCCAGCCAGGTGATCAGCAAGGCCGAGGCCGGGCTGCGGAAACCGAACGCGTCCCACGTCCAGAGGATGAGAAAGATCGCGGCTATGGTTGCTACCACAAACAACAAGAGCTTTTTGAGCGTGTCCATGTCCCTGAACTCCTGCGACGATCTGTCGCGGATGTCATTGCGAAGAGCGGTGTATGCGACGAAGTAATGTTCATGGATTCGAGCCTTCAGGCGGTCTGGTGCGTACCCGTAGGCAACCGGCTAAAGCCTCG
>Ga0194125_10008440_pt1 | contig 14527 bp, 12 predicted proteins | sample TA2KigC250mmetaG_FD_148626 | JGI IMG/M metagenome (GOLD analysis project Ga0194125, IMG submission 148626) | Freshwater microbial communities from Lake Tanganyika, Tanzania - TA2015034 Kigoma Deep Cast 250m | ecosystem: Environmental > Aquatic > Freshwater > Lake | place: Tanzania: Lake... | reverse complement strand
CTTTAATTTAAAAGAAGGCGAGATAAGCCAGATTTTAAAAATCAGGGATGGATACTACATACTAAAATTAAAGTCAAGGAGAAAACCCCACATAGCAACCTTAGAGGAATCAAAGAATGAGATAAGAAATATTTTAGTCAATGAAAGGGCGCGGGTATTTGCAAAGGAAAGTTGCATATCCTATCTCTCTAAAATAAGAGAAATACTTAAAAATCCTCAGACTAACTTTAGAGATGCTGCCAACTCTTTGGGGCTTGAGGTAAATCAAGTAAACTCTATAACCCGCGATAGCCTCATACCTAAGATAGGAATCTCGGAGGAATTTCTGGATATTGCCTTTGGCCTTGAGATCGGACAAATAAGCGAGCCCATAAAGATAGCGACAGGTTATTCCCTCGTTAAAGTACTTGATAAAAAAATACCTGACGAAGAAACATTTAAGAAGGAAAAAGATAGGTTCTCTAAGGAAATAATCTTTAAGAAGAAACTCGCCTATCTAAAAGAATGGGAAGAAGAGCTCATCAAAAAAGCGAACTTAGAAAGTAATATCGAGAAATTTTAACAAAGTATCAATGTATCAAAATTTCAGGAACCTATTTCTGCAAGTTCTGGCTCAGCCTTATCCTTTGAGCCTATCGTCATAATAACCAAATATACAATATATACGCCTGTATATATTAGCCAGAAAAAGGGCATCCTTAATCCTGTAATATCAACAATTGCCCCAAGAAGGGTTGGCAAGGTCAAGTTAAATACTCCAATATTAAGCAAACCACTGTAGGCAATCTTTAAGCCACTAGCAGCATTTATTATAAGGGTGAGCAGACTAAACAACAGCGCCTGAAATAACTTCGCAATAATATAGTATAGGTAAAGAAAAACCACCATAAGGGGAATTGTAATCCATACAAAAATACTCTTTATTCTATCCACAATAGTTTTATTTAACACAAAGTAGGGAGTTCTTGAAAGATCATATTCCCTTGTCTCTACCTCGCTTTGTTTGTGAACAATCTTATTTTTAAGCAGAAGAATCCCTGCCCTATATTCAGGAGAAATGGACATAGTTTGACCTGTAGTATCCAGTATAAATACAAAATCATTTGTCCCTTTTTTATAAGGCTGCTCGACAGGGCTTGAAACCTCTCCATTTCTTATTGTAATCTCAGGGATATTTGTAGATATCCAATCTGCTATAAAGTTTGTGCCATTTACAATAATAAAACTAAACCTAATGGATAGGGCAACTGTAATTATTAGAAGAAATAACAAAAGATATTTAAATCCTGTCGCAAATGGCTGTGACTTTATATACCTATAAAAACTCATACTCGTAAAACTCTTTATAATCTTAGCAAAAAAACCTATCCTCTCCTCCACCTGCATCGCCTCCTCCTATGAGCACGCAACTTATGGAACGATGTGAACATAAGTTGCTGTGCGAGTTGGACCCTTGATATCTTCGATGTCAAGGGTAAATTCAGACATACAACCTGTGTCATTACCTGACACAAGGCAGGCTTGACTACCGTCAGGTAGAACAAGTTATGTACTCATCTAAATTTATCATATAACTACTGATTGTCAATTAAAATCTGCCAATATTAATACATTTTAGAAGTATCGTTTATCTCTTTCAGTTTCTTAAGAAACTCTCTTGTAATTAATTCCTCGGATACTGCGGGCAGAATAATCTCTACAAGGCTATCGCTACTATCAAACACTTTATATTCCTTTGGAAGCGTATCCAGAAACTCTTTCAAGAATTTTAGAAAGTTTCTATCTTTTCCGCATAGAATAAGAAGGCTTGAAAGAAATACATCAAAAGAGGGAATAATCTCAAACTCTTTTCCTTCAAAATATACCTTTTTGTCTTTTATTATTATATCTGCTCCTGTTACAAATCTCTCTACATTCCTATCATAGGCTATCTTTAGCGCCTCTTTCTGAAATCCAAAATCCCTATCCTCTGCATCCACAAGTTTAAGTCTTCCCTGAAACTGCTCCAGCCCCAAAATTTTTTCTATCTTATCCTTACCACCTTTATTAGAAAAATTGATAATCCTTATACTTAGGTTATCCCTTGTAATGCTCCTTAAGAGATTAACAGCATCTATAAAATAGATATCTTTTAGGTGGGGATTGCCTTGTTTATCAAAGAATAATAAGGTATTTAAATCTAAATCTATAATTAAGGAACCTTTTTCAACCAAAGCCCTTTCTATATGTTCTTCCAAGGCAAGCCTTAAAGATATAAGCCCGCCTGTTTTTACAGTGCAGATGTACTTAGAAAGAACTGTCATAGAAAGCAGTGTCGGCGCATCTAAATCTTTAGCCTCTTTGGTAAGACGCCTGATAAAGCCTATATTATCCAAATCGCCCATCATCTCTTTAAGAAGTCTTGCGCGAGAACTATTTAACTCTGCTATCCCAGGACCCTTTTTAGATATCAAAATAGATAAAGGAATGTTGCTTTTAAGGTGAACATTATTCAAAGAAAATTTATTTAGATTATTCACAATCTCTTCAATTGCCCTATCCTTTGGATATTTCTGATATAGACTTGCCAAAATAAGAATAATCCACTGGGAGAGGGTAGGAATTTTCTCAAGCACTATAAGAGATTTCCCTTGATAGGTGAGTATCAGCCAGTATTTCTGTATAATGGGCTTAATTGTATCAATCCTATCACTATCAAATCCATTTTCAACCAATATCTTTTTCGCATAACTTAGACCTATAACCTCTTCAAGGTCGTAATCTGTAAAATACCCCTTCCAGCATTCCTCTAATATCAAATAGGGATACTGCACCGAGATTATTGAAAGATGCTCTGAGATATCAGGGTTTATAAGCCTATGGTCTCTTAAAAGTTTTTTTGTGTCAGAGCTTAATTCTTTTTCAAGGTTAAAGCCTATTCCCTGTCTTTCATCATATAGTGCTTTTAGTCTATTCACAAACTCCTGCGGAATCCCATAAATATTTCTAAGAGCCGTTAAATCCATGCTCAGGGTAGATAAAAACTCTGTTATGAATATTGCTAAATTCAAATATTTTCCGTTTGATAATTTAAGTATCCATACTCTTTTTGGGCCCGGCATATCCACTTCATCCTGCTCAAACCATTCTGGATGCTTAATCATCTCCTTTTGTGCTGCAAAATAATCTGGATTAGCTTGCTCATGCCAGAATCCTATCGTGTTATAAATCTCTTCTATCCGCTCCTTACCAAGGTCATTTAAAATTGAGGTTATAACCTTATCCTGCTCCTCTTTAGAGAGTCTAAAGAATCTCATATGGGACTCCTCGTGGGGAAGCACCTCTCTTAATAGCCTAATCCTTGAACCGGTTGGGAATCCAGAGGTAAGCCAGCCAACCACATCTACCATAAGCGAGTCAAAAGAGCTTACATACTGGGCAGAGGCAATTGCTATTGTATAATAAAACTGTCCCAAGGCCAAAAATGCACCGGTTGATAGAGAAAATACTCTGGTCTCAGGAAATCTCTGTTTTATAAGCTCGTTTCTCGTAAGATATATTACGAACTGAATACTCCGATTTAATGCGAATCTAAGATATTCTGGGTCATTTACGCTATTATTTATAAGCATCAATATCTGCCATCTATTTTTATAATTTATCCGGTATACCTTCACAGGCAATTTACCAAAAGGCGTAAGCACCTCAAAGAGTTCTGAATCTTGAGGCACAGCCATATAGCTAAGTCGCATAGCAGTTTTATCCTTTGGATCAAGCTTTTCTAATACCTCCTCCGCTACCCTCTGGGAAGAGATAGAAAGTTCAGTTTTATATCCGGATACAAACTCTAAAAACCCTTCAATTGAGTCAATCCCTTTTAATTGGGGATGGGTATTTATAAGTTCTTCTAAATCCACTATGCTTTTAGGGGTGCCTCTGCTTTCCTCTGCATAGGCTATGTTATTATCAAATCTTGGAGAAATATTTCTAAATAAGCAATCTATAAAAAATATGCTTATTAGCAGAACTACAACTATTCTATAAAAAAAGTTTTGTCCGTTCATTATCCACATATTAAACAGTAAGATAGAAACTATGTCAAGAAACATTGACAAAGATAAAACTAAATTTATATAATTGAGTAAATGAAAAAGATTATTCTGGCCTCAGGCTCACCAAGAAGAAGAGAACTCTTTAAAAGGCTTGGGATTAGATTTAAAGTCGTCCCGAGTAATGTCAAAGAGAATCTAACAAAAAGTCTTTCTCCTTCAAATTTAGCCAAAAGGCTCGCCTACGAAAAAGCAAAAACCGTGGCAAATAAAGTTAAAGAGGGAATTGTTATTGGTGCAGATACAATTGTGGTGGTTTACCCCGCCTCCCATGCTAAAGAACGAGGCTTTACGAGGAGCAGGGTAAAAGGCGAGATTATTGGCAAACCTTCCTCTTATGAGGACGCAAAAAGAATGTTAAGATTACTTAGCAATACCACGCATAAAGTAATAACCGCCATAGCCATAATAGACGCAAAAACAAAGAAAAAATTGATTGACTACGAAACTACAACTGTCAGAATAAGAAAAATAAAAAAAGATGAAATCGAAAGATTTGCGCGCCTACACCTTGATAAGCAGGCTCCTACGCCGCCCAGGAAGATAACGACGCACTTATTGAAAAGGTTGAGGGTGATTTTTTTAATGTAGTAGGACTACCTATTGAGAAATTAAAAAAGATGCTTAGAAAATTTGGGGTAAAAACTAGTTATAGGCGATGAGTTATTTAGTCAATTTAAGACCACGATTTTTTGGCATTTAGATTTGTTTAACCTGCTCTCGGTAGGTTCTAAATTCTGACCCATGAGAGGGTACTATACCAACCTGCGGAGGAAGCAGCCTAATAACATGTTGCGAGTTCTCTCTTAGTAAATGTTCGGAGAGAACCCATGAGAGAAATAGGGGTTCTCCTTCTTGCCATCCTCTGCGTATTACTATAAATACGTTCGTATCTAATTTCTCACCCTCTAGAGCTCCTTCCAACCCAATCGCCTCATCATCAGTTAATACATCTGTAATAATAACCCTTGTTCCCTCTCTCTTTTCGGTCAAAATTCTTCTTACGTCATCTACGGTTTTTATACTGCTTACTCCCTCAACCACAGCTATCTCCATATCCCCTGGCAAACCAAGAGCCTGTTTTAAATCCTCTGCAGATGTTTCACTTTTCTTTTGTTCTACATATATACCTAAACCAAGCTTCTTTCCGGTTCTGCTTACAGTTTCTGTGGTATGCATTAAATCAGGGGCGCTTGCTAATGTGTCAGCCGAACTTTCAATAGTTACATTGCCCGACATACCTGTAGCGATCATTTGCAAATATTCTTTAACTGTGCCACTTTCCGCAACGCGAGCATACACCTCTCTTGCCCAGTCTGCTCTGGGAGCCGTTTGGGAAACCTCGCCAGCCTGCCGGCCTGCTGCGCCGCTGGCTGTATAATCTCGAACAGCTTGGGTAGTTTCTTGTTCGGCTTGTGATAAGCGTGCCAAGAGGTCTGGTTCGCGGATTCCTTCGTGCTCTGCCAAATATTGCTTCATATTTTCAATACCCTTATTGAATGCAGTTTCCAAGGTTAAATCAGGGGGAAGGTCTTCTTCTCCAATACCAAGTTCACGAGCTAAATTATTGCGGAAGGCACTTTGGCTACGCTTATCCCTTATTATATCATCGGTATACCTTCCAGAACCAGTTTGCATAATCACCATTTGCCAACCACGAAAAACTACATCAAAAGCCACGCTGACTTCTGGTGGCTGACCTAAGAAGCTGATGAACTCATGGACGAGCGCTGCAGCTTCTAATGCTCCACCAAATAGCTTTGCTGTAACATTCTCTCCTAATTTTGCAATGATGTGAATTCCACGGTCTGAAGCGTGATGAACAGGGCGAAGCTCCTCTGAAAGTTTTGTAGGGTCATGTATATATACACGAAATAGTCCTGGAACAGACCTACCCTCTGGCTGTGGAAGCTCACCATTAATGAGTCTTTCCATAAGACTTGATAAATCGTTGTTACCCTCCATATGCTCTTGTATACTCACAGCCCCTAAGAAGTTATAAGCCATATTGACTATAGGATCATTCATATCAGTTACTTGCTTAACTTCAATCCACTCATCTGTGGCCGGGTCATGGGAAAGTGCAAGCAGGGTATCTATTGTTCTCTCATGCTCTTCATAGGTCATAGCAGGCGCATCTGTCAACGGCATATTATAATCTCTTTGGGCAACTGCCGGCGTAGGGGTTGTTAACATTTCTATTGTAAATCTAAATTCTCGTTGACCTTGAATTTCTGAGCGGGTTATCTTAAATCTTCCGTCAAGGGTTTGAAGAATAACTGTGTTTTCATCTATAAGAAAAACCCCATATCCTTCATCATAGTTTACATCAAATGTTCCTCCCGGAAATCTAAGCATCATCTGCCTTTGTAGAATAAGTGTATTATTATAACGAAAAGTGGCATAGCCACCTCCTCTAGTTATAGTTGCTGTGAATTTCTTTCTTATAAGATTAATCGCTCTCGCATCACCGGTGACATTTGGGCTATCAGGAATTCCTAAATAATGGTGTAAGTTTGAAAGAATAATGACCGCTTGGTTTGCCTGCTCATAAGTCGTAATTACCCCTGCTTCTCCTGTAGATACTGCGGATGACATTGCTAAAAGCTGTGTCCTTTTCTCCCGAACTGCCTCTAAAATACCTTGACTCATTCTGCCAGATACATAATTTTGTATTGCTTTCCCACCCTGTTTTAATTCTTCCCATATTGCTTTTGCTCTATCTAACTCTTCAATTGTAGTTGCTGCTCTGATTAAATCCATAAGCAAACTACTTACTCTACTGGCTACTGCATAGTCAGTATTATATTTTCCATCCTGCATTGCTACTTTAAGCTTTTCTTCTATGGCGGCAAAATCTTCGCTACTAGTAACTGAGGAAACTGGTGTTAGTGTAGGTACGACTGTTGGTTTTGGCGCTGGCGATACTGTTACAGGTTTAGGTAAAGCAACAGGTGCAACCTTTGGTTTTGGCGGAGAGACAGAAGTAACCACTGGTATTTGCGAAATTTTTCCAACGCTTCTTACAGGCGCGGTGGCTGGTCGGTTGCCTGTAAATATTTCTATAATATCTGCTGGATTCAATCTATACCCAAGGTCTTCTCCGCTATCATTATGTCCCTCATAAAATCCATAATTTTTAATATAACCTTTCATTAATCCAGAGAAGGTGATTCGTTTTCCCGTAGTTAAATCTTCTACAATATAATCAACATTTGTTGAGGCTTTATCGCCCAGAGGAGATTCCTGACTACCCCTTGTTGCTTGTGGTTCTGTCTTCGCCATTGTCGCAGGAGCAAATACATCTGGTTGCGTTGCTTTAGCCTTTCTATATGCTACTTTTTTAACCCGCAATGTCTGTCCATTTATATTAAAAGTTCTAAATTCGCTTCCTGCCCCTGAAAGCTGCTCCAGCCAACCAGCCAACTCTTCGTGGGTATAACCTGCCGCATATACAGTGATATAATCGTCTATAAGAAGCTGCCTAAGGTCTTCGTTATGACCGATAAATCCGCTTAGTGAATCCTTGCCCGGGCGAAGATGCTTATTTATATAGTTCTCAAAGCTTTCCCCTGATAATCCTAATTGAGATTGTAGTCTCCTAATTACTTCATCTGCAAAAACCTCGGCATTTCTTTGATATCTTGATATTGTGGTTTCATCTAAAACCCCTAGCGGTATAACTGCTCCACGCATAGCCCCGCGAACAACTATAGTTTCGGCAAGCACAATCTGAGCCTGAGTAATAATGGCCCAAACAGCCTGAAGCGTTGCCTCGCTAAATTCCGTGGGGTCGGTGTAAATACCTTTATCTGGGTCATTGTATAAGTCAAGCACCTCGCCAATCTTATCTGAGTCTTCTGTGGTTATGTTATCTGGGTCAACCCCACTTTCTATCAACTCTGTCCGAATCTTAGTTATTAAATATATGGCCTGCTGAGCATACTTAAGTGCACTGCTAAAATCCTTCTCTTTTAGCGCATCCTCAGCATCCCGGATATGCTTGGCAATCATTCCACCTGAATCTCCTGTGGGAAGTTTTGCGCTGGCAACCTGGGTAGCTTGGGCTACCTCGCCAGTCTGCCGGCCTGCTGCGCCGCTTGTTTCTACCGTTGCCAGTACCACTGGTTTAATGTAATTAAAAGATTGGGTTACTTTTTCTCCATCTTCCAACTCATAATCAATATCCAGCTGAGTAACTGCAATGACTCCAACTTTTCGCTCTGGCCACCAAGCAAAGTTTACTTGAAAAGCATATCTTCCTTCTCCCAATAAATCGCTCATGGCCTCAAATGGAGTGAGGCTTAGTTCTTGGACTATCTTTCTATCTGGTTGATTACCAACGTCACTTAGCAAACTTGATACCTGCTCCTTAACTTGCGCCATAAGCATCTCATAAACTCTTTCAGTAACTGCGCCAACAAATTGAGCATAGGTTCCACCCAGTATTTGACCTATGTCATCTAAAAGATGAGTGTCATCGGTAAGCTCAAATATTACTTCTCCTTTTGGTCTAAGCTGAACCTGGGCCCGGGCTTTGGCAAAAGCGGCTTCATTAGGTTCGGCCAATTCATATTTTCCACTCCCGCCAATTTTTGCTGCAACAAAGTAGGTTTTACTATCCTTATTTAACCTAAAATCAACCCTATCTTCGCCTTTAACAAAATCAACAGAAAAACCTTGGCGCTCAAAATGCTCTTTTATGACAGCGATTCTATCATTAACATCTTCAATATCAGAATCGTTCAGCATCAACACGATGGTGGGACTGATTCTTTGCGCAGAACCATTAACGCCAGCTTTATCTCCCAACCCGCTGCTTGCAAAGGGTGGCACTAAGGCATAGGCGTTTGTTGTTGAATTAGAGATTTGGGTTATTTGGGATAAAGGTAGGGAAAAGTTAGAAAAGAGAAATATTTCTAATACTATATAATGGAGATTATTCTAATGGTTGTTTTAAGTCTCAGATTTCGCCTGTCCGCCATTTTCATAGAATTTTAAAAAGTCTTTTCTATCTCGCAACTAAAAAACCTACCAATAGTTACATTGATAGACTTTTTGTTATTGCTATAAATATACTATATTTTCAGGATTTGTCAAGGGTTAGGGGAAGTTTTGAGTTATAGAGTTCATTGCCCGCCAAAATACTTGGCGGGTCCGCCATGTTTTGTGGCGGAAGTTACTTAAGTTACTATGAAAGAGATACTGCGAAATCTCTACAGTCGGGATTGAGTTATTGAGTCCATTAAGTTTGGAATTTTATTTAAGGGTGCGGGGTGACTGCAAAAATTGTGATTTCGCTTTTCTGAGGGCCATAGTAGAAAAAGATTCTATAGGCATTAGGGGTATGTTGCTGGGCATAGGCTTCAAAGACTTTCTCGCCATTTGGACCTTCTATTGAATGATAAAGATGCGTTTGTAAACCAGGGTGTCCTGGATTTTCACTTAGAAATCTTAATGCTTTTGTAACTGCTTTATAGTGCTTTTTTAGGCCCTGGTTTCTTTTTAATTCCCTTATACTCTCCTTGGCAGTATGGGTAAAATTTAAGATGTATTTCATAAACTTTTAAGAAATTTATCTATATCTTTCGCTTTCTCAACTTTTCCTTCTTTTGCCTCAGTCAATCCCTGTCTAATTCTTTTAAAAACTTCTGGATTTCGGTAGACCCATACCTCTTTGCTTGGAATTGATACCATTGGTCTTAATAAAATATCCCCCTCTTCACCATAGAAAATCTGAAATTCATTGGCTCTTGTTTGGGCAGTAATAAGTTTCAAAATTTTCTCTCCCAAAGTGATTCTATTTTTTGAATCAATGGTTTTAATTCCTAAGGGTACGAACTTCTCGTTAAGAGAACAAAGGATTTCTTTGTTATTGGCTTTCATGCTATTCACCTCCGATTAGAATATAGCATATTGTGGGAATTTTGTCAAGTGGGAAAATGGGAAAAATTATCCCAGGTGGAGTGAAAAACTGTCCCACCTCATAGGTGGGGCAAATTGCTCTTTACTGAATTTATTTCGCCTTTGTATTTAAAAGCCCTTTCAATTCCTTCATAAACTGGTTTATGTCCTTAAACTGGCGATATACAGATGCAAATCTCACATAGGCAACCTCGTCTAATTCATATAGATATTTCATAACGAGTTCGCCTATATCTGAGGAGGGAACCTCCTGCTCAAAATTCTGATTGAGGGTTCTTTCTATAATATCCACTATCTCCTCAAGTCTATCCATCCCAACAGGCCTTTTTTCGCATGCCTTTAAAACACCTGCAAGGAGTTTTTTTCTGTCAAATGGCTCTCGCCTTCCGTCTTTCTTTATCACCATAAGCGGCATTTCTTCTACGTATTCAAAGGTGGTAAACCGCCTTTTGCAGGATAGGCACTGCCTGCGCCTTCTAATAGATGAGCCGCTGTTCTTAAGGCGTGAGTCGGTAACTTTATTGTCTAAACTACCACAGTAAGGACACTTCATTGAAAATAAATCAGGTTAAGGTTTAGGTTAAGATCTAAATTATAGTTTATCGGTTACGGCTACGATGCCCGTTTTGTCCTTCGGTTACGTCAATCGTTATTACTTCTTTTTACGTAGCCTTGTCTAACGAAATCGATACGGGCTTCGTCACCCTAACCGTTACCAAAAAATAACCTTAAATAAATACTACCTCTTTCTTTTCTTATCAATAATCCTCAAGCTAATTCCTGCTTCATCTAAGAATTCCTTTGCCATCTTATCTGGATATCCCTCTGCTATTACAACTTTGCGAATGCCCGCATTTATCAGCATTTTGGCACATATAATGCAAGGCTGTGTGGTTGAATAAAGTATACTATCCTTTACGCTTATGCCATAGTATGCCGCCTGAAGAAGTGCATTTTGTTCCGAATGCAACCCTTTACAGAGTTCATGGCGCTCGCCGGAAGGAATCTTAAGTTTTTCTCTCAGGCAGCCTGTTATTTCGCAGTGGGTTATGCCAGAAGGAGTGCCATTATAGCCAGTTGCTAAGATATGTCTTTCTTTTACAATAACCGCGCCCACCTGGCGCCTGAGGCAGGTTGAGCGTTTTGAAACAAGCCTGGCTATCTCTAAAAAATACTCATCCCAACCAGGTCTATCTACTCTTTTTCTCTTCAAAGTAACCTCTTTAGTTTTTTAATTAACTTAGAATAAAGTGGAAAATTCTTTGTTAAGACACTAACTTCTTCTTTAACCTTCGCTAAAACCATTTCGTTATCCGGGTTTGAGAAGACCATATCAATAAGCGTGGCTATTTTCTGCATCTGAGGTTCTTTCATACCCATCGTGGTAACTGCAGGCGTACCTAATCTTATACCGCTTGTAACAAATGCACCCTTGGTATCAAAGGGTATGAGATTTTTATTTACTGTAATATTTGCCCTATCAAGAAGGCTGGAGGCATCTTTACCTGTTATATCCCTATCCGTTAAATCTACAAGCATTAGATGGGTATCTGTACCTCCAGAGACCAATCTAAAACCCTTTTCCCTTAGGGCGTTTGCAAGTGTCTTTGCATTTTTTACAATCTGCTCTTGATATTTACTAAATGTGGGGGAAAGCGCCTCTTTAAAGGCAACTGCCTTACTAGCGATTACATGCATTAAGGGACCACCCTGTATCCCAGGAAAAATCTGGCTATCAATGCGTCTTGCAAATTCCTTTTTACAGATAATCATTCCACCCCTTGGTCCACGCAAGGTCTTATGGGTGGTTGTCGTAACAAACTCTGCATAGGGCACAGGGGTAGGATGAACGCCCGCAGCTACAAGTCCCGCGATATGCGCCATATCTACAAATAAATATGCACCTACCTTATCACAGATTTTTCTTAATTTCTCAAAATCTATCGTCCTTGGATAGGCACAGGCACCCGCCAATATTAGTTTTGGTTTGAATGACTTTGCTAAAGTAAGAATCTCATCATAATCAATTGTTTCTGTCTTTTTATTTACACCATATGTTCTAATATTGAAAAATCTTCCTGAAAAATTGTGGGGATGACCATGGGTGAGATGCCCTCCGCAGGCAAGGTCCATAGCAAGCACCTTATCGCCTAATTCCAGAATAGCAAAATATACCGCCATATTTGCCTGGCTTCCAGAATGGGGCTGGACATTTACATGTTCTGCCTTAAAGAGTTTTCTGGCGCGCTCTATTGCAAGTTCCTCTGCCTTGTCTATAAATTCGCATCCGTTATACCATCTTCCCTTAGGATATCCTTCTGCGTATTTATTGGTAAGGATAGAGCCTTGCGCCTCCAGAACCGCCTCGGATACAAAGTTCTCGGATGCAATTAACTCCAAGTTTCTGCTTTGCCTTACTGTTTCTTCGTAAATTGCCTTAAATATTTCAGAATCAACTTTTCTTAAAAGATTCATTTACCTTGTCTCCTTTAATAATCTTTTCTCCAATATCTTTATCTGATTTACCCTTCTCGAATGCCTGCCACCCTCAAAGGATGTATTAAGCCATATATCTAATATTTTTTTTGCTTTTTTAAAATTCACAAACATTGAACCAAAGACAAGCACATTAGTATCATTATGCTGTCTACTTAATTTTGCAACTTTTATATTATTAGCCACAACTGCCCGAACATTTGGAAATTTATTTGCAACTATTGAAAAACCTACTCCTGTCTTACATATAAGAACGCCTCTGTCAAACCTTCTGCTTGAGATAGCCCTTGAAACCTTTATCCCAAACTCAGGATAATCACAACTTTCTAAGGAATTTGTGCCAAAATCTTTGACAATATGGCTTTCTTTCTTTAAAAATTTTACTAACTTTTCTTTTAGCTCAAATCCGCCATGGTCTGTACCAATTGCAATTTTCATAATATCCTCATATTCTTATATTGATTGCTCGTTACCCGTTACGGATTACGCGTTACTAAGTCACAACAACTTCACAAACTTCTCTAACGACCTTTTTATGGTATCGCGCACATTCCTATAAAACTCAACAGGCATTCCTATGGGGTCATCTATATCCAAATCTGAAATATTCTCAACGCTGTCGTCAAATTCTCTTAAAAGATAAACCTTATCCTTTGCCTCGGGAACCCTTGTTAATATCTCATTCTTATGGCTATTTGTCATAACTAAAATCAAATCTGAATTTCTTATTATCTCATCTGTAACTCGCCTCGCCCTATGATATGAAATATCCACTCCTTCCTCTTTCATAACGTTAACTGCTTCAGGAGTGGGCATCATTCCCTCTGGCGCAGCAATGCCGCAGGACAAAACCGATATGTCCTTTTTTTCATTTAACATCTTTTTCAAAAAACCCTCTGCCATTATGGAACGGCAACTGTTTCCTGTGCAAACTATAAGGATTGATTTTATGTTTTTGAAGTCCATAACTTGATTACGGTGTCAGAGTGTCAAGGTATCACTGAAATATCTTCTAACTTTATTGCTCCTTCCCTTAAAATCTTCGGCTTATCGTTTGTCAGGTCCACCACAGTTGACGGAATACCAATAGGACTTTTACCCGCATCTATTATCATATCTATTTTTCCATTGAAAGTACTAAGAATTGATTTGGCGTTAACGCATTCCTTTTTACCTGATAAGTTAGCACTCGGCGCAAAAAGCGGAAGTTTTGTCTCTTCAAGCAACATACTAACCGCCCTGTAATCAGGCATTCTAAAACCTATCTTCTTTCCTTCTTCTGTCTTTAAAATTGCTGTCAAGGCACCTGGCCAGAATTTTTCTAAAATCTTTTTTGCATAAGGCGTAATCTTGACATCAAATTTATCCAAATCGCTAAATCTATTTATTAATACCGTAAAGGGTTTATTTCTTGGACGTTTTTTTATCTCGTATAATCTCTTAACCGCATTTTTATCAAGCGAATTTGTAAATAAGCCGTACACCGTTTCTGTGGGAAACGCTATTATACCACCTTCTTTTAAAATCCTCGCTGCTTTTTTTATTATCTTTATATTAGGTTTATCGGGATTTATAGCATAAATTTCTGTCTTTCTTAAAATTCTTTTCTCCGTTTTTCTTTTTCTTCTGTTAATTAATATTGGGGTGGCAAGGTTTGTGTTTGTCATATCTTTGGAAACCAAATAAACCCGAGCAACCAATTCTTGGAGCGAGCATAAGGAGCATAAGGAGTAAGTTTATGAGGCGAGACTTCTCCGTAATCAGCTTTACTACTAGCCCCTTTAATCCTACAAGGATAGTCCTTCCTATACCTCTTAAGGAAGGGACTAAGGGGATGGGGGTGCTTGTAGGAGAAGGCAAGCCGAATACTCCGAGCACCGCAAGCAAGCGGAGAGAATTGTGTTGCTTGTATTGACGAAAACCAAACCTTGACAGGACCCATAGTTATCTAGAAAATATTAAATTCTTTTTTCCAAGATTTATGCCTATTTAAATCTAACACTGTCTTTCTCATATTG
>Ga0194125_10008435_pt1 | contig 14536 bp, 13 predicted proteins | sample TA2KigC250mmetaG_FD_148626 | JGI IMG/M metagenome (GOLD analysis project Ga0194125, IMG submission 148626) | Freshwater microbial communities from Lake Tanganyika, Tanzania - TA2015034 Kigoma Deep Cast 250m | ecosystem: Environmental > Aquatic > Freshwater > Lake | place: Tanzania: Lake... | reverse complement strand
TAAACATAAAATTCTTGAACCATGAGGCCGATGGCCACATTTAAGCAAGAAAAGAGCTTCATCAGAAAACCCCGTCAATTTTTTCACACCTTCTGAGGGGTTACATATCTTGGGGCTTTTTGTTTGACATAAAACTCCATTTTTCATATATTCAAACCATACAAAAGCGAAGTTTTATCATTTCATTTTTCTCCATATTTTCGTCACTTATCTTTGGCTGTCTATCTTCATAGTAAAGCAAAAATATGGAGGAATGATAGAGAACTGATTAAAAACTTTTACTTTTCTATTAGTATCATGCCCCAGAAATACTTTTAAAAAGTTACCAGTCACTTTTTACAGAATTGGTTTTGAATTGTGCTTTGATATCTCCATGTTATGAATTCCGTTCAAGCCAAGAATTATTAAAAGAACTTCACCTGTGTAAGAAATATATTGGGCTTTGGAATGTAGCATAATGACGATGTCTATTTCAAAAAGGCCCAGAGTCTTTTATGGCTATTGGGTATTGTTAGTTGCTTTTTTAAGTATTTTCATCTCCGCAGGTTGTGGCGTTGGTATTTTCAGCCTATTTGTCAACTCCCTTCAAGCAGAGTTTGGCTGGGGCAGAGGCGAGATAATGGTTGCCTTCACTATTTTTTCCCTTCTCACGGGCTTGGCGGCACCCTTCGTTGGGGGCTTAATTGACCGTTACGGGGTGAGGCGGATTATCTCTTTAGGTGCTTTTCTATTAGGTCTTGGCTTTATCTCACTAAATTTTATACAGAGCCTATGGCATTTTTACGGCGCTTACACTATCGTGGGAATAGGGACAGCAGGCATAGGTCAAGTATCGGCAAGTACCATAGTTTCATATTGGTTCAAAAAACGCTTAGGCACCGCTCTCGGCATAATGTCAACCGGCATGGGTGCCGGTGTATTAGTGATGGCACCTCTTATCGGAAGCTACTTTATACCTAATTGGGGCTGGCGAGCCTCGTATCTGACCTTAGCTATATTCGCCTGGGTACTCATCCCCTTAGCATTACTTGTAGCAAGGACAAAGCCAGCAGATATGGGACTTTGCCCTGATGGTATAACAGTCTCTGGGGATATAATCGAAGCAAAATCGTCTTATCCAGCCTCCACAGGGTTCAGCTTAAAAATAGCCCTGGGCACTTCGGCTTTCTGGCTAATTGGGATCATTTTTTTTATCAATAGTTTTGCTTCCCTGGGAATCTTCCAGAATCAAGTCCCTCACCTTCAGGATATCGGTTTCTCTCTATCGGCGGCATCTATTGCCCTTACTGTTATCGGCCTTGGGAGCGCTATCGGCAAATTCGTTTTTGGTTGGCTTTGCGACCGGATCCAAGCGAAATACGCTTGTGCCATTAGCTTTGTTCTGCTGGAGGTTGCCACAATTATACTTATGTGTGTGAGATCAACATCGCCTATAGCAATTCTATGGTTATATGCGACTCTTCAAGGGCTCGGTAATGGTGGCTGGTTACCGACGATGTCAATGCTTATAAACATTAATTTTGGCTTAACCTCCTATGGCACCATATTTGGAGTTATTATCCTCTTTCATAGCATTGGTTGTGCCATTGGTCCTTTTTTGGCAGGATATATGTATGACACCATGAATACTTATTACTGGACTTTTGTTATGTTTTTGGCTTCATACGCGGTAGCGATACCTTTAGTCTTAGCAATACGTCGTCCCAAATGAAGGTGATCCAGTGGCCAGCCGGCTTTCATTATCAATCACCGATGCAAATTTCAACAGCGGTGGAGGATGGCGCTAAGGCTGTTTTGTACCTTCAAAGATACCTTGGAAGTCTTTAAACTTCAAAAAACTACCGAATTATAAAAAGGCTAATTTCAGGAAATAGCATGAGTAAGGCTACAACTACAATGTATAAAATGATATATGGAGGAAGGCCAGGTATGATTCGAGTTAAATCCACTTTAGATGTAGCAGAGGCAACATAAAGACTTGCGCCAAATGGAGGTGTCATCTGGCCGATGTTGCAAAAAAGGACTAATATTACCCCGAAGAAGAGGGGATCTATCCTGAGGACTTTAATAATCGGCATAGTAATCGGCGTTGTAAGCATAATAAGCGAAATAGAATCTACGAAGCATCCCAGAATAAAATATATAGTAAAAATAGAAATCTCTATTATTACTGGATATGTGCTAAACCTGGTAGCAATTTCGGCTAAGGTAGCTGGTATTCTCATGGATGCCATGGCAAAGGAGAAAATCTGGGCTCCCACAAGAATCCAGGAAATAGTCGCCGTTAGCTGTATAGCACTTGATGCGCTATCCATTAATAATTTCCAGTTTAATTTTCGGCGTGCGGCTGCCAAGATAAATGCTCCAATACAACCTACCCCTGCTGCCTCTGTAGGTGTGGCAACTCCGCCATAAATGCTGCCCAGTATAATGATAATCAATATAAATGGTGGTATGAGGGTGGCAGAAGCCGACATTAATTCTTTAAAGTTGAGTTCCCGACTGCCATCAGTTGCTATAGCCGGGACTATGCGAGGTTTTAACCTCACCGTAATCTCGTTGTAAGCCATGAACAGGATTGCCGAAAGGATTCCCGGCATTATCCCAGCCATGAAAAGTTTGCTCACTGAGGTGGATGTAATTGTGCCGTAAATAATAAATGGTATGCTCGGAGGAATGAGAAAACCCAATGGTCCTGACGCAATTATGGTCGCAAGTGAAACACTCTCATCATAATTTTCTCTTTTCATGTAGGAAAAGGCAACATTCGTTAGGGTAGCTGAAATAGCCAGCGCTGAACCACATAAAGCCCCCAATATCGCACCCCCCAATACAACGACATGTAAAATCTTACCTCTGCTCCATCCAAGGAATGGGAGTAGCCCTTTGAAAAGACTCTCTACTACCCCAGCCCTGATAAGAACCTCACTCATAAGCATGAAAAGTGGCACCGCAAGCAGGACAAAGCTATCGAGACTATTCCATGCTACATGGGATAAAATATTTAATGCACTGGGACCCATTCCCAGATAGACCACCACTATCCCAATAAGCCCCAAGGCAACGGAAATATATATCCCGCCAAGAATAAGCACGATCATTGATCCAAAAGCACAAATAGCAGCTACAACAATACTGGCTTCACTCATTTGTATCCACCCAAGATCTCAATTTATGCTGATTAAACACATGATGGCACAAGGTAATAGTTCATTCATCGGGGCATTTACACCGCACCCGATAAAGCCCCGTATTTTAATATGGATTGCGGGGTTTACTGTTTTTCTTCGTCATCTTTTTTAACAGCCCCGGAAGGCTTCTTATTTTTGAGCAGCCTGAGGAACTCTCCAATAACTGCCAGAAGAAATAAGACTAAACCTATAAGCATCCAAATTTGAATCGCAAATTGAGGTGGTTGCAGTATCCCTGGCAGGTTCGTTTTGTTTACACATGCGTCTATTAGCATTTTCGTGATAAAAAACCCTAAAATAACAATGAAAACAGGGGTAAAACCAAATTAAACATTTCAATAACCCTTCTCACTTTCACGGATGAACGTTCGCCGAACAGTGTTACCTTTATATGTCCGCCTTCTTTTGCAATGAAGCCCAACATGAGATAGGTAGTAATAGCCACAAACCACCCTCCTGCTTCGTCCCCGCCCAATACAGCCCAACCTATACTGTATCTTAAAAAGGCCCCTACACCGACAAATATGGCACATAGAAGAGTAAGCAATGTGCATATCCTTGATGAGTAAGACATAATGCTATCGGTCAACCATAAATAGAAATCAATTTTTGCCTTCTGCAATACCAAAACACCTGCCTTTCTTCTTTTAGAACTGACTGTCAAAGTTATTCCAGATTGATAAAAAACTATAAAGCGATGGACCATACCTGCATACCGATCGCTTACTTTCATTGAGAAAATAAGATTATTGGTCTCTTACAAGAAACCATTTCTTTTCACCCCGTAATAAAGCCCCGCCATTCCTGCCTGTCCCTGCCCGTCCGGCAGGCGGGGGCAGACAGGTACGGCGATGGATGATATAATAAATCGCATCAGCTTCTTATCGCCTGCGGTAGGCAGGAGGGCGCGGTCAAAGCCCACCCTTTCTAACAGGGATCACTGACCAAAACTGTTAGTGCGTTTCCAGTAGAAAAAAAATTGAGTCATCTGACCTATTTTTTTAGCGCTTCCCGGGCCTTTTTAAGAAATGCTTGACATTCAGGGCCACCCTTCGCCGCCCAATCTTCCCAAATTCCTGGTATTGCTATTTCCTTCATCTTGTCCAGGACAGGCTTAGGCATCGGTTCAACCTTGACACCATGTTTAGGATATGTCTCTTTAATAACTTTTGCAATATAATTATCTTTCCATATCATGTTCTCCATTTCCTTACCAACCTGTGGGAATAAGGCTTGTAAATCCTTTGGCAGAGATTCCAGCGCCTTCTTTGACATCCAGGTAGAAAAAGTCGGAGAGCCAATGTTCATAAGGTACAAGTATTTGACTGACTCAAAAGCTCCGTATTGGATGGCGAAATGGGGATTGCTCACCAATCCATCCACAACACCCTGCGTCATAGCTACACTTACCTCGCCCGGCATTATGGTTACCGGAGTAGCACCCAATGCTTTGTATATTGGCACCTGTGACGACGAGGCCAGTCTTATTTTGTAGCCTCTCAGGTCATCTAATTTTCTGACCGGCTTAGCACTCATCAACTGGTGTAACGGAAAGGCATTACAAGATAATTGAACTTCGCTCCACCTTTTGGTCACAAAGTCATTAAGATAAGTGCGAGATAATTCAGTTACAATTTTTGCCTCATCCCAATTCTCTATCAGAAACGGCATGTAAGCGCCGTTTGCCACTGGAGATACGCCCTCTAAGTAATTGTCAGGCAAGTTGAATATCTGGTAGACATTATTCACACAGGCATCATGGGCATCAGTTTTTAAAAAACCAAATTCCCCGGAAGGATGTTCTTTAAAGGTAATGCGGTTTTTACTGCGTTTGGTTATCTCATCCATAAAGTACTTCAGGTAACCACGCTCAAAAGAATCTACGCTATATAAGTGGTAAATATCAAGAACAATTTTCTTTTCCTGGGTTGGTGCGTTATTGGGTAACAAGGTAACTACTAACATTAGAACTAATATCAGCGATGACACTATCAGCCGGCGCCCAAACTTTCTCTCTCTTTGTTGAGTAAACATTTTTTGACCTCCTTTTGATTATTTAATGTCTTTCGTAGAACCATACGTGCTGTTTTACAGCACGCAACTCTTCAGCAACATCACCTTCCCGAGATTTAACTCTTTTCCTTTAAAGGTTTTACCGTCAATCTATTTTTTTTCCCTAATCACCTTGGTTATTGCTCCCATATTACTCCAGCCTGGCAGCGCTAACACATGATAAGTCTCCGGTGCTCCAGCCACAACAATCAGAATATCATTAGGTTCCGGGCAACATAACACCATTCCATTAACAACCTTTGGATCCTTCATGCAAGCATGCGCACCATAGAGTTTCTCCTCTGGGAACCGGGCATGGTTCCACAAGAATTCCTTACAGCCCTTCTTAGCAAATCCAGCTTTATTGAGCACATTAGCTTGACCGCTCGTAAACACAACTACTTGCGGCCCTCTGACATCCTGGACAGTAACACTCCCGGGCAAAGCCAGACTCGTAGCGGCTAACATCAAATATGTATTTGACTCTGAGAATCCTGGGCGGACCTGCGTCATGCTATTGATAAAGGAGTTTACGGCAACAGCCGTTACCGTGCTTACGCCCTTCTCATAACCCCTTTCCACATGCAATGGGTCCCAGGGACTATTCTCCTCATCTTCCCCAATGCAAAAGCTATACCTTGCTGGTGAACCAAAGGTCGATTTAGAGATATCACCGATTAAGGCCCCACCTATATTTATTAATATTAACCTGATAGCCCGCCCTATAGTGGCATTAGCCCGCCAACCTGGCCCGAAGCACCCTCTGCCACAGTTGAGGTTCACTTTTTTTCTTATCGGTCCGTTAATAATAAGCAGGGGAGCTACAGGACTGGTGGTAGCCTGTACTGCGTGTAGATTAAAATCGGGCTCTACCATCGCCTCTATGGCGGCAATCAGAATAGGCATGTATTCAGGGAGACAGCCAGCCATCACCGCATTGATGGCGACCTTTTCTACGGTGACATCATTATTAGCTGGGGGCATAATGCCAATAACATCGTCTGGATCTTTATCAAGACCCTCAAACATCTTCATCACCCTCTCTTCCGTAGGCGGAATAACTGGCAATCCATCTCCCCAACGCCGTTCAGTCACCAGATCGTAAACAGCTTCCAGAGAGTCAGCTACTTCAATTTTTGATCCACTAAGCTTTTGCACCATGAATGTCCTCCTTTCATGACAAGGCCTTACTTCTTATGCCGTTGATTTGGCCTGAGTCAATGAAGCAATAACCTCCTTAAACGCTTTGTCGGTAAGCTGGCGAAGATCCTCCTCAGGTAGCACGTCGGTGCTCCATGGGAAAATTATTAGGGGAAGATCAGGAACACCTCCACTCTTGGCCACCAGCTTTGCCATCGAAACAAAGTTTTCGTTACAGAATACAACTGTAGGTTTTCCTCTTTTTACCATTTCAATACCGGCGCGGATACTCCACGCCGTGCATGACCCTCAGTTAGCTATGACCACTACTGCCGCATCACAATTTTTAGCAACGTTGTCGTGTAACTCTTTTGGATCCGGTCCCGAAGCTTCTGTTCTCTGCCGGTAGGTACGAACACTCTCGGCCCGGAATAATTCCTCCAGTTTGCCTATAATGATGTCTCCTGAGCGCCAGCCGTTATCGAGGATCCCTATTGTTTTGCCGTAAATATTGTCCAGGCTGGAAAGCACCTGTGCTGCCATTATCTTCTTTTCAGCCACTGGGCTTAAAATCTCCATATTGGATCACCTCCTTTCCTCATTTTTTCCATCTATCTACTCTTTACCACCAAAGATAGCCTTCTTTAACTATGTCGGCTCTTAGGTCTCTGAATATTTTTGCCAAAGGATACCTAAAATACAAAGGATTACACCAATGCAAAAGAACCACATAGTTAATGTTGCAATATAGGCTATTAAACTGAGAGTAGCTGCAACAAATACCCCCCTGAGTAAAGGATTTATCTTTCGAAAAAGGTAACTAAAATTTACTACTTGCAGTAGCACAGTAATGAAACAGGCAGAGATTAATGTAATTATACCATTCAGCAGGTCATTGAATACTCCTGTCAATGCCGAGTTTAGCGTCATTAACCAGGCTGAGACATAAGCCATGGCGCATAACTTCATTGCTATGAATGCGGTCTTGAAATAATTCCCTCCTGCCATACCTGAGCCAACAATTGCTGCCGGTGCAACAGGAGGAGTGACTGCGGAAAATGTAGCGAAAACGAAACAGAAAAGATGGGCTGTTAACAAATCCATCCCGAGTTTGACCAGGAAGGGTGCCACTATTATTGCTACCAGAGCGTAGGCTGCCAGTGTAGGAGCTCCGCAGCCAATAAGAATGGAAAGCCCCATAGTGATAAATGTGGCCACGGTCAGGCTTCCCATGCTCCAGACCTCCACCATCTGCCCAATCTTAACACCCAGCCCCGTAACCGTCAGAACAGTATATATTACCCCTAAACCACCACAAGTAGCTATAATACCCATTGCCGATTTAGCCCCATCTTTACAGCCATCCACGAATCGGCGAAAGGTGAGGGCCGTGGCTTTACTGGTGAAACTTACAGCTATCGTAGCAATTATTGCCCAAAATCCGGCATATTGGGGAGAATAACCCATAACGAGCAATGCTATAATAATACCAACTGGAATAACGAACAGTGGCGCTCTCTTTATTATAATCCCTAAGTCATAGGCTATTTCTTGCTTGGGAATACCCTTTTTACAAGCGAGTAGCTGCAAACCTATCCCTACACCCAAGTAATATAGAATGGCAATGATGAGGATCCGGAAACATATCGTAACATAAGGTATCCCAGTTATGGCAACCATAAGGAAGGCAGCGGCGCCTAATACAGGAGGCATAATCTGTCCCCCGGATGAGGCGGATGCTTCAACTGCACCGGCTTCTTCTGGGGCATACCCAAACCTTTTCATAAGCGGGATGGTGAAGCTCCCCGTAAGAGCAACATTCCCCATTGCTGTCCCGGTAAACATTCCGACCAACATGCTACTGATGACTGCTGTCTGGGCAATCCCGCTCCTCAATTGCCTACCAATCATTTTTCCCATTTCAAAGAAAAAGGTATTTGTCCCTGCTGCCTGGAGGATGCCGCCAAACAGGATAAATAACACAATATAGAGTGCTGTGGCACTCAAGAATGTCCCGTAAATGCCATGAAAACCAATTGATAAGTAAGAAACCACTTTGACTAATTTCATAGGGGGATGATAAAACACCCCGGGTAAATTGTGACCCCAAATTAGATAGGCAATCGATAGGAGCACCATGCTAAACAAGATATACCCGAAAGCCTCTCTCATAGCCTCGATTACAGCAACAATAATTATGATGCCGACAACAATATCAAGGGTGTTCGGGAATCCCTGGCGATCCCACAGGTCCTGCTCGAATAGGTGAACATAAATGGCAGCAAAAAAAGAGGCAATTATAAGTAGAAGGCAAGGCCAAAAGAATTTTCTATTCTTTTGCATAGTGGTTAAGAAGACGAGAACCAAGCCAAAGAGTAATATGAGATTCTGGTGCCTGATGCTTGAAAGGAACCACGTCTGGCTATAAGCAAGAGAATAGATCGCTAATGTCACTGATAGTCCGCCTATGGTATACTTTAAACCCTTTTCCAAATAGCCGTCCCCTGAAAGAGATAGTCTTAATTTTTGTCTTTCCTATTTCCCCCAGTTAAATCATCGCCGATCACTTTCTCTTCTTATCTTCCGATCTTGATCCCAGCCTCTTTATACCATTTCAAAGCACCGGGATGAATAAGATCCTCTGTCCATATTCCAGTTGCCTGCATTTCTCGATAGGTACAGGCTGCTACAGGAAACTGCTTTTCAATATCCTTATGACGCTGGGAAATAAACTTGGCTATCTCATATGTTATTTTCGGGTCCATATCAATCGGAGCAAACCATCCATTGGTCAGCCTTATGGACCCTTTTTCTTCTTCCGGCATCCCTGGCCTTATAGCATTCTTCGGAACCATTCCCCAATCAAATTTATACTCAGCCTTTGGCTGGTAGGCTGCCCAATCCTCCCTGCTAAGGTGTATCAAGTAAACAGTCTTTGTTGCCACTAATTCCTCCAGTTTAGGATCTAACCTATAGGGCACTGCTGGCTTTATGTATGCGGCAGCACCACTTACATCTATAAACCCATCTACCATTGCATCCTTTGTCTCAGGGATATCTATATACTGGTATTTAACCTTGTCCATTATCCCCCAGGCATTAAGAGAATATTCCACAATAGCGGAACGCGTACTTCCCTTTGGTCCACTGGATGAAACCCTCTTCCCTATGACGTCGTCTTTGGTTCTTATTTTAGGGTTGATGCTTAACATCGGCTGAAAAATGGCATAGGCATTGGAGAGAAGCCTCATATCATATTGGAAACCCTTGAAATACGCTTCGCCCTTTTGAGCCTGAGGAACATTGATATCGGTACTGAAAGACAAACATAACTTCCTCTTTTCAGGCGGGGAAGTAATAACCTCCTTCATTCCGGCCATGCCACCCAGGGCCTCCATTGCCGTAGCCCTGATCCAGGGATGGTACTTGTTGAGAGTATCTGCCAGTGCCAAACATATGAGATAAGCAGCACTTCCGAAGCTGGCGCTGTAGATAGTAATGGAAACCTTCTCCTGCTCTTTCTTTGTTGGAGCCGGCTGAGTATAAGCCGCCGTAAAGGTCAATGCTACAAATACCATAATTAGGCATATATTTAATAGAATTATTAATAACCCCCTCTTTTCAACCTTAGCCTCCTGATCATATCCTTGTTTGCTCAAGATATGCATATCTTATCACCTCCAAACGGGATTCTTAAATCATCTGTTTGACCATTTTAAACTCCTTTTTTCATCTCTAAACTGGGTTCCTTGGTAGACCATTGACCCACATTCAGTACCATCCTTCTCTTTCAGTTTGACGAGTGATTATAGAAAATTGTTACCGTGTTCCGCATAACACGGGGTCCATGTCAAGGTAAGAACTATGACTGGTAGTGGCTCGTCCTGGACCTACCGGGCCGAATCCACAAGGGGGGGGTAACCTATACTTGTTCCAAGTCTCACACCAGGCCCGATCAAGCTCAATATAATACTCTAACGGGGGTGGCTTATTCCCCGCTAAGGCAGAAAGGGGGGAGATGTTCCATACATTATATCTTACCCCTACACCATGGGACATCAGGAAGTCAAAGCCCTCTGATGTGGATTTTATGGCTGATGCCACATCTTTGAACCCGTAAGGCTGACACATCTCGACCCCGGCTACCAAACCAGGGGTCACATTCCCTTCACCAAAGACATCTACAGCGTCTACTGTTCTCCTAACCCACTCGTCCCAGCCAACATATTTCTCCTTGCCAGGGCAAAGGATCTTAAACAGGTTCTTATCCCACACCTCAAGCTGGGCATGATAGCCGTCCACACCAGCTTCCTTAAATTTCCGGAGCGTCTTCTTATCCCGGGCCAACACCTGTACCATGGCAGGCCATCTATCACCAATCCTCTCCTTTACCGCTTGTACGTATTCGATATAAAAATCTTCTTCTGTCTTGTCAGCCAATTTGTCAAGTATTACCCCACCGGAGATGATGAAGGCAAGAGGCCTTTTCCCGCTCCAGTTTGTCTCCCTAAGAAAAATCTCCTCCATCACCTCCCTTACCTGCTCAATCGGCTTATAAGCCTTGGGGATGGTAAGCTTGCCATGCTTCCTTATCTGCCTAACATTTTCATTTATATCGCAGAACTTACACTCCTCTTTTTCACCCCATAACTGGCATATGGTGAAAACCGTAGCAAAAGCGACGCAATTAGCCATGGCAACAATATCGGGATACTTTGAGCCATCTTCAAATGTTTTAGAATAGTAATTCGGGGCTGGAATGGGCTTTACTTCTGCTATCGTATTCCCATTCTCTACGATCAGTACCCGACCATCAATGACATCCACCTGGTATGGGGAATCGGGATTATTCCTTACCTGTACGTTTGTAATTCGAAGATTATAAGGCCCCCCAAAAAAGTCTATGTCTTCGGGTGCCTTGAACAGTTCTCCCTTACTAATAAGACGCTCGGATTTAACCTTATCATAAGTAAATAGCCGGTATGACTTTACCCGACAATGTTTGAGCCCCTCCAGTGCTCGATCGGTGAAACCCAAACCTAACCGCAATAAGTCATCCTTTACGATTACCTCGCGAGGAACATCGGTATAACGATTAAAAAACGATTCTAATTCATCTACCCTTCGCCCTTGCATCATTTTCCACCTCCCTCCATAATGGATATTAAAGAAACCTTATAACAAATCTTCTTATTCATGTCAAACCCTTGTACAAATTAGACAAATGGGGAAGATGAGAATTGGCATTGACATGAAATTACAATTAGGGATAAGATTATTAAAAAATGGTTATATGAATGTTCCAATTATTCCATTGACATAATCGAGTGGAGAGACAAAAGGGGGTCAAGGAAAGCAATGCAATCGAGAATAGATGAGCTGGAATCTTGCTTTAAAAATTTTTCAAATGTCCCTAAAGAAGCCATTGTTAAGAACGATATGCTTCGTCTGGGCTTGAAGTTTAGCCAGGCAGCCCTGGATAAAACAGAAGGGTCTCGAGTAAAGTCATATCGACTATTTACTTATGATAAAGTCAAGTATGACCAATTGGGGGAAGAGCCTTTTAAAGCACCAGAAGACCTCGATATACTGGGTGGCCCTTACGATTTGAGAAAGACACGCCTTCAGGTTCGGTTTAATATAAATTCACCCTATAGGGTCGATGTCATCGACGGGGATCTTGGTGTTTATGAAGATGGTTCTTTCATGGCGAAAGTCTCTTATCCTCCTGCCCCTGATTGGTTCTTCAAAACATTCGAGGATGGGACAAAGTATTGCGACATCTTGGCTTTTGCTGGCCCATGCGCCTTTATCACTGTTTATCGCAGTTGCCAATTCTGGGGAGAGAAAGAGGAATGCAAATTCTGTGACATAAATGAAAATCTTAGGCAAGGGTCAAAGCATGGCAAATTTTCACTCCCAAAGGCCTATAAGCCAGTGGACCAAGTCGTAAAGGCAGCGAAAGAGGCTGTTCAATTTAAAGAAGAAATGTATGGAGAGGTTAGGCTAAAACCTTACTCCTTTCTTATTACTGGCGGAGTGATCTTAGGGGAAATAGCCGGCAAGAATGAGGAAAACTTCTTTCTTCAATATGTTGAAGCTATCAGAAATGAGGCGGGGGGGAGGTTGCCTATCATATTACAGACCGCGCCTAAAGATAAGGAAACCCTCAAACGATATCGAGCTGTAGGAGTAGATGTTCATCATGGTCAGATTGAGGTATGGGATAAGGATCTCTTTAAGATGATATGCCCTGGAAAGGAGAGGTATGTGGGCAGAGACGAATGGATTAGGCGAGTGGTGGATTCTGTAGATATTTTCGGTGAAGGAAATGTAACCCCTGGTCTTGTTGCTGGTGTGGAGTTAGCCCAGCCCTATGGGTTTAAAACCATCTCCTCGGGCTTGAAGTCGATGAAAGAAGGTTTTGAGTTCCTCATGTCGCATGGGGTAGTGGTCAGGTATAACCAATGGAATATATCGCCCCTTTCTGCCTTAGCTAAAAATGAGCCACCCCCTCTGGAATATTTTGTACGGCTTGATCAACTTTGGTGCGAGACTTGGAGGAAGTATAATCTTCCTTTGCCAAGAGGGTTAGGGCGAATGGGTCCGGGTTTGGCTTTATTAAGTCACAGTGCTTTTATGGACATGGATCCGGTAATATGTTGAAGAACCTGTGTGGGTCAGGGGCTATCTTGGTTCTCTGTATATTTTCAATAGAGAAGGAGTTAACAACTTAGATTTCTAAGGAGGAGATAAAAAATGGATGTCAGTGGGCCTTTGGTGAACCATATAATAAAAACGAGATATGAAGACTTGCCCTTAGAAGCTATTGCATCTACTAAGCAGCACATCCTTCATACCATTGCAACTGCAATAGGAGGATCGGATTGCCCAGGATGCAAGATGGTTGTCGATCTGGCCAAGGATTGGGGTGGAAAATCAGAAAGCACTATTTTGGTCTACGGCGGGAAGATTCCAGCCATTCATGCGGCATTATCTAACAGTACAATGGCTCATGCCCTTGACTTTTGTATGAACGATGATAGAACTGACTACAAAAGTGGTGTCGTTGTCGTTCCTGCATCTTTAGCCATTGGGGAGCAGAAAGGAGTCAATGGAAAGGAGTTCATAACTGCAGTCTGCTTAGGGATTGAACTCGGGGTTAGGATTGCTTTGGCTATTAATCCAAAGCCTGCTCATGCTTTATCTCCTGTGATTGGGTGTTTTGCCTCTGCTGCAGCAGTGGGCAAGATACTTCATCTTGAACACGAACAGATGATGGATGCTTTGGGCATTGCATACTGCCAAGTCTGCCCAAGCGGCATTGGCATATCTTCGCCCTCCTTAACTAAACGGTTAACGCCGGGATTGGCAGGCAAGTCCGGTGTCTTTTCCGCTTTGTTAGCCGGTAAAGGTTTTAAGGCCAACAGGAACATTTTGCAAGGTCATTTTGGTTATTTTCACACCTATCATCAGGAGGAGGGGGATCTGGAACAATTGACCAAAGATTTAGGAAAGAGATATGAGATGGTCGATATTGGGCCAAAGGGTTATCCCTGTTGTCGTGGTATGCATGCGTCTATTAATGCAGCTCTGGAGTTAGTTAGTGAACATGATATCAGACCAGAGGATATTGTGGCTGTTACCGTTTTTGAGAGTGATCGCAATCCCATCATCACACATGGAGGGGGTACTGATTTGGGCGAGAAGAGTCGCCATCCACAGGGAGATGTGGATGCTCAGTTCAGCCTGCCCTGGGGCGTTGCAACGGCTATAGTAAAGCGGAATGTATTCATTGGTGATTTTACCAAAGAAGGGTTAAAGAACCAGCAAATTCAGCAGATGGCAGAGAGGGTGAAGGTTGAAATTGACCATCGATTATCGGAGACAAGCTTGATGTCGACGCCCTCTATAGTTGAGATAAGGACAAAGTATGGCCAGAGTTTTTCAAAGAGGATAGATTTTGCACGAGGTAATCCAAAGAATCCGATTAGCATAGAAGAGACCATGGAGAATTTCAGAAGATGTGCTACTTATGCTTCAATGACTTTATCCAAGGAGAAGGTAGAAAAAGCCATTGAGATGATCATCGACCTTGAGGAAGTTGATGATATAAGTAAATTGCCCAAGCTCCTTGTCGCATAAACTTTTTT
>Ga0194125_10008434_pt1 | contig 14536 bp, 22 predicted proteins | sample TA2KigC250mmetaG_FD_148626 | JGI IMG/M metagenome (GOLD analysis project Ga0194125, IMG submission 148626) | Freshwater microbial communities from Lake Tanganyika, Tanzania - TA2015034 Kigoma Deep Cast 250m | ecosystem: Environmental > Aquatic > Freshwater > Lake | place: Tanzania: Lake... | reverse complement strand
CATACCCAGCCAAATGCTCAGCTGACACCCCTCGGCCGAGAACGGTTGCTGCGTCGACACATTGATCACGGTGAAAGCCTCGCCTTCCTGGCTACTCAGGCGGGGATCAGCGTCCGGACTTGACGCGAGACAATCACCGCAGCCACATCCGCATAGTTCCAGGTCGTTGTTTCTCTGGCGCGAATCGCATAGGCGTGGCGCAGGTCATAGGGCACGCAGCGCTCCTTTCTCTTCTGGGCCTTCTTCTTGCCCTGGGCAGGTGCTGTTTCCACCCAGGCGTAGAGCTTGGTTTTCAGTTCAAACTCAGCCTTGGCATCGGAGCTGCGCAGCTTGTGGCAGCACACAGCCCCCAGCCGTTCGTTGTTATCGCAGCGCTTCACCAGATCGCGTTCGGGATCAAACGGCTGGCCGTCTTCATTGACGAACTTGGGTACATAGCGGCGGCGCAGCTCCTCGAGCCTTTGCTCTCCGTTCTCGCCGCCCAGTTGATAGCGCTCCACCCACTCCGCAGGGAGCGGTAGCGCCACCCGGAAGCCCGTTTTGGTCACCCTGATATGGCGAGCAGCCACGCCGATGCTCACCATCCCCTGCTCATCAGGGAGTTCGGCGATGTGCCACACCTCATGCGGCCGTAATCCATAGGTGGCCACCATCGCGAACACCCAGCCCCAGAGCGGGTCGTCCTCCACCACCTGATCCAGCCACTCCTGGACCGCGGCCGTGCTTGGGATGCGGCGTCTGGATTCACCAGCGGCCACCAGGGCTCCCTTCTTGCGGTTCACCATCCCCTTGAGTTCCTCGCTCAGGCTCTCCGGTGCAATCGCTCCATAGCCAGCGCGGCGCAGCAGTGACACCACCTCACGTTTCTGGCGGAAGCCCTGGCGGTGCGTGGCCATCGGGATCAGCGGCGCCGTTGGATCCTCAAGCCGTGCCTTGAGGCTCTCGCTGTTGTGCAAGGCAAACCGCCGTACATCCGCCTCCGTAGCCGGGCGATCCGCCGGGAGCAGGCAGAAGTAGCCCTTGCCCTTGAACGGGCCCACCAGGTTCATGTTCACCCCCTGGCCCCGTTGGAACGCCACGACCGCGTCGCAGATCTCAGGCCAGCAGGGGGCACTGCAATCAGTGCTCGCGAGGTCTTCCTGGCCATCGGGAAGCACGGCGGGCCTGCCGCTGCGGGTGGCCTCGATCAACAGGTCCTGCAGGCTCTCGATCGCCTCAGGGTCTGCTGCGGCATAGCCCTTCACCGTGTGCTCACGGGTCGTGCCGCCCTTGCCCAGCTGGTACACCGTGATCCAGGGGCTTCTCCGGTGCTCTCTCAGCCGGTAGCGGGCGCCGAAGGCGCGCAGCACCGCATTGCAGCGCTGCATGGGGCTCTGAATGGTGGCCATGGGAAACGCATCTCTGTCGTGAGTGTTCCCACTGATCAGATCCCAGAACCCCACCGAGTCTCAGCGGATGAGACGGGGTAGATTCCTTGGGACTTGTCCCAAGGAAATGACACAACTACGGTTTTCGGCGAATCTCCCTGGACTCATTTCGCCCGGAATAGAGTGCCTTCAGAAGCCCTGAAATCCCATGCGCCGCAGAGCTTAGCCCTTGCAGTCTAAACGATCTCAAAAAATGGGTCGTCTGAGATTCGAACTCAGGACCAATCGGTTAAAAGCCGAGTGCTCTACCGCTGAGCTAACGACCCGCCCGGAGCTGGAGAACCAGGTTCGGGGGTGGCCCTTGCGGGCACCACGTGAACGTATCACCCGGAGGGGCCGCCCTCCAACCGCGCCGAGAATGGGGAGCCGAAGCCGCCGCTCGCCTACCCGCCATGCCTGATCAGCCCTGGCCTCAGCCCACGGTGCATCCCGATGCCTGGGTGGCCGATTCGGCCGTGCTGATCGGTGATGTGCGCCTGGCCGCCGGGGCCAGCCTCTGGCCCACCGCCGTAGCCCGCGGCGACGTGTGCGCCATCACCATCGGCGAGGGCAGCAATGTGCAAGACGGAGCGGTGCTGCATGGCGACCCCGGCCAGCCCGTCATGATCGGCGCCGACGTGACCATCGGCCACCGGGCCGTGGTGCATGGCGCCACCTTGGACGACGGCTGCCTGATCGGCATCGGCGCCATCGTGCTCAACGGCGTCACCGTGGGGGCTGGAGCGCTTGTGGCGGCCGGATCGGTGGTCACCAAGAACGTGCCAGAGCGGGCGCTGGTGATGGGTGCACCGGCCCAGGTGAAGCGCGAGCTGAGCGAGGAGCAGGCAGCGGAGCAACGCGAACACGCCCGCCGCTACCGCGAACTGGCGATGGCCCACGCAGGCCGCAGCAGCGATCCGGGCTTTCGGCAGGAGAGCTGAAGGGCGCGCTGAATTGCTGCGAATTCAGTCAACTGCCCATGGGCAGGCTCGGGGAGCTGGGGATGGTCCGTAAGATCAAGCCACGCACCTCCGTAACGCCAAGCCATGGACGCCCGGCTTCTGCTCGTTGTCACCCCGATCGCGCTGGCCGCTGGCTGGGCTGTGTTCAATATCGGCCGCGCTGCTGTGGGTCAGCTTCAGATGATGCTGAAGCGCGCCAACGGCTGATCGCGATCAGGACCCCGTCCTGATTGGAGCGCCAATCTTCTCCACCCAGCCCCCGCTAGCCGGGGGCTTTTTGATGGCCACAGCGGCAGGGCATGGAGTAGCTCACTGCCCGAAGGCCACCTGACAGGCCGCGTTGAGCAACTGCGCCTCGTCAGCGTTTTGCGGTGGACCACCGTTGAGGGTGCCGGAGCGGCAATCGGCGTTGAAGGTCACGTTGCTGTCGCCGTCATCCGCCTCGAAACTCACCTGCTGGCCATTGGCCACAACGGAGCCGTAGTAAAGCGAGTAGTCCGAATTGGGCACCACGATGTAACTGGTCTGGTTGTTCACGGCGCTGTCCACCAGGCTGTCGATCAGCGCGAAGGTGGCCAGGCTGCCCAAACCCCAGGCAGCAGCTCTGGCCGGGTACCAGCCCCAGTTGTTCCAGCTGTTGCCGCCATACCAGCCGTAGCGCCACGGTCGATTGTTGGCCCAGTTGCTGTTCACCCAGTTGGGTCGATGGCGATCCCAGGTGTTGATTGCTTTGCGGCGCGTGGTGTTGCGGTCGTGCACGCGATCGCTGCGGTTGCCCTGGCGAAGGTCGGTGCGGGAGGTGCGGTTGTCTTGACGGATCTCAACGCGGTCGTTCCGCGACGCGCTGCGCCCGCCGCCACCACCACCCCCACTGAACGCCGCAAAGCCGGTGCGGGCACCGCTCCCTCGGCCGTGGGAGCCACCTCCCGATCGCAGCCCTCCACCTTTTCCGCCGCCGCCCTTACCGCCACCGCCTTTCCCTCCACCGCGAGCGATCTGCACCGCCTCCGGCAGCTCCGTGGCTGCTTGCAGCGGCAACAGCGGCCCAACAACGCTCAGGCCCACGCACAACACCGTGCTGATGCGAAGCAGTGGTTTCATCGTCCGATGGCCTCCAGCAAGCGACGGCAGCCGTCGTCAAAACAGGCGATATCCACCCGACCACTGGGGCTGAACGCCAAGCCCACCGTTTGGCGGTCGTCAAAAGCCGGACCCTGCGCATCGGCCTTCACATCGGCCAGGAAGGTGGGGTTCACCACGCAGAAGGCGCGGTCGTTGAAGCAGAGCTGGTTGGTGTTGAAGTTGATCCAGGCGTTGCGCACGCTGCTCCAGGGATCACCGCTCGACTTGCGCCCCTCAATGCGCACGGTGGGATCTTCAAGGATCCGGTAGCTGATCGTGCGGGCCCCGAGGCGATGGCGGTATTCGGTGGCATCCCCCACCTCCAGCGCTTCCACCTGGCAGGGCTGGGGTTTGCCTTTACCGATGGTGCAGGTGGTGTCGAGGCTGTAGATCAGCTCGCTTTCCGCCAGTGCCGGGGGCGAGGCGGCAACCGTCAGGCCCAAAGCAGAACCGAGCAGCAGCACCACAGGTCGCTTCATGCGAGGGATGCAGAGTCGTCCCCCGCAACCTGATCACGCCGCACCGGAGCGTCAACTGCTGCTGCAGTTGCCCCGTAGGGTGAAGCCAAAGTGCGGCGCAGCGGTGCAGACGAACAGCGCAGAGGTGTTGGTGATCGGTGCCGGCTTAGCCGGCACTGAGGCCGCCTGGCAGATCGCCAGCGCCGGGGTGCCGGTGCGCTTGGTGGAGATGCGGCCGGTGCGCCGCTCCCCTGCCCACCACAGCAGTGAATTCGCCGAGCTGGTGTGCAGCAACAGCTTCGGGGCGCTGAGCAGCGACCGCGCCGCCGGCCTGCTGCAGGAAGAACTGCGCCGCCTGGGCTCCCTGGTGATCCGCACCGCCGATGAGCACGCCGTGCCCGCCGGCGGCGCCCTGGCCGTGGATCGCGGCCGTTACAGCGCGGCGCTCACCGAAGCCCTCGAGCAACACCCGCTGGTGACGGTGGAACGCCGCGAGCACACCGAACTGCCCGGCCCCGGCCAGATCGCCGTGCTCGCCACCGGCCCGCTCACCAGCGAACCGCTGGCCGAACAGCTGCGCACCTTCACCGGCCGGGCCGACTGCCACTTCTTCGATGCCGCCAGCCCGATCGTGGAAGGCGAGAGCATTGATCTGAGCGTGGCCTTCCGCGCCTCCCGCTACGACAAGGGCGACGCCGACTACATCAACTGCCCGATGGACAAAGAGCAGTTCCTCGCCTTCCGCGAGGCGCTGCTGGCCGCCGAGCAGGCCGAGCTCAAGGATTTCGAAAAGGAGAACGCCACCTTCTTCGAGGGCTGCCTGCCGATCGAAGAACTCGCCCGCCGCGGCGAAGACACGATGCGCTACGGCCCGCTCAAGCCGATCGGCCTCTGGGATCCGCGCTGGGGCGATGTGAACGACCGCGACGTGCGCCGCGCCAAGCGCGCCTACGCCGTGGTGCAGCTGCGCCAGGAAGACAAGGACGGCCGCCTCTGGAACCTGGTGGGCTTCCAGACGAACCTCAAATGGGGGGAGCAGAAACGGGTGCTGCGGATGATCCCGGGGCTGGAGAACGCCGAGTTCGTGCGCTTCGGGGTGATGCACCGCAACACCTTCCTCGAGGCCCCGCAGCTGCTCGATCCCACCCTGCAGTTCCGCCAGCGCCCCACGCTGCTTGCGGCCGGGCAGATCACCGGCACGGAGGGCTATGCGGCGGCGGTGGCTGGCGGCTGGCTGGCTGGCACCAATGCCGCAAGGCTGGCCAACGGCCAGGAGCCGCTGCAGCTGCCGGCCACCTCGATGATCGGGGCCCTCACCCACTTCATCGCCGAAGCCCCGAGCGAAAAATTCCAGCCGATGCCACCCAACTTCGGCCTGTTGCCCGAACTGCCCGAGCGCATCCGCGACAAGCGGCGGCGCTATGGCGCTTACCGCGATCGGGCCCTGGCGGATCTGGCGCCGTTCACGGGAGCACCATCACAGCCCGCAGCGCTCGTTCCAGCTTGAGCAGTTCTTCGGCGGTGAGGCGCGTGAGAGGGCCTTCACCAAGGCGCGCGCGATCAAGAGCGCGTGGCTGCTCCGCGCCTCATCTGCGTGGTGAGCGGCACGACCAACACGGTGGGGATGCCGGCATCCGTGAGCAGATCCGCCTGAATCACGACGACCGGTCGAACTTTTCCCACTTCAGCTCCCTGATTGGGGTTGAGCCGCGCCACCCAAACCTCGCCGCGGCGAATCAACGCCACCAGCTCCCCTCAAGGGCTTCGTTCTCAAGCTCCAGAAACTCCTCGGCCACGGCAAGGGCTTCCTGGCATGCATCGACGTCGGAGGCAAGGGCGGAAGCCGCAGCAGCCAGAGCCGCTTCGTTGCGTTGACGCTCGCGCAGGCTGAGCAGCGCTTCCAAAGACTCGCGGATCAACTGAGACCGTGGCTGACCGCTGAACTGGGCCTCCTGCGCGAGCTTGCTCCCCAGCTCATGGGGAGCCTCAGGCTGATTGCGCCCATGCAAGACAGGCCTCCGCCAGAAATGTCATACAAATTGTATGGAGGATCTGAGGAGTTCAGGGGAGTGCCACCAGCCGAAGGAAGCGCGCTGTGACGATCGGCAGCAGCCCCAGTCGCTCGCAACCGCATGGTGGGGATGGTCGCTGCGGGATGCGGCGACCAGCACATTCACATCTGGTGTCACGACCGGCTCAGGCCAACCGCGGCATCCAACAGCTGGCGATTGCTTCGACCATCCGCTGCTGCTGTGGTGAGGCCACCCTGGCCGTGATGCACGGGCAAGGACAACGGCCGAGTCGACACACCAACCTCGTCGCCTGGCGCAAGAGCCAGGCCTGGGCCAAGAGGTCGTTGTGGAGGTTGAGCGTGGTGCGCACCAGCAGCCTGTGATGCAGGTTGATCCATTTCTTTTCCGGATAGAGAGGCTTTCAACTGCTCAACCCACAGGCCTTGCGAGAACAGGGACGGATGCCTAGCTAAGGGTGGAACAGAGGCTCTCCAGCCATGCCCCAAGCCCCTCCCGGCGCCCGCCAGACCGAACGCCGATCACTCCAGATCGGAGTGGCCGCCAGCCTGTTGATGGCGGCGATGGGCATCAGCGTCTACGCCCTCTCCGGCTCCGAGGCGCTGCTTCTGGATGGCCTCTACTCCGGAATGATGGCCGCCTCCAGCTTCATCGCTGCCCGTATCGGCGCCAATGTGGTGCGTCCGCCCGATCGCGCCTACCCCTACGGCTACGACGGTCAGGAAGCGCTGTATGTGCTGTTTCGCTCCCTGGTGTTGCTTGGGATCCTCAGCGTGGCGGTGGTCACAGCCGGTACCACGATCGTGAACCACCTGGCCGGCCAGGTGGTGGCGGCCGTGCAGCTGCGGCCAGTGGCCGGCTACGCCGGGCTGATGGTGGTGCTCTGCCTGGCCCTGGCCTGGCGCCACCAGCACGACTGGCAGCGCAGCGGCCGCTGCAGTGAACTGCTGCGCACCGAAGCCCGCGCCGCCTGCATCGACGGCTTGATCAGCGCCGTGGCCGGTGCGGCCCTGCTCGGCGCGCCGCTGCTCGCCTCCACCCCGCTGCAACCGCTGGTGCCCGTGGCGGATTCGGTGCTGGTGTTGCTCCTGGCGCTGGCGGTGGTGCCCGAACCGCTGCAGCAGTTCTGGCGGGCCCTGCGCCAGGCCGCTGGTGCCGCCTGCGATCCGGCCCTGATCGCCCGCACCCGCACCGCGGTGCAGGAGTTGCTCAGCGGGATGTCGACCTGGCTGCTCGATCTCACCGTGATGAAGGTGGGCCGAACCACCTTTGTGGTGGCCTATCTCAACCCTGCGATGCCGGTGGATGGCCCCTGGCTCGATCGCCTGCGCGAGCGGATCGATGCGCGTTGCGCCGAACTCCTGGGGCCCGTGCGCACCGAGGTAATCCTCACGGGGCAGGCGCCATTTACGGCCTAAGCCATCTCACGCTTGTCCGGACACCGTCGGGCAATCGACCTACAGTTGCCACAGCAGCAGCGCCCATGCATGGTTGCGACAGGTCGCGGCAACGAAAAACGCAGCGAAAAGCTCGATCTGCGTCTCACCCCTACGGCCAAGCAGACCCTGCAGCAAGCCGCCGCTGCTGCCGAGCGCAGCGTCAGCGACTTTGTGCTCGATAGCGCCCTGGCCAGAGCGGCTGACACCCTTGCCGATCGGCAGCAGTTCAACCTCACCCCCAAACGCTGGCAGGCCTTCGTGGCGGCACTTGATGCACCACCGCATCCGCCACAGGCCCGGTTGGCATCCCTCCTCAACGAGCCAAGCGTGTTCGAGCGCTGAAGCGATGCCCGCCCTGCGCATTGAGGCTCTGGCGGCAAGGCATCAGCTCGAAGGGTTTGACTGCGGCAACCCCGGCCTGAACCGATTCCTGCTGCTGCATGCACTCACCAATCAACGCGCCAACAGCAGCCGCACCTACGTGGCCCTGCGAGGCGAACAAGTGGTGGGCTTCCACATGCTGGTGGTGGGGTCGGTGTCGCCAGAACAAGCCCCGGAGCGGGTGAGAAAAGGCCTGGCGCGGCATCCGATTCCGTTGATGGTGCTCGCGCGTTTGGCGGTGAGCTGCGAGGAGCAAGGCAAAGGACTGGGCTCAGGCCTCTTAAAAGACGCCATCCAACGCACCATGGCTGCCGCCGACATTGCCGGGATTCGGGCTCTTGCGGTGCACGCCAAGGATGAGGAAGCCAGAAGCTTCTACGCCCACTTCGGGTTTGTGGAATCACCCACGGATCCGCTCCACCTCTTTGTTCTGCTCAAGGATCTGCGTAGCCATGGCTGAATCCCCGGGCTCCTAGGGTCGCCCCAACCCGCCAGCGCTCCTCGGTGACCACACCCCCTGCTCCCACCTGGGATGTGATCGTGATCGGCTCCGGCATCGGCGGGCTGGTCACCGCCTCCCAGCTGGCCGCCAAGGGGGCAAAAACCCTGGTGCTGGAGCGCTACCTGATCCCAGGCGGCTCGGGAGGGAGCTTCCGGCGCGAGGGCTACACCTTTGATGTGGGCGCCTCGATGATCTTCGGGTTCGGCGAGAAAGGCCACACCAACCTGCTCACCCGCGCCCTCGCCGATGTGGGCCAACACTGCGACACGGTGCCCGACCCGGCCCAGCTCGAATATCACCTACCCGGCGGGCTCAACGTGGCAGTGGACCGCGACTACGAAGCCTTCATCGCCCGGCTCTCGGCGCTGTTCCCCCACGAAGCCAAGGGGATCCGGGCGTTTTATGACACCTGCTGGCAGGTGTTCAACTGCCTCGATGCGATGCCGCTGCTCTCGCTCGAGGATCCGGCCTACCTGGCGAAGGTGTTCTTCCGCGCACCCCTGGCCTGCCTGGGGCTGGCGCGCTGGCTGCCGTTCAACGTGGGCGATGTCGCCCGCAACCACATCCGCGATGAACAGCTGCTCAAGCTGATCGATATGGAGTGCTTCTGCTGGAGCGTGATGCCAGCGGATCTCACCCCGATGATCAATGCGGGGATGGTGTTCTCCGATCGCCATGCCGGCGGCATCAACTACCCCAAGGGAGGCGTGGGGGTGATCGCCGAGAAGCTGGTGGCCGGATTGGAGAGCCATGGCGGCTCGATCCGTTACAAGGCCCGCGTCACCAAGGTGATGATCGAGAACGGCCAGGCGGTAGGCGTGCGGTTGGCCGATGGCGAAGAGATCAGAGCCCGCCGCGTGGTGAGCAACGCCACCCGCTGGGACACGTTTGAAACCGAGCAAGAAAACTCCGATGTGCAGCGCCCCAGAAGCGCCGCGTTGGTGGATTCGGCCCACACCCCCAAAGCCGAAACAACCTGGCGCCGCCGCTACAAGCCCTCGCCATCCTTCCTGTCACTGCACCTCGGCGTGGATGCAGCCGTCATCCCCGAGGGCTTCCACTGCCACCACCTCGTGCTCGAAGACTGGGCTGAGATGGAAAGCGAACAGGGGGTGATCTTCGTGTCGATCCCCACGCTGCTCGATCCCTCCCTGGCACCGGAAGGCCGGCACATCGTGCACACCTTCACCCCCAGCGACATTCAGGCCTGGAAGGATCTCAGCCCCGCCGCCTACAAAGCGAAGAAAGCCGCCGACACGGCACGGCTGGTGCAACGCCTCGAAGCGATCCTGCCGGGCCTGGGCGGCGCCATTCGCCACCAAGAAATCGGCACCCCCCGCACCCACCGCCGCTTCCTCGGCCGGATGGGCGGCAGCTACGGGCCCATCCCAGCCCTGCGGCTTCCGGGGCTCCTACCGATGCCGTTCAACCGCACCGGCCTTCAAAACCTCTACAGCGTCGGTGATTCCTGCTTCCCCGGCCAGGGTCTCAACGCCGTGGCCTTCAGCGGCTTCGCCTGCGCCCACCGCATCGGGGCGGATCTTGGGCTCAACCCCTGGAAGCTGCCGGCCTGATCAGCGGCTCCGCCTCGCTTGTGCCAAATGTTGGGGGTTTGCACGGATGCCTGAGCCCCCCGCCGCCATGAGGCTGAAGGTTCGATTGCAGTGGCTACGGTGGTTCTGGGATTCGATCGGCAGGGCTGGATCACCGTCATCGCGGCTGTTCTGCTCGCCCTGATCACGCTATTCAGCAGTTACGACCATGTCTCAGTCCTGGGAACCGCTGCCATCGATTTACCGCAGCAAGCAGGAATTCCTTGCATCGCTGCCGCCGTGGCGGCGGCTTTTGCAGAAGCTCAACTGGCATCCAACGATCGACAAGAAAGTGCAGCGATACGCGATGGAGCAGAGGACTCTGCAGATCAGGAGCGAGACCGAGCAGCTGAGGAGAGAGAACGCGCGGCTCGCAGCGATCGAGTCCAGGCTCGAGCGCTTCGAGCGGGAGCACTTGTCTGGCTCAACCCCACACCCCTCAACCGGCGATTCCTCGAACTTGTAGCCGCTGAGCTCACCGAAGTCTCCCTGCCATGAGCGCCACGCGGAGATCCGAACTCGCATCAACTGCACGCCCGTCCATAGGGTGGCAGCTGTCTGCAGCACAGGGCTCCATGGCCGCCCCCAGCCCCGGCGATGCCAACCTCAGCTCCGTTGAACTGGCCCGCTACCTCGAGCAGCGCGGCGAGCTGAGCAAGCCCTGGATGCTGCAGCTGCTGCGGCTCACCAAACTGAAGGAGGAGCGCGCCTCCATGGATCCGCAGGACTACATGGACAAACTCCAGGAAGCCCACGCCGACCTGATGCGCCTGGGTGAGTTCTGGAAAGGCCGCGAGCAGGAGGTGTTCGGCGGGCGCTACCAACCCTCCGAGTTGATCGAACCCCTGCCCGGCTCCCCTGAGGATCGATGAGCCAGCGCTACCCGATGGCACCGCTGATCCGCTTCACGCTGATCAGCCTCTATCTGGCGCTGGTGTTGCCCCTGCCGCTGCTGGCTCCCGCAGAGCTGCAGCCGTGGCTGTGGACAGCCCTGCCTCTGGGGCTGGCCGTGATCCTGGCCCTGGTGAGCGAGCAGGTGGAGCTCAGTGAGAGCGGCATCCGCGTAGGCCATCCCGCCTGGTGTGCCTGGCTGCTGCGCCGCGGCTGGCAGCTCAATTGGGATCAGATCACCGGCCTCACCCCCGTGGCCACCAGCCAGGGCGGGCGCGTGTTTTACGTCCGAACAGCAGACGGATCGGCCTACCTGCTCCCGCAGCGGGTGCAAGCCTTTGAGGATTTCCTCAGCCGCTTCAGCCAGGCGAGCGGGCTCGACACCAGCTCCATCGGCCGGATCAGCCCTCCTTGGACGTACCAGCTCCTGGCGGTGCTGTGCGGCATGTTTCTGGGCGGTGAACTCGCCTGGATCGCTCTGCGCTGAACCTGCACCGGAACCTTTCACCTCTCGCATGGACGCGATTAGTGACACAGCCGCTCACGCCAACCTCGCGCAGACGATGACGCGGGTCTGCGCAGATCATGAGCCAATGATCATCACCCGCAACGGCCAACCATCTGTGGTGATGCTTTCTCTCGAAGACTTCAACGCCCTCGAGGAAACGGCCTACCTGTTGCGCTCGCCAAGCAACACCAAGCGCCTGATCGCCGCGATCGAAAGCCTCGAAAACGGCCAGGGCAAGGAGCATCAGCTGCTCCAATAAAACTGATTGTCGCGGATCTGGCTTGCGACGACTACCTCCACGGGCAAGTCACCGACAAGACCCTGATCAAACGAATCAACCGACTGATCGAGGAGACACGCGCTTTCCGGTTATTGGTCCAGGCGGATGAATGATGAGCACCGGATGGTCTAGAAGGCAACCGAGGCTGCTCTGTTGATCGCTCAAATGCACTACCACTACCGCTGATCTCAGCAGTTCACCGCCACTCCAGCTGATGCGGCCGAGGAAGACTCCGCCGGAATCGTATCCAGACTGAAGCGATACCCCTGCTGCCGCACCGTTTCAATGCCGCCGCCTTCACCCAGGCCGGCCTGCTCGAGCTTGCGGCGCAGCGTGAGCACCTGGGTATCCACCGAGCGCGGCCCACCACTGAACGGCGGCCAGGCCATGCGCAGCAGCTCGCTGCGGTTGCGCACCACCCCCGGTGGCATCAGCAACGCACAGAGCAGAGCGAATTCCCGCGGGCTCAGCTCCACCGGCTGATCACGCAGCGTCACTTGCCGCAGCAGCAAATGCACCTCCAGCGGCCCCACACACACCCGCTCCTGCAGGCCAGTGCGGCTGCGGCGTAGCAGCGAACGGCTGCGGGCCGCCAGTTCCTCCAGGCCGAAGGGCTTGCGCAACACATCATCGGCGCCGGCATCGAGCAGCGACACCACAGGCTCAGAGCCCGAGCGCGCCGTGAGCACCATCACGGGGCAGCGCAGCTGCGCCGCCAGCTTGAGGGCCGTGGTTTCTTCCAGCAGCTCAGCCGCCACCAGCAGATCAGGGGTGAGCTCTTCGCAGAGGGCCACCGCTTCAGAGGCCGTGGACACGGCCGCAGCCAGATAGCCGTCCTGGCGCAGGCGCTGAGCCAACACGGTGCGCAGTGTGGGGTGGGGATCCACCACCAACACACGCTTCAGGGTTGTCTCGGCACCGTTGGGTGCGGCAGCGAGGCCGCTGGTTGTGGAGCCGACAGCGGAGGATTCCACCTGGTTCTCCATGGTTCTGCCTACGCTATCCCTGTTTTCCTGGCCAGAGTGGTATCAGGCGATGCCTTGCCAGCTGTCCCACCCGGTCCGCTCATGACCGCTCTGCAACACCCCGACGCCATCCGCCACTTCCAGTCGCTGTGCGACGCCTGCCAGTCGCTGGCCAGCCGCTACCACAGCCCGGCCGAGCTGCGCCTCTACGCCGACGGGTATCTGCACGCCCTGCGCAAGACCGCCGTGCTCGATCCGATTGCGCAACGGCGCCTGGAGGAGCTGGTGGATCGCTGGATCATGGATCCCTCCAGCTTCATCGGCCCCGGCGATGACATGAGCACCCTCTACGAAACGGGCCGGAACTGATCCGGCCCCGCAGCCCCTCAGGCCAGGGCGACAGCCAGCTTTTCGCGCAGCTCGCCGGAGTTGTACATCTCGATCAGGATGTCGGATCCGCCGATGAACTCCCCATTCACGTACACCTGGGGAATGGTGGGCCAGTCGGAAAACTCCTTGATGCCCTGACGGATCTCCATGTCGGAGAGCACATCGAAGGTTTCGAAGGCCACCCCCAGGGAGTTGAGGATCTGCACCACGTTGTTGCTGAAGCCGCACTGGGGCATCAACTTGCTGCCCTTCATGAACACGAACACGGGGCTGCTGCCCACCAGTTGTTCGATGCGTTGCTGGGTGGAGGCGTCCATGGATCAGGCGGTGGGGGTGGAGGTCTGAAGGGCGAGGGCGTGAATGGCCTCGCTGGCCAGTTCGCTGCGCAGCGCGCCATACACGAGCTGGTGTTGCTTCACGCGGCTCAGGCCGTCGAAGGCGGTGGACACCACCGTCACCTGCAGGTGATCGCCGCCGCCGGTGAGGTCTTCCACCTCAACACGGGCATCGGGCAGGGCCTGGGTGATAGCGGCTCTCACCTGGTCGGGATGGACCATCGCTAGGAGCGTCGGGGAGCGGGCTGAGCAGGGAATGTAGGCGCCGTGATCACTGGGCTGCCGGAGCAGCGGTGGCGGCGGAGTAGGGCGTGGCCACAAAGCCGAGCTCCAGCAGGCTCTGATAAGCCTTCTGGCCCTGGGGGCTGGTGGGCGACATGCGCTGCACCACCCGCACCAGCAGGGGCACAGCCACCTGCGGCTGGTTCATGCGGCGCAGCAGTGCCGCCAGGCGCAGCTCGATGTTGGCCTGCAGTTCGGTGGCCTCCCGGCCCTTTTGATCCATCTCACGGGGGATGCGGGCGTCGAGGCCGCGGAAGGCACCCGAGAGATTGCGGTAGGCGCTCACCAGATAGGTGGCCGCTTCCAGGGCTTGGTCGTAGTCGGCCTTGGCCTGGCTGAGCTTGCCGGCCGCCGCGGCCGCATCACCCTGGGCAACCTTGGCCTGCACGGAGGCCAGGTTGAGGCCGGAGCTGGTGGATTCGAGCACCTTCTCAGGCTCCTGCTGGGCGCCCACCGGCAGGGGGGCCAGGCTGGGGGTCACCAACGCCAGGGCGCTGAGGGCAAGAGCGGCGATCGGCCGGCGCACGGCATCAAGTCAGACGTTGGAAAACTCTACGGGCGCTGCAAAGCCGCCTTCCGCAGCGCTGCGGCCCACCACCGCCAGCGCTTCACGCTCCGCCGCGGCCATCGCTGCCGCCAGCTGCTCACTGAAATGTTTGGCCGCCTCACGGCCGTGGCCCTGCACGTGCAGCGGCGGCCCGAAGGCCAGGGCGGCCGAATCGCCGAAGCGGGGAACGGCGCGGCCGTAGGCGATGCCGATCGGAAGCACCGGCACATCCAGCCCATGGGCCGAGGCCAGCAACGCCAGCCGCGACAACCCCTGCATCAGGCGAATCGGGCCGGGCTCGCGCATGATCCGGCCCTCCGGAAACACCACCAGCTGCTGGCCCGCCTCGAGCAGGTCCACGGCAAAGCGCAGGCTGGCGGTCTGCGGTTTGAGCTGGTTCACCGGGAAGCAGCCGAGCCGGTGCAGAAACCAGCCCTGCAGCCCCT
>Ga0194125_10008426_pt1 | contig 14543 bp, 12 predicted proteins | sample TA2KigC250mmetaG_FD_148626 | JGI IMG/M metagenome (GOLD analysis project Ga0194125, IMG submission 148626) | Freshwater microbial communities from Lake Tanganyika, Tanzania - TA2015034 Kigoma Deep Cast 250m | ecosystem: Environmental > Aquatic > Freshwater > Lake | place: Tanzania: Lake... | reverse complement strand
GAAGAGGGAAGCCGTCCACAAAGCTCTGGAAGAATATGTCCGGGCCCTCAAGAAAAAGGACCTTCGGGAGCTCAAAGGCAAGGTCCGCTTCGCGGAAGGCTACGATCCCAAGAAGCTGAGGCCCCGGTGATCCTGGTCGACGCCTCGGTGCTGATCGATTATCTGGAGGGGCGCGACACCCTTTCGGCGAGGCGCTTCGACGAGGTCCTCGACCGGGGCGTTCCCTTCGGGATCGCGTCCTTCACCTTCCTCGAGGTCCTCCAGGGCGCGGCGACCGATCGGGACTTCGTGAAGCTTCGTGAATATCTCGGAAGTCAGGAGATCTACGAGCCGAAGGACGGTCCCGGCTCGTACGCGTCAGCCGCCAAGATCTTTCTCGCCCTACGCAAGAAAGGTCTGTCCGTGGGCAGCTCGATCGATTGCCTGATCGCGCAAACCGCGATCGAATACGATCTTCGCCTTCTTCACAATGACAGCGACTTCGACCGGATCGCCGCGGTCTCGCCGCTCAAGATGTGGTGAATGCGGTAGAGTATCAGTCAGTTCTAACAGCCAAGGCACAAAGAGAATAGGGGATGAGCACGAACGCATGCGCCTTCGGATCGAAGGCCCGAGCGTCGCGCGTCACGAGCTTCAGGCCGTTCCTCACGGCGCTGGCCGCCTGGAACGCGTCCGGCAGCCTCCAGCCGGATTCCCTTCGCAGCCGGGCGGCCTTGGTCGCGTCGCTCTCCGTCAGCGGCAGGCACTCGAACTGCCCGCAGAGCTCGAAGGCGGCCGCCTGCTCGTCATCCGTCCCGCCACTGAGGACCTCGGCCCGCGTGATGACGGACAGAACGGCTTGGCCCTCGCGGAGCTTGCTCAGCCACTTCGTCGCGGGCTCGATGCCGCGCAGGTGATCGATCAGAATGACGGAATCCAGCAGATAAACGGGTTTCACGACTTTCGGTCCCACTCCCGCCGAAGGGCATCGACGTATTCCCGGGTGTCCCCTTTGATCGACGTCCAGGCCCCGGCCGTTTCACGGAGGACAACGTTCAGGTTCATGTCGGTTTTTTGGCGGCGGAACTCGCCGATCGCCCGGCGAACGACCTCGGCGCTCGAGATCTTATGGCGCCGGCCGTAGCTCTCCAGCCAGCGCTTCTCGTCCTCGGGCAGCGAGATGATCGTCCGGGTCATGCGTGCCATCCTTTTCACCTCGCTACATATATATCAGCAAGGTGATATCATGTCAAGCCAGACCTTGACAAAGAGGATATGAAAATGTACAATAATGTACAGAATCGGGAGCAAGCCATGAAACACGTTTCGTTCACGGAGTTCCGGCGCAACGCCGCCGCCCTGTTCAACTCGGTCGAGCAAGGCGAGACGATCCGGGTGCTTCGCCACGGCAAGCCCATCGCCGAGGTCGTTCCGGTCCGGCCCGCGAACGCGCGGCTTTCATGGAAGCGCCCGGGGATCCTGCTCGAAGCGGAGGGCGTGTCCCTCAGCCGCGAGATCCTCAGAGAAAGAAAGCGCGGCGGAAGATGAGGGTATTCTTCGATTCCTCGAGCCTGGCCAAAAGATACATCAAGGAGCGGGGAAGCGAGAAAGTGGAAGAGGCCCTCGCCGTGGCGGCCGAGGCCGCCGTCAGCTTGGTCGCCCCGGCCGAGATCATCTCCGCCCTCAGCCGCCTTCGCCGGCAGGGTGTGTTATCGGCCCCCCAATACGACCGGGCGAAAACGGCCCTCTACGAGGATCTGGAAGAACTCTCGATCCGCGAGGTCACAGCCCCGGTCGTGAGCCTGGCCATCGAGTTGCTCGAACGCCATGTCTTGCGCACCCTTGACGCCCTCCATATCGCCGGCGCCGCCGAGTGGCGTGCCGATCTTTTTGTCTCTTCGGACAGGCGGCAGCTGGCGGCGGCCGCGGCGGCCGGCCTCGACGTTCTCCAAGTTTGACCTTTTTCCGCTCCCCCCTGCCGGGCCCGCGCGGGACCGATGGTCTCTAGGCCGTCAGAAGGAGGGCCGCCGGGACGATTGCGGCCGAGGCCGACCAGACGGTGACGCTCTTCTCGCGCTGCCAGCGATCGATCTCGTCACGGTAGGCGTACACACGCGACTTCTTAGCCCCTTCGATGCGGTGGATTGGCAGCCCGAAGCCCTTCTCCCGGCGTAGACAGGTCCGCTCGTCGCACCCCGGATAGTCGGCGATCTCTGCCTTCGGACCGGTTTTCGTTGACCGTCCGCAAAGAGCCAAGATAGAATGGGCACATGAAAGAGAAAAAGCTGTGCCGGCTCGGGTGTCTTTCTGTTCTCCTGGTCGTCTTGGCAATGAGCCTGGAACCGCAGGCGTCCGCGCGGTCGGCCGCGCAGGCAGACTCCTCGCCGGCGGCTTATGCGGCCGCCACGGCGCCCCGCGACGCAATTCTCCCGGCGCCCCGGACGGACGCCGCCTACGGGAAGATCCCGCTCCAGTTCATCCCCAACGAAGGGCAGATGGACGGCGCCGTGGCTTTCTCTATCCAGGGCCGCGACAAGACTGTCCACTTCACCTCCGAAGGGCTGACGTTCGTCCTCGATGGCTCCCACGAGCCCGCCCCGCCGTCCGCTCATCCGCAGACCTCCGCTTCGCTTGTCGCCCATCCGCCAACCGCCCCGGCCCGCGCCCCCTCCCGCGGCTGGGTCGTGAAGCTCGATTTCATCGACGCCAACCCCGACGCCGTCCCGGTCAGCCTCGAGGAGAGCGGGGCCGTCATCTCCTATTTCAAGGGCGCGCCGGCCGACTGGAAGACCGGGCTTCGGGCCAGCTCCAAGATCGCCTACCGGGAGCTCTGGCCGGGCATCGATCTCATCTACCACGGCACGGTCGACCGCCTGAAATACGAATTCATCGTCCATCCCGGCGCCGACCCGTCGCGCATCAGGCTGGCCTACCGGGGCGCGGACAGCGTAACCCTGACCGCAGAAGGCCGGCTCGAGGTCTCGACCCCCGCAGCCGCCTTCAGTGACGACATCCCCGTTGCTTGGCAGGATATCGGCGTCCGGAGCACGGAGATCCCCGTCGGCTATGTCATGCATGGCGCTGACTATGGCTTCGAGGTCGGGGAATACGACCGGAGCCGCCCGCTCATCATCGACCCCGCAGTCCTCATCTACTGCGGCTACATCGGCGGCGCGGGCACCGATGTCGCCACCGCCATCGCCGTCGACGACGAAGGGAACGCCTTCGTCACGGGATTCACCTTCTCCACCGAGGCCACCTTCCCGGTCGAGGCCGGGCCGGTCTCCGCCCACGGCGGAGCGGCCGACGCCTTCGTGGCCAAGGTCGACGCCTCGGGCGCGTCGCTCGTCTACTGCGGCTACATCGGCGGCGCGGACGACGATTTCGGCCAGGGGATCGCCGTCGACAAGGACGGGAATGCCTACGTCGCGGGATTCGCGGGCTCGGCGGGGGACACCTTCCCCGTCGTGGCCGGGCCCGACCTCGTCTTCAACCTCGGCGGGGACGCCTTCGTGGCCAAGGTCGACGCTTCGGGTACATCGCTCGTTTACTGCGGCTACATCGGCGGAGAGGCCTCGGAATCGGCCATGGCCATCGCCGTCGACGCCTCGGGCAACGCCTATGTCACGGGCTACACCTATTCCACCGAAGTCTCTTTCCCGGTCCTCATCGGTCCGGATCTGAGCTTCAACGCGGGATTGGTGGATGCCTTCGTGGCCAAGGTCGATGCCTCGGGCGTCTCGCTCGCCTACTGCGGCTACATCGGCGGCGCGAGCTACGATGCTGGCCTGGCCATCGCCGTCGACAGCGAGGGCAACGCCTATGTCACGGGATTCACGCAATCCCCGGAGGCCACATTCCCTGTCGCGGTCGGGCCCGGACTCACCTACGGGGGCGAGGGGGACGCCTTCGCGGCCAAGGTCGACGCCTTGGGCGTCTCGCTCGCCTACTGCGGCTATATCGGAGGCTCGGGCTATGATCACGGCTACGGGATCGCCGTCGACGGCGCGGGGAGCGCCTATGTTGCGGGATTCGCGGGTTCTACCGCGGCGACCTTCCCCGTCGCCGTCGGGCCGTCCTTGATCCACTCCGGGTGGGAGGATGCGTTCGTGGCCAAGGTCGACGCCTCGGGCGCGTCGCTCGTCTACTGCGGCTACATCGGCGGCGGTTGGCACGAAAGGGCGACCGCGATCGCCGTCGACAGCGAGGGCTGCGCGTATGTCACGGGATACACCGAATCCTCCCAGTCTTCGTTCCCCGTCGTGGCCGGACCGGGACTGACGTTCGGGGGATGGAGGGATGCGTTCGTGGCCAAGGTCGACGCCTCGGGCGCCTCGCTCGTCTTCTGCGGCTATATCGGCGGCACGGGCGACGATTATGGGACCGGGATCTCCGTCGACAGCGAGGGCAACGCCTATGTCGCGGGAGAAACGGGGCGGTTCACGGGGGACGAGATCCCTTTGGTCATCGGCCCGTTCCTCACCTACGGGGGCGGGTTCTCGGACGCCTTCGTAGCCAAGGTCTCTTACGCCCCGGATCCCGCTATCGTCTCGCTCCTGCCGTCGAGCGCCAAGGCCGGCGATCCGGCCTTCGTCCTAAGCGCGACCGGCTCCGGGTTCATCGACGGGGCCGTCGTCATGTGGGACGGCCAGGCGCGGTCCACGACCTTCGTCAACAGCTTCGAGCTGAACGCGCAGATCGGGGCCGGCGATCTTGCGACCGGAAAGATCGTCCAGGTGACGGTCGCCAACCCGCCGCCGGTCGGAGGCAGCTCGGAGGCCGTGGCCTTCCCCGTCACGACCTTCACGATGGGCTCCACTCCCGCGAGCGCGACCGTCGGGGCGGGCCAATCGGCCTCCTACACCATTCAAGTGACGCCCCAGTTCGGGTCCTTCGATTCCGCCATCGCCTTCTCTTGCACGGGGTTGCCGGGCGCCACCACGGCCTCGTTCTCGCCGGCGAGCGTGACCCCGGGCGCCGGTTCGGCGACGACTACGCTGACGGTGACGACAAGGGCCCGACAGAGTGCGGCGTTCGGTGCGGCCGGAGCGATCGGCGTCGGGTCCGCCGGCATCGGATCGGCCGGCGCCGCGCCGCCTGCTCTGCTTGGCCCGCCGCTCATCCTCGGATCCCTGCTCGCGCTCCTGCTCCTCGTCCTCCTTCTCACGGCCATCCTGCCGAGACTCCTCCCCGGCAAACCCGTTCCCGCAAAACTCACCCGCCGCCGGCGTGCGGCCTGCGCTGTGATCTGTCTTGTCGTGCTGCTTGCCGCGTGCGGCGCAAGCGACGGGCCTTCGCCGAGCACGGGGACTCCCGCGGGAACCTACCAGATCACGGTCCGGGGGGTCTCGGGCGGTCTGACGCTCTCGACGACCGTGACGCTCGTCGTCAACTGAGCGAAGCTTAGGGCGGCCCGGCTAAAAGGAATAGGGGTAAGCACGAAGGGGTGCTTGTTGGCGTCGAAGGCCCCGGCGTCGCGCGTCACCAGCTTAAGGCCATTGAGGATAGCGCAGGCCGCCTGGAAAACGTCCGGCGGCTCCCGTTTCTCTTGCCTGGGGAGTCGCCGCGGTAAGGGGAGGGGGGAGGATCTCTTGATCGCCCAAAACAGTCAGTCAGTTCCAACAGCCAAGGCACGTAAGAGGTCGGAGTCGGCGTCTTTCCAGAGCTCGAGGAAGCGGCGGTGGTGTTTCGCGGCCGCTTCCGCATCGGCCCGCGCCGCGTCGGCCCGGGCTTCGCCCCCCGCCCCCTTGCCCGCGCGCGCCTCGTACAGCCGCGCGAGCTCGTAATGGGCCACCGTCCACAGGTCCTGGGCCTCGTACCCCAGGACGTCCTTCCCCAGGAACTCCTCGTACTTCTCGATGGCCCTGTCGATGTCGCCGCTTCTCGCGTAGGCGAGGGCCAGCGCGTCCTCGAGCATCAGCTCCCGCAGGTTGCCGGCCATCGTGAACGACGCCACGGCCTCCTCGTATCTCCCTCGCGCCAGCTCGATCTCGCCCTTGAGACGATGGAAGGCCGCCTGGTCGCCCTGCGAGCTCCGGCCCACTCCCGAAGCGGCCAGCACATCGCCCGTCACGGCCCGGACCGCGTCGAGGATGCGTTCGGCCTCCCGCACCCGGCCCGACCTCGCGTAGAACGTCCCGAGCTTGGCCAGGAAGGTGGGCTCGATCTTGATCGCCGCCCGGATCGCTTCCATGGCCGCCAGCTCCTTCTCGCAGGCCGCCTCCTGCCCCTTCCTGCGCAAGGCGATGGCCAGGAACAGCCGGTCGCGGAACTCGCTCAGGCCCGCCTTGAGGGACCGGTTGACGCCGACGGCCTGCCCCAGGCTCTCGAGCGCCTCCCCGTATCGTCCCCGATACATCTGGAGAAGCCCCAGCGACCGGTAGCCCTTGGCCCTCTTCCAGTTCTCCGGCTCGGCGATCATCTTCCGGAAGGCCGCCTCGGCCTCCTCGACTTTGCCCATCCGCACCAACAGGAAGCCGTACTCGTTGTTGACGAACGTCCCCGTCTCGTAGCCGGGATCCAGAGCGAAAGCCTGCCGATAGTGGTCGAGCGCCTCGTCCCGCCTGTCGAGCATGCTGTAGCTCGACGCCAGGTTGATGTGGGCGTCGGCCGATCCCTTGTCGATCCGGATGACCCGGTCGAAGCACTCGATGGCCGTCTCGGCCTGGTTGGACAACATGTACGCGTAGCCCAGCCGGAACCAGGCCGCGTTGTCGTCGGGGTATTGGGCGAGGTAGGCCCGGTAGTTGCGGATGCCCTCCTCGCGGTTGCCCCGCCAGTCCTCGACCAGGGCCCGGATCCACAACTGTTCGCGGGTCGTCTGGCGGTCGATGAGCCCGAGGGCCTTTTGGAAATGGACCTCGCCATCGGCCCGCCGGCCGTTGATGTAGTACTTGACGCCGAGCTCGACGTGGGCCAGCGCGAAATCGGGGTCGAGCTCGATGGCCTTTTTCAACTGCTCGATGCTGACGTCCCACGGCACACGCTTCGAGCCCGAATAGAGCTTCAAGGACTCGAGCGACGAGGTCGTGGCCTGGTAGAGAGGGAGGCGCTCCTTCGAGATCCGGGCCAGCGATTCGCCGAGCCCGTTGCGGACCTTCTTGGCCAGCTCGTCGACGCCGGCCAGGATGTCCGTGCCCGTCCGGGCCCGGGCCGAGCCGGAGAAGACGATCGCCTGATTGTCGGGATCGACCAGCTTGGCCGACAGGAGGTATTCGTCGCCGACTCTCCCGATGCCGCCGACGAGCAGGGCCTTGATGCCCTCGCGGAGGGCGACCTCGCGGCCGACGGCCTCGTCGATCCTCGCGACCCCCTCGCGGCGCATCCTCCGGAGGGTCTCCTGGACGCGGCCCGGAGGGAAGACGTTGACGTACTGGGACTGCTGGATGCTGACGGTCAGGGCCGTCTCGAGCCCGGCGTCGAAGACCTCCTCGCCCGTCTTGTTGTCGAAGTCCGTGACCAGGATCCAGTCGCGCTCCTGGAAGGCCAGGGCCTGGGCCGGCGTCTTGAAGAACAGCGTCTTGGCCAGCCAGGCCGCTCCCAACACGGCCGCGGCGACGACGGCGGCAGTCGCGGCCATCCGGGCCGGCTTGAACCAGGGCTTGGCCTTAGCCCCGCGCGCCTCGGCGAGGATGACGCGCAGGTCGGCGAGGACCGCGCCCATCGAGGGGTAGCGGTCGCCGGGCTCCTTGGCCAGCATCCGGGCGACGACGCGGTTGAGGCCCTCGGGCAGGCCCTCGATCATGCCGGCGATGGGCCGGGGCTCCTCGGTCAGGATGGCGCTCGTCGTCGTGGCGGTCGATTCCTTCTTGAACGGGTTGCGGCCGCTGAGCATCTCGTAGAGGACGATGCCGAACGAGAAGATGTCCGAGCGCGGGTCGAGGGCCCGGCCGCGCAGCTGCTCGGGCGACATGTAGGCCGGCGTGCCGGGGGTCAGGCCCTCGCCCGTTGCGGTCGCCGTCACGGTCAGGGCGGCGGCGTCGGCGGTCGTGTCGGCGTCGGGCCGGGCGAAATACTTGTGACCTGAACCCCGAAACTTGGTCCATTCCGGATGCAACTTTTTTGATAAAATCGGGCATTCGGAAAGGAGTTCGGGATGAAAAAGAAGTTCACGGAGGCGCAGATCGTTTTTGCTCTTCGCCAAGCTGAGGGCGGGACGCCGATCGCGGAGATCATCCGGAAGATGGAGATCTCGGAGGTCACGTTCTATCGCTGGAAGAAGAAGTATGCGGGGATGGGCGTTGCGGAGCTCCGCAGGCTGAGGCAGCTCGATGAAGAGAACCGCCGGCTGAAGCGGCTGGTGGCCGATTTAGTCCTCGATAAGCAGATGCTCCAGGATGCCTTATCAAAAAAGTTCTAAGGCCCGCCGAGAAGCGGGACCTGGTGTTCGTCATGAAGGCTTCTTACCAGGTCTCGGAGCGGCGGGCGTGCACGGCCTTGAAGCTCGCTCGATCAACGATCCGCCACAAGAGTGTAGCGGATCCGCAGACGGCGCTTCGCATGCGTCTTAGGGATCTGGCCATGTCCCGTGTCGGGTATGGATATCGACGGCTCCATGTCCTGATTGGACGGGAGGGATGGCGGGTGAATCACAAGCGCGTTTACCGCTTGTATCGGGAGGAAGGATTGGCCATGAGGAAGAGGCCTCCCAGGCGCCGCAAGGCCTGTATGAAGAGGGAGCTGCGGCCTCTGGCCGCCGAAAAGAACGAGTGTTGGAGCATGGATTTCATGTCGGACGAGCTCTTCGATGGGCGCCGGATCCGGCTTTTAACGATAGTGGACAATCATACCCGTGAAAGCCTGGCGATTCACATCGGCCAGAGGGTCCGTGGCTACGAGGTGGTCGATGTCTTGGAGCGGGTCATGAAGGAGCATGGAAGGCCTCAGACGATACGGGTGGACAACGGGCCGGAATTTATCTCAAAAGACGTCGATCTCTGGGCCTATTGGAATCACGTCACTTTGGACTTTTCGCGTCCGGGGAAGCCGACGGACAACTCGTATATCGAGTCTTTTAACGGTCGGTTCCGGCAGGAGTGCCTGAACGATCACTGGTTTCTGAGCTTGGATGATGCCCGGGATAAGGTCGAAGCTTGGCGACGGGATTACAACGAGGAACGGCCACACAGTGCTCTAGGCAATGCGACGCCGACGGAGTTCGCGGCTCAAGTCGAACCCCAAAAGGCACCTCTTGAGCGGGATCTCGAGGCGAACAAGAATGGACTTGCATATTCAAAAAGTTGCTGACAGAATGGACGAGAAACGGGGTGCGGGTCAGCATATTCAAAAAGTTGCTGACAGAATGGACGAGAAACGGGGTGCGGGTCACTTGGCCAGCCCGAAGTCCATGACCTTGGCGTGGCCTTCGGGGGTCATCATGATGTTGGCGGGCTTGATGTCGCGGTGGATGATGCCCTTCTCGTGGGCCGCCCGCAGGGCCTCGACGATCTCGGCGGCCGCCTGGAGGGCCTCGCCGGGGGGCAGGGGCCCCTGGCGGATCCTGTCGCGCAGGGTCCGGCCCTCGACGAACTCCATGGCGAAGAAAAGCTTGTCCTCGACCTCGCCGACCTCGTGGATGCTGCAGATGTAGGGGTGGCTGAGGGCCGCGGCCGCCTTGGCCTCGCGGACGAAGCGGGCCCGGATGGACGGGTCCGCGTAGGTCGTCTCGGGCAGGAACTTGAGGGCGACTTTGCGATCGAGCGAGGTGTCCTCGGCCAGGAAGACCTCGCCCATGCCGCCGCGGCCGAGCTCGCGAAGGATGGTGTATTTGCCGGCGATCGTCCGCCCGGGGGCCCACTTCGGAGGAGGCGGCGGAGGGGATGTAAGGGTCTTGGGGCTTTCGGTCATGGCCTCTTCCCGGTTGCCGAGTCTGGCTGGGCTTAGGATAGCAAGATAAGGGGGAGGGCGTCAATAACGGCCGATTAGGGTGGCCGATTAGGGATTCCCTAGTGGCTCTATTTTGCCCCCAAAAAACGCGAGTATGGCCTTCAATAAAAAAAATGGATTTTGGGGGTGGGAATGTTGTATTCTTGGTTCACTGAATGACGATGGGGACTATCGGGAAGAGGTTTCCGCGCAAGCATCTGCCGGCGATGCTGCTCGTCCTTGTTTTTGTCGTCGTGACGGCCGGGATCATCTCCGCCGGCTATCTCTATTTCCAGAGATACGAACAACGCTACCGGCTCGAGGTCGAGCACACGCTGCAGGCCATTGCCGATCTGAAAGCCGAGAGGCTTAGCGACTGGCGGAGAGAACGGCTGGGGGACGCGGCGGTCTATTTTGATAATCCCGTCTTTTCCCGGCTCGCTCAGCGGTTCCTGGAGGGGCCGGCTGAGCCGGCCGCTCGAGAGTTGCTCGAGGCTTGGTTGGGCCGCCTGCCGACGGCCTACGCGGAGCATTATGATCGGGTTTTTCTCTATGATCTCGAAGGAGTGGAGCGGTTCGCCTCGCCCAAGAACGAGGAACCCCCGGCCCTCCACCTGAGAGAGGACCTCGCCAAGGCGCTGAAAGAGGGCCGCGTCTTGTTCCTTGATTATCATCGGGACGCAGAAGACCTTCCCATCCATCTGTCCGTCCTCGTCCCCATCTTCGCCGACGAGGCTCCGGCCCGTCCCTTGGGGGCGCTCGTCTTCCGGATCGACCCCGCGAATTATCTCTATCCCTTCATCGTTCAGTGGCCGATGCCGAGCCAGACGGGCGAGACCCTCCTCGTCCGGCGGGAGGGCGACGAAGTGGTCTTCCTCAACGAGCTGCGCTTCCGCAAACAAACCGCCCTAGCCCTTCGCTTCCCCCTGACCCGGACGCAGATGCCCGCGGTCCAAGCGGCCCGCGGCTTCGAGGGCATCATGGACGGCGTCGATTATCGCGGAGTCCCCGTCGTGGCCTGCGTCCGCGCCGTCCCCGATTCTCCCTGGTTCATCGTCGCCCGCATGGACATTCCCGAGGTGGACGCTCCCCTCCGGGAACGCCTGCTCAAGGTCGCCCTGGCTGTCGCCGGCCTCCTCTTGGGTGCCGCCGCCTCGGTCGGCCTCGTTTGGCGCAACCAGCGGGCTCATTACTACCGCGCCCGGCTCGAAGCGTCCGAAGCCCTGAGAGCCCTTTCTTCCCGGCAAGAGGCCCTTCTCGCCGCCGTCCCCGACATCATCATGGAAGTCGACCGCAACAAGGTGTACACCTGGGCCAACCGGGCGGGCCTCGACTTTTTCGGAGAGGACGTCGTCGGCAAGGAGGCGGCCTTCTACTTCGAGGGCGAGCAGGAGACTTACAAAAGCGTCAAGCCGCTCTTCAACGGCCAGGAAAACGTCATCTACGTCGAGAGTTGGCAGCGGCGCAGGGACGGGGAGGTTCGCCTGCTCGCCTGGTGGTGCCGGGTGCTCAAGGACAAGGACGGGCGGGTGACGGGGGCCCTCTCTTCGGCCCGCGACATTACCGAGAAGAAGCGGACCGAGGAAGCGCTGGTCATTCAAAAGAGGATCGGTGAGATCTTCCTCACGATATCCGGCGACGCCATGTATTTCGAGGTCCTGAAGATCGTCTTGGAGGCCCTGGGCAGCCCGTTCGGGGTCTTCGGGTATATCGACGAGGCCGGCGCGCTCGTCGTGCCCTCGATGACGCGGGATATCTGGGACCAGTGCCGGGTGCCTCAGAAGGAGATCGTTTTCCCTCGCGAAGAATGGGGCGACAGCAGCTGGCCGCGGGCCGTCAGGGGAAAAAAGACCAACTTTTCCAACCGGCCGTCGGATCAGGTACCGCCGGGGCACGTCCCCATCATGAGGCATATCGCCCTGCCCATTCTCTTCAATAACGAGGTCATCGGTCTGTTTCAGGTGGCCAACAGGGAGACCGATTATACGCATGAGGACATCCGCAAGCTCGAGGAGATCGCCGTCTTCGTCGCTCCCGCCCTCAGCGCCCGCCGCCAGCGCCAGCGGCACGAACGGGAACTCCAGGAAAAAAACGACGAGCTCATCCGCTTCACCTACACCGTCTCGCACGACCTGAAGAGCCCGCTGGTGACCATCCGGACTTTCTTGGGCTACCTGGAGCGGGACGCCCGGAAAGAGGACGGCGAGGCCGCAAAAAAGGACTTGGACTACATCCGGAACGCGGTCGACAAGATGTCCAAGCTGCTCGACGAGCTCCTGGAGCTATCGCGCATCGGACGCAAGATGAACCCGCCCCAGGAGGCGCCTTTGCAGGAGATCGTCAAGGAGGCCCTCGAGCTCGTGGCCGGCCGGATCGCCGCGGAGGGCGTGAAGGTCGAGGTCACTCAGGAACCGCTTTTTCTCTACGGCGACCGGCCGCGGCTCGTCGAGGTCTTCCAGAACCTGGTGGACAACGCCGTCAAGTTCATGGGCGACCAGCCCGAGCCGCGCATCGAGATCGGGGCCGAACCGTCGCCGGAGGGCCGGGAGATCGTCCTCTTCGTCCGCGACAACGGCATGGGGATCGACCCCGCCTACCAGCCCAAGCTCTTCGGCCTGTTCGAGAAGCTCGACTCAGGAACGGAAGGCACGGGCATCGGCCTGGCGCTCGTGAAGCGCATCGTAGAAGTGCACGGCGGCCGGATCTGGGTCGGGTCGGAGGGGCCCGGCAAGGGTAGCGCCTTCCGCTTCACTCTGGCCAGGACAAGACGACAACCCTCGAACAACCCCGGCAAGGAGGACAAGCCATGATCAAGGGACGACCCGTCGTAATCCTGCTCGTCGAAGACGACCTCGCCCATGCCGAGATCGTCAGGCGCAACCTCAAGGATTTCCGGGTGGCCAACCGGATCGTTCATGTCGAGGACGGTCAGGCGGCGCTCGATTATCTCTTCCGGCGGGGCGTCTTCACCGATCCCAACGCCAACCCCCGGCCCGACCTTGTCCTCCTGGACCTCCGCTTGCCCAAGGTGGACGGCCTGGAGGTCCTGAAACGCATCAAGGCGGACGAGGTTCTCAAAAAGATCCCGACCGTCGTCTTGACGACGTCGAATGCGGAGTCGGACATATTGAACGCGTATGAGAACGGGGCGGGAAGCTACCTGGTGAAACCGGTGGATTTCGAGAAATTCGCCAAGCTGTTGGAATCGTTTGGTTTCTATTGGCTGGCCTGGAACCAATACCCGGAGTGAAGCCCGGACGAGGAGAGCTCATGGCTAAGGCCGAGGACCTGTCCCTCCTTCTCGTGGAAGACGAGCCGGCTCACGCCGAAGCCGTCCGGCGATCGCTTGCGGCGTCCGACATGAACATGGAGGTCCGGGCCGTAGGCACGCTGCGCGAATATCGCAAGGCCGTCGCCGCCCGTCCGCCGGACATCGCCCTGCTGGACCTCGTCCTGCCGGACGGCCGGGCGCTCGAGGCCCTGACCTGCCCGCCCGAAGACGCCCCTTTCCCTATCGTGGTCATGACCAGCTACGGGAGCGAGGAGACGGCCGTGGCCGCCATGAAGGCGGGCGCCATCGATTACCTCGTCAAGTCCCCCGAGACGTTCGCGCAGATCTCCCATACCATCAGCCGCGCGCTGCGGGCCTGGAACGGGCTCATCGAGGGCCGGAAGTCCGAAGAGGCCTTGAAGACGAGCGAAGCCCGGCTGGCCGGCATCATAGAAGCGACCGCGGACGGCATCCTGGCCGTCGACAGCGAAGGCCGGGTCATCAAGGTGAATCGGCGTTTCGGGGAGATGTGGCGAATTCCCCGCGAGCTGATCGATCGCGGGGACGACGAGGCTTTGCTGGCCTTCGTCCTCGGCCAGCTGGCCGACCCCGAGGCCTTTCTAAGGAGGGTGCGGGAGCTCTATCATTCGTTCGAGGAGAGAACGGACTTCATTATGTTCAAGGATGGGCGAACGTTCGAGCGGTTCTCGTGTCCTCTCGTCCGCGACGGAGACATCACCGGCAGGATCTGGTCGTTCCGCGACGTCACCGCCCGCCAGCGGGCCGATAACGCCCTGCGCGAGAGCGAGGAAAAGCTCCGGCTCCTCTACGAGACCATGATCCAGGGCGTCGTCCACCGGGATGCCGAAGGGCGAGTCATCTCGGTCAATCCGACCGCGGAGAGGATCCTTGGCCTGAGCCTGGACCAGATGTTAGGCCGGACGCCGATCGACCCCAGGTTGCGCGCCATACGCGAGGACGGCACGGATTACCCGAGCGATGCCCACCCGGCTATGATCGCTCTCTCGACGGGACGCGAGGTCAAGGACGAGGTCATGGGCATTTTCAATCCCGCCAAGGAAGCTTACACGTGGATCAATATCCAAGCCGTGCCCCAATTCCGGCCCGGCGAGAGCCGCCCCTACCAGGTCTTCACGATGTTCAGCGACATCACGGAGCGCAAGCTTTCGAGGGACAGGTTGACCGAGACGCTCGTAAGGCTGCGCCAGGCGATCACGGCGACCATCCGGGTGCTGGGCTTGACCGTCGAGGCCAGAGACCCCTACACGGCGGGGCATCAGCAGAGAACGACCAAGCTGGCCGTAGCCATCGCCGAGGAGATGGGGTTGCCCGCCGAGAAGATCGACGGCCTCCGGCTGGCCGGCGAGATCCACGACCTCGGGAAGATCTCCATGCCGTCGGATATCCT
>Ga0194125_10008425_pt1 | contig 14544 bp, 10 predicted proteins | sample TA2KigC250mmetaG_FD_148626 | JGI IMG/M metagenome (GOLD analysis project Ga0194125, IMG submission 148626) | Freshwater microbial communities from Lake Tanganyika, Tanzania - TA2015034 Kigoma Deep Cast 250m | ecosystem: Environmental > Aquatic > Freshwater > Lake | place: Tanzania: Lake... | reverse complement strand
CTGATCACTGATCACTAATCACTGATTACTGATTACTGGTCACTGATCACTGGTCACTGGTCACTGGCCACTGATCACTGGCCACTGGTCACTGATCTGCCGCTCACTTGCTTTTGCCTGGATAGTGGCTAAAATAAGCGCGAACCCATTTTCCGAGGTGCCTCATGGCCAACATGGCTTTCTTGTTTCCCGGACAAGGCTCCCAGTACGTGGGCATGGGGGTGGATTTGTATAACGCCGATGCCGGGGTTCGGGGGCTTTTCCAGCTATCCGAAGAGATAACCGGCCTTCCTTTAACCACCCTCTGCTTTTCCGGGCCCATGGAAGAGCTTACCCAGACGGTGAATCTCCAGCCGGCCATCACCCTGGTCAATCTTTGTCTCTATCAGGCCCTAAAGGAAGCCGGAGTCACTCCCAACGCGGTTTGCGGCCACAGCCTGGGGGAATACAGCGCGCTTTACGCCGCCGGGGTGCTAAGCGCCGAAGACACTATCGCCGCGGTCCGGGAAAGAGGCCGCCTGATGCACCGGGAGGCCCAGAAACATCCCGGCGCCATGGCCGCGGTCATCGGCCTGACACCGGAGAAACTGGCGGGACTGGTGGGTAAAGTGGTCCAGGAAGGACCCATCGCCCTGGCCAACTTCAATACCCCGGAGCAGGTGGTAATATCCGGCTCTCCGGAAATGGTGGCCCGGGCCGGGAATCTGGCCAAGGCCGAGGGAGGCCGGGTAATCCCTTTAAAAGTCTCCGGGGCCTGGCATTCGCCTTTGATGACCGGAGCCAACGAAGATTTCGCCGCGTTCCTGGCGAAGCTCGATTTTAAGGTCCCTAAGCTGCCCATTTACCTCAATGCCACTGCCCGGCCCGAAGAAGACCCGGAGCGCCTGCGCCAGGCCATGTCCCGCCAACTCACCTCACCGGTGCGCTGGGCCGACCTGATCTTTAACCTCAAGGCCGCGGGAGTGGATACCTGGGTGGAAGTGGGGCCAAAAAATGTCCTCACCGGCCTGGTTAAGAAAATCCTGCCCCAGGAACCGGCGGAAAATTTTTATAACGTGGAGAACCTGGAAAGCCTGGAAGCCTTTGTGGCAGGGCGTCGCGGCGGAAGCTGAGAAGGTTTTCGGTTTTAAGTATTATAAGTTCTTGCAGCTCTTTTCAGGTTAGTTAGGAAAAAATTAACCACAAAAACACTAAGACCCCAAGGGTCGCAAAGGAACTTTTTAATGGCATCCTGGTTCCCAGGATGCCATTAAATTTTCTTGGTGAATCTTTGTGCCTGGGTGTCTTGGTGAATCTTTCTCGTGCCCGCTTCAACCCAACTTATACCATTTTCTCTTTCAAGTGCAACAAACTTAATCTGTAACTTATTGATAATCCGTAATTATCTTTACCGAAAACCGAAGACCGGAAACCGTATTATTTCTCATCCATCCGGGTCACCGCTTCCCACTCCGGGCCGGGGGCGGTTTCCAGGTAGTTTAGGGCCAGCTTCAGGTAGCGGGAGCTGAGGGGGTCCCGGGGGCGCAGTTCCAAAGCAGTCTGGAAGATGGGGGCTGACTCCCTCCACTGCCGTTCCCGGTACAGGGCCAGCCCTTGGTGATAGAGTTCCAGGAAGCGGGCCAGTTCCGGAGAAGGCTCCCCCTCCCCCATCACTTCAAAGATTCCGGAAGCCTGTCCCTTGCCTTTGACCCGCACCCGGTCCAAGTCCCGGATGATAAGGATGCCGTCCAGGGCCTCCGCGGTGGCCTGGCTGATAATGATGCTGGTGCCGTAATATTTGTTCAGGCCTTCCAGGCGGGAGGCCAGGTTGACGTTGTCCCCCACCGCGGTGTAGTCGAAGAGGCGGTCCGAACCCATGTTGCCCACCGCCACCACCCCGGTGTTGACGCCGATTCCCACGGCCAGGGGCGGCCGCCCCTGGGCTTCCCACTCCCGGTTGAGCCGCTCCAGGGTGGTCACCATCTCCAGGGCCGCCCGGCAGGCCTGGCCGGCGTGGCCCGGCTGTTCCAGGGGCGCGCCGAACAAAGCCATAATCGCGTCCCCCATGTACTTATCGATGGTGCCCCCCTGGTTGATGATGATATTGCTCATGGGGTTCAAGAAGTCGTGGAGCAATTTCACCAGGGCTTCAGGCGCCAGCTCCTCGGACATGGTGGTGAAACCCCGGATGTCGCTGAACAGAATGCTGATCTCCCGGCGTTCGCCCCCCAGGCGCAGTCGCTCCGGATTCTTCAACATGTCTTGGACTATGGCGGGGGCCACGTAAGACTCAAAAGCCTGCCGGATTCGCACCCGTTCCTTCTCTTCCGCCAGGAAGCGCTGCATGGTGATGCCCAGATAGACCAGGACGATTTCCGCCAGGGGATAAAATAGTTCCATTTGCCGGCCCGACCGGAACATCAAATAATTGCCGGCTATGTAAATTTCCATCAGCACAAAGGTGAAGAGAAAGCCCCAGGCCGCGGACAGCCGGGGAAGAACCACGCCCATTAATACGCCTAGGATCAGCACGGTGAACAGGCTAAGGGGCAAAGCCCAGGGCAGGGGGCGCAGGAAATTGCCCTGGAGCAGGTTATCCATCACCGTGGCCTGGATCTCCACCCCCGGGCAAACGCCGGAAAAGGGGGTAACCCGCAGATCGTAAATCCCCACCGCGGTAGCCCCCACCAGGACAATTTTATCCTTGAGCACGTGGGGCGGCAGACGCCCCTCTATGACTGCGGCCGCAGAGAAGGTAGGGATCCTGCCGGGGGGACCCAGGTAGTTGATGAGCAGGCGCCCAAAGCGGTCGCAGGGAATAATCCGCTTGCCCAAGCGAATTTCCTCCACCCCCAGCCGGGACAAGGTGAGGCTCAAAGGCGGGCGTTCCAGATAGTGAGCCACCGTCACCAGGGACATGGGCGCAAACACGTCGGGGCCATAGAGAAGGGTCAGGGGTAACCAGCGGATGGTCCCGTCCTGGTCGGGAATCATGTTGAAGTAGCCGTCCCCGGCCGCGGCCGCGGTGATTACCGGCAGGTTAAGTTCCACCGCCGCGGCCCCCAGAAGAGGCAGGCGAGAGGGCTCGGTGTCGATATAGCGCACCATGTTGTAGGTGGAGGCGCTGATAAAGGAGGCTCCCAGGAGCCGGCTGGATTCCGTTTCTCCGGTAACGCCGCCCACCCCCCGGAAAAAAAAGCCCAGGATGGTAGGCGGCTTCTGGGCCAGGACTGCGGCCAGCTGGCGGTCCACGTCAGCCAGCTTTTTTTCTTCTTCCAGCAGAGCCTGGATTTCCCGGGAAGCCATGCGGCGCCGGATCATTTCCTGTTCCAGGTGGTTAAGAGTGCGGAGCGCCGCGGTTTCCTGCTTCTCTGCGAAGATGATGTCCAGAGCAATGACCCGGGGGCCGGCTTCCTTGACCTTTGCAAGAAACTTGGCGAAGTCCTCCCGAGACCAGGGCCAGCGGCCCACGGCCTTCAGGCTGTCATCGTCAATGGCCACGATGACCACTTCCGGCCCGGGCGTCTTGGGCCCCCGGTAGCGGAACTTGAGGTCGTAAAGTTTCAATTCAAAAGTTTCGGTAAAGGTGGGCCTCCAGACCAACAGCGCCGTCATGAGCAGGGTGACCCCGGCCACCCAGCGGACGATGGGGGAGCGGACGATGGAGGTTAGAGCGCGCCACATGGCAGGAGGGGTTCCAGTGTTCGTGTGACCTTAGCGATTTTTATCAAAAATGAAGGCGGCCATATCCGCCCTGTTTGTTCGGCTAATTAACATTTTATGCCATTTCTACGAGATTTTTCATCAATTTATTCACGAGCGATTCATGTTTCTAAGGCCCCCAAAAACATGAGTCTCATTCTTCTGGTTCCCAAGTAGTTGAACATGAGCTTTTGGCTCACCCATAAACAATGAAAATGTATAACAGCCGCTCCCGACGGTTCTGGGGATGCACACCTTTAACGTCCGGAATAAGTTGTCATATCGGGCATAAGGTGTGGCGGGCACGGAGGCCCGCCCCACCCAGTAGGGGCGCCCCGGCGGGACGCTCGACACAGGCTGGCAAGCCTGTGCCACCAGGGTTTTTACAGGGGGGGCTTTTTTTGATTATTCTCCCGGATAACCGTTAGATTTGGGAAAGCAAAAATTGAAAGTCGTTCCCTTCGACCCTAACCATCAATCGCCACCGGCCCCCTGGCGGATGGATTGGTAGGTTACCTGGGTCAGGGTTTCCAATTCTTCGATGGAAATGCACAAAGGCGGCATGAGGACGATGACGTCCCCCAGGGGGCGGAGGATGGCCCCCAGTTTCCGGGCTTCCAGGATGACCCGGTGGCCGGTGCGCCGGGCCGGGGGAAAGGGTTCCAGGGTTTTCTTGTTTTGAACCAATTCAATCCCTACCATCATCCCCCGCTGGCGGACATCGCCCACGTGGGGGTGGTCCGCCATGGCCGCCAGGCGGTTGGTCAATAACTCGATCTTTTCCAGCAGGGTTTCCAGAATCCGGTCTTTCTCAAAGAGGTCCAGGCTGGCCAAGGCCACCGCCGCGGCCAGGGGATTGCCGGTGTAAGTGTGGCCATGGAAGAAGGCCTTAAACTCGTCAAATTCGTAGAGGAACGCGTTATAGATATCATCCGTGGCCAGGGTGGCGGCCAGGGGGAGATAGCCCCCGGTTAGCCCCTTGGCCAGGCACAGGAGGTCGGGGTGGACGGCTTCGTGCTCACAGGCGAACATCTTGCCGGTGCGGCCGAAGCCCACGGCCACTTCGTCGGCGATGAGGAGCACGTTATATTTCTGGGTTACTTCCCGAACCCGGGTCAGGTATCCGGGGGGCTGGGGCAGCATGCCCGCGGCCCCCTGCATTACCGGCTCCAGGATAACCGCGGCCAGCTCTTCATGGTGGGTCGCCACCTGCTCTTCCAGGATGGTGAGACATTGGAGGGAGCAGTCCTCCCGGTGAGGGCAGCGATAGCAGTAAGGACAGGGGGCCTCCAGGGTGTCGAAGAGCAGCGGGTGGAAGATGTCGTGGAACAGGGCCATGCCGCCCACGCTCACCGCGCCCAGGGTGTCGCCGTGGTAGGCCTGGTTCAGCTTCAAAAAGCGCTGCTTTTGGGGCCGGCCCCGGTGGCGCCAGTACTGGAAGGCAATCTTCAGGGCCGCTTCCACTGCGGTGGAGCCGTCATCGGAGAAGAAGACCTTGGTGAGGCCGGGGGGGGCGATTTCCGCCAGGCGCCGGGCCAGGATGATGGCCGGAGGGTGGGCGATTCCCAAGAGGGTGCTGTGGGCCAGCTGGTCCAACTGGACCTTAACGGCCTCATCCAGTTCCCGGCGCCGGTGGCCGTGGACATTGCACCACAGGGAGGAGACCCCGTCCAGGTAACGCCGGCCCTGATGGTCATAGAGATAAACCCCTTGGCCCCGGGTGACGATGAGGAGTTCTTCATCCCGGAAACCCTTCATCTGGGTGAAGGGGTGCCAGAGGTGGTCCCGGTCCCATTGGGCCAGGGTGTCGTAGTCGTAAGGCATGGCGGCTCCCAAGTGCAGTGACCAGTAATCCGTAATCAGTGAGCCGTAGAAGAATCTTGTATTGCTAAAACGACTAACGGCCAACCGCCACCAGCAAACAGCAAATACCTAACACCTAAATGATAAGTGGTCGCTGCCAGCTGTCAACTGATTACTGGTCACTGATTACTGATTACTGTTTACTGGTTACTGCAGTTTGACGCCGGGGGTCCACCAGGTTGAAGCGCCGCATTTTATTGAACAGGGTGGTGCGGCTGATACCCAGGTTGTGGGCGCAGCGCTGGCGGTTCCAGTTGCAGTTTTCCAGGGTCTCCAGGAGAATCTGTCTTTCCGCCTGGGCCAGGGCTTCATCCAGGGACAGGTTGCGGGTCGTCAGGGGCGGGGGGGCGGCTTCTGCTTCATGAAGTTGGGGCGGCAAGGATTCGGGGACGATGAAATCTCCAGGGCTCAAGATCACGGCTCGTTCCATAACGTTCTCCAGCTCCCGCACATTGCCGGGCCAGGAGTACTTGAGGCAGAGCTGCAGGGCGCTCTTGGAGATGCCTTTGATCTGTTTCTGGTGCACCTGGTTGAAGACCTGGGTGAAATGGTCAATGAGGGGCGCGATGTCACTCAGGCGCTCCCTTAAGGGCGGGATGGTCAGGGAGACCACGTTGATGCGGTAATACAGGTCTTCCCGGAATTGCTGTTTCTGCACTTCCTCCAAAAGTGAAGTGTTGGTGGCGGTAATGATGCGCACATCCACTTTGATGGGGACATTGCCACCCACCCGTTCGATGACCTTTTCCTGGAGGACCCTCAGGAGCTTGATCTGCAAGGTGGGGGAAGCGCAGTTGATGTCGTCCAGGAAGATGGTGCCGCCGCTGGCCTCTTCAAATTTGCCCTTTTTATCCCGGATGGCGCCGGTGAAAGAGCCCCGCATATGGCCGAAAAGTTCACTTTCCAAAAGAGACTCGGAAAGCGACCCGCAACTGATCTTGACGAAAGGCCCATCCCGCCGGTAAGAATGAGTATGGATGTAGTGGGCCAGCATGGACTTGCCGGTGCCCGATTCTCCAGTAATGAGCACCGTGGCCATGGTGTCGGCGATGGCGTGGACCAACTCCAGGAGTTTGTCCATCTTGCGGTCGGCAAAGATCAGCCGGTCTTCCAGCAAAGCCCAGGGCTTCAGGCGCTGTTTCAGGGACTGGTAAGAGGCCAGGAGGCTTTTCTGTTCCAAGGCCCGTTTGATGGTGAGCTTAAGGCGCATGTCATCAATGGGCTTGGTGATGTAATCGTAAGCCCCAAACTTGATGGCCTCCACCGCGCCGTCGATGTGGCCGTGGCCGGTAATGAAAATGATGGTGGTGTCCGGAGCCCGGCCTTTTAATTCCTTCAGCAGCTCAATGCCGTTTAAGCCGGGCATCTGGATATCCGAAACTACCAGTTGGTAATGGCTTTCCCGCAGTTTGGCCAGAGCCTCGTTGCCGTCAAAAACTGCATCCGCGCTATAGCCCTCTATGGTTAGCATCTCCTTCAAGGACTCACAAACTATCGGATCGTCATCTACAATCAGGAGGTCTTTAACTGGCATTCCTTCCTCTCACTCACGTGGGGCAGGATGATCTTCACCGTGGTCCCCTGTCCCGGCTTACTTTCCACTAACAGGTTTCCCTTATAGCGTTCCAGGATTTTTTGGCATATGGGCAAGCCCAGCCCTAGGCCTTCCCCGGTTTTTTTGGTGGTGTAAAACGGCTGGGAGATCTGCTCCAGTTCCCTGGCGGAAAGGCCCAGCCCGCTGTCCTGGAACGCGATCTCCACCTGCCGGTCGTGCAGATACCCGTCCACTTTCAGGTGGCCGCCATGGGGCATGGCCTGCAGGGCGTTTTTGATAATATTGATAAAGACGTAATAGAGGTCGGCTTCTACGATGAGTTCCTGGAACTCCGGCGGGGCATGGAATGCCACCTGGACCCGCTGATCGCTGGCCTGGAACATCATGATCTTCACCGCGTCCTGGAGAAGATTATGAAGATTATCCATGGTCTGGGGCGGAGCTTTATAAGGATTGGCGGAGAACATCAGGGAGTTGAGGCTCAGGGCCATCTTTTGAAGACCCTTCTGGGCTTCCGAAAGGTAACGCTCCACCTCTTTGGCGTCATCTTTCTTTATCAAGGCCAGGGAGAGATAGCGCCGGATGCCGTCCAGAGGGTTGTTGAGTTCATGGACCACGCACAGGGTGAGCTTGCCCATGATGGCCAGGTGCTCATAGAGATGGAGGCGTTGCTTAAGGTGTTCCATTTCGCTCACATCTTCCACCAACAGCAGCCCCCGATTATTTTCCCGGTCCGTGACCCAGGGGAGCATTTTTATCCGGAAAAACTTTGCCACCTTATCTTGGAGCAGGGTCTTGAGGGTGGCAAATTCCTGGGGTTGGTGGGTAGCCAGGACCTGGCGGAAGGCCTCCTCCAGCTTCTCCTGATCCTGAGAAGTGAGTCCCAGATACGGAAAGACTTCCTTGCCGGTGAGATCGCCTTTGAGGGTAACCAGGCGCTCCATGGCGGGATTGCACTGCATAATTTTTAAGTTTTGGTCCAGAAGGCCCAGTCCCAGGGGGATGTCCTCATGGGTCCAGGGGGTGGCTAATTCCTCCGGAACCTTCCGGGATTCCAGGATTTCCACGAGAATCCGGCCCATCAGCCACGCCAGGAAGAGGTCCCGGGGGGCGAAGGGCTGTTTATCCTGGCGGTCGGCCAGGTTCATCACGCCCCAAAATCTATAGCCCGTTAAAGGTATAACCATAAAGCTGTTGGTCTGATAATAGGGCCGCAGGGGCAGGAGGGGAAACCGGGGATCCCTTTTGAGGTCGGGGACCAGCAGGGGACGACGGTTGGCAGCCACATAGCCCATGACTCCCTCAGTGGCGCTCACCGCAACGCTGGCTTGGGTTTGGACCTGGGGGCCCGAGGCCGCCAGCAGGCTGAATTTACCCTGGACGTCATCCATGAGGAAGATGGAGCTGCAAGTGGCCTGGACCAGGTCCCGGGCGGCTTCCAAAAAGCAATGGCCGATTGCTTTTAAGTCCTGTTCTTCCCAGACCATTAGCCGCAAATTGCGGAGAATGGCAGCCTGGGGGGAGTCGGTGATCAAATCCAGGGCCTGCCACCCCAGGGCTTCGGCCCCCTGGAAGACCACTTCCAGGTCCCGCTGAGCCCGGCACAGACGCTGATACTCCAAGGCCCGCTCAATGGAGTGCTGGAGGATGTCCAGTTGCAGCGGCTTGGCCAGGTAATCAAAAGCTCCCAGCTTGGTGGCGGTGACCGCGTTCTGGAAGCTGGCAAAGCCGGTGAACATGATGGCCAGAGTCTCAGGATAGTTGACCCGGAGGTGCTGGACCAGTTCCATTCCCCCCATTTCCGGCATCATCAGGTCCGTGAGGACCAGGTCATAGGTTTGGGCCTCCAGCAAGGCACAGGCTTCTTTGCCATTGCTGGCGGTCTCCGCCGAATAACCGATAGAACTCAGGAACTCAGCAACCATCTCCAGGACGGCGGGGTCATCGTCTACAACCAATATGCGGGGTTGATCACTCATAACTTTTTCTCGCAGGTGGGGAGCCGTCCCTGAGTCTCCCGCCGCTCGGTGAGCCGTAACCCGGATAATCCGGGTTACGAGGATAAATGACCGTACCGTTAACTATATCCAAGTATCTATAATTTTTCTATAAAATAAAAACCCTGATTAATTTCAATCGAATGGGAGAAAGACAATATTTTGAGGAATTTCATGGCCTTGCTGAAAACCCTGGGAGGAACTGGCGTCACGAGGTCTTTTGGGAGCGGGAGCATGGAACTCAAGTAAGATTGTTGTGTAAAAAGTATTAAGATATTAAAATAATGCAGAATTTATCTATTTCACCTCCTTTCTTGGTTAGTTCAAAATATTAACTTACGCAAATGTTCTGCCAAAAGAGTAGCCGGGGCAATTATGGCTGAACTTTGGGAAGCCTTTAGGTTTCTATCGTAAATAGGCTCCAAGGGATCTAGGGTCCAAAGGGCTTATTGGTTCTGGGGACATTTCCCCCAACCAAGGGGCAATCTTACCCAAGTCCGGGCCGCCCTTTAACAGGCTGTCGAAAACCCTTCTTTTGTCATCCTGAGCGAAGCGAGGACCTCAACTACCTGAAAAGACGAGATTCTTCGCTTTATATGAAAATATCCCGGGGGGCGGGCCTCCGTGCCCGCCTTCCGGTGGGTGGCAGTGGATGGTGGCCCCACCTTTCAAGGTTTAATTTTCATTGTTCGTTGTGACCCTTAGGTCATGAGAGTTCGCTCAGAATGACAAATATAACTAGGAGTTTTTTCACAAATTGTTAGTTTTTCAATCTGAAGAACCGGGCTCGGGGAAGTGGGGCCAGTTCCTTGCCCGGCAATTGCCATTTTGGACTTGAATTTTCTGTCCAAATAGGCAATATAGAAGTGTTAGGCATATCTTAATCTTGCCAACGCGCCCAAAGCGGGCGTTTTTTTGCCCTTAGCCAGAGTCGTTTTCAGATCCCGGCGATTTTTCTAATATAGCAAGGAGTATCCTATGTTTCTTGATCCCATCTTGGGATGGTTTTCCAATGACCTGGCCATTGACCTGGGCACCGCCAACACCCTGGTCTATGTGAAGGGCAAGGGCATTGTCTTGAGCGAGCCTTCGGTGGTGGCGGTGCGCAAGAACTCCCGGGACCGCAACCGGGTCCTGGCGGTGGGCCGGGAGGCCAAAATGATGTTGGGCCGCACCCCGGGAAATATCGTGGCCATCCGGCCCATGAAAGACGGAGTGATCGCGGATTTTGAAATCACCGAAGCCATGCTGCGTCATTTTATTCGCAAGGTCCACAACCGCCGGTCCCTGATCCGGCCCCGCATCATCGTCTGCGTGCCTTCGGGCATCACCCCGGTGGAGAAGCGGGCGGTCCGGGAGTCGGCGGAGTCCGCGGGGGCCCGGGAAGTTTATCTTATTGAAGAGTGCATGGCTGCGGCCATCGGCGCGGGGCTGCCCATCACCGAGCCCATCTGCAACATGGTGGTGGACATCGGCGGCGGCACCACGGAAGTGGCGGTGATTTCCCTGGCGGGCATCGTCTATTCCAAGAGCGTCCGGGTGGGGGGGGACAAGATGGACGAAGCCATCCTCCAGTACGTCAAGCGGACCTACAATCTTCTCATCGGCGAGCGCACCTCGGAGATCATCAAGACCACCATCGGCAACGCGTTTCCGGGGGAACGGGAAACCATGGACGTGAAGGGCCGGGACCTGGTGACCGGCATTCCCAAGATTATCAATATTGATTCCGACGAGGTGCGCACGTCCATCCAGGAGCAGATCGACACCATCGTGGCCACGGTGAAGACCGCCCTGGAACAGACCCCCCCGGAACTGGCCGCGGACATCGTGGACCGGGGCATCTACCTCACCGGCGGCGGGGCCTTGCTCAAGTATCTGGATATCCTGCTCCACCAGGAAACGGGCCTGCCCATCAAGCTGACGGATGACCCCCTGGCCACTGTGGTTCTGGGTTCGGGGCGGGCTTTGGACAACCTGAATATTTTGAAGGAAGTCATGTTGGATTGAGGCGGCTCACTTGCGCCCCCACCGCCGTTACCGCACCTTCCTGTTCATTGCTGCCGCCCTGCTGCTGACCGTTTCAGTGCTTTCCCTGAGTTTGAAGCGCGCTCCCATCCTGAAGAAAGTGGAGGGGATGGTGGTTTCCCTCACCGCGCCGGGGCTTCAGGGACTGCATTATCTGGGCCGCATGGTGAAGGGCGTGTGGGAAGGATATTTTGCCCTCCTGGAGGTGCGCCAGGAAAACACCGCGCTGAAGCGCCGCCTGGAGGAGTACGCCCAGAAGGAAGTGAGCTACCAGGAAGCCCTTCAGGCCCTGCAGCGCCTGGAGGGCCTGCTCAACCTGAAACGGCAGTTGGCCCAACCGGTCATCGGCGCCCACGTCATCGCCTATGACCCCTCCTTGTGGTCCCGTTGCGCCATGCTGGATCAGGGGCAGGACCATGGGGTGAAGACCGGCATGCCGGTGGTGGCCGTGGAGGGCATTGTGGGCCGGGTGGTGGAAACCTACCCCGGCTATTCCAAAGTGATGCTCATCGTGGACCGCAACAGCGGCGCCGATGCCATGGTGCAGCGCACCCGGGTCCGGGGCATTCTCCAGGGCCGGGGGACCAACCGCTGTTCCCTGGACTATGTCCCCAAGACCGCGGACGTGCAGATCGGGGACCTGGTGCTGGCTTCCGGCCTGGGAGGTGTCTATCCCAAGGGCCTGGTCTTTGGCACGGTGAGCGCGGTCAATAAGAAGAATCCGGGGGTCTTCCAGGAAATCGAGGTGCTCCCCGCGATGGACCTTTCCGCCTTGGATGAAGTCCTGGTGGTGAAAGTGGTCAACCTGGCCATTTCGGAAAAATGACGGCGCCCTTTCTCCTCTTCACCCTGGTGGGTCTGGGGTTCTTTTATCTCCAGAACCTGGTTTTTTTTCCCAACGTCCGCCTGCGGCTGCTGGCGCTGCTCATTTTCTTTGTAGCTCTCAGGCCGTCCCTGGCCCTGGCCGTTTCCGTGGGTCTGGCGCTGGGGCTGCTCCAGGACAGTTATGCAGCCACCCCCTTCGGCCTCCACCTGGGGACCTTCCTGGTGCTGGTGGCAACTGCCCGGTTCCTGCGCCCCCGGATGCTGCTCCAGAAGGTAGGGTCCCTGATGCTGGCCAGCCTGGCCGCATTGGTCATTCAGGAGGCGGTGTGGCAGCTAATTATGACGGTCTCCCGGGGCCCCAGCTTGCCCCCGGCAGACCAGCTTAAATACCACGGCCTGGAAATCCTGGGCACCCTGGCCCTGGCTCCTCTCATGGCCATCCTGGTCAAAGGGCTGGAAGCGGCGCTGCGCCGCTGGGGCTGGCGGCCCCCCCGGGAAGGGGCTTTATCAGTGAGCAGTGAGCTGTGAGCTGTGAGCAGGGGTCAGTAATCAGTAATCAGTAATCAGTGATCAGTGGTCGTGGTCAGTGGTTATGGAATAGGAAAAATCGAAGACCGGAGACCGGAGACCGGGGTTTTCCCTGTCTTCCGTCTCCCGTCCCCCGTCTTTTTCACCGAAAAACGAGAACCAGAATTGATGGAACGTCGGAATCCTTTAGGGTTCCTGGGTTTTCAATACCTGGGAGGCGCTTCCGGGGGGCTGATGACCCCGGAGGAACAGGACCGCATCCGCCGGATATTTTCCGGGGTGGCCCTTTTGGTCCTCTGCCTCTTCGGCCTTTTGATCCTGCGCCTCTGGTTCCTCCAGTTGGTCCAAGGGGAGGAAATGCGGCAGCGGTCGGAAACGAACCGCATCCGCCTCCAGGACTTGCCTCCGTGGCGGGGCATGATCCTGGCCAGGAGCGGCCAGGTGCTGGTGGCCAACCGCCCCAGCTACGAGGTGGCGGTGGTCCTGGAAGACGTTCCCGACATTCCCCTCCTGGCCCGGCGAATGGGTGGGTTGCTGCGCTTCGACATCAAGCAGTTAACCGCGCAACTGGAGAGCGCCAGGGCCGCAGGGCTCACTTCGGTGCGCCTGCGGGGCGATCTGAGTTGGGAGGAGATGGCTCTGGTGGAGACCTTCCAGCCGGAGCTGCCCGGGGTATTTATCCAGGTGCAGCCCAAACGGGAGTATCGCCAGAAAGGACTGGCGGCCCACGCCCTGGGTTATCTGGGGGAAATTTCGGAGACTCAGATCAAAAGCGGCCGCTTTCCCGGCTACAAGATGGGGGACTATCTGGGGAAATGCGGAGTGGAAATAGCCTGGGAGAACTACCTCCGGGGCAAACGGGGTTACCGCCGCATCGAGGTGGACGCTTACGGGCGGGAATTGGGGCAATTGGACCAGCTTTTTCCCACCCCCGGGGCCAATGTTTATTTAACCTTAGACATGAAGCTGCAGCAGGAGGCCGAGGCCTGCCTGGCGGGGAAGACGGGGGCCATCGTGGCTCTGGACCCCCGCAACGGCAAGGTCCTGGCCATGGCCTCGTCCCCTTCGTATTCCCAGGAAGCCTTTGAGCGGGGCCTCACCCCCCAGGAATGGCACAAACTCAGCACCCACAAGGACCACCCCCTGGAGAACCGGGCTTTGAAAGGCCAGTATCCCCCGGGTTCCACCTTCAAAATCGTCATGGCGGTGGCGGGACTGGAGGAGAAGGTTATCACCCCCGGCACCATGGTTTACTGCAACGGGGCGTTGCCCTTCGGAAACCACGTATTCCACTGTTGGCGCAAGGGGGGCCACGGGGGCATGAACCTGCACAGCGCCCTGGTGCAGTCCTGCGACATTTACTTCTACACCTTGGGCCGGCGCCTGGGGATTGAACGCATCGCCAAATGGAGCCGGCGCTTCGGCCTGGGCCAGGCCAGCGGCCTGCACCTGGACAAGGAGATGCCGGGTCTGGTGGCTTCCACCGCCTGGAAGCTGTCCCGGTTCAAGGCGCCCTGGCAAGAGGGTGACACCCTGTCTGTGGCCATCGGCCAGGGGTACAACCTCACCACTCCCTTGCAAATGGCCCAGGTGGCCGCGGCCGTGGCCAACGGCGGGGTGCTCTATGAGCCCCAGCTGGTGGAGAAAATCGCAAGCCCCGCGGGAGAGATCATGTTCCAGGCCCAGCCCTTGGTGAGATCCCGGCTGGAGGCCAAACCGGCCACCGTGGCCGCGGTGCAAAAAGCCCTCTGGGGAGTGGTGGCCAACGGCACCGGCAAGGCTGCCAAGCTGCCCCAGGTGGAGGTGGCCGGCAAGACCGGCACCTCCCAGGTAGTGTCCCTGGAAAAGGAGAAAAAAGGCGGCAAGGGGACCCAGAACCACGCCTGGTTTGTAGCCTACGCGCCCGCGTCCAATCCCCAGGTGGCGGTGGCGGTGATCGTGGAACACGGGGGCGGCGGCGGCGCGGTGGCCGCACCTTTGGCCCGGCGGGTGCTGGAGGCGGCTTTCCCCGACCCCCGCCTGGCCCATTCGGGGGGCGGAGGATAGAGTGATTGGGGGTGGGGGTTT
>Ga0194125_10008417_pt1 | contig 14550 bp, 9 predicted proteins | sample TA2KigC250mmetaG_FD_148626 | JGI IMG/M metagenome (GOLD analysis project Ga0194125, IMG submission 148626) | Freshwater microbial communities from Lake Tanganyika, Tanzania - TA2015034 Kigoma Deep Cast 250m | ecosystem: Environmental > Aquatic > Freshwater > Lake | place: Tanzania: Lake... | reverse complement strand
ACTCCGTGCGCGCCGCAGGGGAGCCAACCCTACCTGCGCACCAAGAACCGTCCCCGGCTCGCAGGGGGCTGCGAGCCCTACCGCAACCCACGGACGGTAGGGCGCGTCACTCCGTGCGCGCCGCAGGGGGCCAACCCTACCTGCGCAACAGAACCGTCCCCGGCTCCGCAGGGGGCTGCGAGCCCTACCGCAACCCACGGACGGTAGGGCGCGTCACTCCGTGCGCGCCGCAGGGGCAAAGGGCACGCGCCGGGACTGGTCTTGGAGGCTGCCCCCGACGTGATGGCGCGCAAACGTTAGCTTGGTTTCGGACAGGGTGACTTCAACCTGCTCCTCGCTCAGCGAAACGGCGGCGTGGGGCACGGTGGCTGTGTCGCTATCGGCGGCGGTTAGGACGTGCAGGAAATAGTCCGTCCGCGCCGGCTTGGAGGGGGAGATCTCGATGCGGCATTCGGGCGCCGCGCCTTTCGCCTGCTGCGGCGGGAACCAGTGGCCACCGTAGCGATACAGATCGTTGCCGCTGTGGAAGGTCACTTGCGGTTGCTCGGGTAGGAGCGTCTGGACAAAGAGCCGTCCTCGACCGTGCGTGATCACCAGATGCGGCGCTTGGTGGGTGGGCGGCTGCATGGCCTGGAGGAGCCACGTCTTCTGGAAGTGCGGCTGGGTGGACTGGACGCGATCAAAAATGACAAACGTGTCGGGCCGCAGATAAACAACCTGGCGGGTGAACGCCTCGAGTTTGTTGGTGGCGTAGGCTCGGCTGGCGTCGCCCGCCACGTAGACGAAGTTCCCTTGGTCCTCGAACGCCAGCAGATCGGCGATGTCATAACGCGATCGCCCCCGTTGCCAATCGGCAGGATCGGCCACGGCGCCGTTGTGATGCGGCCAGTTGTGGTGTTGGCCGCCGTCGTTGCCGCTGACGTTGCCAGCGCGAATGCTGGGCCAGCGTTCCGCCGGATCATGGATCAGGACGGTGTTGTGCGCGATGGTCCGCAAGTGGTAATTGACATCATGCCGCGATCCGAAGGCGTCGTAGTGGCCGCCGTCGCCCGCCAACTCGGCGTGCTTGTAGATCAGGAAATGCCCGACGTCCAGATGTTGATGGGCCGTGAAGCGGTCGCCGCATTTGAAGAAGAAATGCGTCGCCGCCTCGTCCCACGAACTGCGCGCATACACGTAGCCGGGGCCGGGGCTCAGATGCGAAAGTCGAAACGACTTCAGGTTGCCCAGAGGCACGCTGGGGTCGCGCCATAGGAGATCTTTATAGGCGTAGACACCCACCCCGCTGCGCGGCGTGCTTTCGTTGAAGGCATGGACTGCCTGGTGTGCAGGGTCGTCGCGGAAGTAGTTCACCAGGATCCGCCGAGCTGCCAGCGCCTTGTCGCGATCGCCACCGAACAACCGTCCGCCGCCGTCGCCCATGGGCAGCGGCCGGCGGGTGTGGTATTCGCCAAGGCCGGGATACATCTCGAACATGCTAGCCACGGCGCGGTGCGTATAGAAGCTTGGCGCCAGCGCGTAGTAATCCACGCCTTCGCACCGCCGCGCCACCTCACAAAAGAACAACCATTCGTAGAGCCAGTAGTGGATGTAGTAACCCTCCGCCCAGCCTCCGCCGGCGCCCGCCAGTTCGAGCGCCGGGGCGGCGCGGGTCCGGTAGTCCTCCTCGAGCGCTTTGAGGATGGCGGGAGCCTGCACGTTCTCGTGGTAGGTCGCGTAGCCGGCCAGGCCAATGCCCCAGTGCTTGTAGCCATACCAGCCGTTGTGAAAAACGTGCGTCTCGGACTGCACGTTGGCGGTCACGGTGCGGCCCAGGTACTCATGTAACCGCTGCCGTTCCTCGACGCTCCAAGCGTCGTGGGCCAGATCATACGCCAGGGCGCATAGGGCCAGGTCGCTGCCAAACGGCACGTGCCCCTGACGGATCGGGCCGTCTACAAACTTCAAGGCGCGTTCCTTCACCTGTCGCGCCAGGGCGGCATCCCGCTCGATGGCCGCAACCAAGCCCATCGAGAGGATCTGCGAGTGAGCATCTGCCTGGCCTTCCACCGCCACCCTAACCACGCGCCGGTATGCCTCCGGCCGCTGACGCGCAAGCGCCTGCAACTCCTGCCGGGTCCCCAGCAGATACGGATGCTCTCGGGGCACCGGATGCCGGCCCTGCACCTCCGGGACAAGGGCGAGTGAGACAATCTGCAGCGCGCAGCCTAGCGTCCCCATCGCCTTGCCCACGGCGCCCGCCCAACGAGGCCGCGGTTGCGGCGCGGCACGGCGGGTCAAGCCGGAGCAAGAACGGCGGATTGGCTTCAACGATGTGTCGGTGGATGCATTCACGGTGCTTGAGAGCTCAGGATAGCAGAGGGTTAAACCAAGACCAGCAACAACTGCTCAGCCTGGCCCAGTGAAAGCCCGCCCACAAACCCGAAGGGTACAAACTCCCCACGCGCCGAGAGCCGACCTTCGAGGCTGACGCAAAGCCACCATTGCGGTAGGGCGAGGCTCCTGCCGAGCCGTCCCCATTGCGGTAGGGCGAGGCTCTTGCCGAGCCGCCCCCATTGCAATAGGGCGAGGCTGCCGAGCCGCCCCCGTGCGGTAGGGTGAGGGTATTCAAACAGGCTCTTAGCGCTAGCGTTGCGGTTAGGCAAAGCGGTTCAGGGTTGCGTCAGGGGCTGGGTTTCTCTATCACCTCGAACATGGAACCAGCCTGCACTGCGGGGGAACTTCCGCGCTCTGTTCTGAGGCGCTGCCTTGCTAGAACCTGAAGACCATGAAAGCGATTCAACTCTTGCCCGTCGTGGCGGTGCTGCTGCTGCCGGCTGCAGCGTGCGCAGCCGCGCCCGCCCCGCCCAATGTCGTGGTCTTCCTGACCGACGACCAAGGCTGGGGCGATCTGAGCGTGCACGGCAATATCAACCTTGCGACGCCGAACATCGACTCGCTCGCCCAGGCCGGCGCGCTGTTCGACCGATTCTACGTCTGTCCGGTGTGTTCGCCCACGCGCGCCGAGTTCCTCACCGGACGCTATCATCCGCGCGGCGGCGTGCGTGGCGTTTCGACCGGCGCCGAGCGGTTGGACCTGAACGAGCGGACGATCGCCGACACGTTCAAGGCGGCTGGCTACGCTACCGGTGCGTTCGGCAAGTGGCACAACGGCACCCAATGGCCCTACCACCCGAACGCGCGCGGCTTTGACCAATACTACGGCTTCACCTCGGGCCACTGGGGCGATTACTTCGATCCGCCCCTGGACCGCAACGGCCAACCCGTCCAGGGCAAGGTTTTCATCATCGACGACCTGACCGACCGCGCCCTCGAATTCATCGAGTCGAATCAGCGGCGCCCCTTCTTCTGTTACTTGCCGTATAACACGCCCCATTCGCCCATGCAGGTGCCGGACCGATTCTACCAGAAATTCGCTCAGGCCGACCTCGATCTGCGGCATCGCAACCCAAACCTCGAGGATCTCGCCTTCACCCGCGTTGCCTTGGCCATGTGCGAGAACATCGACTGGAACGTCGGTCGCGCTCTCCGGCGATTGGACGAACTGAAGCTGACCGACAACACCATCGTGGTCTACTTCAGCGACAACGGGCCCAACAGTTGGCGCTGGAACGGCGGCATGAAAGGCCGCAAAGGCTCGACCGACGAAGGCGGCGTGCGCTCGCCCCTACTGATCCGCTGGCCTGGCCGCATTCCGGCCGGCACGCGCGTGCCGCAGATCGCCGGCGCCATCGATCTGTTGCCCACGCTGGCCGAGCTCGCCGGCATCCCCGTCGCCCATCGCCTCCCGCTCGACGGCCGCAGCCTCAAGCCGCTGTTGACCGGTTCGGCTCCGGACTGGCCGGACCGGATGATCTTCTCGCATTGGGGCGGCAGGGTCAGTGTGCGCACCCAGCGGTACCGGCTGGATCACGAGGGCAAGCTTTTCGATCTCGAAACCGACCCCGGCCAGGACCGCGACCTGGCGAAAGATCGGCCAGCCGAGGCGGCTCGCCTCGCCGGTGCGGTCCAGTCGTGGCGGGAGGAAATGCTGCCGGGCTTAGCGAAAGATGATCGTCCGTTCACCGTGGGCTACCCTACGTTCCCGCTCACGCAGCTACCCGCCCGCGACGGAGTCCCCCACGGCGGAGTCCGGCGGAGCGCCAACGCGCCCAACTGCTCCTTCTTCGAGAACTGGATCCGGCCCGAGGACTCGATCACCTGGGACGTGCAGGTGGCCACCGCCGGCCGTTACGAAGCCGTCATCGATTACGCCTGTCCAGCGGCCGATGTGGGTTCGACCGTCGAACTGAGCTTCCACGCTAGCCGGCTCACCGGCCGGGTCTCGGAGCCCCACGATCCCCCCCTGCGCGGCGCGGAGAACGACCGGGTACCCCGCCGGGGCGAATCGTACGTCAAGGAGTTCCGGCCCTTCCGGCTCGGCGTCCTCGAGATGCAGTCGGGCCGCGGCCTTTTGACCCTCCGTGCGCTCGCGGTGCCTGGGCGGCAGGTCATGGAGGTGCGGGCTCTCTGGCTGAGGCTGCTCCCCTGACGCATCGCGCGGGGACGTTCCATGGCGGCAGATCCGCGGCAGACGGCCACCGTCTCGCCGCTGTCGGAACAGGCCATGTGCGCCAAGCGCGCGACCGGAATCGCGCGACCGTCTTCGAGGCGAATGGTGAACGGGCGGAATGGCTCCCCTTCCGCCCAACGCCGCACGAAATCCATCACCGGTTCATAGCTCTACTGATGCGAGCATGGGATAAACGACAATTTGCTGGTAGGGCGCGCAGTCCTCTGCGCGCCGCAAACCGCTGTGGACACACGAGGCCACGGCGCGCAGAGGACTGCGCGCCCTACCGCCGACTTGTAGTCCATCCCAGTGACTCATGAGTAGATTACACATCCCCAGTGCGTATTTCGAGGGCTTTGTTCCCTGGCCGCCCGGGTGGCGAGAGAACGGCACGCGATCCTACCTGAGTCGCGCCCGCCTTCTCGATTGGTCCCGTCGAGGTAAACGCCTTTGTCAGTTTTCGGGTCCTCTTTCAGTGCAAGCGCTACAGCGGCGCGGTGCCTCCCGCGCAGGTCCGCGACTTCCGCGGGGCGATGCAGGGCCGAGCGGACAAGGGGATCGTTCTAACCACCGGCACGTTTACGGCTGAAGCGCGCAGGGAAGCGGTCCGCGACGGCGCGCCGCCCATCGAATTGGTGGACGGCGAGAAACTGCTCGATATGTTCGAAAAGCTCGAACTCGGGCTCAAGCCCCGCGCCGCATTCGACATCGACGAAACGTTCTTCGAGGGGTTCCGCAAGTGAGGCGCGCGCGAACTGGGTCGCCTCCGCCCAAGGGACGTCAAGCCTCCAAGACTCAGGCGCACTTCCTCAGGAGCGTTGACGCCAAGGTGGTTGGTGCGCATGGGCCTGATCCCGCGTCAATCGCTGTTCCCGCAGCGTGTGAATCTGAAGGCCATCGGCGCCGGTGGGTCTTTTCTCGGTTGACGGTTTTTTTGAATTCTCGATATTTGGGCGACTGATGACAACGAACGTCCCATCCGGCTCCCCATGCTCAGGCCGTCCCGCCGACTTTCCAGTCGGCCCGGCGCCGGTTGGAAAACCGGCGGTACAGGCTCATGGCGCCGATGCGCACCGATCCGTTGGAGGCCGACCACTGCCATGAGCATGAGTGCGTACCCACATTGCCCGAGGATCGAGGATCGGTTGTTGACCCGCCGCGAGTTCTTGGGGCGTTGCGGGATGGGGTTCGGTCTGTTGAGTCTGGCGCCGATGCTCGGCCTCGAGACCGCCGGCCCGGCGCAGGCCGCAGACGGCATCGACGGCGCGTCTCCGCTCGCGCCGCGGGCGCCGCACTTTCCCGCCACGGCGAAGCGCGTGATCCACATTTTCGCCAATGGCGGACCGTCGCATGTGGACACGTTCGATCCGAAGCCGGCGCTGGCCCGGTTTCGCGGCCAACCCCTGCCGATGGACAACCTGAAGACGGAACGGAAGACCGGCGCGGCGTTCCCTTCGCCGTTCCGGTTCGAGCCTCACGGGGAGAGCGGGATCGAGGTGAGCGACCTATTCCCGCACGTGGCCGAAAGCATCGATGAACTGGCGGTGATCCGGTCGATGCACGCGGACGTGCCCAACCACGAGCCTTCGCTCATGCTCATGAATTGCGGCGAGGCCCGGCTGCCGCGACCGAGCCTGGGTTCCTGGGTCACCTACGGCTTGGGGACCGAGAACCAGAATCTCCCAGGCTTTGTGAGCATGTGCCCGGGCGGCCAGCCGATCCAGGAGTCGCAGAACTGGCAGAGCGCATTCCTGCCCGGGATTTACCAGGGCACCTACCTGGACACCCAGCATCGGGAAGCCGAGAAGCTCATCGAGCACATCAAGAACCGGTTTACCACCCCCGCGGAGCAGCGGCGGCAGCTCGAGTTGCTCCGCCAACTCAACGAGCGCCACGCTCACCGCCGCGCCCAAGACGCACAACTCCAGGCGCGCATTCAGTCCTTCGAGCTGGCGTATCGGATGCAGATGGACGCCACCGACGCCTTCGACATCGCGCGCGAGCCGGATCGTGTCCGCGAGCTCTACGGGCCAGGCACACAGGCGCGGCAGATCCTCATCGCCCGGCGGTTGCTCGAGCGCGGCGTGCGGTTTGTCCAGGTGTGGCACGGCGCCGGCCAACCGTGGGATCACCACGACGACCTCGAGGAGGGCCACCGCAAACTCGCGCGGGAATGCGATCGCCCCATCGGCGCCTTGCTGAAAGACCTCAAAGAGCGCGGGATGCTGGCGGACACGTTGGTGATCTGGGGCGGCGAATTCGGCCGCACCCCAACAGTCGAATTGCCGACACCCGGCGCTAACGCCGGCAAGATCAACGGGCGCGACCACAACCATTACGGCTTCACGATGTGGCTGGCGGGGGGCGGCGTCCGTGGCGGCTACGTGCATGGCGCCACGGACGAGTTCGGCTTCCGAGCCGTCGAAAAACCAGTCCATGTCCACGATCTGCACGCCACAATCCTGCACCTGCTCGGGTTCGACCACACCCGGCTCACCTTCCGCCACGCGGGTCGCGACTTTCGGCTGACCGACGTGCACGGGCAGGTGGTCAAGGAACTCATCGCGTGAGCGGCCGCGACAGAGCCAGCGGCCCCAAGCCGCACAGCACGGCGCAGACCCGCCGCGGGTCCACGGCTCGGCGATCCCCGCGCAGGGGCATGGTCGCGCCCCTGGCCCTCGGATTGTGCCTGGCCCGAACCGCGACCTTCGCGCTGGGCGCTGACGTGTCCGGCACTGAGCCAACCGAGTTCTTCGAGCGACACATCCGGCCGATCCTGGTCGAGCACTGCTACTCCTGCCACAGCGACCAGTCGGAGCGGGTGCGGGGCGGTCTGCGGCTCGATACGCGCGCAGCCCTGCTGCGTGGCGGAAATGCCGGTCCCGCGATCGTGCCGGGCGATCCGGACGCGAGCCTGCTGATCAAGGCGGTGCGTTACACGCAGGAGGATCTCCAGATGCCGCCCAAGAACCAGCGGCTGGCCGGCGAGCAGGTCGCCCACCTCGAGGCGTGGGTCCAGATGGGCGCGCCCGATCCCCGGGACGCCGCCCGAGCGCCCGCCCCTTCGGAGATCGCGGAAGCCCGCGCGCGGCACTGGGCGTTTCAGCCGGTGCAAGCGCCAGCGCTGCCCGAGGTCCGCAACCGAGCCTGGGTCCAAACGCCCGTGGATGCATTCGTGCTCGCGAGACTCGAGCGGCAAGGCCTCGAGCCGGCCGATCCGGCGGACCGCCGCATGTTGATCCGCCGGGTCACGTACGATCTGTTGGGCCTGCCGCCCACGCCGGAGGAAGTCGAGGCCTATGTCCAGTCCGAGCAACCGGACGCTTACGCGCGGCTGGTGGACCGGTTGCTGGCGTCGCCGCATTACGGCGAACGTTGGGGCCGGCACTGGCTGGACGTGGCCCGCTACGCGGACACCAAAGGTTACCTGGCCGGCGGCGAAGAGCGGCGCTACGCCTTCTCCTACACCTATCGCGATTACGTCATTCGCGCCTTCAATGAGGACAAACCCTTCGACCGGTTCCTGCTCGAGCAGATCGCCGCGGACCGGATGCCCCTGGGCGAGGACAAGACCCCGCTGGCGGCGCTGGGCTTCCTCACCCTCGGGCGCCGCTTCCTGAACAACCCGCACGACATCGTCGACGACCGGATCGACGTGGTCACCCGCGGCACCCTCGGGCTGACGGTCGCGTGCGCGCGCTGCCACGACCACAAGTTCGATCCCATCTCGACCCAGGACTACTACGCCTTGTACGGCGTGTTCGCGAGTAGCGAAGAACCGGCCGAGTTGCCGTTGCTGGGGCCATTGCAGGACACCCCGGCATACCGAGATTACCTGGCCGCCAAGGCGAAAATCGAAGCCGAGATCGAGACGTTCCAGGAGCAGGAAATCGCCAAGTTCATCGGCGAGCTCCGGCAAAAGGTCGGCGATTACCTCCTCGGAACGCGCTCGAGCCCGGGCCTCGAGGATCCGGCCAAGTTCGATACCTACGCCGTCGAGCGCAAGCTCATCCCGGCCGTGCTGCGCCGCTGGCTCACGGACCTTGCCGCCCGCCGCGAACGGCCAGACCCCATTTTCGGCCCGTGGTTCGCCCTGTCCTCCTTGCCCGAGGAGGGCTTCGCGACCGAGGCCAACCAGATCATCGCCCGGGTCGCGGCACCCGCCGAACCGCACCCCCAACTCGCCGCTGAAGGCACCCCATCCTCGCCTCGATCCGAGGGACCGGAAGGGCGGGGGACCGAGGCCGTAGCCGTCAATCCAGCGGTCGCCCAGGCCCTGGCCGGGCGAACGTTGCGTTCGCTGGCGGAAGTCGCGGAAGTCTACAACACCTTGTTGGCGGGCGTGGATGCCGAGTGGCGGGAGTCGCTGGCGAAGGCCGCGAAGGAGCAACAGCCGGCTCCGGCGGCGTTGCCCGATCCCGACCGCGAGGCCCTGCGCCGTGCGCTCTATGAGGATGGCGCGCCCGTCAATCTGCCCAAGGACGACGTCCGCAGGATCCACGCGCGCCGTCTGCGCGAGGGATCGGCCCCCATCCGCAACAAGATCGACGCTCTCAGTTGGACCCATCCGGGCGTCCCGCTCCGCGCCATGGCGCTCGTCGACCGGGCCAACCCCAGCAACGCGCGCGTGTTCCTTCGTGGCAACCCGGGCAATCCAGGCGCCGAGGTTCCGCGCCGCTTCCTCGAGGTGCTCAGCGATGGTGCGCCGGCGCCGTTCACCGAGGGCAGCGGCCGGCTCGAGTTGGCCCAGGCCATCGCAAGCCCCCACAACCCGCTCACCGCGCGGGTGTACGTGAATCGCGTCTGGCTCCAGCATTTCGGCGAAGGCCTGCTCAACACGCCGGGCGACTTTGGCGTCCGTACTGCTGCGCCGTTGCATGGCGACCTGCTCGATTACCTGGCCGCCTCCTTCGTGCAGCACGGATGGAGCGTCAAGAGGCTTCAGCGACTGATTCTGCTCTCGTCCACGTACCGCCAGAGCACCGATGCGAAAGCCGCGTCCTTGGAGGCCGATCCCGAGAACCGCTGGCTCACGCGCATGAACCGGCGCCGCCTCGACTTCGAAGCGATGCGCGACACGTTGCTCGCCGTTTCAGGCCAGCTCGATCTCGAGTTGGGTGGCTTGCCCGTGGATATCGTGTCCGACCCCTCCGCGCCGCGGCGGACCGTCTATGGCCTAATTGACCGACAGAACTTGCCCGGCCTGTTTCGCACGTTCGACTTCGCCAATCCCGACACCAGCAACCAACGCCGCTTTCGCACCACAGTACCGCAACAGGCCCTCTTCATGCTCAACAGCCCCTTCGCGATCGAGCAAGCCCGCGCCCTGGCTCGAGGCGAAGACGTGACTCGCGCCGGCACAGCCGCCGAGCAGGTTCAGGTCCTCTACCGGCGAGTCCTCCAGCGCGCTGCCCAGCACGAAGAACTGGCTTTCGCGGAGGCGTTCCTCGCGGCCCCACTCGGCGACGGCTCGTCGCTCTCGCCGATCGAGCAGTACGCCCAGGTCCTCCTCTGTGCGAACGAACTGACCTTCGTAGATTGAGTGTCGAGAAAGCATCGAGCGCCTCGTCGTGGATGAGAGTGTCCCCCGCCAGCAGGCCGACCACCAGGCCGGTGGCGGCCAGACGTTTCATGCAGGCGCGGTCTCGGGCTTTGGCGACGTTGGCGCGCGCGCCACTGCTCTCGCGCGCGCGGGTCGGTCGCGCACCCACCCCTTGAGCGGTTGATCAGGGAGGTCCAAACCGTCGCGCTAGCTGTACGGCCCCGGAGCCCCTCCATGCGTGGCGGCACCGAGCTGGCTCCGAGGCGCCCCTCGCGTACGCGTAGAGCGGTTCAGGCGGCCGGGTGTTTCCAGGGGGCGCGATACGGCTTGCGCAAGCGTTGGGTGGCCTCGCGGTCGCCCACGACCACCCTCTGTTTCGAATCGTAGACCAGCGGTCGGCCGAGTTCCATCGAGAGGTTGGCGAGGATGCAGGAGGCGGTCGAGATGTGGCCGTCCTCGATGTCCGCGACGGGTCGGGTGCCTTTATCGATGGCAGCGAGGAAGTCGAGCAGGTGCCGCCGCGTGGCGGGTGCGGCGTTCAATTCGTTGTCTTTCTCGGTGACATCCTCGGGGTACTGCTCCCGTTCGTAATGGCAATCGAAACGGATCGGCTTCGCCTGCGAATCCTGGGGGATGAAGTCCGCGCGCATGGTGCTGGCCTTAAGCGTCCCTTTCTCGCCGTAGATGAACCAGGCCCAGGGATAATCCGGGTCCGGCGGCGTGCCCCAGGTCCGATGTTGCCACACTGCGTTCAGGTGGTCGAATTCGAATGTGGCGGTCTGCGTGTCACTGATGTTGGACTTGCCATCCTTCTGGACATAGATGCCGCCCACCGAGGTAATGCGCTTGGGCCAGCCCAAGCCCAGCATCCACCGCACCGTATCGAGCGTGTGCACGCACATGTCGCCCACGATCCCGTTCCCATACTCGGTGAAGGTCCGCCACCAGCGCTTGTGCGGCAGACCGTCGTAGGGTCGCAACGGCGCGGGGCCGGTCCACAGGTCGTAATTCAAGAAGTCGGGCACCGGCTGCACCGGCGGGTTGCCATTGGCGCGCATGTGGTAGTAACAACACATGTCGACATGCGCGACCTTGCCCAGCAATCCCGCCTCGATGACCCGCTCTTTCGCCTCGATCAGATGGGGCGTGCTCTTGCGTTGGGTGCCGATCTGCACCACCCGACGGTGGTGGCGCGCCGCGTCCAGCATCGCTTCCCCTTCGCGCACATCCCGGCTGATCGGCTTTTGGCAATACACATGGGCGCCCGCCTCGAGCGCGGCGATACAGTGGAGGGCGTGCCAGTGATCCGGCGAACCCACCAGCACGATGTCCAGGTCCTTCTCCCGCAACATCTCCCGGCAATCGGTGTACGTCCGCGGCTGCTTCCGCGACCGTTGCCGTTGGCTGGCGATCGTCACCGCCTCGGCCAGCATGTTCTGGTCCGGATCGCAAATTGAAACGATCTCGACCGGCGCAACTTGCACCAACCGCCACAGGTCGCTCTTGCCATACCAGCCGGCGCCGATCAACCCGACTCGTCGGGTGGGCCCGGCGGCCCGAGCGGCCGGCGCCCAGCCGGCAGCGGTTAAGGTGACCAGAGCCACGGAACTGGACCTGAGGAATTGACGGCGATTCATGCGCTCCCCTCTAACCGAATCCGGCCTCCCCAGCAAGCTTTGCCGTTCACGAGGTGCCTCGGTGCGATTCGGCGACTTGGCGGCCGCGCTCCTCGCGCACTGGCAAAGTCACGAGCAAGGCGATCAAGAACAACACGGCGCACAGCGGGATCGAGTGGCGCAAGCCGATCTGTTGTTGCAGCAACCCGAAACTGACCAAGCCGAAGATGGCGGCCAACTTGCCGGACAAACCCCAGAAACCGAAGAATTCGCCCGCCTTAGCCTGAGGCGCCAAGAGCCCCACCATGGCTCGACTGGCGGATTGCGTCGAGCCGATGCCCAGGCCCGCGACGCACCCCAGGGCCACAAACACCTGCTGGACCTCCCACCCGGTGCCGAGCCCGCGGTTGAGCCAGGCCGTGAGGCCTTGCACACCCCAAATCGCCGTCACGCAGGCCATCCACAACCCCAGCGTGATCTGGAAAGTGCGCTTGGCTCCGATCCGATCCTGCAGCCACCCAAAAAGCACGGCCCCGCCAGCCGCCGTCAACTGGGTCACGACAAACATCAGCGCCATGGACGACTTCGACCAACGCAACACCTGTTCTCCGTAGAGAAACGCGAAGCTGATGATGATCGACATGCCCGCCATGCTGAAGAACACCGCCACCAGGAAAATCGCCAGGTCCCGGAAAGTCCCCAGCTCACGCGCCGTGCGGGCGAGTCGACGAAAACCGATCGACAGATAACGCTCGCCTGCGCCCCGCGCCTGGGGCGTGCCGCGTTGCCGGAGCCAGAGGAACGTCGGGATGGCCGCCAACAGAAAGAAACCGGCCGTGATCGGGCCCACCCAGCGCGCCCGGTCGAAATCGGTCGGCTCGGCCGCGCCCAACCCCACCACGGTCAAGGTGGCCGCCAGCCCGCCGAAGTAACCGAGGCCCCAGGCGAAGCCGGAGATCTTGCCGAGGTCTTCGCGGGGGCCCAGCTCCGGCAGGAAACTCGACGCGAACGATTCCCCCACAGCAAACCCGAAGTTCGAGACCACAATAAGGCTCATGGCGAGGACGTAAGACCCCGGCCCCGCCAAAGCCAGTGCCGCCGTAGCCGCTACCGTCAGGAGGTAACTGGCAAACAGGAAACGCTTCTTCGCAGAGGTGAAATCCATGATCGCCCCGAGGACCGGCGCCGCCACCACCACCAACCCGTAACTGATCGCCAGCGCGATGCTCCACAGCAGGTTGCCCCGCCGATACCCCCCGTCCGGATCCGGCCCCACGATGAGCTGAGTGAACTGCACACAGTAAACCACCGTGACGATGACCGTTGTGTAGGAGGAATTGGCGAAGTCGAACATCGCCCAGCCGAAGATCTCCTTCCGGCTCGCCCGCGCTGGCTTCAGGTGGCTCATGTTCGCCTTAGCTCACGCGCCCAAGCCAAACCCGGCGGCGCGGCCGACCGGTCCGGCGGCACCCCGCTGCTGGCCCACGGCCCCTTCGGGCTCCGAAAAGCCCATGACCATGCCCATGCGGGTCCAGCACGATCGGTTCACACCACAAACTCCAACTCTTGCCGGTGCGGCAAGAACCCGCGCTCGAAACCCAACCCCAAAAAGCGCCGGATCGCCTCGCGTCCGCGTTCTCCGTAGTCCAATGTCCAGTGGTTCACGTACATCCCCACAAACCGATCCGCCAGGTCCCGGCCCATGTCGCGTGCGTAGCGTAGCGCGTGCTGCACCGCTTCAGTGCGGTGGTCCAAGCTGTATCGAATACTGGCGCTCAGCAGGTCGGAGACCTGCCGGCGGGTTTCGGGCGTGTGCCGTTTGTGGATGACGTTCCCCCCCAGCGGCAACGGCAGTCCGTCCTGGGTCTCGCCCCACCACACCCCCAGGTCCACACACGCCTCCAGACCCTCGTTCCCGTAGGTCAACTGGCCTTCGTGAATGATCAACCCCACATCCGCCTCACCCGCGCGCACAACGCGAAAGATCTCGTCGAAGGGCACGACCACGTGGTCCAGTTCCGCTCCCGGTTTGTCCAACCACAGTTGGAGGGCCAAAAACGCCGAGGTCATCCTGCCCGGCACAGCAATGCGGCTGCGCCGGATGTCGTCTCGCGATTGTTGGCGCCGCGCGACGAGCATCGGCCCGTAGCCTTCCCCCATGCTCGCGCCGCTAGGCAACAGCGCGTATTGGTCGCTCACATAAGCGTACGCGTGAATGCTGATGGCGGTGATGTCGAGTTCGCCTCGAGTGGCCCGCTCGTTCAGCGTCTGGATGTCCTGCAAAATGTGCTCGAAACGGTAGCCGTGCGTGGGAATCAACCCCTTAGCCAGGGCGTAGAACATGAAGGCATCGTCCGGATCGGGCGAATGACCGAGCGTAAGCGCGCGTTCCTGCATCAGTCCGGCCATGTTCGGTCGCTGGCCGGCGATGTCGAATAAAAACCTCAACGCGGACGGGGCACCTCCGATCTTGGCGGGCAAACCGCACCGTCCTCGGCTCGCAGGGGACTGTGAGCCCTACCGCAGCCCACGCACGGTAGGGCGCGCACTCCGCTGCGCGCCGCAGGGGGGCCAACCACGCCCGCACACCAAGAACCGTCCCCGGCTCGCAGGGGACTGCGAGCCCTACCGCAGCCCACGCACGGTAGGGCGCGCACTCCGCTGCGCGCCGCAAACTGCTGTGCCCACGGACATGGGACGCCGGGCTTTCGCGGGCGAGACGCCCGCGCTCCGTTCGGGAATCCCACGCTCGGTAGGGCGAGGCTCCCGCCGAGCCGCGCCCATCGCAGGACACGTCACTCCGCTTCGAGCGCGCCGCAGGGGGGCCAACCACGCCCGCA
>Ga0194125_10008415_pt1 | contig 14551 bp, 14 predicted proteins | sample TA2KigC250mmetaG_FD_148626 | JGI IMG/M metagenome (GOLD analysis project Ga0194125, IMG submission 148626) | Freshwater microbial communities from Lake Tanganyika, Tanzania - TA2015034 Kigoma Deep Cast 250m | ecosystem: Environmental > Aquatic > Freshwater > Lake | place: Tanzania: Lake... | reverse complement strand
AACACCGCGCTGGTGTAGCCGCCGAGCACCTCGATCTTCCAGGTTCCGAACGAAAACCGGGTATCCCGGGCGAAGTGCCGGGCAGCCCTGTAGGCAAGTAGCGACAGGCCGAGCGCGAGCGCGTGAGAGCTCATATGCCACCCGTCGGCAAGCAGCGCCATGGAGTTGAAGATCCAGCCGCCGGCAATTTCCAGCACCATGGCAAACGCGGTCAGGATGACGGCCCATTTCGTCCGCTTTTCCGCAAGCGGATTTCCTTCGTCAAAGATATGGCTCTGATTCAGTTGCCTGGAGTCTAACGTCTCTGTATCCATGTGTGACGGCACTCTTATTGCAGGAATTTCTTAAAAAATGGTATACTCCCCTATACTATAATTTTCATGGATAAATGCAATGGCTCACACGGTAGAAGGCAGAAAAAAGCTGCTGAATCGCATCCGCAGGATCAAAGGGCAGATAGAAGCGCTTGAATCCGTGCTGCAGAAGGAATCATCGGACGACTGTTCGGCGGTGCTGCAGCAGATAGCTTCCATACGGGGGGCTGTGGGCGGGTTGATGATGACCGTGCTGGAGGGGCATATACGCGAGCATATCGGCGCCGAAAAAGTATCGCCCGACCAGAGGCAGGCGGATACCGAACAGGTCATATCGGTGTTGCGGTCCTATGTGAAGTAGTCCGGTCGTTCCGAATCCCATCAATTTTATCGCTATGAAGCATGCCGGACAATAAGGCTCATGACAGGCATCCGCTTGCGGTCTTTCTGATTTTTCTGCGGCTTGGCCTCACCTCGTTCGGCGGACCGATAGCTCATCTCGGCTATTTCCGGGATGAGTTCGTCACTCGCAGAAAGTGGCTCTCGGAGCGGAGCTATGCCGATCTTGTGGCATTATGTCAGTTTCTTCCGGGGCCCGCAAGCAGCCAGGTCGGTCTTGCGCTCGGGTTTTCGCATGCAGGATATGGCGGCGCTCTGGCTGCATGGGCGGGATTCACCCTGCCTTCGGCCATCGCCCTGATGCTTTTTGCGATGGGGTTCACGACCTTCGGGGAAAGGCTTCCTGCCGGCGTGCTTGACGGCTTGAAAATCGTTGCTGTCGCCGTAGTCGCGCAGGCTGTGTGGGGAATGGCCAAGAATCTTTGTACGGATGGGACGCGTGTAACGATTATGGCTCTGGCGACCTGTGCGGTGCTTGTGTTTCCTGCAGCCGTTGGCCAGATAGTCGTGATTCTGATGGCAGCAATGCTCGGGCTTGCGGTATTCAAGCCGAAAGATCTCGGAGAACACGATCCCTTGCCGCTGATGGTAGGACGGCGTACGGGATTGCTGTTCTTCTTCCTTTTTCTCTCGATACTTGCAGGTCTGCCGTTTCTTGCCGAGGTTATGCCGGGGCAGGCCATATCGATGGCGGATGCTTTTTATCGTGCCGGTTCACTGGTGTTCGGAGGCGGCCATGTCGTCCTGCCGCTTTTGCAGGCCGAAGTCGTTCCTTCCGGCTGGGTCGATAACGATGCTTTTCTTGCCGGATATGGCGCTGCTCAAGCTGTTCCCGGTCCATTGTTCACGTTCTCGGCTTTTCTTGGCGCATCGATGGCAGGTGATCCATCCGGGGCTGTCGGAGCAGCAATTTGTCTGGCAGCAATCTTTACCCCCTCTTTTTTGCTGGTGTTCGCGGCTCTGCCGTTCTGGGAAAAGCTTCGTCGCAGCAGTCTCATGCAGGCCGCTCTTGCCGGCATCAATGCGGCTGTCGTCGGTCTGTTGCTTGCGGCGCTTTACCATCCCGTCTGGACGAGCGCGATCGACGGTCCTCAAGACTTTTCGATCGCTCTCCTTGCGTTTGTCGGCCTGGTGTTCTGGAAACTTCCTCCCTGGCTTGTCGTGCTGTGCAGCGGCCTGGCTGGAGGAGCGGTTACGTTATTCATCTGATGCGGCGGCCTGAAAATTGAATCGAAAACCAAATGGCAAAACCGTTTCGGGTCTTTTTTGTGTGCGCGCTTGCCGCTTCGCTTTACCTGCTCGTTATGCCGTTACCTGCGGCGGCCCGCGACGCAGTGCTGGCGGAGCTTTTTGCCCGAAGGAACACAGATGGCACGCTGGTGCTTTCGTCCCTGAAGAGCGGACGGACCTTCGTGCACAATGACGAACGGTCGAACCGGCGGTTTGCCGTGGCTTCGACCTTCAAGATACTCAACAGCCTGATTGCGCTTGAGGAGAAGGTCGCGACGGGAAAGGATCATGTGATCCGATGGAACGGCAGGAGGCATGAGTTCTCCGACTGGAACCGTGACCAGACGCTGGAGAGCGCCTTCAGGGTATCATGCGTCTGGTACTATCAGGAGCTTGCCCGCCTGATAGGAGCCGAGAAGTACCGTGACTGCCTGAAGCGTTCGGGTTACGGGAAGCTGCGGGAGCCGTTCGACACGACGACCTTCTGGCTCGACGGCTCGCTGGAAATCAGCGCATCGGAACAAACGGATTTCCTGAGGAACGTCTATCTCCGGAAGTTGCCGTTCAGCGACTCCTCATATAAGACGCTCAGGGAGATCATGGTTGCCGAAAGAAACCCCGATTTTTCTATATACGGCAAAACCGGATGGGCGGCGTCGGTAAAGCCGCAGACAGGGTGGTATGTCGGTTATCTGGAAACGCACGATGAGGTCTGGTTTTTCGCTTTGAACATGGATATCCGCAGCGAAACCGACTTGCCGCTCCGCAAGCAGCTGGTGCGGGAGGCACTCGTTGCCAAAGGCATTATCAGGTAAGAGGGGACATTAACTACCAGAAAAATAGATGCATGGCATACGGGGGCATTGATGTATCGTTTGTTGTTATAACGGAGGACGTGTTCCCTGAGATATCCGGGAGCTGAATATGACGGCTAAGGGGAATCAGTATGACTCACGCCTTCCCGCACTGTGACATCAGCAAGTATGCGGTTCTGCCGTTCCGGTGCGTGCCGCCCTTTGACCGGTTCCGTTCCGGCGCTCCGAAAGGGAATTGATTGCTGAAATGAAATTCATGTGCCGGAATGCATCGGCAGGCGCCATCGAGATGATGCAGCAGACGCGGTTCAGGATGGCTGCTCGACGGACAGAACAGGGATTTCCGGTTGCGTGGAAAATGAAGGCAGGTCGGGGATGATGTTGTCGAGCACACGCACGGCTCCGGCGTATCGTTTGTCGTAGTAGTTCTGCTGGAGCTTGTCCTCGGTGATGCCTTTGGAGACGGAGGAGTGTACGAAGGTGTCGTTGCCGACGAAAATTCCGACATGGCTGATACGGTTGCCGCGGGTCTGGAAGAAGACGAGGTCGCCCGGTTTAAGCTCGTTGCGCTCGATCTTCTGCCCGATACCGGCCATTTCCAGGGATGTGCGAGGGAGTTTCATACTGAAAACCCTGTCGTACATGAAGCGAACAAATCCTGAACAATCGAAGCCTGCGGCCGTTTGTCCGCCGAAACGGTACCTGATGCCGAAAAACTGTTTTACGTCGCCAAAGAAGCGGCTCATCGAACATGCGTTATTTTCAGGCGCTATCTGTTCGGGTGAGGGAGTTGAAGATTGATCGGCAAGAGTGGCGGAAGGCGCAATCAAAAGAAGAGAGAGAGAAAAAAGAAGTGTACCTGTAAACCTGCGAAGCATCTGCTGCGGATTTCCTGATACGGATTGTGGCCGGGCGAAGGAATTTCGGGACAGCATAAGCAATTGAGTTGGAATTACCGGATTGAGGGCTTTTACGGTTTGGCACCAAAACTTCAAGTTACCGTATTGTGCGCTTAAAATCCAAACTGACAGGAAAAATAATCTCCTTTTATGCAGGGAATCGCGATGAAGTGCTTCCGAAACCGGGTTGCTGCGTCGGGTGGTTCCCGGTGACTGCCCTTGTCGTTTTTTCAGACGACGAGTTTTATTGCGACGCCGCAGGGACGTTGGCCTGGCGGAATGCTTCAGGTTGTTGCGGTAATTATGATTACTTTGAAACAGGCTTTGATAACTGCCGGAAGTCATGAGTCCATGAAACCAACAATATTTTTTCTTTATGACCCTTTCCGATGACCTGCTGCAGCCGCTGACAAGCGAAGAACTCGATCAGCTCGAGGATTTTCTGCTTTCCGACGTTCATGGCGAGAAGTCCATGACGCTCGACATGCTCGATGGCTTTCTTGCGTCTCTTGCCGTTGGCCCTTCCCTTGTGCTTCCCAATGAGTGGATGCCTATGGTGTTCGATGTGGAGGGACAGGGCGAACCTGCTTTCGCATCGAAGGAGGAGGCCGGCCGGATAACGGCACTGATCGTCCGTTATATGAATTCGGTGGTATCGGTTTTTGAAGATGATCCTGACAGCTATATGCCGCTTTACGAGCTTTGTTCGTTCGACGACCCGGAAGAGGAATCGATGGCCGTTCGTGCATGGACGCTCGGGTTCATTCTCGGTATGGAATTGCGATGGGACGAGTGGCAGCCGGTTTTCGATTCCATCGAAGAAGCCGGCGAAGAGGAAATGCTGCTGATCTCTCCCATTTTTGCGCTGTCCGGTTCTGACGAGGATATGCCGGAGCTTACTGAGGATGAGAGGGAAGCGTGGCGTGAACTGATTCCTGACTGTGTTTCAGCGCTCTACAGGTTCTGGCAGTCTTGCCGTAATGAAGACGAGAGCCTGGAGCCATGAGAAAGGTTTCGTTTTGTTTGTTTTTTTTCTTGTTGTCGTTCCGGACGGTTTTTGCCCGGGAACCGGATCTGATGTTTGCCGATATTGCAGATTACGATAAGTCGATCGTGCTCGATATACGGTATGCGACAACGAATAACTTTACCGGAAAGCAGGTTTATCCGGCGGCCAGATGCCTGCTGCGTCGGGATGTAGCCATGCGTCTGCTGAAGGTGCAGGAGAAGCTTCGCGGCATGGGTTACCGGCTGATCGTTTTCGATTGCTACCGCCCGTTATCGGTGCAGAAAGCGTTCTGGGCCATTCTGCCGGACGAACGTTACGTTGCCGATCCGGCTGAAGGATCAAGGCATAACCGGGGTGCAGCTGTTGATGTCAGTCTTGCGGACAGCACGGGAAAGCCTCTGGCCATGCCGACGGAGTATGACGATTTTTCGGAAAAGGCATCGAGAAGCTGGAAGGGCTCGTCGGCTGAAGCGCAGCGCAACGCCATGCTGCTTGAAACGGTTATGACGGCTGAGGGTTTTATTCCTTTTCCCTCCGAGTGGTGGCATTTCGATGCTTCAGGATGGGAGATCTATCCGGTGTCGGATTTTCCGCTTGAGAAAACCGGCGGCTGCGGGGATGACTGAGCCCGACCGGCTCGGCATTGTCGTAACCGGAGGCGGAAGCGGACTTGGGTTTGCGCTTGCTTCCGGGTTTCTTGAAGCCGGCGACAGGGTGGTTATCTGCGGAAGGGATGCGGCAAAACTTGAGGGTGCGCTGCGGTCGCTTTCAGAGCGGGTTCAGGGCGGCTCGGTTCATGCAGCGGTCTGTGACGTGTCGAAAGCTGCCGATCTGAAAGATTTTTCGCTTTTCGTGCAGGACAGACTCGGCAGGGTTGATCGCTGGATAAACAATGCCGGAAGCGCAGGCGCATACAAGCGCCCGTTGTGGGAACTGGACGTCGGCGATATGCAGGAGGTATGCGCCACAAATCTTGTCGGAACCATGATGGCATCGGCAGAAGCGCTCAGTATCATGCTTTCCCAGCCGGCCTCACCCAGGCCGATCTACCATATTTTCAATATGGGTTTTTCCCCCGCAGGAGCGAAATTTTCACGTTCTTCCGTACCGCATCGTGCTTCGAAAACCGCCGTCGCTTCGGTAACCAGGTTTCTTTCTGAAGAGATCCGCAATAATGCAATCACTTCCGTCGGAGTGCACGAACTGAGTCCCGGTCTGGTAAAAACACCTCTGCTGATGCAGGGTAACGATCCCAAAACCCTTCGTTTTCTTGAAGCTGTCGCAGAAGCACCCGATCATGTTGCCCGGGTGCTTGTGCCGAAAATTCGTACGATCGCCAGCCGTTGCGGTAAGGTGAGTTACGCGTCAGTTGCGAGGATTGCCTTGCGTTCGGTTCTTGCTGCCATAGAGGGATCGCGCAGCGGATGGAAACCATAGCCATCCATCGCGCGATTGCCTGACGTGCAGGAGCGTCGCGAGCCTCGATCAGGGCAGCAGGTCAACTTGTATTTCTTCCCAAAGCTGCCGGAACGCTTTGGCTGCCGCTGATGAGGGGTGTACGGCGTTGAGCGGCGCCCTGTAGATACCCATTTTTTCGACTTCGGAATTGTAGGGCACTGAACTTTTCAGAAAGTCGGGCTGCGATCCGCGTTGCTCTATTATCTCGCGGTGCATCGATTTTCTTTTCTCAACCATATTGAAAAACCCCCTGATTTTTGACGAGTCCAGTCCGGTGTCGTTAAAAAACTTTCTGAGCTGTTCGTAGGTGCGTATGGAGAGCGTCGTGGGAATGACCGGTACGAGTATGATGTCGGCAGCTGCGAAGATGCTCTCTGAAAAGAGCGTGAGGTTTGGCGGGCAGTCGAAAAAAATATAGCGGTATTCCGAGCTCAGTTCATTGATGTTTTTCCTGAGTTTTTTCTGAGGCTTTTTTTCTTCGAGCAGTTCGAGATCGAGATTGCGGTAGGAAAAGTCGGAAGGGAGCAGGTCGAGTCCTTCGAAATCAGTTGCTTTGATGTTTTTATAGATCTTTGCGCTGCCTTCGAGAAATTTGGTGCTGTTGTATTTGTCTCTCGGAGAAATTCTGAAGTAAAAGGAGCTGGCGCCCTGGGGGTCGAGGTCGCAGATAAGGGTCTGGCGGGCATCTCCTTTCGAGGCGAGATAGGAAAGATTGACTGCCGCTGCGGTTTTTCCTACGCCGCCCTTGATGCTGTAAAGCGCAATCGTTTTCATTTTTTTTGCGTTCAACTGTTGAGGAGTGCGTTGAAAAGGGTTTCGGTTTCGTCGTTGTCGAAATGCCTGAAGGTGCGGTGGAAGAGCTTTCGGGTTTTTTGCTGTCGGCAGTGAAGTGTGGTTATCAGTCCGCCCAAAGCTGCGGCAAGCTCGGGGTCCGAGGGTTTTTCCTTCATCTGTTCGATGTGTCCGGCAAGGTATTGCTGCTGGACGGCAAGATCGACGAACATTCCGAGGTTTTCCTGCAGCTCCTTGAGCTGTCGCACGACCGTGGCCATGGTCTTATCCGGAAAAAGGGAAGCGAACAGTTCGAGCAGATAGCGCAGCTTTTTGCAGTCTATTCTCAGGGAGTGCAGTTCCGCGTCGGAGGCTTGTGCCGGGATGGCCCGGCCGTGTCTGAGCACCTTCTTCCATGCTTTCCTGATGTTTTTTTTTGCTACTGCCAGGGTGGAGCGGTCTTCGGTATCTTGGGTGGCGACAGGAACCGGATTTCTTTCGGTTTCCCCGAGAAGACCGTTCCATTCGTCGAGCATGGCTCTGTATGCTTTCGATCGCAGAAATGATGAGAACCGGCGCAACTCGATTCTGTGCAGTTCATGCAGCTCATTGAAAAAGGCGGCGATATGGGGGGCAAGCGATTCCGGCAGCATAGCCCGGTAATCCGACTCTCTGAGGAGGTAGACGTCGCAGTCGCGCAGGGCATTGCATGCTTTGCCCGCATTTCTGAATGCATTCCGGTATCTGGCGGTGGTTCCGGAATCGAAAATATCCCTGATAGTGCCGAGAACGGAACGGGTTCTTCTTACCGCCACCCGATAGTCGTGCAGAAATTCAGTGTCGATATTTTCCGGAATCCATGGCTCGTTCCGCTTCATGATGTCGAGTGTGCCGAGCAGGAGGGATGCGGCTGATTTTTGAACCGGGTCACCGGGCTGAAGCGTGATTCTGATTTTCGAAGAGTAATCGTTGACGGGAACGCCCGCCGCATCCATGAACTGCATGAAAAGATCGCGATATCGGGTTCTGTGTTCCCTCCCGAGAAGCTTTCCTGTGCCGGATGCAAAAGTTTCGGCCTCTTCCTGAAATCCTTTCAGTGGGGTGATGGCAAGATTTTCGGTTATCAGTATCCGGCTTTTCTTCTCCTTGAAAAGGAAGTATGTTTCCCTGTTGAGGATGGCGATCGTTTTCTCCTCCTCATCGAGGAGTTTCTGAGAAACGATGTCAACTTCCACGGCACATCGTTTTATGAGAGCTCTGAGTTCGGTGTATCGTTCAATTTCACTCCTGAATTTCTCGTCTTCAAGTTCGAACGGGCGAAAGAAACGGGCAGCTGCCGAATGGCCGACTGATGCGAACGGCAGGCCTGTATCGAGATTGTAAAGGCTCAGGAGCCGGTTTTCCTGGACAGCTGCGGTATTATTGGCGAGCAGCTGCCACTCGAACGTATCGTAGAAAATCCGGCGCACTCTGCGCTTTTGTGTTTTGCCGGGTTTAACCGAAAGCCCATTATCCTCAAAAAGGGATTCGGTTTCGAAACCTTCCGGAGGCCTGAAGCATATGCTTTTCTGTTCAACCGTCATCGGCGATGGGTTTTCATTAGGCGTATTGCTTAAAATATAACAAGATCATCAGGAGTTGTAAGAGACTTCGGGTGTGCGGTTACGATTTATCGGGATTGTAATGAAATAAATTTATGCGACTACCGTTTTTAATTGGAATGGGTTTTTTCTACCTTCCATTTCGTATGGACTAACGGTCGTCATGGCATATCCGCCTCACTCTTTTCCTTTAACCATGAAACATTTCTTCTGTCTTTTTCTGGTATGCACCTTTATGCTCGGAGCTTGTACAGGCAAGCCGGAAGCAGGAAAAACAACAGACGGCGAAGAGGATGGAAAGTTGACAGTCGGCATGGTTTTCGATGTCGGCGGACGCGGAGACCGCTCGTTCAACGATGCGGCCTATCATGGACTTGAGCTTGCCGGAGAGAAACACGGTATTGAATTCATTCATGCCGAACCGTCCGGCGAAGGCGCCGACAGGGAAGCGGCGCTCAGGCAGATGGCTGCTGATCCGGACGTCAATCTGGTGATCGGAGTAGGTTTGCTTTTCAGCGACGATATCGCATCCATAGCCGAAGCGTTTCCGGAAAAGAAGTTCGTTTGCATCGACTATATCCCGAAAGCCGGAGCGAAAATGCCGGAAAATCTTTCAGGCATTGTTTTCGAAGAGAAAAAAGGTTCGTTTCTTGCCGGCGCCGTAGCGGGACTTTCAACAAAGACCAATATCGTCGGGTTCATCGGGGGAATGGAGTCGTCCATTATCAGAAGGTTCGAGAGTGGTTTTACCGAGGGCGTAAAATACGTGAATCCGGACGCTGTGGTCATTCCCGCTTATATCGGCATGACCGGAAGCGCTTTCGCCAATCCGTCAAAAGGCAGGGAGCTGGCGCTTGGCCAGTATGCCAAGGGTGCCGATATCATTTATCAGGCGGCTGGAGCGAGCGGCCTGGGCGTTATCGAAGCAGCAAGAGAGACCGGAAAACTGGTGATCTGCACGGATCGGGATCAGGAGCCGGACGCTCCGGGTTTCGTGCTTACCAGCATGGTTAAGGCGATAGATCGGGCAGTGCTGAAGACTATCGATGATGTGCTCGAGGGTACGTTCAAGGGAGGATCGGTTACCGTTTTCGGTATAGGCGACCGATATACCGATTATGTTTACAACGACAGAAATGCAAAGCTGATCGGTGCTGCGGTTCATGATCGGGTAGAGGATATCCGAAAAAAAATTATATCAGGAGAAATTGCAGTTCAGGTGCATGCAGCGGCACAGTGAACGATAGTGCCGATTAATGCCGTTCTTTCAATGATTGAAGTTAAATTATAGGTGAAGAAAAAAATTCTGGTGACCGGCGGTACCGGGTTTATAGGGTCCCGACTGGTTCACAAGCTGGCATCCGATGCAGATGAAATTCGTGTTCTTGTCCGGAGAAGTTCCGATCTGACCTCGCTTGAAGGCGTGCTTGATCGCATCACACTGGTCTATGGAGATGTGACGAACCGGCAATCTCTCGACAGCGCGATGGATGGAATCGATCAGGTTTATCACTCTGCTGGTCTGACCTATATGGGAGATAAACGTAATCCTCTTTTGCAGGCCATCAATGTTGAAGGCACTAAAAATATACTTGATGTGTCGCTGAAGGCCGGCGTCCGGCGAGTCGTCCATGTGAGTTCCATTACTGCTGTCGGCATATGTGACGGAAAAAAACCTCTCGACGAAACCTCGGTCTGGAACTTCGACCGCATAGGCCTTGAGTATGCCCGAACCAAACATCAGGCAGAGCTGGCTGTAGCGGAGGCCATCGACAACGGGCTTGATTGTGTGATTGTCAATCCGGCCTATGTTTTCGGAGCCGGCGATATCAATTTCAATGCAGGTCGTCTCATCAAGGACGTCTACAATCGGAAAATTCCGTTCTATCCTCTCGGAGGGGTTTGCGTCATCGATGTGGAAATTGTTGCGGAAACCATTATTGCAGCCATGGAGAAAGGCCGGTGTGGCGAACGCTATATTATCGGGGGTGACAATGTGTCGTTCAAAAAGCTTGCCGACACGATTTGCGATATTTCCGGAGTGCCGAAGATTATTCTGCCCTTGCCGTTCTGGATGGCCAGGATACTCAAATCCATGCTCGACATGAACAAGCGCAGGAACAACATATCCAAGCTGTTCAATCTTACCATGTTCAGGGTGGCTTCCGAAAACCTCTATTACGATTCCTCCAAAGCCGTTCGTGAACTCGGGATGAGGCAGGAGCCGCACGAAAACAGCATCAGGAGCGCTTTCGACTGGTACCAGAAGAGGAATATGCTGAGCTGACAACAGCTGTTCCGGTTCCGGCAGGGCCTGCAAACAAGTCGTCAGATATATTTTTCAACATCTTATACCGGAACAGTCATGGCATCAAACACCATTGTTGAGCGTGTTGCCGCAGACCTGTCGAAATATCCCCCTTTCGATGTTCTCGAGCCTGCCGTCGTACAGGATCTCGCTTCTTCGTTATCGATACATTACCATGAAGAGGGCGAAATGATCTTCAGGAAAGGCGATACGCTCAGGGAAGCTGCATTCATGGTGATGAAAGGCGCAGTAAGACTTTTTGACTCGATGGACGATGAGGAGATACTGGTCGATCTGTGCGACGAAGGCGATATTTTTGGCGTGAGGGCGATTTTCGGCGGAAGCAGTTACGTACTCAGCGCCCAGGTAGCCGAGGAGAGCCTGATTTATGAAATGCCTGCTGAAAAAATTCGGGGTCTCATTGCGGCAAGCAATGCTGTTTCGATGTTTTTCGCCGGGGAGTTCGCCAAGAGCATGCAGGTGATGGAGCGGTCTCTGACCAACGCTTTCGACCAGCGAAAGTTGCGTTACAGCGAGCAGTCCTGCCGGAGTTTTCTCGAACACGAAACCCTCGAAGTCAAGCCGGTTGCCAACGTCATTACCTGCTCTCCCGACATAACCATAAGGGAAGCGGCCAAAATCATGTCGGACTGTAATATCGGTTCCATTCTTGTGGTCTCTGCCGATAATCATCCTCTCGGAATCATTACCGATACCGATCTTCGCAAGAAAGTGGTTGCTCAGCCGGGATCGGTCAAAGAGCAGCCTGTTCGCGATATCATGAGCAGTCCTGTTTACACCATTACCGGAAGGAAAACGGTTGCCGATATGGTGATGCTCATGGTGAAAACCAAGTTGCGCCATTTCTGCATTACCGAGGACGGGACGGTGAATTCTCCGTTGCAGGGTATCATTTCCGAGCACGATATCATTACCTCCGAGGGTAACAATCCGGCTGTGATCATGAAGGAGATCATGGCTGCCGATCAGGTCGGGCAACTGAAGGTCGAGAGGGACAAGGCCGAACACCTTCTTCGGATCTATATTGGCCAGGATGTTGCCGTTCACTTCATATCGAATATCATCACCGAAATAAACGACGCCCTGATCGTTAAGGCAATCGGACTTTCCATTGCCTCTCTCGAAAAGGAGGGTTGGCTTCTGCCGGACACTCCCTTTTGCTGGCTTTCGCTTGGCAGCGAAGGCCGAAAAGAGCAGCTTCTTCGCACCGATCAGGATAACGCCTTGCTCTATCTCGATCCTCCCGAATATCTCAAAGCGGAAGTTCAGGCATCTTTTGTTGCGCTGGGACGAAAAGTTACTTCCATACTGGAACAATCGGGGTTCGCTCTCTGTCCGGCAGAGGTGATGGCAAGCAATGACGAGTGGTGCCAGCCTGTTTCGGTCTGGAAAAAGTATTTCAGCAGATGGATACTCACTCCCGAGCCGAAGGCTCTGATGAACGCCACGATATTTTTCGATTTCCGGCCGGTATACGGAGACGCTTCTCTGGCTGCCGATCTGAAAAAAGGGATTTTTGAGGAACTGGCCAGAGGGCGGGGCTTCCTTGAGTTTTTTGCGAAGAATGCCTTGCAGAACCCTCCTCCGCTCGGCTTTTTCAGAAATTTCCTTGTCGAGAAGAGCCGCGATCATGCCAATGAGTTCGATATCAAATCGAGAGCCATGATGCCGCTTTCGGATGCGGCAAGAGTTCTTGCTTACGAGCAGAGAATTCCTGATTATCTCAGTACGGTCGAAAGATATCACAGGCTTGCCGATCTTCTTCTTCCTGAAAAGGATCTCTGCCTGGAAGCTGCCGCTGCCTACGAGTTCCTCATGCGTCTGCGGGTGGTCAACGGGCTCGATCAGGGCAGTTCCGGTCGTTACATCAAACCTGAAAGCCTTAATAAAATCGATCGGCAGATGCTGCGCAACGTTTTCACAACGATCGGACAGGTGCAGAAAACACTTAACATGAGGTTCCAGCTTGATTACATCCGTGATTGACCGCCTCATCATCGAAACGGCGCTTTACCGGTGCAGGAATAATTCCCTGCCTGAAAGCGTCTGTCGATACCTGAGGCTGAACCGTAAGAAAATTCATGTCGCAACGCCGCTTGCCGATATCAGGTTCGTCGTTTTCGATACCGAAACGACAGGTTTCGATGTCCGGCACGACAAGATCATCTCCATAGGAGCAGTGTCGCTTAGAGCCCAGCGGATTCTTGTGGGGGATTCTTTCGAAGTGCTGGTGCGCCAGGAAAAGGTCGGCGATCGTGAGGCGGTGAGCGTCCATGGACTGCTCTGCAAGGATATAGCTTTCGGCGTGGATGAACGCACCGCCGTCAGCGGGTTTCTCGACTATATCGGCAACAGCGTGCTTGTCGCGCAGCATGCCGGATTCGATATCGCTATGGTCAATCAGCTGCTGTCACGTTATTTCGGAATAAGGCTGTTCAATGATGTGATCGATACGGCAAGCCTGGCAAAACGTCTTGAAAAAGGCCCCTATTACAATCTCGCTCACAAGGTCGGCGAATACAAACTCGATGCCTTGTGCGAGCGCTACAGCATTCGCCTGCACGACCGGCATACTTCTGCCGGCGATGCTTATCTGACGGCGCAGCTTTATCAGCGTCTGCTTGCAAAAAGCCGGAAATCGGGGATTAAAACCGCGGGAACCCTGCTGATGAAATAGGGTTTTCAGGATTTGCGTATGAACAGCAGCATCCTCGGTGAAGCTTCGCTGTCGAAAAGTGCTCCTGAATAATCTCCGGCAACTGATTCGATGGCAAGTCCCGCCTGATCGAGCAGTGTCTCGATCTCTTCGGGCGTAAACAGACGAACCGACTCGGAGAACCGGAGCGGTTCCCCTTCAGTCGGCGCGATCGTGATTTTTTTCTTTATTCTGCCGTGTTCGATCGAGCGCTCCTCCAGTACGTCAAGTCCGGCAACGGTGCGACGGGAAACCGGCACAAGGTTTCGCCGCAGATGGCGTACATTGATGAGGTCGAGTATGTACCATCCGTCCGGGGCAAGAAGAGAGGATACGTTTTCGAGCACGCAGAGATCTTCTTCGACCGTATTGAAATACCCGAAACTGGTGAAAAGCTGCAGGATAAGATTGTAATGCCTGTCTGCCTTCAGGTGCCGCATGTCGCAGCAGGTCAGGGAAAGCTCGATGCCGCATCTGTGCGCTTCGCTGCGGGCAGTATCGAGCAGAAAAGGGGATAAGTCGTTACCTGTTACCGAGTAACCGAGACGGGCGAGTTCGAGCGCATGACGTCCTGCTCCGCAAGCGATATCGAGTACGCTGACCGATGACGGATGTCGGTCAGTGGATTGTGTTCGCCCGATAATCATCCTGATGCATTTGGAGGCTTCGGCGTTGTCGCGATGGCTGTATACCTGCAGATAGAGCGGATGATTGAACCACTCGGCAAACCATGCCTGCTGAGCGGATTTTTCGTCTGCCCTGATGGTGCTGTCGGGAGAAGAGGACATATAAGGCTTTGCGTGAGATAAGCATGCAGGGCAACCTGAAAGGAGCCCTGCGAGGAAGGAGTCGTTTATTTTACCGCGTCGCTGACGGCTTTGGCGAGAATGGTCTGCTCGTTTTCGCCGTTAGGAATACGGACGTTTTTTTCGACGAATTTCCAGGCTTTGCTTTTTCCTGATGGAACAGAGAGGACGAGTTTAGCTACCTTGAAATCGCTGGCGCCTGTTTTTTTTCCTTTATCGCCGAAT
>Ga0194125_10008414_pt1 | contig 14552 bp, 15 predicted proteins | sample TA2KigC250mmetaG_FD_148626 | JGI IMG/M metagenome (GOLD analysis project Ga0194125, IMG submission 148626) | Freshwater microbial communities from Lake Tanganyika, Tanzania - TA2015034 Kigoma Deep Cast 250m | ecosystem: Environmental > Aquatic > Freshwater > Lake | place: Tanzania: Lake... | reverse complement strand
TCAGATAGAGGAATTGAAGCCTGATGAGAAATTTGCTCTCTTTCTTAAAATAATGCAGCAAGAAAAGGGTCTTCTCTCAAAAGAAATTCAAAAAGAAAAGGCTCAAAAATTCTTAGAAGCAATCCCTCCATTTCCCCTGGATGTCACTATTGCCTCCTATTATTTAAAAGAAACAAACATTTCCTATGACGAATACCTTGGCCGCTTAATGAAATCTGACAAACAATTTAATACAATTCAGCAGAAAATAATAGAAGAAGTTAGTGGATATAAAAAAACACGTTACGGTATTTTGGCTTTATCCTTGCAAAAAATCCTGGAATCTCATGAAGAGTTTAAAGACCTTTTGGTATTGATGAGTTTAATAAATTCTGAAAATATCCCCAGAAACCTTTTAAATGCTTATAAAAGCGAAGAGATTGTGGATAATTTTATTTTCCATATAAAAAAGTATCACCTTATAACCCCTAAACTAGACACTTCAACATCTAATGCTAGCCTTTCCATTCATCGCAGCATCCAAGCCATAAGTTTAAAATATCTTATAAAGGTATTAAATCTAAAGAATAATAGGCGAATCATCCTGCAAAGCGCACAAGTGCTTGAAAATTATATAATCAGCAGGATAAACCAGCAGGACTATACAGAAATGGAGTGTTTAAAAAACCATAGTGAAGCCTTTTTACGCCACACAGAATTATTAAACGACAATATAAATGGAATTATAGGCTCTAAATTAGGAGTGATATATTTTTATATAGGTAAGGGATTAAAATCAAAGCAAGTTCTGGAAGAAAACCTCCAAAAATTTAAAAAATACTATGACCAAAACTATGGTCAACATGCTTGGGTTCTTGGATATTTGGGGCTGGTTTATTACAGAGAGCTGGGAGACTATGAAAAAGCCAAGGATATACTTGAACAAAGCCTCATGGTTTACAAAGCAAATAAGTCTGAAAACCATATTGATGTTGGTCGCTCTTTATTGTACTTAGGCATGATTTGTATAAAAATTGGCAAATTCGAGCAAGCCAAAAACCTGTTTGAAGAAAGCCTTCTAATGCACAAGCAACATTATGCCGAGGATCATTTCAATGTTGCCTTTTCCCTAGCATGTTTGGGAAGCGCCCACTGTGAATTAGGTAATTATGAAACAGCCAAAAGTATGCTTGAGGAAAGCCTTAACATTTATAAGAAGCATTTTTCTGGAAATCATTTGAATATTGCTTGGCTCCTTGTCCACCTTGGAAATGTTTACATGAACCTGGGAGATTATAAAAAAGCCCAAGTAATATTTGAAAAAAGTACTAAAACTTACAAAGAGCTTTTCTCCGAAGACTATATTGATACCGCCCGGATTTTAGTACTCCTGGCCTATACCCATGGCAAGCTTAAAATCTATGAAAAGTCTAAAGAAATACTGAAAAAATGCTTAACTATTTATGAACAATGCTATGGAAAAGACCATATTGAAACTGCCGACGTTTTAAACAAGCTTGGAGAAATACACTTCCTGCAAGGTCACATCGGACCAGCCGAAGACTACCTACTTAAAGCTTTGAAAATATATCAGGATAATAAGCATGTAGAAATCTATAAGTGTTTCGAGAATTTATCGGAACTCTACCTCAAGCAGGCAAAATCTCAAAAAAACCCCTCTCTTTCGAGAAATCTAAAAAAACAATCTATTCTCTATTTAAAACAAGCTTTAAACATAGTAGAAACCAACTTTCCCTTAAATTCTCCTCATAAAAATAGAATTCAGCTGCGGCTTACTCATTTAATTAACAATTAACCCCTCCCCTCTTTCCATTGCCTATTGTTTTGGACTTGGTAAGGTAGTGATCTAGCCTTATAAATACTTATGTTTTATCTAGCAACGGCTTTCCTGTTTGAAAATTGAAAGGAATCGTTTTTTCTAATCTTTTTCATTGTTATACGTCCCTTGTTTGTTGCAACACCTTCGAGCCTTAGTTCCTTGCTTATTGCCAAATTCAGATTCTGTCGCATCTCTTGAAGGTGAATCTCTTCTCTGAGACAATCGAGAGCAGCATTCAAGACTTTTTCTTTTAAAAGGTGAGATTGAAACTCTACGCAAAGAAATATGTTGGTAAGGGCGCTACACAAACTGTCTGAGAGTTGCCAATCATCACAAACACTTTGTGGTAAATAGGTGATGCTTGACTCGTACTGTGGCTCTTCTGGAATCATTTTGTCTTGCAGATCAATATTTGCTTTTGACAATGAGCGATCTAGATACCATTCTGCCTTTTTCAAATCTTCAAGAATAGGATTTTTGCGCCCTGCTCTTGCTATATATTTAACGACACAAGCCAGATAATGATTGTGATCTAATTTCCAGTCCTCGATGACGCAAATCGGCTCAATCCTTCGACCTGTAACATAATGAGAAGGTGAATCAATGATAGATAAATCAAGCATGATGGGGGTCCTCACTTTGATGAAATGGAAAAGGTATTAAAGAAAATGCATGTTGAGGGACATTGACAGGGATCAGGTCTTTATGCAGGGCGATTTCAAAAACGGCGTAGCCCTTTGCTTGAAAATATTCCGTACACCAGATTTTACGGTAAGCTTCCACATCAACGTCAGGAGTCATGACAACTTGTCTTAACGGGGCATTATTTCCTCGGCGCATTTCAATTAACCCAAGGGATTTTTCTAAAGCTATGGATTCGGTCAAGGTTATATATTCAGGATCTTTTAAACGGCATAAATGCTTTACACGGGCCGGGGGGTGAATTACAAAACTCCAAATGAGGGAACTTTTCATAATAAATTCTGAAAACTCTTCGTAGCTTTTAAAATCCTCAATCTTTCCACTGTTCAGCTCAAATGCCCTTGTCTTGTACTCACATGCACCTGGTTCGCTTGTAACAAGCGAGCTTGTCCCAGACAAGTCTGTTCCAAACTTGTTTGTCTCAAACACCCTCAGCATTGTTAAACTTCTTTCTCATAAACTAAAAACCGTCCAAATAAGTGATCTATTTCCAATACGTTGTTTTCCAATCAACTTCATACATTTTATCTACTTATCGGTTTGCACATGTATCTACTACTTTTCAAATTGCGAGTTGTTATTTCATATTTTATAAATATTTTAAATGTATTATTTTGCAGTATTTTATGTAAAATTTTAAGATATTGTCAATATACTTACGCTCTTTAATGTTCATTCACCCCTTCTCACCCTCATTCTATGTTAATGTCTTGACCTCGATCATGCCCCTCATTGGCCAAAATTGTGATTTTAAGCAATTATTAAGTTTTTATCTTTTTTGAATGCGCCGTAAAAATTATTTAAGGGAAACTGGCTTCTTGTATCATCTGAATCAGCATGCCCATCAATAAGTTCAAACACTCTATATCCATGAGCATACCCATAATTAAAACACCAATTCCTCATAAATTCCTGAAGGTCAAGCTCTGAGGTTATAATAAATTGCTCAGGTGTTTGAGGATCCCCTATATATACTTCAATCATATCAAACTCATTCTCATAGGCTTCTTCCTCTATTTCGGTAAGTGGGTTCTTCGTATGGTCATTCAAAGAAGATCGTCTTTTGTGAGGATAAAATAAAAAGTTCCACTTCTCTTGGTCATAATAATTATTATAATCAATAGTTTTAGAGTTTTCGATGTGATTAAAGAACTCCACAAGCTCTTCAAAATTCTTGAATTCCCCTACTCGTCGTTTGTTTGAGAAAAGATGAATCATATGAACCTCCGTATGCAGCTCAAAAGATTTAATCTTTTTTCTTCGATGTCCTTGAGAGTATATCGATGTGCTTTGCAATAAGCTAAACACCATTTCTTTTTGAGGGCTCCAATATCGAACTCAGTAGTTACGGGAAATTGATAAACTTCCGTCGGAATCCCAAAATAGACTTCGATAAAGCCCAGGTTTCTTTCTAATGCAGTTTTTTCTGCTTTCGTTAAAGATTTTTTAGAGATTTTTGAATGGATTTCAGAGAAAACTTTAGGGTCATAGATCATAAAGCTCCACTTACGTTGATAAAAATTAACATACTCATCTAGAAACTCTTCATTTGTAAATTGATATAGAGCTATTTTCTGGATAAATTCAAAAGCTTCCTCGAAATTGTCGAATGAAGCCAAAACTTGCTTCTTTAAGTTTAATAATTCAATCATGTTAAATGCCTTTCGTTGTTTTTTGACAATCGACTTTTATGCTGCACGAAGACTCAAATACCCATGCGCCTCACACAAATTTGAAGGATTGGGGGATTTCTCCCCCAACTCTCCATAAATTGATCAAGATGCAAAAATGATAAGGTTCTTATGTAGCAGCCTTGTTGGCATTTTTAGATTGTAAGGTTGGACTTGGAAAAATCGCTCGGAATGAGCTATATTTTTGATAACCATGATTAACTCCGTTTTAGTTGATTGTGGCCAGAGACGTATGGGTGTTAGAACCACCTGTGCGTCTCGCTTAATTAGGAAGAAAAAAACAGAGCAGCAGCCCCTTTTATTCTTCATACACTGTTGATCGTAAAAGATATTAAGTTAACAAGCAAGCAAAAATTACAAATTTTAAGTAAATTAATAGCATTGTAACATATATATCAACCAATCACTTAAAAAACCAAATAGCGTCTCAAATTACCTTAACACAACCTTTTCAAAATTATAAACACAACTTCCATTCTAAATATTGGGTTATTACCCCCCTTCTCTCTTTGTGCATAAGTTCAAAATGGTATCGAATGATGCGATACTGATAAACTAGCTCCCATCAAAGATTTTATGGCCTGCTGGAATAAATATTGTTCATCTGGTGCCTCACCCTCTAAGCCACTGTAATCAAGGGTATCATTCAACTTTTCTTGGATAGTCAGCCCCCTCACCTGCCACAACTCAGTTGCTGCTGTGAAAATGTTATTTTTGTATTTAATTTCAGCATACCGCACGGCGCTTTGATCGTTAAAAGAAACGACCAATTCTCCATCAGGTGTAATGCTTTCAACCTCAATACTTACAAGCCAACTCGGTACAGAAGTTATTTTCTGTTTCAACTTGGCACGAAGTTGAGAAGTTTCAATTGAAACAGATAGGTCAGACTCTTCTAGAGATTCACTTGATAACTTTTTTAGTACAGGTATTTTCTTATCCCCCTCATCTCTTTCAATACCACCAAACCAATAGTCTCTGGTCACAGCCTCTCCATTAAGTGGGGATTGGTAAGTATGATAAATTCGAATCCGTTTAACGCTTACTTCAGGTAGAATTAACTCAAATTTAGTTTTGCACCAGAAACCTAGGTTTTTAGCCTTTAAATCACAGTTTGGTAAGATCGTTATAGTCGATTCTTCCTCACCACCCATCATTTCTAGGACACATTCTGCAAAATCTTCTCTGTAACTTTTTTCGCCAAACTTATTGAGCCATTTGATTCTGAATTCCTTGATTGGCTCAGATTCATTGGGTAAACTCCTGATTTCTTGTTCTACGCCTTGAATGGCTTTTTGCTGCTCAAGAAGTCGAGCTTCTTGCTTGTTTTCTTCTTCTATTTTTCGTTCTTCCAATTCTTCTGGGGTGAGTTTGCGAATTCTGTCCCCAATGCCATAGTTCCCATCAAATATTTTTTGGATAGAATCAAACTTCAGAGCCCAATCCAATGTTGCCCTGAAGGGACTTTTCTCCCCCATCAAGAATTTACTACGAGCAATGTCTATACAGTATTTTTTCCATTTTTTTAAACAACTATCAAATTTATCTTTAAATGCTTTTTTCAAGAAAGCTATGCGTTTGCTTCTCAATTCAATTTGCCCCCTCCCCTCTTCCACAATGGCTGTCCAGATTTCAATCATTTTTTTAATAATCTCGTTGCTTGCATGAGAGTTATTTTTAAATAACTCAGATGAGGTTTTCTTTGCTTCTATATATGAACGAGCATTTTGCTCAGTGCGTACCGAGTTATTATCTAAAATTAATCCTGGACGAGATTGGCTGCTTTCTTCGACTTCTTTAGATTTGATTACAGATTTCAACCCGGGCTGAATCTTGACAAAAAATTCATGGACGGCTTCATGGTTTCTTATAAAAAACATACGATTGTTCAAGCGGTCATAATAGCTGGCGTATAATTTCCCCTCGAACTTGTCTTCTGCCTTCTCGAAAGCCCATTGAGAGGTATGTTTTTTACCAATAAAATTAAATGCTCTCCAAAAAGAGGTTCGATGACACCCCAAAAGCTCTGTCCAGCTCTCTCCCTTCCTGTAAAGTTTATGTGAATTGGGCTCAAGAAACTTATAAAAGCCGTTAGGTTGTTTTTTAGAATAAAATTCTAGTCTGTCAAAAATCAAAGTTGCTCGATCACAACCTAAAATGCGCCGGACACGCTGATCATGTTTGATAAAATACGTTTGTTTCATTAGCAGCTCCATTAATAAAATTGGGCTACTAGGATAAACACTTGACAAAAATCCAATAATTGCGTATTCTGATAGTACACAAATTGGATGCTAAATATTAATCTTCTTGGTGGATGGGTAATATTTAGGTTTAATCCTAGTAATGTTTTATAGATGAAGGGGACTCTAATCCCCTTTTTCTATTTCCGGCTATAATTCTTCCATAATTACCCCCTGCATAGTACGATTGCTTTATATGGTGATCTTTAGTTAACAAAATCTTAATGTCAAGCACAAAATTATTCATTTAGATATCTTAATAATATCATATCAATATCATAACAACATTATAATGATATATATAAACATTAAAAATATATTAAAACGATATGATTATGATATTGATATGAGTTTTTTATTTTTAATTTTTTTGGGAATTAAAGTAAAATTTATCCATCGTATAATTGGTTACAGAGACAAAGCAAAAAATATCGAATTTTTGATCAAATTAACCCCTCTTTATTTTTAGAATCATTGTCTACAACCAGAAAATTTCATTTTTTTCATAAAGTTCATATTATTAGGTTTACTTAACTGTGATATATCCATTATACTAAAATTAACATTGAAATGATATCAATTAAATATTATTATGATGTTAATTTTATTAACAATTTCTTAGGAGCTTATAATGATAGTCTTGATTGGGGGTGAAAAAGGTGGTCCAGGCAAAACCACCATAGCTACCAACATTGCAGCCATGAGAACAAACGAAATTGAAGATGTTTTGTTAGTTGATACTGATAGGCAGCCAACATCGAGCTATTGGTGTTCAATGAGGGAGGATAAAGGTATTAAACCACGTGTAGCAAGCATTCAAAAGTATGATAAAGCTGTAAGAACTGAGATATCAGAGCTTAAAAAAAAGTTTTCTGATATAATTATTGATGCAGGAGGTAGAGATTCACCAGAACTTAGAGGATCTTTGCTCGTTTGTGACAAAGCAATATTCCCTTTGCGACCTTCTCAGTTTGATTTATGGACTTTAGGGAGATTAAATACTCTTGTTGAGGTTGCTTTAGAAATCAACGATAACCTTAAGGCCTATGTTGTAATCAATCAATCATCTCCAAATCCAGCTGTTCGTGAAGCAGAGGAAATGAAAGAATTTTTATCAGAGTTCGAAAATATCAAGCTTTTAAAGACCATCTTATGTGAAAGAATCGTGTTTAGAAGAGCAGCATTGAATGGCATGGCTGTAACAGAGTATAAACCAGAAGACATTAAAGCAAACGAAGAGATGAACTCACTTTATCAGGAAATCTTTCAATGACTGCTACAAAATTCAATAAACCGCCGCTTTCGCCAACAGAAAAAGAAAAAAAAGCTGAAGAATTTCTTGGGTTTTTAGAAACACCAAAAAAGGCACCAGAAGCTACAGGAACATTAGAAAGAAAACTAGACAAAGAACAGATGAAATCTTTTCCTTTTCGAATACCATTTTCATTATATGATGATTTGCGAGAGATAGCTGCCCTTACCGGTATTTCAATCAATGCTATTTGTTTAGAGCTATTGCGACCGTGTGTTAAAAGAAAATTAAAAGATCTTAAAGAATCAGAATGATATCACAACAGTATCAAAATAATATATATATGATACAAAAATGATGTAATATCAACATTTATTCAATATCATATTGATATATGTAACAAAATCATATCATAATAGATTTTGCAAGGCGCCATTCTAAGAAAAAGTTATGTATGGGCAATTATATTAAATTCATATCAAAATAATTCATATTTTGCTTGATCCTGTCCGCCTTATTTAGTGACTTAGTTTTATAATTATACTATAAATATAAATATATTAAAATGATATCAAAATAATATTATAATTAATTAAATAAAATATCAAAGTGATATCAATAACATATTATAATACTATTATAATAGTATATTATATTAACTCAATAACCTTACGTTTGGCTTCTACATCTCCTTCAATATAAGCTTGGGTCATTTGAAGAGAAGAGTCCTCTACAAGTTGTTGAACATCCCGCAAAGAACGCCCAACTCCTACTATACGCTTAGCAGCATTGGTGACAAACGTTCTACGACCGGAATGGCTCGAACATCCATCTAAACGCAATGACTTATAAATAATGTGGAACCAATGAGATATGTTACATGGCGACATCTTATTGCCGCGTTCACTGGAAATAGCATAATTTTCTAGGGGAGGGGGGCTGCTGGAAAAGATTAAAAAGAGCTTCCTTTATTTCTAAATTTAAAGGAACGACTCTGCCCAATTTTCCTTTAGAAGATTTGTCAGGCAAGTGAATAGCATCTGAGATTTGGCCGGAGGCATCTGTTACCATAAACCAGCAAAGATGTGAGATTTCTTTGGCTCGTAATCCGGCTTTGACAGCAAGAAGAAACATGACCTTATCACGGAGGGGGTATCGATTTTTTGCTAATTCACCAGACACTGTCTGGCGAATTTGATTTTGATAAACCAAGTAAAAGCGACGCATATTACGCAAATTTGATATTGAATAGCCTTTTCTAAATTCATATGTAAGACGTTCAGAGAGTTTTTTTATTAATTCTTCTCCATAAGTAGCCCTAGATTCTCCTAACTGTTCTTCATCAATGATTTCTCGACCAATCATCCAATAGGTATTAACCATTTCAGTATCGATAAATTCCAAAACACGTTGCCTGGCAAGTCTCAAATATCCGGATACTCGTTGATATAGAACATCGATATGATGATCTTGGGCACTAAGTGGATTTATGCTCTTTGTAAGTGATTTATTTTTCATGGTTATAGCAGTCAGCAGAAATAATATTTTTCATTTTGTAAAGCGCTCTTTATAACTTCATTTCCGCAGCGGTGTTGCGGATTTTTCTAGTATGTATTGAGATCATTTTCAGTATACTCAATAGACAAAAACATAACAAGAATCGTAGTCCATTGATATATATATGTACAATTCCTCGGCTTCGGATAAGTTTTCAATCGTCTGCTTGTAACTTCCTAATTGAATAATATCCTTTACAACAAAATTAGAAAACCTTGTGATAGTTTGTGTTCTTTGTTTAAGCCAACCTTGTGAACACAGGATATTCGTTACAAACGGCTCCTCAGATACTGTACGGCTTTAAACAATTTGAAAAAGTGACCATTCCACGGACTTTTATGTCAAAGAGCATGGATAGGTTTACCTTTCCCCCTCTACCGGCGGAAGTTTACCACCGCTCGAGATGTTTTTAAACGTACAAGAGCAGAGGTTGGCCAAATTAGATTAATTCATCAAGAAATGGAATTTTGTTATGGGACAGGGAGCACATGTCATTATAGCTGGCTCAAATGATAAAAAAATCAAGGAAGAGAAGGGGGATTATCACTGTGTACTACATCATGCTTGGTTTATAACCATATGTCTATTAATTGTTGTATATACGTCTAGAAAGATAAATACCTTCCACGTGCTAAGTAGAGTGTGAGGGTTGACGCTGATATAACCACCGTTTATATCAACCGCTTTCATAGTGTAATGACATATAGCTAGATAATAGATAACTTGATATCAGCGTATCTTTCAAGGGCTGATTTCCTTGTTATGGTGTTAGAAAAACATTCCTGATTATTTCAGTGTTAATCAGCAGCGCAAAGGATCCAAATGAACCGCACCTTAAAGAGGCCACTTGATCCGCACCTTAATGGAGCCACTTTGGCGTTTCAAACTTTCGTAAAAGAGCATAAATTTCTCCGTTACCCAATTTATTTTATGGAGAAAAAAGATGACAAATCGGAGGTTTGAAATGCACCAATATCGCCAAATTATATATCGCTTGCGTTTAGGGGAGTCGATTCGTTCGATCGCCAAAACGGGATTAGCGGGCCGCAATAAGATTCGATCGATTTATAAAATTGCAAAACAACAAGGCTGGCTAGATACCTGCACCGAATTACCCACAGAAAAACATTTCGTTCATTTTTTTGGTCGATTATCTCCAACCACGGCTACTCAGTCTTCAGTATTACCCTATAAGAAACAAGTTATAGAATGGTATCAGCAAGGTGTTCAAGCAACAACCATCCATGCAGCCTTACAACGTCAATTTGGGTTTAATGGTTCTTATGATGCTGTTCAGCGTTTTGCAAGAAACCTAAAGGACTTATCAATTGAAGCAACAACAATCTTAGATTTTAAGCCTGGTGAATGTGCTCAAGTTGATTTTGGTCTAGGACCAAAACTGATTGATGAGTTAACAGGAGAAGTCCTATCAACATGGATATTTGTTATGGTATTAGCTTGGAGTCGCCACATGTACGCGGAAATTGTATTGAGGCAAGATGTAGAAACTTGGTTAGGGTGTCATCGCCATGCATTTGAATGGTTTGGAGGAGTACCCCAGAAAATTACCATTGATAACCCTAAGTGCGCTATCACGAGAGCTTGTTACTATGATCCGGTTGTACAACGATCTTATGCGGAATATGCAGAGGGATATGGATTCATTGTTGAAGCTTGTCCACCAAGACAGCCCAAGAAAAAAGGGCGCGTAGAATCGGGGGTAGAATATGTAAAGAAAAACTTTCTTCCTCTGCGCCAATTCCGTAACCAAGTAGATGCTAATCGTCAATTGACATCATGGATTTTAGAAACAGCTGGTAATCGCATTCATGGTTCTACTCATGAAAAGCCATTGACTTTGTTTGCAGGGACAGAATCTTTATTCCTAAAACGATTACCAGATAAGCCACCAGAATGTGCAGTGTGGGCAAAAGTTACTGTCCATGGGGATTGTCATGTACAGTTTTTAAAATGTCGATATTCTGTTCCTTATCAATTACTCAGACAAGTATTATGGCTCCGAGCCAGTGAAACAATGACTATACATATTTATCATGATCACAATTTAGTAGCCATCCATCCCTGTTTATTCAAACATGGTTCTAGGAGGACTCTTCAAGAACATTTACCCCCAAATGCTTTAGCTTATAAAATGAGAGACTCACAATGGTGCTTAAATCAGGCAACAAAAGTTGGCCCATATTGTAAGAAGGTCATTCAACAATTATTAACGGATTCTGTTGTTCATTATCTACGTGCCGCACAGGGCATTGTCTCTTTAGAAAAAACCTATGGGAAAAAACGTTTAGATGCTGCCTGTCGACGGGCGCTCATCTTCCATAGTGTTCACTATAAAACTATCAAATCCATCTTGTATCAGGGGGTGGAATATGCACCCATACCTGATCAAGAGGCGTTTGATACACTCGCACAAACGTATACCGGGCAAGGGCGTTTCTGTCGAGATACATCAACCTTATTACAATAAATTACAAGGAGAATTTTAATATGACACAACACCCTATGCCAGAAATAAATACGCTACTTAAACAATTACGATTGCCTCATATAATGGATAACCTCTCTCATCGTAACCGTGAATCAATTGAAAGAAAGTTACCTTATCCAGGGTTTTTAGCTCTCATTTTACAAGATGAAATCCTTGGACGAGAAACTAAAAGATTACATGCTCGCATAAAACGTGCCAACATTCGTAGTGATAAGACCTTAGAGTCTTTTGATTTTAACTTTAATACGAAGATTGACCGTGCACAGATTCAAGAACTAGCGTCTTGTCGGTTCATTATTGAAAAAGCACCAGTTCTCATCGTTGGTCCATGTGGGACTGGCAAAAGCCATCTTGGTCAAGCGATCGCACATTGTGCCATTCGTCAAGGGATTGATGTTTTATGGTTGCCGCAAAGCAAATTATTTGCTGAGCTACAAACTGCTAGGGCTGCAGGTCGATATGAGAAAAAATTTAATGAGTATGTGAAAGTACCTTTGCTTATTATCGATGACTTTGGTCTTAGACCTCTTCCAGCACCTCAAGATGAAGACTTTCATGATTTAATATCTGAGAGGTATGAGCAAGCGGCAACCATGATTACGAGTAATCTTGATGGGGCGATGCATTCTCAAACCGACTTTTAGCAGCTGCTACTTTGGATCGGCTTAGACACAATGCTTATAAAATTATCTTAGAAGGAGCCTCTTTCAGAGGTGGTCAAAATAATCCGCATATGAAAGAAAAAAAGACATTTAACAAGTTGACAAAAAACAGGATTACTGATGATGAGATAACTGGAGTAAAAAATGACTTGAAAAATGAGTAAAAATTAGCCACAAATAAGAGTTGTTTGACACACCTTTTTGATGCCGAATTGTGGCTCCTTTAGAGTGCGGTTCGGTGGTCCCTTTACGCTGCGGTTTGACATTCAGCAATCCAATAAAGAGAAATAAGATTAAGGAACAAGCTATAGTCAATTTATAAAGTCAGTTTTATAAAAAACAAATCTGCAATAGATAGCTAATTTCCAGACCAATTATATCTCTCTAATCATTGTTACCCGCGTGCTACGATGATTCGTATTAGGCGAGATTTGGATATAATTTAAGTTTACGCTCCAATCCTTCAAAATGATGGAGGCCATATAGGTATGCTGCTGTGATCGGTAAAGATATAGCCCATATGCCAAAATGACCAAAATAGCGACTTAAATAGATTAAACCAAATGAGGTTACAACAAACATTAATGCTCTTGATAATGCGTATAAAAAGCTTGAAAAAGTAACCCGACGATAGATCGGAAAATGGCTAATAAATACAGCGTCCGCCGGTGCAGCACTTAAAGGTATAAGAAGTATCAGGGCTTGTATCAAAAATAACTGTACGTAGCTATCTAAATTCATAATTAAAAAGGGCAACAATACCATCAATAAAAGCATTGAAGATCCTACAATTTTTAGTATTTTTATTGGATGAATAAAACAGCTTAGGAATGTCAATATAATACTGGAAACAACCGGCACGATAGAGAGAAAGAAATTATGTCTAATGATATCTTCTGAAGAGTACCCAAAACTCTCTCTAAGAATAGGATTGAAATATAAGAAACCAAGGTAAAAACATAAAGGCCATCCACAAAATATTAAAAAATATGAGATCAAGGTTTTGCCCTGCATAGGCTCTTTCCAAGTTTCGTTAAGTTTCTTGCCACGAATAGGATCATATTCAAGGTTCATCTCTTCAATCCCTTTTTTTAACCATTGCCTTTTCGACTCAAGAAATGCAGGTGTTTCACGTAAGCGCGTCCTAGCAAAAGCACCGATAATTGCAATAGAAGCTCCGACCCAGAAGGCATAACGCCAATTCAATCCGCAAGAAACAACAAGAGTAACAGTCCCGAGAGCAACAAACCCTCCCACATCAGCAGCTATAGCTAAACACGCAACAACCGGATACCGAGCAGGGCGCTCTATCGTTTCCGTTAGATAAACTTCTGCCCCCATAATTTCGCCCATAGATGACATTCCTTGAGCTATTCGACAGATTGTCATAATCCAGGCCGACGCTATGCCAATTTGGGCATATGTAGGAAGATTGGCCATAACAATACAGGAAATAGCCATCATGACAGTTGTAATAATAATGGTTGATTTTCGGCCAATGTGATCGCCAATCCACCCGAATATTAAGGCCCCGATAGGTCTGAAGATGAAAGTGGTACAGAAGACAAAAGCCGCTAGAAGAGACGCTGTATGTGGATCTGATTTAGGAAAGAAGAGTTCATTAAGAATGACGGCCATATGAATATACAGCATTAAATCAAAATATTCTAAGAAAGTTCCAGCCTGTAGGAGTGCGGCAGATTGTTTTTGATCGTGGCTCAGAGATGAAAGTATGCTCATGATATCTTCCTTTCTACTTTTATTATTAAGTTTTTCCAGGTATAACGGTTATTTTTTAAATTTCCTTAAGAATTGTCATTTTTTTCTCCATACAATAGAAAGGATTCACCCGCTTCCTCTTCTTTTAAGGAAAATCGATAGATGAATATGGTGGATAACAAGCGTGCTTTAGATGGGAGTAATTCTCTTTTACCAATCTCCAAATATCTTAGAGTGCTCGCACTTATACCAGTAAGTTCCTCGAATTGTGCCCTTGAAAGGCCTAATTTTTTTCTGAGATAGCGAATTCTTTTACCTGGTTCTGGTGATATGTTGATTTCATTCATAAATACAATACCTTATTTAACTTTAATAGAAGAGCGCGGCATTGATTTTTT
>Ga0194125_10008412_pt1 | contig 14553 bp, 4 predicted proteins | sample TA2KigC250mmetaG_FD_148626 | JGI IMG/M metagenome (GOLD analysis project Ga0194125, IMG submission 148626) | Freshwater microbial communities from Lake Tanganyika, Tanzania - TA2015034 Kigoma Deep Cast 250m | ecosystem: Environmental > Aquatic > Freshwater > Lake | place: Tanzania: Lake... | reverse complement strand
CCAGGCTAACACACGGGCGCAAACGCACCACTGGCCGGAGGGTCTTGGCTTGCCTGAACCGGCGCCATTATACGCCAGCGTGTTTCTGACGTGAAAGAACACCGCCCCGCGGTGTGGCCGGCTAACATCGAGCCGACGTTGCGTACGATCCACGTCTGAGTGGTCGCGTCCCACCGGGCGACCCGCGTCACGCCGCCGATGCCCGACGCCAGTGCATCAGCCGTGGTTAGGTCTTCCTGATCGAAAGGGAGCGCCACGAAGTTCCACTTGACTGCGGTTTCACCCGGCACGAGAGTGTAGCTGACCGCGCCGCGCTCCGGGACTTGACCCACCCAGGCGAAGCGCGTCGGCGCAGAGTCGTTGGCCGCCACCAGCAACGGGCTGCCGACTGACACGGCAAAGTTGGGCGTGCCCAAAAGCGCGCCGACGTTACGCACGACCCAGGTCTGGCTGATCGCATCCCAACGGGCCACCTTCTTGATACTACCTGCCGGAGAGATGTAGGCAGCCACCTGGTCGGCCGTGGTAATCCCGGTCACGTTCAGGGGTAATGCGATACTTGTCCAGCGTAGGCTGGTTGGGCCAGCGCCGGGCTGGATGTTGAATTCCACCTCACCGATGCGTCCCGAGACCGCCGACTCTACCCCGTTGCTATCCACGGCGGTGACTACGTAGAAGTAATTGACGTCGGGGTTGCCAAGAACGCCGGGATCTGTAAAAGTCGTACCAAAGGAAATGCCATACAGGTTGAACTGCGTTGGCACGAAGTAAGGAGAGGTGCTACGGTAGACATTGTAGTGGTCTATCTTGACGTAGCGACCCTTGCTATCTGTGCTCACACCAGACCACGAGAGAATGAGGTCGTTGCTCGCCGCAACGCTGTTGTCGGCCTGAGAAGCACGGGTATCAGGCGAAAGAACTGTCCGTTGAGCTTGCGCTGTACCAGTCTGTCCACTGATGCCCTGAACCGGCAGCGGTATCGGCACGTTGGTCTGGATCGAAGCTCGGATCAGGTTGTGACCTTTGGTGGCAGGATTGATACCAAAGGCCGGCCAGAACCCGTAGTGGTCGTACCAGTTGGCGCCGCCGTCGGGGCTGTAGATATTGCGATACGTCGGGATATTCGTACTGCTGTCATTGATGATGGACGGCGTTGAGCCGGCGCTGCCATCCATGTATTCCACCGCCACCATGAAGTTGTCGGGCGAATGGATCAGGATGTTTGCGCCGGAGAAGTCAACCGTGATCGAGTTGGGATAGAACCACGGACTGGTGATGGCAAACGGACTCGTAATGGCCAGTAGCGTGAGCCTCATGTCTGGAGTGACGGCATACAGGCGTATCCGTACGGTGACAGAGCTAACCCCTGCGAAGTTGTAGAGCCAGAAAGTCCCCGTCTTGACCTGGATTGGATAGGTCATCGAATCAGGGTAGAAGATGGAGGCGGCCATGTAACCTGCCCGCCAGCCATTGAAGGCGCTGGCAACCGCACCATTGTCGTTGCGTATCCCCCAGGGAAACGCAGACAACGCCCGCTTCGCAACGGCCGTGGTGAAAGCATCGCCGCTCCAGCTTCCATCCGGCTGTTGAGCATTGACCAGGTAGCTCTGTGCGTCGCTCAGATTCGTGGGCTGGTCACGCAGGTTGAGGATCGCCATGCTGGCCATGGCGGTCTGATAGACGGTGCTGCCATTTTCCCCCCAACCGCCGTCGGTGTTCTGCCGGCCCTTCAACCAGGTCAGCCCCTGGTTGATCTCGGTTTGGACAACGAACTGCTGCGCGCCAGTAATCGTATAGCCGCGATATGGGCGCAATGACTCCAGCACCAGTGCGGTCATCACGACGCGGCTCTGATCCTGGCTGGTGTAGCCCCAGCCGCCTTCCGCAGCTTGTGAGGCCATCAGGTAATAGAGGATGGCGGAAATGAGGACGTCATCCTGGGGCGTGCCGATGTGGTGCCCGGCCACTTCCAAAGCCTGCAGCGCCACCAACGTTGATAGCGGATCGCTGCCGTGGCTCGCGCGGAACCCGAAGCCGCCATCGCCATTCTGCATGGCGATGAGCTGGTCGTCCAGATCGCTGATCTCCTCGCCGGCGTGGAGCATGGTGAGGATCTGGCGGGCCAGGTAGTCCAGATTGCGCGTCGACAATTGCTCGGCCCAGTTGCCGGCCGCCTGCATGGACGTGCCCGCCAGTCCCAGCCAGCGGTAGGTCTGGGCGACCTCGCTGGTATCGCGCACTTCGGTGCTACCAGGGTCGCCCCAACTGCCGTAGCCGTGCTGGGCCGTCAGCAGCCAGTTCAGCCAGTCGTTGCTGGTGGCAGCATTAGGAGACGCGGCCTCAACTTGCACCAGTGTTTGCTTGTCTGGTATGACCAGGTTTTGGTACGTTGCGCTTTCAGCGGCCAGTGCGGGCGACTCCGCTAGCCTCAGCGTGCTTTCCGATGCCACACCAGGAGGTAATGCTGACGCCAGCGTCGGTGTGATGACCAGCATGTTGGCTACGGTTCCAGCAGGCTGGCCGGCAGACGGCATGCTGGCTGACGCATCGATTACGGTTAATAATGCGGACACGCTCAGCAGAATTATGATCGATGTTGTAATAACCATCTGGCGCTGGATGATCTGCATGTTACACTCTCCATTGCTCCTTGCTGCTTGACACAACCCCACCCTATCCAGTTCAATCATTGCAAGAGAGGTTACTACACGACGTATGCAACCTCTACTGTGTAGCCCTTGATATCCTCGGTTCGTAGGAGCCGCCACAGGCGGGGCGAAATCAAAAGCATTGGTGGGGGCATGAGCAACCCGCGACGAGTTCCTACCAGATTGGCGGTTTGAGCAACGTCGCTTCCATCCCACGCTGCACGCGAAACCCAGAGCTCCGAAAGCACATTGAGCCCACTCACGTGGCCAAGGGGGCAACGATAGAGTCCTTCGGGATCCTCGTCGAAAGGGTCGATCCCGAAGCGTGTCGGAACGACTGTTGGCACGGGGGCTGATGTGACGATGAGTTGGTACCACACAGGGACAGGCTTGAATCGGCGGCGATCATGGCGCTCCCGAAGATTCGCTTGTTCCTCGATTGCGCGCTGCAGGAGCTCTGCATGCTCTGGGCGATTGAGCCACACCCAAAACGTCCAAGTCGGATGGGGCACACCATCTGCTTCGGCCAAACGTAGGATTTCGCGTCCGCTTGGAACCTTGGCGAGGTCAATGGGATCATCTTCGTACCGTGCCTTATGACGCACCGGACGCAGCTCAAAGCCCGTCATGTTGGTATCCATCAGAAGCTGAGCGAAGCGCTGTGACACGATCCACTCGTCTGCAATGGTGCGCGCTATGTCTTTGGCCTTTGGTGCCTTACGAAGATCTAGAATTAGGTCTGAGGTCTGCTTCCGCCCTGCTCCACAGTATGAGCAGGCCGACGAATCTTCATACCTGGTCCCGCATTCCTCTCCAGCAGGCTCAAAGCTAGCAGTTATATCTAAATGAAACAGTTCGGCCGATTCGAACTCATTGACAGAGTAACGACGGTGAAACTGCCATCCATAAAAGAACGGTTCTCCTGTACTGGCCCGCATCTGTTGCTGAAACAAGCCAATCTGTGGAAACCGAGGATCACTGATTACGACTTCTACTAAGCGCACTGAGTCCCCAAGCCTTCTTCCTTCGTGTGGAGCGAAGAGCTGGTTAGCGTTCTCTTCAGGAATCCGAAACTCGACTGCCTCTTGCATGGCAAACATCCTTTCCCGCTATTGCTACGGCAACGGGAATTTCTGATAAACTTTCTCCACGATCTCTTGGAGCTGTTGTAGACTGGGTTTGCTCTTACCGTATTCCCACAAGCGCCTGAACTCGTTTGTTATCAGTTGGTGATAAGCGGCATCAATGGCTTTAGTTGCTCCCTTAGGATCCCCACCAAGGTACTTGGGGATGATGTGATGGAGTTCACTCAAGCCGGCTTTTTGAGGATACAACTTCTGCGCTGCTTTCACCAAGTCTTCCAGGTCTTCTGCTTTGTCGAGCATCTTCAACGCTTTTCCAGTTTTCCCTACCAGCTTCAAGCCCTTCGCTGCCTTCGTGACAACTCCGGCTACAGGAATAACCGTGGCCCCTAGTTGGATACCAGCCCACGCTTTTTCGCCAAGACTCGCATTAGGATCCTGTAGCGTTGCCAGGTCTTCTCCAACGAAGAAATCCCATACTCCTTTTCCTACCTTCTTTGCTCCGCTGGCCAGCTGATCTAGCCAGTCTTCGGGATTTGTGCCGAAGGGGTCAATGAGCCTAACTGGATTATTGCTGGCATAGGTGTAGAGATTGATCCCCCCCTGATACCCGATTGGATCGGCCGAGACAAACCGGCCCGCGACAGGATCGTAGTAGCGGGCACGCATGTACAACAGCCCGCTATCGGGGTCCAGCTCGCGCCCGACGAAGCTCTGGTTGTCGGCCAGGCTGCCGGTCTGGCTGGCGATCTTACCGAAGGCCTTGTAGCTGTAGGCGGCCAGGGTTTGTCCGGCGGCATCGGCGATGGCGACCACCGAGCGCATCGCATCGGTCAGGTAGTAGTAGGCCTGGCTGCCTGTCGTGCGGCCGATCAGCTCGTCCAGGCCGGAGCCGTGCCGGTAGGTGGCCTGCCAGGCGTTGCCGCCGTTGTACTCGCTCACCACCTGGCGGCGGTCGTCCACGAAGTAACGCGTCTCGCCCTGGCTGTCCACCTTACGCACCCGATTGCCCAATGCGTCGTACGCGATCACGGTGTTGGGTAGGCCACTGCCGGCGGGGAATTGAACCCCAACCAACTGGTTGCGCTGGTCGAAGGTGTAGTCGGTGGCGCCGCTGGCGTCGGTGCGCCGGATCAGGTTGCCGTTGTTGTCGTAGGCGAAGGTGGTCGAGCCGGCGGCCAGCAAGCGGTTGGCTGCGTCATACGTCGAGTTGATCGTGCCGCTGCTGTCGGTGCGGGTCAGGCGGTTGCCGGCCGCGTCGTAGGTGAAGGCCTCGAAGTCGCCCCACGGATAGTTGGCTCGCGTGAGCCAGTAGACGGCGTTGTAGGTGTAGGTGTGGGCGCCCCGCGCATCGGTCATCGAAAGGATGTTGCCCACGGCATCGTAGGTGTAGCTCTGCTGTGCCAGGATCGCGCTGCTGGGGCCGTAGTTGACCAGGCTGGTCAGCCGGTTGGCCGCGTCGTAGCTGTAGGCGACCAGGTGACCCAGGCTGAGCCGGCGCTGGATACGATTGCCGGTCGGGTCGTAGGCGTAGAATGCGGTGACGCCATCGGGTTCGATCTGGCTCGCCAGGCGATTCGCACGGTCGTATTGGTACGTGGTGACGCCGCCTTCAGGGTTGGTCATGCTGGCGCGGTTGCCGGCCGCATCGTAGCCGTATTGGATGGACTTGCCGAAGCGCGAGTCGGTGCTGCGCGTCAGCCGGCCCAGCGCATCGTACTGATAGCTCAACGTGACAGCCGGACTGACTGCCTGCAGCATGTTGCCCACGGCGTCGTACTGGAAGGTATCCGCCGAGTTGTCGGCATAGCGGCGTTCGGTCAGCCGGTTGACCTCGTCGTAGGTGAGATGAGTTACCAGACCTTTGGCGTCGGTGATCACCGTCTGGCTGCCCACGCCGTCGTAGCCGTAGCGGGTGGTCTTGCTCTCGGCGTCCGTAACGGTCACCAGGCGGCTCATCAGGTCAAATTCCTGCCGCAGCGCGTGGCCGTTGGCGTCGGTGATGACCGTCGTGTTGCCCAACGCATCGTAGCCGTAGCCGACCTCCTGGTTCAGGGCATCCACTGTACGGACGCGCCGGTTGAGGGCGTCGTAGAAGTGCTGCGTGACCTTCAGGTTGGCGTCGGTGATGACCGTGGTGTTGCCCCAGATGTCGTATTGATAATGGGTCGCATGGGCCAACGGGTCCGTCGTGCGCACCAGCCGGTTGAGGGCATCGTACTCCTTCGTCGTGGCATTGCCGTTGGCGTCAATGATCTGGATCGGGTTCTTGTTTGCATCGTACACCGATTGGGCCACGTTGCCCAGCGGATCGGTCATCCTGGTGCGATTGCCCAGGCCATCGTACTCGTAGGCGGTGCGGTTGCCCAGCGGATCGGTCTGGGCGATCAGGTTGCCCAGTCCGTCATACTCGAATCGGGTCACGTTGCCCAGCGCATTGACGGTCTGCACGCGTCGGTTGGCGGCATCATAGACGTGGGTGGTCGCATAGCCCAGCGCGTTCGTGATGACGGTCTGGTTGCCCACCTGGTCGTATTGGTAGCGCGTGACCTTGCTCAAGGCATCCGTGACCTTGAGCAGCCGATCCAGTGCGTCGTATTCGTTTACCGTGGGATGGCTGTTGGCATCAACGGTGCGCGTCAGCCGGCCCAGGCCATCATACTCATACTGGGTGGTGTTGCCCAGCGCATCCCTGACCTGGATCAGGTTGCCGGACGCATCATAGGTATTGACCGTCAAGTTGTTGCGCGGCCCCGTCACCGTGAGGGGCTGGCCATAAGCGTCGTAGGTCGAAGTAGTGACGTTGCCCAAGGCGTCGGTGGTCGAGATCAGATTGCCGTGGCTGTCATAGGCCATCAGGGTCACGCGGCCGTTGTCGTCTATCCGCGTGCGCTTGTTGTAGGTCGGCTCATACTGATAGGTGACCACGTGGCCCAACGGGTTGACCACCCGCGTCAGATTGCCCTGTCCGTCGTATTGGTAGCTCGTCGTGTTGCTGAACGGATCGGTATGCGTCAGCAGGTTGCGGTCATCGTCCCACGTGTAGGTGCGAACTCCGCCCGTCTCCTCCACCAATTTGATCAGGTTGCCATCCTCATCGTAAGTGTAGATGCGGACGTAGCCCTCCTCGTTGACCACCTTCGTTTCCTGCCAGAAGGGGTTGTAGCTGAACGTGCGTGTCTCGCCCAGGGCGTTGACGTGGCGGAAGACCTTTTCGTTGGTGTAGTAGAAGAAGGTCATGGCGTTACCGCGCGCATCTATCACCTGGTGCATGTTGTGCGCGTTGAACTGGCCGGAGTAGTAGGTATACGTTGTAACTTGACTGAGCGGATTTGTCACCGAGGTCAGGTTGCCCGCGCCATCGTAGCCATAGGCCCACTGACGGGCCGTGAAGTCCGTGATGCTTGCCAGCCGGCCGCCGGCGTTGTAAGTCAGGGTCAGGCTGCGCCCTACCGGATCGGTGATCGTCGTCAGCCGGCCGCTGCTGTAACTCAGGGTCACCTGGTTGCTGGTGGGATCGGTGATGCTGAGCAACCGGCCGCTGAGATCGAAGCGATAGGTCATCCCATCCTTCTCGCGCAGGGTGAAGTCCGAGGCGGTCTTGGTCAGGGTCGAGTGGATGCCGGGCGGCGGAAGGTACGAGCCATTCGGCTGCCTGTCGAAGAAGTGCTTCGCGCCGTCGGCATCCATGAGGGTGACGTCGCCGTTGCCGTCTTGCGTCAGATGGATGTTGTAAGAATGGGTCCAGCCATAGCCCATCGGCCCATCGTAGTCCAGCTTGCTGTTGTAGGTGCGTGACCAGAGCAACGACAGGCCGCGGCTCTTGATGGTGAAGTCGGTCTCTGGGTGGATCAGGTTGCCGTTGGCGATGTTCACCGGATCACCGTCCGTGGTGACGTAGCCAGGGCCGAGGCCGTAGTCGTATACCGGCTCCGGCCAGATGGTGCCGGTCGTCGTTGCGCCGCCGTCGAACCCGCCGGTGATGATATAACCGGCCGAACCGTTGGCTGGATTGCGGGTGATCCAGACGACGCCGCGCCAGTCGTTGTAGGTGAACTCGTCGTTCGGGACGGTAATCTCCTGGCCATTGTTGATCTCGGCGATCAAGCTATTCTTGGTGCTCTGATCAAGCTGCGTGTTGTTGATGCAATTGGCATCGGTGCATACCCGTACCGGGATTGCCGACTCATTGGCAAACTGCAAGCCCTTCATCGTCGAAATGGAGTCCAACTTCACGAGATCTTCCCAAATCTGGTGCTCCAAAGCCGAGACAGAGTAACCGCCCAGTTTCATTACATCCAGCAGACGGCTGTTGTTGCTGTGATTGCCGTCAAGCGGCGCCGGGTAAACCACGTTGTGCTTGACGTCAATGAACAACCCCGAAGGGAAAATAGCGAAAGGCAGGTCGTCCAGGTACTGGACGTCGTTGTGCGCTCGCGTCAAGCCCACTCGCACAAAACTCAGGGTGCGGAACTTCTTGATTTCGTCAACAGTTCGCAGCGCCTCGTCCATGCGATGGTAGTACTTGACAACAGCCAGGTTCAGCAACTCACCCAACAAGTCATCCTGATTTTCGCTGGGAGTGCCAATCAGCGCCGCCGCGCTGATCAATCTGGACGAGCGTTCCTGGATCAGACGCTCACTGGTCTGATGCACGTAAATCCCGATGGCATGATGATCGCCTGCGGTCAAAACAGGATAGAGCGTCTCCGTCGGGCTTTGCTTCGGGTGCATCAGGCCGACGACGAGACTGGTTGTCGAGCCAATAGGCACGGCTGAACCACTGGCGACGGCGACACCGTTGCGCCGCAGTACCGGTGTGACATTGGCCTGGGGGAACTTGAACAGATCGTCGTAAGCTTTCAACAACGCTGCATCCAACAACGTCGCAGGGTCATACGAGATCGTCAACCGATCCAACGATACCGCCGGCAAAGTGAGGGTCGTATTGAAAAGCGTCCCTCCACTCGAATTCTTAAGATGGAGCGTCACCTTGTGGCGCAGGCTATCAGGGATTTCGGAGAACTCGCCGTTCGTGCTTCCCACGGTATAGGGCAACGTGGCCGGCAGAAAATCCAGTTGAGCAGGGATGATCTTGCCGACGTAACCTACGTCATCCAGGGTCTTGCCGGGTTGGTTCTGCGCCAGGTAGTCCCTGATCTGATCCTGATACAACTCGTGAGGCAGGTAGCGTTGTACGTGGCTGAGATAGCCCTCGTAATCGAAGGTCTCGCTATCGGGGATTGCGATCCCTGTTTGATACGTCTTCAGTTTGAAGCTCGGATCCATCGGAACCCAGAGCTTATCGGTGTTGTCACTGCCCAGTCCTCTGTAATTGCCATAAGGAACGTATGCCTGCGCCCAGACGTGCTCAAACGCTATCGCTCCAACCGTATTGTCAGGCAGCAAATAAGTGGTGGTCGAGATGCCATCGCTGGCGAGGATTTCGGCTGCTTCCCTGGCATCCTGCACGCCTAACCAGTCCTTCGCCTGCTGGGGCGTGATGACGGCGGTCCCTGATACATAGCGCGAATAGATGCCGACAGCGCGAAGCAGCGCCAGAAGCAGTGATGTCAGATCGTAGTCGTTGCCAGCGCCCGACCACAGCGCGGCCGTCGAACCTTTGAGTGAACCGTAGTAAGGCTCATACTCGAAGTTGTCGTGGACGTACTCGTAGATCTTGATAGGGGAGTTGCCCAGGCTGGCAGCCAGATCGATGATCTCCTGAGTGATCTGCACGTCTGTGGTTGCCGCCAAGTCGGCCGGGCCTGGGGGGGCTGAGAACGGCTGATGTCCTATCGTTGCGAGTGAGGACGATGTGTTGCCCTGCTGAGAGTTGCTGTTACTGGTGCTGGAGTACGACGATAAAACGCGGGCGTCATTCAATGCCGCCGCGGGAACAGATCTGAGGTTCTCGCTGCGTTCTTGAATCCGAAAAGCAGGCGGTGTCCAAGGGGCGGCTGTCGGAGAGGATGCTTGTGAACGCACCTGCTGCTGCGAGTCGGCGGATCGTAGAAGCTGGCTCAAAGAGACCTTAAGAACACTGACGCTGGCCGTACGACTTGCCGATATGATCCGAAGGTCGGCAATAGCTCTGCCGAGACGTTGATCCAGACGGTCCGTTAAAGCATCGAGCTTGAGCGAGGCTCCGCCTGCCATCACGTGGTCCTGCGTCAGTACACGGCTGGCTTGTTGTAGCTTTGCCTGGAGTACCCGCCGGTCGACTTCGAGCTCGTGCCGCTTGGCCTCGAGCAGATCAAGCTCGGCCGTTGCATCTTCGCCCCGCGCCAACTTACCAGATGCGATGTCGGCCAGCGTGTCAAGCTCTTGGAGGTCTTGGAGAGTCTTTATTTCTACTGGCAGGATTCGCCCAGGAAAGGTGCGCTCATAGATCTGTTGAAGCGCATCGGTGAGAGGGGAGCTACTCGAAGAGTGCAGTGTTGCGGTGTCCCGCTGCAATGATGATGCCGAGGCAGGCGCAGATCTTGAGGTCGCTTGATCTGACGTTATGGCTACCGACGCATCTGCAAGGTCATATCGCTCGGCAGCATCAACGAGCCTCTCTTCGAATGCGGAAACAGAAAATACCACATCCGGCGACAGATTGCTCCGCACACGACCTGCATATGCGTGACCACCAGCATCAGTTGGAATCGTACTCGTAAGCAACAACATGCCGGCCAAGAACAGCCTGACCACCAAGACGCTTGGCCTTCGACTATTTCGTTGCGGAATCATCGTCGCCTCCAACGCTGTTACATACACAAGGCCTAACCGAGTACGTTAACGTAGTCTGTAATTCCCACGATTCGCAATCTGCTTATTGTCAACACCAGAGGAGTCTGGAGTGTTCAACCGCAAATCAAACATACCATAGGACGACTCACTTGTCAAGTGGCAATACTACAGCGACCTATACTTGTCCTCTCGTTTGCACATTTACTCGATGGCGAACTCGATCTTTCCCACCCGGTTCGACGGCGCCGATTCGTGATTCATGCTGTCGAGGGCTGTGACCACGTAGAAGTAGTCGGCGCCAACCTTGCCCAGGACGTTGAGATCGGTGTAAGTCGTTTGCACCGTTGTGGTCAGAAGGTCGCCTGGAGCAGGCGTGAAGTAGGGATCGTTCGCCTTGCGATAGACTGTATAGTGGTCTATGACGACCGACTGCCCCGTGACATCTTTGCTCACCGGCGACCAGGTCAGCACGATCTTATCGCCCGTCCTGGTTCCTGTCAGGTCTTCGATTGCCATCGGTGCGGACGATGTGGCGACGACCAGCGTCGGCAGCAGGCCGCCGCCCGCACAGCCCAGGCTGCCTCCGACCCCCTCCCGATCCTCGAAGATCACGCTCGTGGTGGCCGCAGTGCCCGTGATGACCAGCGCCAGGGACGCCACGTTGTCGCCGCCGTTGATCGCCTGCTGTGAGCGCAGCCACGCCGCCAGGCCGTCGGAACCGGCGTCGGTCCAGGTGTGATAGCCGGGGCCGCCGATGACGCCGCCATCCACGGTGTCCAACTGCGCGCCAGCGGCCGGCTGGTTGTTCCATTTCAGGCTGGTCTCGGTCCAGGCGTCATTCTCGACGGCCATGACCGCCACGTTGACGGCGTCGGGTGGGCCGCCGCAGGCCGTGTCGCTGAGGGCCGAGAGGCTCAGCCGCGCCTGGGCGATGGCGAAGCTGACCCCCGCCAGGCTGAACTTGAGCAAGACGCGCTTGCTGACCGTGGCCGGGGGCGGCGGCTCCGGGTTGTTGGAGAGCGCCACATTCAGCCCGCCGCCGTCAAGATTCACGCCGGGTCGGGCGATATCCACGTAGGCGTCGTCGCTCGGCGCGAGCGTGACGGTTGCCTGGGGCGCGATCGGCGCGCGGATCAGGATGAGCGCCAGAAAACAACGCATCACGAGCACAGGTGCGCTACTGTAGAAGCTCATGTCAAATCACTCTTGTCGTATCCACACAGCGGGCTCCGCTCAGTTGTCCATGCCTGGCACCGAGCCAGACAGGTTAGAACCTCACCCCCTGCCCCCTCTCCTGCCAGGAGATGGGGAAGCCACACGCCCCCTTCCCTCGCAGGGAAGGGGGTCGGGGGGTTAGGTGCGCCCCTCACGGCCACGTCGCCGGCGCAGATCCCGTCGCGCCGACCAGATACGCAGCGCCAGGGCTGATCGCGAAATCAGGCGTGCCGAGCACCGCGCCCACGTTGCGCACCACCCACGTCTGGCTGGCCGTGTCCCACCGCGCCACCCTCGTCACGCCGCCGATGTCGTTCGCCAGCGCATCGGCGGTCATGAGGCTGCCCTGGTCGAACGGCAGCGCCACGAAATTCCATTTGACCGTAGCCCCGCCGGGGGTCAGGCTGTAGGTGACGCTCCCGCGGACAGGGACCTCCCCGATCCAGGCGAAGCGGGCCGGTGCGCTATCGTTTGCTGCCACCAGCAGCGGGCTGCCGACCGTCACCGCGAAATCGGGCGTGCCCAACACCGCGCCCACGTTGCGCACGACCCAGGTCTGGCTGGCGACATCCCAATAAGCCACCTTCTTGATGCTGCTCGATGGAGAGATGTACGCCGCGACCTGGTCGGCTGTGGTCACGCCGGGCACGTCGAGCGGCATGGCGATGCTGGTCCAGCGCAGGCTGGTGGGGCTGGCGCCGGCCCGAATCTCGAACTCGACCTCGCCGAGCCGCGTCGAGAGAGCCGATTCCACGCCGCTGCCATCTACCGCCGTGACCACGTAGAAGTAGTTGGTCGCGACGTCCCCCAGCGTGCCCGCGTCGCTGTAGGTCGGGTTCGCAGTGGTCACGAGCAGGTCGCCGGTTGCCGGCGTGAAGTACGGATCGTTCGCCTTGCGATAGACGCGATACTGCGGCGCCGCGATGCTGGCGCCCAAAATGTTCTGCGTGATGGCTGTCCAGGCAAGCTGCACCGCGCCGCCCGAGACGATGCCGGTCAGATCGGTCACGGCCTTCGGCGGGGTCGAGGCCAGCAGCGTCCAATCGGAGAAGCGCGTGACGCCGGTCAACGTGACCGTGTTAGCGACGGTGTCCACCGTGCCCGCGAAGTATTCCCAGCGGGCGTTCGCTTCGTCCCACCGCGCCGCGCCGACGATCTGGCCTTCGGTGAAGCCGTAGAGGTCGCTCTCTTCGTAGCTGAGCGCCAGGTTGACGGTGAAGCTGCCCGCGGCGTCGGTCGTGATGCGCCAGTAGCGGGACGCGGTGTTTACGCCGCCGGGCGCGTCGGGGTGGCCGGCCGCGTAGTCGTTCACCGTGATGCTGCCGCCGGGCCAGCTCGTGAGCGCCAGGGTCGCGTGGGCGCCGGAGAACGGGACGGTCGTCCCGTCGGAGCAGGCGGCCGGGTTCTGGGTGACGGTCGTCGGCGCGGGCGGCGTGACCGTCACGACCTGCGGCGCGTTGGCCGGATCGGTCGCCGGGTAGGTGCGAGTGATCCCGCCGTCGCTGGCCTGGATGTAGTAGGCCAACCCCGCGGTCGTCACTTCGGCGGCCGGGATGGTCGCCTGGTAGACGCCGCCGGCCTGCGCCAGCGCCAGGCTCTGCCAGTCGCCCGAGCCGGGCCGGTAGAAGAGCGTTCCGCTGTGCGCCGGCACGTAGTTGACGGTCGCGGCCTGGATCGTCAACGGCTGCCCCGCGGTGGCGGTCGTGACCGGGGCCGGCGCCATCAGGCTGCCCGCCGCGACGAAGAAGTCGCTGAAGTGGGTCACGTCCACGCTGACGGCCTGGGTCGTCGTGTTGACCGTGCCGCCCGCCAACACGACCTGGCCGCTGGCGTCCACCGTGTAGACCCGCAGGTCGGCCGGGTCCAGCCCGGCCACGTCGCTGTCCGCATAGCTGAAGGTGAGCGCCACCGGCTGGCCGAAGGTGGTCGTGCCGTCGGCGAAGGAGAAGGCATAGCCGACGTCGGTGGCGGTGATGCCGTCGGGCGGGGCCGGCGCGGACGAGAGCGCGGCCACCTGTAGCTCGGTGTCCTGAGCCAGCGCGCCAGCGGGGATCTCCACCGTCACGCCGACCGCCAGCTCGAACGCGGCGCTGCTGCCCGCTTCCACGCTTTGCGCCAGCATGCTCGTCGCGGGCAGGGAATAGGGCTGGCCCGCGGGGTTGCTCTCCGGCAGCGTCGCCAGCACGCCCCCGCTCGCGTTCTCGGCCTGGAAGTAGTACTCGATGCCGTTGGCGGTCTGGCTGGCAGGAACCCACAGGGCGTAGACCTCCCCTTGCAGCGCCATCAGGCTGGCGGTGTAACTGCTCCCGCCGATGGCCCGGTAGAACCCGCGCACCTGGACGATCCCGTAGCCGGCCGGGACCTTCACCTGGAGCAGCGCCGGCCGGCTGGCGAGCGTGGCGCTCTTGGTGATGTACATGAGGCGCCGCGGCTGCGCGAACGCGATGGCGGACTCGGCGCCACTGGCGTCCTTGAATTTGGCGTAGATGTACTTCGTGCCGTCGGAGTGCAGTTCCTTGGTCGCGGCGAACGGTTCCCACTGGAATTGGGGCGGGAAGGTGTGGTCGTCGGTGACGAGCATTTGGGTAGATGCAGTTGCAGTTGATAGCGCGAGCGCGAAGATTGGATTGGCAGTGGTCCCCGAGTGGTTGATAATAGACACTTCTGGATCCTCAGGACCGAGAATTGGGCCTGCATAAGGGGAGCCTAGCAACGGCGAGTAGTCTACCGTGTAGTATCTGTAATCATCTACAGAGTCGAAGATCTTGGCGGCGATGATGGCAACATCAGTAGTACCCCACCAGTTGTAGCGGGCATCCAAGGTGGTATAGGCGCCACGTTGAGTGCCCACTGTCAGAGCGTTGCCCGTG
>Ga0194125_10008411_pt1 | contig 14554 bp, 15 predicted proteins | sample TA2KigC250mmetaG_FD_148626 | JGI IMG/M metagenome (GOLD analysis project Ga0194125, IMG submission 148626) | Freshwater microbial communities from Lake Tanganyika, Tanzania - TA2015034 Kigoma Deep Cast 250m | ecosystem: Environmental > Aquatic > Freshwater > Lake | place: Tanzania: Lake... | reverse complement strand
AGGCCTTGCCAAACCGCGGGCGGAGCCACGATGCCCTTCTTCACTTTCGCGGCAAAGGCGGTGAAGAGGGCGATCGTCTCATCCATGGGGAAATGGTCGGCCGACATGTTCGTGATGATCGCCCAGTCGGGCGCGAAGTTCAGGAGCGAGCGGTCGCTCTCGTCGGCCTCGAGCACCCAGCGGCATCCTCCTGGTGGCACAGGCATCTTGCCTGTGGCAGTTGAGGGCTCAGGCTCACAGGCTGGAAGCCTGTGCCACCTCCTGCCTAAGCGGACGTTGCCGATGGCCTCATCGGTCTCCCAGTTGATCACGACGCCGCCGTTGACGACGGTCGGGTCGTCGCCGAGTTGTTCGAGGAGGAAGCCGACCATGCCTGTGACAGTGGTCTTGCCGCTGGTGCCGGTGACGGCGATGAGCTCCTTCCCCTCGCAGAGGCGTGCGAGCATTACGGAGCGGTGGACGACTGGGACGCCGAGGCGTGCGGCGGCGGCGAGGTCGGGGTTGTCGGCCTCGATGGCCGTGCTCGCCACCACCGCCTGGGTCTGGGCAGTGACCCCTGAGCCGTCCTGGGGCACGAGGCGGACGCCGGCCCTGCGGAGCTTCGGGAGCACCTCCAGGTCCTCCCCCGCGTCGAGATAGCGGTCGGAGCCCGAGACCTCCCAGCCGGCGGCAAGGAGTGCCTGGGCGAGCGGGTTCATCCCCACGCCCGCCACGCCGACCAGGTGGGCGTGCGAGGCGGTCATCTCCCTGTCCCTATCTCTTTCGGCAAGCTGTTCGGCGCGCGCCGGGCGGCCAGAGCGGCGCGGGCGTTGCGAAGGGCGTCGTGGAGCTTCCTCTCGAGGAGGTCGCGGGGAGGAAGCTCGGTGAGGTACTCGGCCACGCGGATGCCACTCGGGGCGAGCTGGAGGAGCTCGACGTGCTCGTAGGGGTCGCGAAACACGAGGTCGGGCGTCACCTTGTCTTCGTCGCGGAGCGCCTTGATCTCCTGCTTCACGACTTCCTCTGGTTTCTTCGCCAGAGCCGTGCGCTCGAAGAGCATGGTGCCGATCTTGCGTCGGAGGGCTCGCGTGCTCCATCGCTCGATGCGGCACATCTCTGCATAGAAGTCCCGCTTGAGCGAATCCTCGATGGAGATGATCTGGCGGAAGTGCGTCCAGCTCAATTGTCCACTCAGTGCGTGGACAATTCTCTGGTCAGGGAATGCCTCGGCGAACTGGACCATGTAGAAGAGGTTGGTTCTCGTGAAACCGCGGCCATATTCGGCGGTCAATTGTCGTGACAGTGTTGCGACAATCTGCTCGCCATAGTCGGCACGCTTCTCTTTCAGGATGTCCTTGCGGATGCGGGCGCCGATGGACCAGTAGAGGGTGACAAGGCCGGCGTTGACCGCCTGCGCGGTGTGCTGGCGGGCGGACTCGATCAGGGCACGGATGTCGCCGAGCAGGCGAGTGGTTTCACGGGGTGCGACGGCCTTCGCTCTCACAGGCGGCGCGGGGTTCCGAGCTCTGGCGGTGTTCTTCACCTTTGTGCTCCCTCAAGACGCAGCGAGGAATGACCCTGGCTCGCACATTCTAGCGGCCGGGTGCTGGGGCTGCAACTGGTTTGGAGCACGTTTGACAGTCCGGCGGCCCGGCGGGTATTATGCAGCCAAAGCCGGGAGAAGGGCCGGGTTCCGGCGGCATTCGACGGAATGGTGCTGTGTCGCGCGTGGCAGCGGGGATGGATGAATGGATGGATGGGTGGATGGATGGATGCAAGACAATCATCCATTCATCCACCCATCCAATCATCCCCATTCCTGCGGCCGATGGCCGCTTTGAGGGTCAGGCTCCGCGGGCAACATCATGCGTATCTGGTCGCCAATCTCAGCCTTCGACCCGCGAGAGGAAGACGCGGTCCACGCCACCGCCCTGCGCATCCTCGATGAGGTCGGGGTGCTTGTGGAGAGCGGGACGATCCTCGAGCGCCTGGCGGCCTTCGGGGCGCGGGTGGACAAGGCGGCGATGCGGGCGACCTTTCCCCCAGGCCTCGTCGAGCGCTTCCTCGAAGAATCCGACCGATTCGACTGGCCGAGCGTCACCCCATCCGTCCGCGGCTCCGCAGGCGTCTACCACGGCTACTACCTCGACCCCGAGACGGGCCACTACGAGCCGTGGACGCTCCCGACGCTTCTCCGCTACCTCAAGGTGGCCCACCACCTCGAGCACACGAGCGGCTTCATCAGCGTGAACTTCGGCATTCGCGGCGTGCCCGAGGCGGCGACCGAGCCATTCTTCCACTACCTGGCCCTGAAGCTCCAGGGGACGAGTGCCGCGGGGGTGACGGACGTTCGGCAGGCGCCCCTGGCCCTCGAGATGTGCGAGGCGGCGGCGAGCGAGCTCGGCGATTGCGGATTGCGGATTGCGGATTGCGGATTGAAGGCAGAAATCCGAAATCCGAAATCCGAAATCCGAAATGCGGGTGCCGCCCGCCTCTTCCGCGGCGTGGTCTACATGGTCTCGCCCCTCAAGCTCGGGCGCCAGGAGGCCGAGGTGTTCGCCTTCTTCGCCGAGCGCGGCATCCGCACGGGCGTCGGCCACATGCTCTCCCTCGGCGGCACCGCGCCCGTGACCATCGCTGGGGCGCTGGCCCTCAACCTCGCCCAAGACCTCTTCACCGGCATGCTCCAGCGGGCCTTCTTCGGCGGACGGAGCTTCGGCCTCGGCTGCGGCGTCTCGCCCCTCGACATGCGGACCGGCATGTACTGCTACGGCCGGCCCGAGCAGCAGCTCTGCAACGTGGCGCTCGCGCAACTGGCCCGCCGCTACCGCGTGCCCTTCTGGGGCCACTGCGGGCTGAGCGACGCCAAGCGCCCCAGCGCCGAGGCCGGCTTCCAGAAAGCCCTCGGCGCCGTCCCCACCCTCATGGCCTGCGGCCGCACCTACATCTCGGCCGGCCTGCTCTCGGTTGACGAGGTCTTCTCGCCCGTCCAGATGGTGATAGACGACGAGGTGGTGAGCGCGCTCGCGCGGTTCGCCCGCGGCTTCGAGGTGAGCGAGGAGACGCTCGCCTTCGACCTCATCCGCGAGGTAGGGCCGGGCGGCCAGTTCCTCGGCACCGAGCACACCGTGCGCCACTTCCGCTCCGAGCTCTGGGAGCCGCGCATCTTCGCACGCGAGATGCTCACAGGCTGGCTCCGCCACGGGGCGAGGAGCGACGTTGACGTCGCGCGCCAGGCCGTCCAGGAACTCCTCGGCCGCGAGCCGCTCCCAAGCCGCATCTCCGACGAGCTCGACCGCAGGCTGCGGGCCATCATCCGCAAGGCCACGGGCGTTGAAACGCCGCCCGTGGAGGCTGAGTGAGGCGCCAGTGAAGACTGGTCTGTTCCTCAATCGTCCTCGTCCCTCGTCCTCGTCCTTCGTCCTCGGTCTTCCTGGCCTGACGGAGAGGAATCGAGGACGAGGGACGAGGACGAGGACGATTGGGAAGAGAAAACGCGCGTTCCGGCTCCAAACCCCTTGAAGAACCCCCTCTGAGACAGTAGAATGGCGGCAGGTGTTGCTTGCCGGGCGGGTGGTGGAATGGCAGACACATTGGACTTAAAATCCAAGGGGGCCTAAAAAGCTCCATGCGGGTTCGACTCCCGCCCCGCCCACCATTCGAGAACGACGACGACGACGAGGACGACGACGATTCTTCTCTGTCCTCTGTCGTCTGTCCTCTGTCCTCTCTGACGGTGCGTGCGCCCTTTGAGGGCAAGGGGGTGCGAGATGATGTGGGTCGGGTCCACCGGTCGCTCCATCTCGTGGGGGGCGTCGGCGCAGAGGCGCCTCGCGTGCTTCGCGCGGGCCGCCGGGCCGCCCCCCGTGGCTCACGAGGGCCACGGCAGGCCGGCACACGAACACGTTCATCACTACAAGCCGTCGGGGGTGCCCGTCCACCTCATCGTCGGGCTGGTCGCCGGGGGGCTGGCGGTCATCATCCTGGTGGTCGGCATGATCGCCAGCCGCCCCAGGGTGCCGAGCCTGGCCGAGGTGCGAAGCATGCTCGGCATCCCGGCCGCGGGCCTCCCCGTGGGCTTCAAGGTCTCGCAGGTGGACTTCATGAACCAAATGAAGACGCCGCGGCACAAGGAGGAAGACGACAAGTGCGTCTACCTCTACTACGATATCCAGGAGGGGACATTGGTCTTCGTGGTTGACCGCGGCGGCTGGAACGATTCGGGGGAGGCACGCATCCAGCGAATGTACGTGCAGTGAGGACCACTGGTGCCTTCGTTCACGACCGCCCGCGAGCTCGTCACGGGCATCGGCTGCGTCGGTTGTGTTGGCAAGCAGGCGGTGGCGCTGGGCCGCCACGCACTCATCGTGACCGGCCGCTCCGCCATGCGGAGAAGCGGGGCGACCGCTCGCGTCGCGTCGCTCCTCAAGGCCGCTGGCGTTGAAGCCGCCGTCTTCGAGCAGGTCGAGCACGACCCCGACGCGACGACGGTTGACGCCGGCCGCGCGGCGTGCCGCGAGGGGCGGTGCGACCTCGCCATCGGCCTCGGCGGCGGGAGCGCGCTCGACGCCGCCAAGGCTATCGCCGCACTCGCCAACGAGTCCGAGCCCGCCGCCGACTTCGTCCTCGGCAAGCCCATCGCGCAGCCCGGCCTCCCCTTCATCGCTATCCCCACGACCTCTGGCACAGGTGCGGAGGTGACTAAGAACGCCGTCATCAGCGTCCGTGCCGCGCGGCTCAAGCAGAGCATTCGGGCCGAGTGCATGATGCCGGCCGTGGCCGTCGTGGACCCCGAGCTCACGGTGTCGTGCCCGCCGCAGGTCACGGCCGCGGCCGGGATGGACGCCCTTGTGCAGGCCATCGAGAGCTTCACGTCGGTCCACGCCACGCCGCTCACGGATGCCCTGGCCTTCGACGCCGCCTGCCGCCTTCTCAGTTGGCTGCCCGCGGCCTGGGAGGATGGGAAGGACATTCGGGCCCGCGAGCAGTGCGCCTACGCCAGCCTGATGGCGGGCATGGCACTCGCCAACGCCCGCCTGGGCGCCGTCCACGGCATCGCCCATCCCCTCGGCGCGCGCTACGGCATCGAGCACGGCGTCATCTGCGCCCTTCTGATGCCCCACGTGATGCGCCTCAACCGCGGCCACGTGGGGGACAAGTATGACCGCCTCTGCGCCGTTGCGGGCGGCGACATCATCGAGGTCTTCGAGGCCCTCGTCGAGCGTTTCGGCCTGCGCCGCGCACTCGACGGCGTGGCGATTCCCCGCGAGGACTTCCCCGCCATCGCCCGCGAGAGCCTGCCCTCAGGCTCCCTGAAAGCCAATCCCCGCAAGTTCACAGAGGGCGATGTGATCACGGTCCTCGAGGCGCTTACGCTGAGCCTTGTCCCTTAGGTCCCTGTGGTCGCTGTGGTCCCTCATCGAAGAAGGGACCACAACGACCACAGGGACCACAGGGACGAAAGAGAGAGCCAGCCGTGCCCCACAGCCGCGATGCCAGCATTCTGCGCGAGCTTGCGAAGCGCTACGCGGAGGTCTGCCGCAAGCCGACCTACGACGAGCGGCGCGGCCTCTGGCGGCGCCACAACTCGCTCCAGCGCACCCGCCCACTCCTCTACGTCCGCTGGCTCGCCGCCTGGCACGAGGCGCCCGAATCGCGGCTCGCCTGCGAGGACCCCTTCCTCCGCCCCTTCGAGAACCACCTCCGCCAGATGCTCTTTCAGGACACCATCGGGGACGACTACGTCCTCGAGCCCTGGCTCACCGCGCGGGCAAGCGTGGCGACGCCGCCCGAAGGTCTGTGGGGCCTCCCCATCCGCCACAGCGCCAGGACCGCCCCGCGTGGCTCCTGGAAGTTCCAGCCCACCCTCGCCACCCTCGACGACGCCGAGCGGCTGACCTTCGCCCACCATCGCATTGACGAGGAGGCCACCGCCCGAAACGCCGCACGCCTCCACGACGCCGTGGGCGACGTCCTCCCCATCGCCATTGACCGCTCCCCCGCCTACACCGGCTGGAACGGCGACATCTCGACCCTCCTCACCCAACTGCGCGGACTCGACCAGCTCATGCTGGACATGATGGACAACCCGGCCTGGCTCCACCGCGTCCTCAAGTTCATGAGCGATGCCATCCTCACGACCCACGACGAAGCCGAGGAGATGGGCTACTGGACGCTGTGCAACCATGCGAACCAGGCCATGCCCTACGCCGCCGAGCTGCCCGACCCCTCGCCCGGCCCTACGCCGGTCGCACGCGACAAGCTCTGGGTCTTCGTCGCCGCTCAGGAATACACCCTCATCAGTCCCGCCATGCACGACGAGTTCCTGCTCCAGTACCAACTCCCCATCATGTCGCGCTTCGGCCTCTCGGCCTACGGCTGCTGCGAGGACCTCACACGGAAGATAAGCATGCTCCGCAAGGTGCCCAACCTCCGCCGCATCGCCGTCACGCCACGGGCCGACGTTGCCAGGTGCGCCGAGCAGATCGGCACGGACTGCGTCCTCTCCTGGCGTCCCAACCCCGCCCAGATGCTCTGCTGCGGCTACGACCCGGCCCTCATCCGCAAGGTCATCCGCGACGGCATGGAGGCGAGCAGGGGCTGCCACGTGGACATCACGCTCAAGGACGTCGAAACCGTCCAGGGCAAGCCCGCCAACCTGCGGCGCTGGGTGAAACTCGTCCGCTCGATCACTGACCACTACACGTGATCAGGCGAGCGATGCGCCACAGACTCTTCTGCGGTGTGACATGGCCCCGCTATGGCCAACGCCAGATTGGCCTACCTGAACGCGCGGTCGAATCGGCTGTCGCTCTTCAGCTTGGCCACGAGGCGGTTCTTCTGCTCCTCGGTCATCCCAGGGATCACCTGACCCAGAACGGACAGAACCCGATCTATGGCGCCGTCCCTTGGGGAGGGTTGGCTATACTGTGCCAGCAGCTCGTCGAACTTGTCTTTGGGCAACCCCTCTACCGGGCCACCGGCTTGTTGCCTCATCCAGATGAACCTCCGCCTGTCAACCCATTGCGGCGCATCAGGCCGGGCGGCTTGGGGAGAAAGCATGTCGGCTATCACGGCATCGCGGTCCGATTCATTGACATCCTGCACCGCCACCCTGGAATAGAGGTTCCCCACTAGCCAACCAAGTCGCGCCTGGAATATCTCCTTCAGTCGCCCGCGACGCACATCCACCAGGGCCTCATAGTGTTGAGCCCTGAGCGCGAAGCTGACCTGGAGCAGCGCAACGCAAGGCTCGGCGAAGCCAATCGCGGCATCGGGGTGGAGGTAGAAGAGGCCCAGTGCCTGCTCGTTCTGATTGATGACCCTCTCAAGCAACTCCTTGGCCCTGTTCTTGTCGGCGGCGTGGTAGGCTCGTTCGCTCAGGCGCGTGCAGACCTTGCCTAGCAGGTCATGCAGGACATCCTGGAGCTTGCGGATCACGGCCAGGTTGATGTAGCTTGAGCGGCATCTCCCTCCTCTATCCGGCCTGCGCTCCAGGTCGCAGGTCTGGGTAAGCACCAGAAAGCCAGTATACTTCGGGTCCACGAAGTGAGGGTGTACGCCATCCAGCAGGGAGCCGAGTGCAGTGGCCGAGAGCAGGATGTCCCCTTGCTGAAGATCATCCTCGGTCGTGAACGGCGCGTAGGCAAAGTGAGATGGTCTCAGGAAGCTCTCGGCCATCCCTATGTCTCTGTCGACGACTCACATGAACCAACGCCGGGGTCCCGCGGAGCGTATCTGAGCCTGACGTTGCCCTCGGTCTTCCCGGAAGCAACGGTTCGCGCCCAAGGCGTCGGATGCGCGCCTGAATCAGGTCGGGCGACGACGCGTCGGTCCGGCTTGCCCCGCACAGTCTTGCCTGCCTCAGCAAGACTGGTTGAGTGTGTGAGCACTTCGTCATCGGGCGGCGAGAACATCGGTAGCCTCCTGCAAGGGCAGCTCCAGGGCAGCGAGGAGCTTCTCCACCGTTGAAGAGATGTCGTTCACAGGTAGTCCCAGCCAGGCGATCAGATCGTCATGGTTCTGCGATTCACGGTGGAAGTTGCACATCACTGTGCTGCCACCCTCGTTCACAATGATGGAGAGATTCAGCTTCCCGTCTTGGAATCTGAGAGTCCTGACCGAACTCCGGGCGACAATCTCAAACGCAGCGTCCGTGAGGCGATCGTCCAATTGCGAAGACAGAAGGCCCTCGCAATCGAGCAAAGGATCCTTCGACGCGAAGTACACGTTTATGCCGGCAGCGATCGCCGGAGTAACCGGTAGCTCCCGCAGGGCTGTTTGCGCTGCCACTTTCGCCCGCTCGAGGTTCTCGTAGTTCCTCTCCTCCAATTCGATCTTAAGGCGACTATGCTCCAGCATCACCCGAATGCCGCCATCGGGATGGCGCACAATGTGGGGTGAAAGCCCATCCACTGGTACATACACCTCCATGTCCCTGCCAGGCGGAAGCCCGAAAACGTACTTGCCGATGCCAGCCGGCGTGAGTATCGCCGGGTTCCAGCGCGCCACCACAACAACGCTCCAATCGCGCGGCTCAAGGAACATGCTGCCCTCTTTTCTCACTGGGGTGGCCCAGTGTCACCCTGCCTTGGCGCTCCACACGTCTTGGCGGTCATCTGTACTTCATCATACCACTAGTGGCGCACATATGATAGCGATCGTTGGGGGCGGAATCAAGGGGCTGTCTGAGTTGCCCATCCGACCCGGGTGGGAACCGCTTGCAGAAGGCTGTCGGCCATGCATGCAATCGCGCTGTTGGTTGCGGTGGGTTCCGTGACTTTAGGCGCCGAGCTGCCCGACCCCTCGCCCAGCCCTACGCCGGTCGCACGCGACAAGCTCTGGGTCTTCGTCGCCGCTCAGGAATACACCCTCATCAGCCCCGCCATGCACGACGAGTTCCTGCTCCAGTACCAACTGCCCATCATGTCCCGCTTCGGCCTGTCGGCCTACGGCTGCTGCGAGGACCTCACACGGAAGATAAGCATGCTCCGCAAGGTGCCCAACCTCCGCCGCATCGCCGTCACGCCACGGGCCGACGTTGCCAGGTGCGCCGAGCAGATCGGCACGGACTGCGTCCTCTCCTGGCGTCCCAACCCCGCCCAGATGCTCTGCTGCGGCTACGACCCGGCCCTCATCCGCAAGGTCATCCGCGACGGCATGGAGGCCAGCAAGGGCTGCCACGTGGACATCACGCTCAAGGACGTCGAAACCGTCCAGGGCAAGCCCGCCAACCTGCGGCGCTGGGTGAAACTCGTCCGCTCGATCACTGACCGCTATGGCTGAGGGGCCTCCTGGCGCCAATAGCGGAACACTGTTGGCACATAGGCGCGGGTCTCGGCCGGCGCGCGCTGGCGGATGAGCTGCTCGGACGATAGCTCGGGGTTGGCCTTGCGCAGCCGGCCAACCGCGCCCGGGCCGGCGTTGTAGGCCGCCACGTAGAGCCAGCGGTCATCCCGGAAAAACTTGCGCAGCCAGGCCAGGTAGAGGGTGCCGAGCTGGATGTTCAGATCGGCGTCGAAGAGGTCGTCCGGCCCGCTGTAGCTGATGCGGTTGTTCTGGGCCACCTCGCGTGCAGTGGCGGGCATGAGCTGCATGAGGCCGCGCGCGCCCGCGCGGGAGACCGCCCAGCGGTTCCCCGCGCTCTCGGCCCTGATGACCGCAATGACAAGGGCAGGCTCCAGGCCGTTCGCCGCCGCGTGCCGGGCCGCCAGGATGCGCCAGCGCTGCTCCCGACGCGACGTCTGCACGATGGACACGACGACAGCGACGGCCAGGACCAGCGCGACGCCGCCGAGGACGATGAACCTGTTGCGCTGCGCCCGCCGCGAGCGCCCGGTGAGCCAGGTGAGGTCGGGCCGCCACTCGACGAGCCTGCGCCAGGGGCTTCTGTTCCTTGGCCTTCTTCGGCAGCACTTGGCGGAGCAGTGGCGCCACAGGCAAGATGCCTGTGCCACCCTTTGGGTTGTTCTGGTGGCACAGGCTTCTAGCCTGTGGGACACTGAGTGTGGCCGAATCATCACCGTGCCTTATGGGCGGCCTGGGCGAGCGGCTCCACGAAGTCGCCGACCGTACGGAGGAGCGCGTCGAGCGGCTGGGCGAGGTGGGCCTCGATGACGCGGGCGACGGCGCTCCCCACAATGCAGCCGTCGGCGACCTCCGACATGGCCGCGACCTGCTCGGGGGTGGAGACACCGAAGCCGACGACGAGCGGCTTGTCCGTGGCCTGGCGCAGGCCGCGGAGCTGTGTCGCCAGCTCGGGCGGCAGCAGGGTGCGCGCCCCGGTCACGCCCGTGACCGAGATGCAGTAGATGAACCCCGTGGCCGCGCGGTTCACGAGGGCAACTCGGTCGGGCGTTGAGGTGGGGGCGACGAAGAAGACGGTGCCGACGCCGTGCTGTCGGCCCGCGGCAATGAGTTCGCTTGCCTCATCGGGCGGCAGGTCGGGCACGATCAGGGCGTCAATGCCGGCGTCGGCCGCCTCGGCCACCAGGCGGCCCGGGCCGCGGTGGTGGATAGGGTTGTAGTAGGACATCAGGGCGATGGGAATCTGGCTCCGCTGGCGCAGCTCGCGCACGAGGCCCAACAGTTGGCCGAGCGTGACCCCCGCGGCCACGCCGCGGGCGTGGGCCGGCTGGAGGTCCGGGCCGTCGGCCACGGGGTCAGAGAACGGCATCCCGAGCTCGATGGCGTCCACCCCCCGCCGCTCCATTTCGAGGATGAGGGGAAGTGTGGCCGTGAGGGAGGGGTTTCCCGCGCAGAGATACACGTTGAGCGCGAAGCCGTGGGCGGGGCGAAGGCGTTGGTAGAGGGCGCCAATGCGGTTCATCGCAGTTCCAAAGGGTCGAGACTCATGACGCGTGATGCGTGACGCGTGACGCGTGAGAAGAGGGAAAGAGATTCCGCTACTCTCCAGATCACGGGTCACGCGTCACGCGTCAGGTTCCCCTTCTCCAGAATCCTGGCTACGGACTCCACATCCTTATCTCCCCGGCCAGACAGGCCAATGACCAGCAGCTTTTCGGCGGGGAGGGTGGGGGCGAGCTTGATGGCCTCGGCCACGGCGTGGGCGCTCTCGAGGGCCGGGATGATGCCCTCGAGGCGGCTGAGGGACTGGAAGGCGGCCAGGGCCTCGGCGTCCGTGGCGTAGGTGTAGCGGGCGCGGCGGGTGTCGCGGAGCTGGGCGTGCTCGGGGCCGACGCCTGGGTAGTCGAGCCCCGCCGACACCGAGTGGGTCTCGCGTATCTGCCCCTCGTTGGCCTGGAGGACGTAGCTTCGGGAGCCGTGGAGGACGCCGACCGTTAGCTCGGCGAAGCGGGCGGCGTGGCGGCCCGTGGCGATGCCCTCGCCGCCGGCCTCGACTCCGACCAGTTGCACGGTTGGCTCGTCGAGGAACTCGAACCAGAGGCCGATGGAGTTGCTGCCTCCGCCCACGCAGGCGACCAGGAGGTCGGGCAGGCGGCCCTCTTTTTCGAGCAGTTGGCGGCGCGTCTCGCGCCCGATGACCGCCTGGAAGTCGCGGACGATCATGGGGAAGGGGTGGACGCCGGAGACCGAGCCGAAGCAGTAGTGGGTGGAGCGGACGTTCGTCACCCAGTCGCGCATGGCCTCGTTGATGGCGTCCTTGAGGGTCTGCGAGCCGCTGGTGACCTCGCGGACTTCCGCGCCCATCTGGCGCATGCGGAAGACGTTGAGGGCCTGGCGGCGCATGTCCACGGCGCCCATGTAGATGACGCAGTCGAGTCCGAAGAGTGCCGCGGCGGTGGCCGTGGCCACGCCGTGCTGGCCGGCGCCGGTCTCGGCAATGACGCGGCGCTTGCCCATGCGGCGGCACAGGAGCGCCTGGCCCAGCGTGTTGTTGATCTTATGGGCGCCCGTGTGGAGGAGGTCCTCGCGCTTGAGGTAGACCTTTGCTCCGCCGAGGTGGCGCGTGAGGCGTTCCGCGAAGTAGAGCGGGGTCGGGCGGCCTGCGTAGTCGGCCAGGTAGGACGCCAGCTCCGCCTGGAACGCCGCATCGCCCTTCGCTGCCAGGTACGCCTGCTCGACCTCCTTGAGCGCGGGCATGAGCGTCTCAGGCACGAACATCCCGCCGTAGGGGCCGAAGTGGCCGAGGGAGTCAGGGTGGGTGCTCATCAGGTTTCCAACGAGTACTTCCGGCGGAGCTTCTCGGCGGGCGTGAGGCGGCCGGCCGCAATGTCGCGTTGGGCCTCGTCGAATTCCTCGGCGAAGCCGGGGATTCGCAGCAACTCCTCCGTCGCGTCCTCTTCCTCGAGATCCCCGAGGTATCTGTCGGCCGCCCGAGGATTCTCGTCGCCATCCCCTGCCACGTCTACTTTACCTCTTTCTGCCAGGCTCATCCGCCCTCAGAGGATCTTCGCGCCGGGGCGGATTTCGTCATCGGTGGTGAGGATGATCACGCGGTCGGCGTCCTGGGCGGCGAGGAGCATGCCGCGGCTCTCGATGCCGCGCAGGACCGCGGGGGCGAGGTTGGCGACGACGATGATGCGCTTGCCGAGGAGCTTCGCCTTGTCGGGGTAGTAGGGCCGCAGGCCGGCCACGAGCTGCCGCTCCTCCCCCCCGCCGATGTCCACCTTCATCACGAAGAGCTTGTTCGCGTTCGGGTGGTCCTCGATGGCCCTCACCACGCCCACGCGGAGGTCCATCTTCTTGAAGTCGTCGTAGGTGAGGTCGGGCACGGGACGCTCCTGTCTTCCTAATGCGGCTTGTGGCCGCAACCGAAGGGGATGATTGGATGGGTGGATGAATGGATGACTGATTGTCTGACAACCATCCACCCATCCAGTCATCCATTCATCCCCTCCTCCGCTGGTCACGCCTTTGCTGCGGCCTCCTTGGGGGCAGGGGCTGGATGGGGCCGCTTCGCGTAGTCGGCCTCGGCGGGCTCGGGCACCACGCGGAGGAGCTCCTTGATGATGTCCTCCGTGCCCACCCCCTCGGCGTCGGCGTTGAAGTTCGTGAATATCCTGTGGCGCATGACGGGGATGGCGAGCGCGCGGATGTCGCTGCACGAGACGTTGTAGCGTCCGCCGATGATGGCGCGGGCCTTCGCGCCCAGGACGAGGTACTGGCAGGCGCGCGGGCCGGCGCCCCAGGAGAGCCAGTCCTTCACGAACTGTGGCGCCGTGGGGTCCTTCGGCCGCGATGCGCGGGCCAGGTTCACCGCGTAGTCCACCACGTGGTCGGAGACGGGGACGCGGCGGACGATCTTCTGGATGGCCAGGATGTCGCTGCCGCGCAGGACGGGGGAGAGCTCGGCCTCGGTGTCGTAGGTGGTGGTCTTGACGATCTCCCGCTCCTCGTCGCGGGTCGGGTAGTCGATGATGACGTTGAACATGAAGCGGTCGAGCTGGGCCTCGGGCAGGGGGTAGGTGCCCTCTTGCTCGATGGGGTTCTGGGTGGCGAGGACGAAGAAGGGGGGTTCGAGGTCGTAGGTCACGCCGGCGCAAGTGACCTGGTGCTCCTGCATGGATTGGAGGAGCGCGGCCTGGGTCTTCGGCGGCGTGCGGTTGATCTCGTCGGCCAGGATGATGTTGGCGAAGACCGGGCCTTTGACGAAGCGGAAGGAACGCTTGCCGGTGGCGTGGTCCTCCTCGATGATCTCGGTGCCCGTGATGTCGGAGGGCATGAGGTCGGGGGTGAACTGGATGCGGTTGAACTTGAGCTTGAGCACGCGGGCCAGGGTGCTGATCATGAGGGTCTTGGCGAGGCCGGGCACGCCGATCATGAGGCAGTGTCCGCGCGCGAAGAGGCAGCCGAGCAGGTGCTCGATGACCTGGTCCTGGCCCACGATGATCTTGTGGATTTCGCGGAGGAGGATGTCGCGGGCTTTGCCGAGCTTTTCGACGGCCTCGATATCCTCGGCCCTGCGTTCGCCGACGGCGGCCTGCTGGTCCACGGGAGTTTCTCCGGGCGGCAAGTGAGGAAAATCCGAAATCCCAAATCCGAAATCCGAAGGAATCCCAAAGCTCAAATCACGAATTCTCAAAACCCAACCCAGGAAACTTCGCGCGACGTGTTGCTCTTTTTTTGACCGTTGGGATTTCGGATTTCTGGTTTCTTTCGGATTTCGTGCTTCGGATTTCGAGTTTCCCGCGTTCCTCGCCAGTCCCTGGCGAGGAGCGCGGGTCAGGGCGCCTTGCGTATCCGGCCGGAGCGGATGCAGGCGGTGCATACGCGCGCTCGGCGCACGCGCCCGGCCTCGACGACCCGCACCCGCTGAAGGTTTGGCCGGAACACGCGGCGGGTGATGCCGGTGGTCTTCAGGCCGATGCCGCCCTTGCTCTTCGGCAGGCCGCGGCGCGCGATCATGCGCCCGAACGCCACGCGCTTCCCACAAAGCTCGCAGACTCTCGACATGCTCTTCCTCTCTCCTGGGGCCTTAAGGTAGATCAGTAGTATACTGATACTGCCCCAGCGATTCAAATCCCGTTGGTGGGCGCGTGAGAGATGCCGACTAAATAGGTATTCACGATTTCGACTCGATGTAAGTCAAGTATTGACAAGGGGTTGTGTAATCATATAGAATAGGCCCCCATGAGTGGTTTTGGGTACGTTT
>Ga0194125_10008409_pt1 | contig 14557 bp, 13 predicted proteins | sample TA2KigC250mmetaG_FD_148626 | JGI IMG/M metagenome (GOLD analysis project Ga0194125, IMG submission 148626) | Freshwater microbial communities from Lake Tanganyika, Tanzania - TA2015034 Kigoma Deep Cast 250m | ecosystem: Environmental > Aquatic > Freshwater > Lake | place: Tanzania: Lake... | reverse complement strand
CTTATGGCTGAAGGCCACACCTTCACCTCGGAAACCGATACCGAGATCATCTCGCAACTCATCTATAAGTACAGCTCCCAGGGGGCTGCCTTCGCCGAGGCGGTGCGGCTGGCCCTGCACCAGGTGAGCGGTTCGTATGCCATCGTGGTCATCAATGCCCGGGAGCCCCGGACCATCATCGGCGCCCGGAAAGAAAGCCCCATGATCCTGGGCCTGGGAAACGGCGAAAATTTCCTGGCCTCGGACGTCCCTGCCATCCTGTCCCATACCCGCCGCATGGTATTCCTGGAAGATAATGACCTGGTCATCATGACCGACGCCGGGGTGACCATCCAGGATCTGGCCGGCAACCCCCTGGACCGCCCGGTGACCAACATCACCTGGAGCCCGGCCATGGCGGAGAAAGCCGGGTATAAACACTTCATGCTTAAAGAGATCTTTGAGCAACCCCGGGCCCTCATCGATACCTTCCGGCACCGAGTCGACCCCCATCAGGGGGAAATCATCCTGGAGGAATTTCACCTGACCCCGGAGGAAGTCAAACGCCTGCAGAAAATCACCATGGTGGCCTGCGGCACCTCCTTTCATGCGGCCCTGGTGGGGAAATTTCTGCTGGAGAGCCTCTGCCGCCTGCCTGTAGACGTGGATCTGGGGTCGGAGTTCCGCTATCGGGATCCCTTTGTCAATCCTGAAACCCTGCTCATCAGCATTTCTCAGTCGGGGGAAACCGCGGACACGTTGGCCGGACTGCGGGAGGCCAGATCCAAGGGGGCCCGCTCTCTGGCCATCTGCAATGCCGTGGGGTCTTCCATTGCCCGGGAGTCCGAGAGCGTTTTTTACACTCACGCCGGACCGGAAATCGGGGTAGCCTCCACCAAGGCCTTCACCACCCAACTGGTTTCCCTCTATCTTATCGGGCTGTACCTGGCCAAGGAGCTGGGATATCGCTCCGCCGAGCAGATCCGGGGAGATCTGCAGGCCTTGTTTCAGCTCCCCACCCTGCTCCAGGAGGTCCTGGACGGGGACCAGGTCATCAGGGAAATCGGCCAGAACTATATGAAGGCCAACAACTTTCTCTATCTGGGCCGGGGCATCCACTATCCCATCGCCCTGGAAGGGGCCTTGAAGCTCAAGGAAATTTCCTATATTCACGCCGAGGGCTATCCCGCCGGGGAGATGAAACACGGCCCCATCGCCTTGATTGACGAGCACATGCCGGTGGTGGTGTTGGCCACCCGGAGTCCGGTCTTTGAAAAGATGATGTCCAATGTGGAGGAGGTCATCGCCCGCCGGGGCCGGGTCATTGCGGTGAGCGAGGCTGATAATTTCACCGTGAGGGAGAAAGTTGATACCACCCTGCCCGTCCCCGCCACGAGTCTGGAATTATCACCTATCCTGCTGACGCTGCCCCTGCAGTTGCTGGCCTATCACATCGCCGACCTGCGGGGCACCGACGTGGATCAACCCCGAAATCTGGCCAAGAGCGTGACGGTGGAGTAAGGACGGCTAAATTTTAATCCGGCTTACCAGGCAGGCCCGGCAGGACCCGGAGCGGAAGCGGGCCGCGTCCGAGAGGGAAAGAACCCCCACCAGGTCCTGGGGTCGGTCTTTATAGACAAAAATGCGGTGCAGGTCGGCAAAGATCAGCCGCTTGATGACGGTCAGAAGCAACTCCTCCTGATCACAGACCACCACGGGGGAACTCATGACGAGCTTAGCTTCGGTTTCAGGATCCAGGCCATGCAAATAAGCCATTACCAGGTCTGATTTGGAAACCACCCCGGTGGGCTGGCCGCTGGAGTCGGCCAGGGGGACCGCCCCGAACTTGAACTCGGCCAGGCCGCCCATGACGTCGAATAAACTATCGGTCTCAGAAAAAACGGTCACCTCCGGAGTCATCACCTCCCGAACCAGGAAGCTTTCGTCCCAGTTCAGGTCATCCTGCCGTTCCCGGCGCTGCAGCAGGCTCCGGTCGCAGCGATAGCAGAAACGATACAGCATACCCACGATATCGGGAAAAGCCAGCACGCCGATGACGGCTTCATTCTCCCCGCCCCTGACGTAAAGACGATGTACTCGAAATTCCCGCATCTGATCCAGGGCCACATCCAGGGAATCCTGGGGCTGGCAGAACAGGGGCGGCCCCACCATAATGCTCTCCAACGGCGTCTGTAAAGGCAGGCCGCCATAATAGGCCGTCATCAGGTCGGTCTTGGAAACCACTCCCAGGGCCGCCTGGTCCTGGCCCATGACGAGTAAGGCGTTCACCTTGAACTTGGTCATGGCTCGAATGGCCTGGTCCAGAAAGGCATTCTGATCCAGTCGGATGACCTGCCGGCGCATAGCTTCCTGAACCGTCAGACCTTTCAATACCTGGAGATGATCGATGATCGGCATAACCTTCTCACCGGCAGGCCGCGGCGGCGCCGGTCAACTTTTCCAACAGGCTGTTAAATACTCGGGAAATATAAACAATTCCCACAACCTGTCCGGCATCGATAACCGGTATGCGCCGCACATGTTTTTTAATCATGATGTCCAGGACATGGAGCAGGTGCGTGTCCGGGGTGATGGTGATGAGGTCGGTGGTCATGATGTCCCCCACCAGCATCTTGCCGGCCTGGTGGCAGGCGGCGTCGATGATGCCCGAAAGTTCCAGGTCGCTCATCTCCCCCCAGATATGAATGTGTTTGGGACGGATGAGCAGAAAGATATCGTACATGGAAAGCATGCCCACCAGCTTCCCCTGGTGATCCGTCACCATCAGGCCGAACACCCGCTCCCCGGTGGCTTCGGCGGCCTGCCGGAAAACCTGCACTGCAGCGGTGATGGTCTGCTCCGGAGTGACCGTCAGGAAGCGTGGTTCCATGACATCTTTGGCAAATTCTCCCATGCCCCTACCCCTCTAAATCGGTTTTCGGTTTTCAATTTAGTGATTATATCATATATCCGACCTGATTCATGTTTTTTACTATGAACTCCTGGGTGCTCATGAAAAGCCTCCAAATCTTCTGCCTGTTCTTGACAAGTGGCCAATAGAATTGTTACAATTTCAAAGACACAATTGAGCTTGGATCCAACTTAGGTGGACTGAGACTCGCCGTTTGCCCATACCGCAACTCCAGCGAATCAGTCTGGAGTTTTTTTTTGAGGTGGCCTTTCCGGAATATGCAGGTCATACGCGATCTTCAGGACATGCAGGATCTGGCCCTGGCGTGGCGGGGCCGGGGGGAAACCATCGTTTTGGTGCCCACCATGGGTTATTTTCACCAGGGCCATCTGAGCCTCATGGAATACGGTCGCACCCAAGGGGATCACCTGGTGGTCAGCATTTTTGTCAATCCCACCCAGTTCGGCCCCCAGGAGGATCTGGACCGTTACCCTCGTGATTTTGACAGAGACTGCTCCTTGGCCCGAGAGGTGGGGGTAGATGTCATCTTTGCCCCGGATACCACCGGAATGTATCCTCCAGGGTTTCAGACTTTTGTCACCGTGGAAGAAGTAACCCGGGGGCTCTGCGGGGCCTCCCGCCCCATTCATTTCCGGGGGGTGGCCACGGTGGTGCTCAAGCTTTTCAATCTGGTGCAGCCCCAGGTGGCCGTCTTCGGGGAGAAAGATTATCAGCAGCTCGTCACTCTGCAACAGTTGGTTACCGACCTCAACCTGCCGGTACAGGTGGTGGGCCGGCCTTTGGTGCGCGAAGCCGACGGGCTGGCCCTGAGTTCCCGCAATGTCTTTCTGAGCCCGGCAGAGCGCGCCTCTGCTCTTAGTCTATCCCAGGCCCTGTTCAAGGCCAGAGATCTGGCGGCTAACGGGGAACGCTCTCGGGACCGACTATTCACTGCCCTTAAACCCATGTTCACCTGCGATCCCCCCATTAACCTGGATTATCTGGCCCTGGTGGATAGCCAGACCCTAAAAGAAATCGACACCATCCACGGACCGGCCCGGCTGGCCGTGGCCGCCTGGGTGGGCCAAACAAGGCTCATTGACAATATCCTGTTAGAGGTGCCCTAAAATGGTTCGTACCATGTTAAAATCCAAAATTCATCGAGCCACCATCACCGAGGCCAACCTTACCTACGAAGGCTCCCTGACCATAGACAGCCGCCTCATGGAAATGGCCGACATCCTGCCCTATGAAATGGTCTATGTCTACAACATCAACAATGGCGAGCGCTTCGAGACCTACGCCATCTTGGGCGAGGCCGGCAGCGGCGTCATCTGCCTGAACGGCGCCGCAGCCCGGAAAGGTATGCCCGGCGATTTAATCATCATCACCACCTTTGCCGCCATGACCGCGGCGGAACTGGAAGGTCGCCAGCCTCAGATCGTTTACGTGGATGCCCACAACCGTCCGAAAATGCCCACCATAAAAAAAATGTTGTCAGCATGATTCTTTTTGGCATATAATTAACAGGTTTAAAAATCGAATTATGGCGCCGTCAGATGAGTTTCGGCCCCGGAAGCGGGGATTACCCTCCAAATTCCGGGACATCATCGCAGTGCGTCTTGGACTCCATTCCAGCCTGACACCCATGATTATAAATCCCGCAGGAAATGAACAAGGCGATGCTGAAACAGGCCTGAGGCAAGGGTACCAGGTATGGGCTGGAAGCCGGCGCCGCAGTTTCCGAAAAATTCCGATTGTTCTTTTGAGGCCGGGGTATCCCGGTCAGACTTATTCTTGCCATAAGGAGCCGGCAGCATGGCCATAACTGATTTTCTGTTTTCCTCCGAGTCAGTCACCGAGGGGCACCCCGATAAAATCTCCGATCAGATTTCCGATGCAGTTTTAGACGCGATTATCTCCCAGGATAAATATGCCCGGGTTGCCTGCGAAACCCTGGTGACCACGGGACTGGCGTTCATCGCTGGAGAGATCACCACCACGGCCATTGTGGATATCCCCAGCATTGTCCGCAATACTATTAAAGAAATCGGCTACAACGATTCATCCATGGGATTTGATTGGGAAACCTGCGCCGTGGTTACCTCCCTGGACAAACAATCACCGGATATCGCCATCGGCGTGGACGGACGGGGACTCTTCCCGGAGCAGGGAGCGGGGGACCAGGGGCTCATGTTCGGCTTCGCCTGCGATGAGACCGAAGAATTGATGCCCATGCCCATCTGGTATGCCCACCGCCTGGCCGAACGCCTGGCCAAAGTGCGTAAGCAAGGGATTATCCCTTTCCTGCGACCTGACGGCAAGACCCAGGTAACGGTGCGCTACGAAAATGGCAGCCCCCATTCCATTCACACCGTGGTGGTGGCAGCCCAACACAACCCGGATGTCAGTTACACCCAGGTAAAAGAAGCAGTGATCGAAGAGGTGGTCAAAAAGGTGATTCCGGCGGAACTGCTGCAGCCGGACACTCGCTTTCTGGTGAACACCACCGGCCGGTTCGTGGTGGGTGGCCCCCTGGGGGACTGCGGCGTCACCGGGCGGAAGATTATCGTGGATACCTATGGCGGCGCCGGTTACCACGGCGGTGGTGCCTTTTCCGGCAAGGACCCCTCCAAGGTGGACCGGACCTCCTCTTATATGCTGCGGCATGTGGCCAAAAACATCGTCGCTGCAGGGCTGGCTAAACGGTGCGAGGTCCAGGTGGCTTACTCCATCGGTGTTGCCGAACCCCTGTCCATTATGGTTTACACATACAATACCGGAACTATCCCCGATAAACAAATCCTGGAAATTATCCGCAGCACCTTTAGTTTTAAACCCGCGGCCATGATCAGCTACCTGGACATGCTGCGCCCGATTTTCAAGAAAACCTCGGTTTATGGGCATTTCGGCCGGCCTGACCCGGATTTCACCTGGGAACAGACCAACCGCGTCGATTTATTGAAGGAAAAAGCTGGAATGTAATTATGCCGCTGCCCGAGGCAGCGTCTTTGTTGGCATGAGGTGACCGATGCAAGAAGCAGCAAGTATATTGGCAACCGACAGCGCCGCCCTCCTGGGCTACGATGTCAAAGATCTCGCTCTGGCGGACCAGGGCAGACTGCGGGTGGAATGGGCCCGGCACGACATGCCGGTCTTACGGGGCATTGCCGAGCGTTTCCAGCTGGAAAAGCCCCTCCAGGGCATACGTCTGGCAGCCTGCCTGCACGTCACCACCGAAACCGCGGTTTTAATGTCCACTTTGAAGGCCGGAGGCGCCCAGGTGACCCTCTGCGCCTCCAATCCCTTGAGCACCCAGGACGATGTCGCCGCCTATCTGGTCAAATACGAAGGAATTCCCACTTTTGCTATTAAGGGGGAAGACAACGACACCTATTATCAGCACATCCAGGCGGCCTTGGACCTTAAACCCCACATCACCATGGATGACGGCGCTGACCTGGTCTTTACCCTGCACACCACCCGCCAGGAACTCCTGGAGCACGTCTGGGGCGGGACGGAGGAGACCACCACGGGGGTCATCCGCCTCAAGGCCATGGCGGCCCAGGGAGTTTTGCGCTATCCCGTTATTGCCGTCAACGATTCCCAGACCAAGTACTTGTTTGATAACCGTTACGGCACCGGCCAGAGCACCGTGGACGGCATCCTGCGGGCCACTAACCGCCTGCTGGCCGGCAGCGTGGTGGTGGTGGCCGGGTACGGCTGGTGCGGCCGGGGGTTCGCCATGCGGGCCCGGGGCGCCGGGGCCCGGGTCATCGTCACCGAGGTTGACGCCCTCAAGGGTCTGGAAGCCATCATGGACGGCTTTCAGGTCATGCCCATGGCCGAGGCCGTGCCCCAGGGTGATATCTTCTGCACCCTCACCGGCGATATCAACGTCATCCGCCAGGAACACTTCCTGGCCATGAAAGACGGCGCCATCGCCTGCAACTCCGGCCATTTCAACGTGGAACTGGACCTGCCCGGACTGGAGGCCGTCACCGTGAAGAGGCGGCAGATCAGAGAATTCGTGGAAGAATTCACCCTGAGCAATGGGAAACGGGTCAACATCCTGGGAGAAGGCCGACTCATCAACCTGGCCGCGGCGGAAGGCCATCCTTCCGTGGTCATGGATATGAGTTTCGCCAACCAGTCCCTGGCCGCGGAATATATCTCCAAGAATTACCAAAACTTTGATAAAAAGGTCTACATGCTCCCCGCCGACCTGGATATGGAGATCGCCCGGCTGAAACTCGACTCCATGGGAGTGGCCATTGACACCCTCACCGAAGAGCAGATCAAGTATCTGGCCTCTTTTGAGATGGGCACCTAGCCGTTTCCAATTGTTAGCTTTTGTGATAAAAAAGGGAAAAGATGGCAAACCGGCCTTGGTCTTTTCCCTTTTTTGTTACTCTCTCCCTCACCCTGGTTCCCAAGTTGTACTTGGGAACCCGATATCCCGCCAAGCTGTGCTTGGTTACCTTTTCTGACTTTAGAAAAGGGGGAAATAATAATACTCCCTCATTCACAGGATTCAGACTTTTTTAGGAACTATACATGACTAAGATAAAATTCGGCACCTCCGGCTGGCGGGGCATCATTGCCGATGATTTCACCTTTGCCAATGCCCGTTTGGTCTGCCAGGGAATTGCCGATTATTTAAAGACCGAAGGCTTGACCTCCCGGGGGCTGGTCATCGGTTACGACACCCGTTTCCTCTCCGAAGAGTTCGCCGCCGCCGCCGCGGAGGTGTTGGCCGGCAATGGCATCTCCTGTTTTCTGGGACGACATCCCATTCCCACCCCGGTGGTGACCTTCGCCATCCTCCAGGGGCAGCGGGACGGCGGCCTCACCATAACCGCCAGTCACAACCCCGGCACATATAATGGCATCAAGTTCGCTCCCCATTGGGGGGGGCCGGCCCCCACGCCGATTACCAACGCCATAGAAGAAAAAATCCGCTCCTTAACCCCGGAAAAGGTGCGGCGTCTGCCCCTGGACCAGGCCCGCCAGAGCTATCTGGTCACTGAGATTGACCCCCTGGAGGACTATCTTCAGGACCTGGCCACTAAAGTGGACGTGAGCCTCATCCACCAGGCCGGATTGAAAATCGTGGTGGACCCGCTCTACGGGACGGCCGTGGGTTATCTGGACCGTTTCCTGGCCGAGGCGGGGGTAGAGGTGGAAACGGTGCACAACTGGCGGGACCCCTATTTCGGGGGTAGTCGTCCGGAGCCCAGCGGCGAATTTCTCAGCCATCTGGGCCAGAGGGTAACAGCCACCGGGGCCCATCTGGGACTGGCGGTGGACGCGGACGCCGACCGGTTCGGGGTGGTGGACAGTTTAGGCCGACATCACGAAGCCAATCTGATCCTGAGCCTGCTGCTGGATTACCTGGTGGAAACCCGGGGCTGGAAGCAGGGAGTGGCCCGCAGCGTCGCCACTACCCATCTCATCGACCGGGTGGCGGCTTATCATGGCCTGCCGGTGTACGAGACCAAGGTGGGCTTCAAATACCTGGGCGACTACATCGTCAAGAATTTGGTGGCCATGGTGGGCGAGGAGGCCGACGGCTTCACCATGCGGGGCCATTTGCCGGAAAAAGACGGCATCCTGGCCTGTATCCTGGTGGCCGAGATGGTGGCCCGGAAAAAGAAAGACATCCCGGAACTCCGGGACGAACTGTTTGCCAAAGTAGGCCCGGTATACACCCGGCGCCTGAACCTGACCCTTGCTCCCGAGGCCAAAGCCGACCTGTGGGCCAGATTGAAAAAACCGCCCCAAACCCTGGCCGGCCAACCCGTGAGCCAGCATGTCACCCTGGACGGCCATAAATATATCCTGGCCGACGGCAGTTGGCTCTGCCTGCGCCCCTCGGGCACCGAACCGGTGGTCCGCCTCTACCTGGAAGCAGACAGCCCGGAGGGCCTGGAAAAACTCCGCCTGGCCGCCGAGGCTTTTCTGAAAGGAACCTGACGCACCATGGAAATGATTATAATGGTGGTAGTTTTATTTTTTTCGGTCATCGTCCACGAGGTGGCGCACGGCTACGTGGCCCTCCTCAACGGTGACCCCACCGCTAAACTCTACGGCCGCTTAACCTTCAATCCCATCCCCCACATTGATATAGTGGGAACCATCCTGGTCCCGGCCATCCTGGTCCTTTCCCAGAGCAGCATCCTCTTCGGCTGGGCCAAGCCGGTGCCGGTGAATCCCATGAATTTCCGGAACTACCTCAAGGGAGAAGTAACGGTGAGCGCCTCCGGCCCCTTAAGCAATTTCTTCCTGGCCGCGGTGTTCGCCCAACTCCTGCCCATGGCCGTGGGCAATCCCGGTTTTTTCCTGATCTGCAAGTACGGTGTGATCATTAACCTTTATCTGATGCTCTTTAACCTCATTCCCATACCGCCCCTGGACGGCTCGCGCATCCTCATGCCCCTGCTGCCCCGGAATCTGCAGCAACTCTACGCCCAACTGGAGCCGGTGGGGTTCATCCTCATCCTGCTGCTGCTCTACAGCGGCTTATGGCATATCATCGTGATGCCCATCTTCAGGTTATTGCTGGGAATGTTGGTGGGTTGAAGCAGATATGCGCAGGCTATGCAAAGGAGAGCCAACATGATTTACTGCACCCTCAGAGAACTGATGATCAAGAATAATCTTTACGACTACGGGCAACTAGCCAAAGAGACGGAAATTCCCAAGGAAACCTTGCAGCACCTGGCCGAAAACCAGTGGCGGCAACTCAAGCGGGAGCACCTGGAGGCCCTCTGCCGGTATTTCAACTGCAAGGTGGGGGATCTGCTGGAATATGAATTCGCCCCCGGCGGGGAGCTCCCGGCCTAATTCCACCTCAGAAAGGGAAGAGGGAAGAGGGAATAAAAAAAACATCCCTGCAAGCCATTTTCGGCGGCCCCGGATCGCTTTATTTTTTAAGTGATCTACCCCCCGGGCAGGGCGCCACTGGCCGGGGGATGCCTCAGGCACCGGCTGATTATCCAAAACCCCCCGGTGAAAACCAGGTTTATGAGGGCGGCCAGATAAAAGCCCGGTTCGAAACCGACCTGGCCGATCACCGGCCCCATGCCGGCCGATCCCAGCATCATACCCAGATAAATGGCCGTGTTGTAACCCCCCATGGCCAGCCCCCGGGAATCCGCCGGCACCACTTCGGAAATCAGGGCCCCCAGAGGGGTAAAGGCCAGTCCCTGCACTGCCCCCGACGCCATGGCCAGCACCAGAAAAACCGTGAAATTATGGCTCAGGCCGAAGCCCACCAGAACCGTGCTGAGCCCCAGAAAACCCCACACCACCAGTTTCGTTTTTTCCGTCCGGTCGCTTATCCTGCCCAAAGGGATGCGGGAGAGGGCATTGATGAGTGCCTGGGCCGCGAACACCAGGCCGATCTGACCGGCATTAAGTCCGTGTTGTAAGGCATAAAGCGGAAAAAAGGTAAAGAAGACCCCCAAAGCAATGCACGACCCGAGGGTCACGGCCCAGCAGCCTTGCAGGCCCCGGTTGCGCCACCCCTCCTGGATCAGGCCGGCAAAGAGGCGCTGTTGCCCCGGCACCGTCTTGATCTCACTGCTGGGGAACCAAAAGAGGACCGGGCCCAGGAGAAGAAAGAGGGCCAAAGCCACGGCCAGAAACACCGGCCGGTAACCCAGGGCCTGGGCCAGGACGCCTCCTGCCGCCGGCCCCAGACTCATGGCAGAGTAAATGGAGGTGGTATACCAGCCGTAGGACCGGCCCAAGTGGGTGGCCGGGGAGATATCGGCCACCTGGGCCATCAGGCTGGGACCGATCATGGCCAGCCCCACCCCGAAAATGAGGGAAATGCCGATGAGCTCCAGAGGGGTTCGGCTCCAATACATGAGCAAGGAGCCACAGGCACTGGTCACCAGTCCGAGATTGATGATCCGTTTCCTGCCCCAGCGATCCCCCAGAAGACCCAGGGGCAGCGCCAGGATACCGGACATGAGCAGCAGACTGGAGTTGATCAGGCCGACTTCCGTGGTGGTGGCCCCCAGTTCGTCAGCAAAAAGGGGCACCACCGGGACCCGCAGACTGGTGGCGAAATAACTGGCAAAAGCCACGCCGCAGGTGACCGCCAATAAGGCCTGATAGGTGTAGGACGAAATTTTATTTTCGGTTATTTCAGGCAACTATCTGTGAATCCTTATACCTTTCATCAAATTGCACAATCCCCCGGACTCTCTCTCATAGAACCAGTTATGGACGATTGGGCCCCCCAGATACGAATATCTTCTAGTTATTCCAAGGTGGCGGATCACTGGCTTTTCGCTTAGTTTCCCTAATCCAGGGGATAATCCGTAAGAATAGTGTACAAGGGCTTTTCCCGGTTGGCAAAAAAATGGCTGCAGCCAGCCAGCACCTTGATCTCTGGCCGCTTATCTTCCGGTTGGGCTTCCAGGACCTTTTCCAACTGGGGCAGGGGGCAGAATTCATCCCGATCCCCGACGACGATGAGACGCAGGCGGGGCACCCGGGGGAGAAAATTCATCTCCATCAAGGCTATGGGCGGGGCGATCATGATCATGCCGGCCGCAGAAACACCCTGGGCCAGGGCCCGGCCGGCCACCGCCGCCCCGAAGGAGTAACCCACCACATAAGCCGGTCCAGATACTCGGGACCTCAAGAATGACATGGCCGCCTGCACGTCCGCCAACTCCGAGAGACCGTCGCCGTATTGACCCGAACTCAACCCCACGCCCCGGAAGTTAAACCGCAGCGTGGTCCATTGGCGGGCCTGGAAGGCCATTACCGCGGTCCAGACCACATTGTTATCCATGGTGCCGCCATACAGGGGATGGGGATGGGTGATAATCACGCCCCGGGGATCTTTCCCCGGGGCCAGGCGCGCCTCCAGGTTGACGTCCGCGCCGGTGATGGTGACCCGTTCTTCTCTAATTTCTGGTGTTCCTGTGGATATGGGCATAGTTTTGTCCTTATGCAAAAATCTCAGCAAACCCGCCTTGTGGCTCTCGCAGGTGATTATAACATTTTACGATTCACCTGAACTCAATTAGTATGTATTATATTACTGTAAGCGTTCGACAGTCAGGCGCTTGTGGCCCATCCGGTTATGAAAATATTTTCTTCGGGCAGGCACGGGGGCCTGCCCCTACGGTGGGCTTTTCCCTGTAAAACTTGACAATACTCCCAATAAACGATCCATGTTCCTGAAAAACAAAGTCGGCCTGAAATTAATGGGCGTCAACCTGGCCTCCTTGTTGTTTGCCCTAATCTGTTTGCTGATTATTATCCAGTACCTGGCCACCAACCAAGTGCTGGCCTGGCATAGGCAACGGGTGGAACTGGTGGCCAACCTGGTGTTGGCCGAATACCAGGGCAAAAACCAGCGGGTGGTCCAGTATGCCGACATTTTAGGAAACAACTATAATTATGCCGAACTGTTGTATCACAACGATATAGACACCCTGGCCCGCCTGGCCGGTTTCCAGATGCGGGATGCCGGTTTAAACATTCTCACCGTCACCGACCGGACTGGGGTCATCGTGGTGCGGGTGCACGCCCCCAAAGGCATCGGGGTGGATATCTCCGGCAATCCGTTGATCAAAGCGGCCCTGAAGGGGAAACGCACCAGCCGCATGACCCAGTGGAAGGACAGTATTTCCCTGAGCGCCGCCGCTCCCCTCTACTACGGCGATGAAGTGGTGGGTGTGGTTCTCACGGGCATGTTGGTGGACAAGGGCTTTGTGGAATCCCTCTCCAAGGGTACCGGAGCCGAGGTGGCCATCTTCTTTGCCGATCATCCGGTGGTGAACTCCTTCCAGGATCTCCCCGAGAGCGCCTTTGAAGTTCTGAAATCCGGCAAAAACCGGGCCGCGCTGGGATTGGATAGCGTCCAAAGTCTCCTCCTGGGGAAGAAAAATTATACTCTTACCTTTTTGCCTCTGGAACAGGAAGAAAAGCCCTGGGAAAATCTGCTGGTGGTGGGGGTCAGCCAGGCGGAGTTGAAAGCTGCGGAAAAAGCACTGCATCTGGTCATTTTTGGCGTGGGCGGAGGCGCCGCCCTGGTGGGGATGTTTTTGAGTTTCATGCTCTCCCTGGGCATGCGACGACAGATTTCTCACCTGGCCGAGGGCACCCGCCAAGCCACCCGGGAGGAACTGGCCGGGGACATTCCGGTGACCAGCACCGATGAACTGGGAGAGTTGGCCGAATCCTTTAACACCATGACCCGCGCCCTCCGGGAAAAAACCCGGCTCCTGCAGGAAGAGCGGGACCGCATCGCGGCCAATGCCGATTTTCTGTCCATGATCGTGCACGACATCAAGGCGCCTCTCACCGGGGTCAGACTGACCATCGAAACCCTGCAGGATGAGTCACTCCCCACAGACATTCATCATAAGCTTCAGGGTATCATAGAGAGCAGTGAAGGCCTGCTGCTGCACCTGCACAATGTGTTGGATATCTCCCGGCATGAGTTGGGCCAATTAATTCTGCATCCCGAGGTGGTTTATGTGGGCTTTACCATTCAGCGACTGCTGAACCATTATAGCGAAATGGCCGCGAACCAGGGGATATCCCTCAGGGCAAAGACGAACCCGGCCCTGCCCCCGGTTTGGGCCGACGAACGCTACCTGGATCGGGTGCTGTTCAACCTCATGGCCAATTCCCTGGAAGCCACCCCGGCCGGTGGTTTCATAGAAATTTCCGCCCATGCCAGCAGTCTCAACGGTGGCGCGCCAGCCGTGGAAATTGTCGTGGCCGACAGCGGTTGCGGCATCGACCCCCAGAATTTGGATAATCTGTTTGAAAAATACCTGACCAGAGGCAGTCACCGGGCCGGAGGGTCAGGATTGGGGTTATATATCTGCAAGACAATTATTGAGGCACATCACGGCAAAATCTGGGCTGCCAGTCAGCCCGGCCAGGGGACCCGCATACACCTGCTCCTACCCCAGGCCGGGGCAACCGAGCTCCACAGGCCTGTTGGCCCTTTACCGGGGTAAGAAAATTGTCTCGATCCGGATGAGGCCGTTAACTTTCCGGTCGATTTTTTTCGAGGCATGCATAAACCCGGTGAGTTGCTTACCTAAAAAAATTTGATTATTATAAACATATAAAGAGTCTCTTCAGCTTCTCAATTCAGGCCGGAAAAGCTTTACTTTTCCACCCTGAAACCCTTGAACTCGAAACTTTCAACTTTTTAACGGGGAAGACGTATTGTGGCCATCAAGGTTTTGGTAGTCGATGATGACCAACGGACAAGAGAGGCGCTGGTGGAGATTTTAGGCCGGGCCGGGTACGAAGTCATCGCCTCGGCTTCCGGAGAAGGCTTGGAGAGTCTGCTGTCCGGAGACTTCCTGGCAGCGGCCATCATCGATTACAATCTGCCTCGCCGCAACGGTCTGGAAATCGCCCAAAGCCTGCGCCATACCATGCCGACCTGCCGCACGGTGTTAATTTCCTCGGAATATCAGCCCTGGCGCCAGTCAGACACTCTGTCCGCCAGCGTTGATCGCTTCCTGGCCAAACCCTTTTCCAAGACCGATCTCTTGAATGTCCTGATGGAGTTAATCCCGCCCTCCGCCCACCTCCCATAGGTTAGTCCTGGTAATCTGCATGACTTATAAGTTACCCGCAACCCATGAAAATATCTTGCCCTTTTCACCCCCA
>Ga0194125_10008408_pt1 | contig 14557 bp, 8 predicted proteins | sample TA2KigC250mmetaG_FD_148626 | JGI IMG/M metagenome (GOLD analysis project Ga0194125, IMG submission 148626) | Freshwater microbial communities from Lake Tanganyika, Tanzania - TA2015034 Kigoma Deep Cast 250m | ecosystem: Environmental > Aquatic > Freshwater > Lake | place: Tanzania: Lake... | reverse complement strand
CTCGCGCCTCACGCGGGAGGGCTCGCGAATGTCGCCAACAGCCTGTTGGCGATCAAGAGGTTGGTGTACGACGACATGGACAGGCAGGAATGCCTGTCCACGCTCCCCGAGCTCGTGGAGGTTCTGCGCTCGGACTGGGAGGACCAGGAGCCGCTGCGGCGTTACATCCGTAGCCGCATTCCGTGCTACGGGAACGATGACGACGACGCGGACGGGATGCTGCGGCGCGTGTTCGACGACTACACGGAGCTGGTCGGACGTGTGCAGGAGCGCAACGGCGTCAAGCGGCCGTGCGGGATCAGCACCTTCGGGCGGGAGATCGAGTGGGCCGCACCGCGCGGTTCGCGCAAGGCCTCGCCCGACGGCCACAAGCTCGGCGCGGTGCTGGCGACGAACTTCTCGCCCTCCCCCGGCACCGATACCGAGGGGCCCACCGCGGCTGTTAAGTCCTACTGCAAGATGGACTTCACGCGCACCCCCAACGGCGCGACGCTGGAGCTGAAGATGGACCCGGGTAGTGTGCGCGGCGAGGAGGGGATCGAGGTTCTCGTCGGCCTCTTGCGCACCTTCATCGAGCTGGGCGGGTTCTACCTGCAGATCGACGTCGTCGATTCGGCGATGCTTCTCGACGCCCAGCAGCACCCCGACAAGTACCCGAACCTCGCGGTCCGCATCTCCGGCTGGTCGGCGCGCTTCGCCACCCTCAGCAAGGAGTGGCAGGACATGATCATCGCGCGAACGCAGCAGAGGATCTAGAGGAGAGACGCTGCCCATGCAGCTTCGCACGCCGTCACCCTACGCCGTGTTCCAGCGCTCCGCTCAGAACGTCGCGGCCATCCCAGTAGCCGGGCTGGCTGATGCCGATGGCGAGAAGGTCTTCGCCCGACTCCTCAGGCCCTGGCGCCGCCGCCCCGAGTGGCAACTCCTTGCGGTGGTCAAGGACGGCGAGTTCGTCGGCAAGATGCCTGACGTCCCCACGGGCGGCCCGTACACGCTTGAGCTTCAGATCGGGCGAGAGAAGGCCAGCGCGGGGAACCTGATGGTCGGCGACCTGTTCATCCTCGCGGGTCAGTCGAACATGGATGGCTGTGGGAAGCTGGTGGACTGCGAAGCGCCGTCTTCGGCGGTACACTGCTTCTACTACGACGACCGCTGGGACATCGCCGAGGATCCGCTGTGCCGGTACAATGAAGCGGTCGATCCCGTGTACTGGGGTCTCGATGTGACCGAGGAGAACCGCGAGAAGTGGGTGCAGTTCGACCGCGACTTCCGGGTGACGGGGGCGGGGCTCGGTGTGCGCTTCGGCAAGGAGATCGCCAAGCGGCACCGCGTCCCGGTCGGCCTGCTCGCGTGTTCCCATGGGGGCACGAGCCTCGACCAGTGGAGCCCCGACCTGGCGCAGGAGGGCGGGAAGTCGCTCTACGGCTCGCTGATCCGACGCGTGAAGGCCGTCGGCGGGAAGGTCGCGGCCTGCCTGTGGTACCAGGGCGAGTCGGACGCCAACGCCCAGGCCGCGCCGCTGTTCCGGGAGAAGCTGGCGAAGCTGATCCGCGCGATCCGCGACGACCTCGGCCAGCCTGAGCTGCCCTTCCTGCAAGTGCAGCTGGGCCCGTTCTACGGCGAACCGGCCGACGCATTCCCAGAATGGAACCGCGTGCAGACTGAGCAGATCGCCATCGAGGGTGATCTACCCGATGTCGCGACGGTTGCCGCCGTTGACCTGGAGCTGTCCGATGCGATCCACATGAGCACGAACAGCGAGAAGATCCTCGGCGTGCGGCTGGCGCACCTGGCGAGCCGCTTCGTGTACGGGGACAAGCAGCGGCAGATCGGCCCTCGCTTCGCCCAGGCGAAGGTGAGCCGCGATCGCCGGCGGGTCGAGGTCCGCTTCACGAGTGTCAACGGTGCGCTGGCGCCGAAGACGGGCTTCCTCGGCTTCAGCCTCGAGGCGGATGGGCAACAGGTCGCGATCCCCGAGCGCAAGCTGAAGGACGGCTCAACGGTCCTGCTGAACTTGCGCGAGCCGCTGCCGAAGGGCGCAGTCCTCTGGCATGGGCGCGGCTTCAACCCGGCGGTCGGGTTGCGCGACCGGGCTGGGCTGCCGGTACCGGTGTTCGGGCCAGTGGAACTGTAAGGGGCGTTCATGGACCGCCGCGAGTTCGTGAGGACAACATCTGCCGGAGCGGCCGGCCTGTCGGCCGGAGTTCTCGCTGTGGGAAGGAGTCCGAGCATGGCGACAGAGGCAAGACCGAGGGCGTCTTACGATCACCGGCTGGCATTCGGGGCGTGGGTGAACGACATGCGGAACCAGGCGCTGCCGCTGCAGCAGTGGCCCGCGCCGCAGATGGACGACCTCACCGTCGCGGGCATCACCCGCGCGTTCGATGTGATGGCCGACTCGGGTTACCAGTACCTCGACACCTTCGGCCTCTACGCGACCGGCGACTACCCGCTGGACATCGTCAGCGCCTTCGACGACCGCGAGCGGAGTCGCCACGTGGAGCGGATCTTCAAGGCGGCCGAGAAGCGCGGGCTGCGGATGTCGCTGCCGCTCGGCCTGTTCACTTGGGGCTATGATCGCATCATCCAGGAAGACCCCGAGGTGCGCGGCAAGAACCCCGACGGCAGCCCGCACGCCCACGCGATGTGCGGGGCGAAGGAGAGGGCGTGGGGGTATGTCGAGAAGCTGATCGACACGATGTTCGCGCGCCACGACTTCGGCGCGGTACACATGGAGTCCGCCGACCTCGGTTGGTGCGACTGCCCGGAGTGCGGCGGGAAGTACGGCCGGGTCGGCTACAACGCGCGCCTGAATATGCGGGCGGGAGCCTACATCAAGGAGCGGCATCCGGACGTGCTCGTGTACACCTGCCCGATCAACTGGATGCCCTGGGGGCTGAACGAACAGGGCGAGCAGTTCAAACTCGCGGGTGATGATCTCACCGCCGTGCTCGACCTGAGCCGGCACATCGACGTGTTCATGGACCAGGGCCACCGAGGGCGGATGCTGGCGTGGGAGGACGTGCCGAAGCTGAAGTGCGCCTACGGCACGTCGGGCGGCCTGTGGACTTACCACGGCGCACGCCTGGATCGGCTGACCTACTTCGTGCCCTACCCGAAGCGCGCCGCGCAGTTCCTGCGCGAGCATCACGCGCACGGGACGCGCGCCTGCCTGTACTACCAGGGCCCGATGGACAACCCGGCGGTCGAGGTGAACAGCGCGGTTGCCGGACGCCTGATGTGCGACGTGACACGCGACCCGCGTGAGGCCCTGGAGGACGTCATCGAGACGTACTACCACCCTCGCAGCGCCGAGGCGAGAGCGAAGCTGGCCGACGTGTTCCTGGCCGCCGAAGAGGCCTACTTCGGCCAGTGGAACACCGAGCGCATGAAGGAGCAGCAGAGGCTCGAGCCGCCCGGCGAGTTCTGCGTGGGGCTGCTGTTCGGCCTGTCGCCGGACCTCATCGGCATCCTCTGGGAGCCGTTCCTGGACGCCGAGGGACGCACGGCCTGCCGCAAGGGGATGATCGCCGCCCTGAGGCAGCTACTCGACATCGAGCACGAGTTCGCCGACCGCGCCCGCCTCGAGCGCCTCACCCGCGCCCTCACCATCACCATCCAGATCCTCGCCACCATCATGGGCGCCAAGGGAGAGCCCTGGACGGACTGACGGGGCAGGCTACGGTAGCAGCGTATCAAGCGAGGCAACCTCGCCCCTCTTCTGCGCCGCCACCTGCTCCGGCTCGTACACCCCGTAGAACGGCACGTTCAGGTCGATCCAGAGGCTGATCCGCTCCAGGTCCTCCGGCGGCAGCTTCACGCCCTCGTGCCCCTCGCGGAGCAGCGCGGTGAGTCGGCTGGCGCGGGCGCCGAATTGGCCGGGGGTAGTGAGGGGAACCCACTCGCCGCCGTTGACGCTGTCGAACCAGTGCACCCAGTCCTTCTTCGCCAGCGCGCGGTAGGAGAAGGAATACGGGTCGCTGCCCGCATGGTCGCCCGTGAGGCGGACGCCGCCCGCGGCGTCTTGAGCCCCGTGGCAGCTCACGCAATGGCGCTCTAGCAGGGGCTGCACGAGGCGTGGGTAGGAGAAGGGCAGCGAGCCATCCGGCCCGGGCTTGATGCTCGATGCTGCGCGGCGGAGGGCGAGGGGCGAGTGGTTGGTCGGCGTGGTGTCGCGTGGCTCGTGGCAGCCGACGCATGAGACCGTCTCGCCCGGCTGCAGGTAGGTAAGGCTGCGCATGGTCTGCATGGCCATGCCGTCCTCGCCGACCGCCTGGAAGTAGACCGGCAGGCCTGCTGGCGCAGCGAAGTACGCGGAACCATCCTCCTCCACGGGCACCGTGCCGAGAAGCTGCCTCGCCGAGACCTGCCGCGCGATGCTGATCGGCGGATCATCGGCGTTGATGGTGGTCTTCGGCAGGACCTGGATGACGCGCAGCTCCCTGATTCTGCCGGCTGGGAATGGCAGCGCGCTGTCGTAGACGTTGAGCAGAGCGAACCGGCCCTCGCGCGTGTCCGCCGTTTGTACGTCCGGCGAAGCCCTCGGCCGCAGGCGGGGCCGGAGAGGGAGGGCGTACTCGGACGAGATCGCCGGGTCGCGGTAGAGCAGCTCCCGCTGGCCGGAGCGATCCTGCAGGTAGAGGCCCTGAGTCACCGTGTGCGAGGCATCGCGCGTGGACCACTGCGGGCTGTAGGAGACCAGCCACAGGTCCTCGCTCAGCGGGAAGGGCGTCGTGTAGGCCTCGGACGGGAAGCCCTCGGCCTCAGGGAAGGGGACTTCGGGCGTCAGGCGCTCCAGGGGGATCGCGCCATCGTACCCCCGGCGCGGGTCGATCATCACCAGCGAGCCGTACGCATACCCGTGATGCGCGCCCGCGATTGCCATCAGCTTATGCGAGCCGGGAATCGGCTGCGGGTGCCAGTCGCCCCACGGCTTCTTGTCCACGTTGTAGTTCCCATAGATCGCGAAGGGCAGTGAGCCGTCCGCCTGGCAGCGCCAGAGGCTGTGCGCGAGGTTCGTGTGGCGATCAACGTAGTCCCAGCGCGTGTAGAGCAGCGACCCGTCGTTCGCGACGGAGGGGTGCCACTCGTTCGTCTCGTGGGAGGAGAGGCGCCGCACGGCTGACCCGTCCGGGTGCATGCGGTGGAGTGTGTACGTCGGCACGGGCCGCGCGCCACAGCGGCAGTAGCCTCCCCGTCGTGAGGAGATGAATGCGAGGTCCCCGTCCGGCAGCCAGCAGGGGTCGAAGTCGTCCCACGGACCATTGGTCACCTGCCGCAGGTCGGTGCCGTCCACGTTCACCGTGTAGATGTGATAGCAGGTCTCAGGCTTCGCCTCGAACCCGGGCTTGCGGCTCGGATCGACGGCCACGTAGGCGAAGGCGATCCGGCGAGCGTCGAAGGAGAGGTCGGGGCTGAGGTAGCTGCCCTCGGGGAGGCGGCCGTCGATCAGGTCCCGCAGCCTCGGATCACCCCGGAGGTCTTCCAGCACGTACAGCCCGCCGCCCGACCGCGCGTAGGAGCCGTAGTACTGGTCGCACATGTGCGCGAACGTGCCGGGATGGCGCTTCACGAAGAGGATGTCGTCGAAGTCGAGCAGCGGATTGCGGAGGGCAGCCTCCCGCTTCGCCGCCCGGGCCTCGAAGTCCACGAGCTGGCTGACTGGAGGGAGCTTCGAGGTTGACCACCGGCCGGCGCTGCTCTGGTCGGCGGGCTTGTGGAGCGCGATGTTCGTCTGCGGGTCGGACGCGCCATACACCTCGACCTCGTCGAGGTGAAACGAGATCTCCTTGTCCATCTGGCAGCGCACAAAGCGGGCGGTCACGCCCTTGCCGGTCAGGTCCACCACCAGCGGCCTGCCGTCATACGCGCCGCCGAAGGACGGGCCGGAGTGTCGGAAGACCTCGGTCCACGTCTGCCCATCAAGCGAGACGAGTACCCGCATCCCGTCCGTGCGCTGCGGCCGTTCACCACGGTTGTAGACGACGACACGGGCCAGCTCGAGAGGCTGCTGCAGATCGACCTGCCACCAGGGGTCGCGGGAGAAGATGGTGTGGAAGCCGTAGCTCCCGTTTCTCACGCCATCGACCGCGCCTGCCGCGTCCTCGAACGTCGCCGCGCCCTGGGGCTCACCGGAGGGATTCGGTGGCAGGCGCACGGTCGCTGCCTCTCGCGCCCACTCCGCCTGCAACTCCGCCCGCAGTGCGTCGCCAACGGGCACGGAGGCAGACCAGACTGGGGAGACCCTCAGGAGCAGGGCAATCGCACACAAGGGCCGAAGGGCCATCGCGCCTCACCGAGAAGGGTATTCGCCCTCGCTGGGAACGTGACCTTGCGCGAGTTGCCGCGAGAGGAGACGAACGCGATGATGCTGGCTCGACGTCGCTTCATCCAGGGCGCTTCGGCGGCGGCTGCGGGCGGGCTGCTCGGGCTGCGGTCGGAGGCCCAGCAGACCGCGCCCGCCTTGCAGCTGTCCGCGTATCAGGTCGGCCCGCAGATCTGGGTGCGGTGCGACGGCGTCACGCTGACCTGCTATCGCGCGCACCCGACGCAGAAGTACCCGTACTTCTTCCCGCTCGCCGGGCCTGCGACGGGGATGTCTCTGACCACCGAGTCGTCCGAGCCCTATCCACATCACCGCTCCGTGATGCTCGCGTGCGATCGCGTGAACGGCGCGAACTACTGGCAGGAGGGGCTGGAGCGCGGGCAGATCGTCTCACGCGGACCGACGGTCGAAGCGAGCGAGACGGGCCGCGTCGTCATCGCCGATGCCTGCGACTGGCGCATCGCGAACGGGCCGGTCGATCTGCTCGATCAGCGCCGCTTCACCCTCTCGGTTCCGTCCCCCGAAGTGCGGCTCCTGGAGGCCGACATCACACTGACCGCCGCGCGGGACGTGCACATCGAGCGCACGAACCACTCCCTCTTCGCGGTCCGCTGCGCCCCGGAGCTGTCGCCGAAGGGTGGGGGGACGCTTGTGAACTCCGAGGGCCTGAGCGGGGAGAAGGCGAGCTTCGGGCAGAAGGCCGCCTGGTGCGCGTTCTTCGGAGAGCGGTTCGGCGCGACCGAGGGCGTGGCGTTGATGGACCACCCACAGAACCCCTGGTCGCCGTGCACCTGGTTCACGCGCGACTACGGGTTCGTCTCACCGACGCCGATGAACTGGCTGCCCGATCAGGGCCTGTCCCTCGCGTCGGGCACCTCGCTGCGGCTGCGGTTTGTGGTCGTGGCCTTCGCCGGCACGCCGCAGAGCGCTGACCTCGCGGGCGTCTATGCGCGGTGGAGCGGCGGTTGAGCGGGTCACTTCACCAGCCGCACTTCCCAAGGTCCCAGGCCGAGGGTGCGTTCGCGTCCTTGCCACGTCAGGTTTGCCGTGTGTGGCACGTCCGCGGCATTCACGATCACCACGGCCTCGCTGCCGTCCGGTGCCCGGAAGGCGTTATGCATGACGACGGGCATTCCGCCCTCGGGCTCGGGGTTACCCTCCACCTCCAGCTTCGGCGGGTGCAGCATTCGCCCGTGTTCCAGGTAGGGCCGACCCTCTCCCGCGAACAGGTCCACCCACTGGCGCATCAGGTCGTGCTCAGGCGGCACCTCCGGTCGCGACACCTCCCGGGCCGTCCCATCCGGGGCGATCTCCTCCAGGAGCATATCATCCACCCACACGACGCCCCGCCCGCTCACGTGCATCATGATCCGCAGGAAGTCCGCGCCTGCCGGAACCGTGAACGTCGCTTCGCGCCGGACCCAGCCCTCCTCGGGCGAGGGCATGGGCAGTTGCCAGCCGCCCTTGGACTTGATGTCCCAGGTGATGGCGCCAAGCATGATGTTGTTCGGCTTCGCCAGCTCGCGCGACTTCATCCACGCGCTCAGCCGGTACGTCCCGCCGATGCGCAAGGTCTCGCCGAAGTTGAGGTTGCGCGACACCTGCACCGTGTCGCCCTCGGTGCTCTCCAGCCGGACGCTGCACTCTCCGCCGTGCTTCTCCTGATCGTCGCGAAAGCAGCGCCCGTTCCACGTCTCGCCCTGCCAGCCGCCAACCCGATCCCAGCCCACGGGCACGTCGCCGCGCCACTCCTCGAAGCCGCCGTTGCTCAGGAACGGGCCGGGACCGATGTCCCGCGAGGGCACGAAGTGGGGGATCTCGCCGTTCGCCAGGCAGTAGGCTTGGGTTCGCCGGTCGCCGGCGCGCGGGTTGCTCTGGAAGGTCGGCAGGTACTCGTGATAGACGTAGTTGAAGACGGAAGCCCGCTCGGGAGCCGGGCCGGACCACGGCGGCTCCAGGTCCCGGTAATCCTGGATGAACGCCTGCTGGATGAAGTGCTCGTTCGGCTCCTCGAAGCAGACGACAGCCTGCGGGTTGATCTTCCGGCAACGCTGCAGCATTGTCTCAAGCTGCATGCGGAACACCTCGGCCATCCACAGGCCCGGACCTGGCGGGTGTCCGTGCTTCGGGGAGTAGCACGGCGGGAAGCGCCCGCCGACGACCTGATCGACCTGCAGCATATCCGCGCCGCGCTCGACGAGCTGCTCGCAGGTCCGGTTCCACCAGTCAATCGTCCACGGGTCACCAGGGCACATGCACGAGTTCTCGCCGCCCTTCAGCCAGCTCGGCTTCGACAGCCAGGTCGTGTCGTCGCGGTTCACGACGGCATGAGGCTCGGCCTCGCGGGCAAAGCGCTCGCGGTCGTCCCACTCGAACGTGCCGTCCTCCCGCGCGCCGTACATCAGCGTGTAGTGGTAGCCGGAGGGCCACGGGAAGACGTGCCCGCCGATCCGCCGGTTCATCTTCGCGATTCCCGTGAAGACCTCGTCGGAGGGAAAGACGGGGAAGTAGTCGGGCGTCACCCAGTACTGCACCTTCTCCCAGCCCCAATAGGCGACGATCAGCGGCGTCTTCGGCCGGAAGCGCTTCAGCCAGTAGTCGTTCAGCCAGCGCTCGATGCTGTCCGGCTGGGCGAGCCAGTCCCGCCCGAAACGCACCATCGCCGGGCCGGACTTCAGCCACTGGGGTACGTCGGCGCGCTCGACGAGGCGTTTCGCGCACCAGGGCTGCTTCTCGGCCCAGGCCTTGTAGAGGTCGGCCGCATCGCGCCAGTCGGTCGGCGTGCCGGGATCACTGCCCGCGAAGGTTGTCAGCACCACGTCGTAGTCGAGAGCGAACGTCTCCGAGGCGAAGCACGGCGCGCTCCAGGCAACCTCCATTCCCTCCTGCGCGCGGCGCAGCCAGAGGCTCTTGGGGTAGCCCTTCGCATCCTCAGCCGCGGTGTACAGGCCCGCGGCCGCATCGTAGTAGGAGCCGAACTGGGCGCACATCCAGCCGGGCTGAGTGGCGCCGGCGGCCTGGCCGACCTTCCAGGCGCCAGGCCGGTGGTGCACGCCGCCCTTCGTGTGGCCGAGCACCGCCAGGTCCTCCTGCCCCTCCTGCAGCGGCGCGCGCAGCACGATGAACGGGAACTGCGCCTCCTCGAGCGCCAGCCCCTCGGGCAGCCGCACCTCCTCCAGGCGCCAGCGCACGTAGGGGTCACCCTCGCGCACCGCCGCCGAGCACGTGCACTCGATCCCGCGCCCGCCCAGGTTGTGGAAGCGCATCCGTAGCCTCTGCGTACCCGCCTCGCCGTCGAGGGTGAAGTCCACCGATCCGGCGTCGGTGCTGGACACGTAGGTGCGTTGCCTCCCGTCGCTGTCCCGCGCGGTCAGTGCCAGCGTGAACAGGCGCGGCCAGGCCTGTTGCGCGACCATCTCGCGCCCGGAGCGCCGGTCGATCAGGGAGACGAGGCCTCCCTTCTGGGCCTTGCCCACCGCTAACTCGAATCGCTCGTTGTGCAGGATGACCCGATCCGGCTCATCCCGCACCGCGACGGTCTGCGCCGAGACCGAACCCGCAAGCGCGGCGAGGCAGACGCACGACAGCCAGGTCCAGGTCATGGCAACCGGCTCCTCTCCTCAGGCGACGTTCGCCGCCCCTTCGCGGGTCCTGAAGCGCCATCCTCCCTGTGCGCGGCGAAGGGCCAGAGGCGCCCGATGACGAATGTACGGCCCGCAGCGCCACGCACTCACCAGGGAGGGGCACCGTACATGACCATCACGGAGATCACCGCCGCCGAACTCGATCCTCAGCAGTTCATCGCAGAGCAAGTGAAGGAGATAGCCGACACGGTCGGCGACGGGCTGGCCATCAATGCGCTCTCAGGCGGCGTCGATTCGTCGGCTGTCACGATGCTGGGGCACAAGGCGCTCGGCGACCGGCTGAAGACGTACTTCATCGACAACGGGATCATGCGTAAGGGAGAACCGCAGAAGGTGGTTGACCTCTTCGCGGGCCTGGGCGTCCGCGTGGAGCTGGTCGATGCTCAGGACGAGTTCTTCGCGGCCCTGGCGGGCGTCACCGATCCCGAAGAGAAGCGCGAGGCGATCACCCAGACGTTCTACCGGCACGTGTTCGGCCGACTGGTCCGCGAGGGCGGCGCCAAGCACTTGCTGCAGGGCACCATCCTCACGGATGTGGACGAGACCGCAGCCGGCATCAAGCGCCAGCACAACGTCTTCGAGCAGATCGGCATTGACCCGCAGGAGGCCTTTGGCTACCGCATCATCGAGCCGCTCATCCAGCTCCGCAAGGACGGCGTGCGCAAAGTGGCGGCCGCGCTCGGCCTGCCTGAGTCGGTCTACAACCGCATGCCCTTCCCCGGTCCGGCGCTCACGGCGCGCGTCATCGGCGAGGCCACGCGGGAGCGGATCGCACTCGTCCGCGAGGCGACGGCAATCACGGAGGCCGAGCTGGCCGACACGGGCGCCTTCCAGTACATGGCGATCCTGCACGAGGACCGCGTCACCGGGATGCGGGACAACCAGCGCGACTTCGGCCTGCAGATCGAGATCCGCTGCTGGGAGAGCGTCGATGCGCGCGTCGCAACGCCGATGCGATTGCCGTGGGAGAAGCTCGAGCGCCTGGCGGGCCGCATCCTCGATGAGCTGCCCGGCGTGGTCAGCGTGACGTACCACATTGCGCCGAAGCCGCCGTCCACGATGGAAGTCGTCTAGGCGCGAAGAGGGTGGCGACCATGTCCGAGGTTCGGTTCGACCGCATGGTCCCGGCCGACGTACGCGCGCGCCGGGATCCGTGCAACCTCGCCTATCTACCGGTCGGCTCGCTGGAGTGGCATGGCTCGCACATGCCGTTCGGCACGGACTACCTCACCGTGACGTACCTCGCCGAGGAATCGGCGCGGCGCTTCGGCGGCGTCGCCTTCCCGCCGATCTACTGGGGCGATGTGCGCTACTTCCTGCAGGAGTGCCGCATCGAGTGGCGGCAGACGTACGTGCGCGAGATGGATGTGCCTGAGGGGTATGCGGCCGCCTTTCCCCTCCAGAACGCCGACGGCTCGCCGGGCTACGAGTGCCCCACTCAGCCTGACGACGGCCCGCTCCCGACCGAGGCCCTCGACTTCTCGAAGGAGGGCCAGGAGCGCTTCTTCACCCACCTCATCGCGCGCGCCTTGCTGGCCATCCACCTGTACGGCTTCCGGCGCATCATCATCCTACCGGGCCATGGGCCGAACCCCGAGTACTGCCGCCGGGCGGAGGAGGTCTACCGGGAGAATGCTCTGCGCCGATCGGCCTTCGGCCCTCCGGCGGAGACGCTCAGCTTCTTCTACATCGAGGCGGCCAAGGAAGCCGAGCCCCTGCTCAAGAACCACTGGGTCCATGCAGACAAGTGGGAAGGGTCGATGACGATGGTCGCGGCCCCCGGGACGCTGCGGCTGGAGTTACTTCCCACGGATCCGCAGACGATCCCGCCGGCCTACCTGGGACATCCGTACCTGACCGAGAGCGAGGGCTACAACCCGGAGCTGAAGGACCTGTGGCCGAGCTTCGATGCGCTTGACCCGCGCAACGCCACCAGCGCCGAGTACGGCCAGGCCCAGTGGGAAGCCGTCCTATCGAGGATGCAGGGCGATTGCGTAGTCGTGGGAGGGGCCGCATGACTGCGCGTCGAGCACGCTCGACGAGCAGTCATCCGGCCCGTCGTTGGCCGAACAACGGGCCGGATGCTTCGCATTCGGCCCCTCCGACGACAATGCAATGGCCCTGTCGAGGATGGGAGAGATCGTCGCGGGGTAGGATCAGGTCTGCACGCCGAGCAGCTCCGCGACTTGCCGGGTCTCGGCTCCGAATTCGCGGGCCCCGTCGTGCCCCTGGATCGTCTCCACGTCCCTGATCCTCTGGGCGGCCCGCGCCATCTGTTTGTCGGCTGCGAGGAACGCGTCCACCACGTCGGGATCGAAGCCCTGACCGCGTTCGGAGGCGATCATCGCCCGCACGGCGCCGTGGGCCAGAGCGTGCGGTCGGTAGAGGCGCGGCGTCGCCAGGGCGTCGTACACGTCCGCGATCGCGATGATCCGCGCCGCCACGGGAATGGCCTGCCCGCACAGGCCGTTGGGGTACCCGGAGCCGTCGAAGCGCTCGTGGTGGGCGATGCAGATGTCACACCCCATGCGCATCAGCGAGGCGCCCGCGGCCTCCGTGGTGCTGGCGGCCGCCCGCAGGATCCGCTCGCCTGTGCGCGGGTGCTCGCGCATGATTACGCACTCCTGCGGGGTGAGCGTCCCCTCCTTGAGCAGGATATGGTCGGGCACGCCGATCTTGCCGATGTCGTGCAATGGCGCCGCCTCGACAAGCAGGCTGACGAAATCGAAGTCGATGCCGTGCCGCGTCTTGAACGCCGGCGGCAGCGCCATCGCCAGCTCCCGCGCGTACACGGCGATCCGCTTCAGGTGTGCGCCTGTCTCCGCATCGCGAATCTCCGCCAGCGCGCACGCGACCCGCTTGATTGTGGACTCCACATCGTGGAGGCGCCCCAGCGCGTCGCGCAGGTTCTGCGTGCGCTCCTCCACGAGCCACGCGAGTTCCTCGTCGCCATCCCTCTGCCGCAGCTCCTCGTCACGTCGCCGCAGTGCCTGGCGCACGGACTCCAGCAGCGAGGCCACCTCGAAGGGCTTGAAGATGTAGTCGTAGGCGCCCTGCTTTAGGGCGCTCACGGCGTGGACCGCGTCGGAGTCCGCGGTGACCACAATGACTGCTGTCTGCGGGATGCTGGGCCGCAACTCGGACAGCAGGACGAGACCCGGCTCGCCGGGCATGTTCAGGTCCAGGAGGACCAGATCGAAGTGGTGCTCACTCAGCTTCTGTCGCGCCTCGGCGACCGAGGTGGCTTCGCTTGCTTCGAGGCCGACATGCTTCAGCAGCAGCACCAGTGACCGGCGCACCGGCGCCTCGTCATCCACAATCAGGGCACGCCGGGACCCCTTCGTGTCTTCTGATCGGAGCTCATCGTTGAGCACGGATGGACGCCCCCCATCGTCGCGGCTGATCGCGAATAGTCGGATGAGTGCCGAGGCCTGCGGCTCAGCGCAGCCTCCGAGTTGTTTTACCACACCCCTCGGGCACGCTCTTGCAGGTTTCCTCCTCAGCGGTCCTTCTGCCAAGCGCGAGCGCACAGGATTCCGGTCGGTCGTCACCGAAACCACGGGCGTCGTGCGACGCCCTTTCCGGAGGATTGCGCTCATGCCCGACGTGCCTGCTGACGGCATTCATGCGATGGTCCCGCGCGAGGCGACGACTGAAGGCGCGCGCAAGTTGCGGGATACCTACGCGATTACCCCCGGTGCGCCGCTCTTGCGTCGCGAGTTCGGGTTCTTCTCCCTGGAGCGCTGGAAGCAGGAGGGGATGCCCCAAGACGTGCCGCTCCACGAGCTGTTCTACTACGATCCCGGCGGCAATCACGGCCTCGGGCAGCTCGGCTGGTGTGAGGCGGCCTTCGTCCCCGCCTGGGAGACGAAGGTGGTCGAGGATCGGGGCGATCACGAGGTCGTGCAGGACTACGCGGGCCGCCACGTGCTCTTCTTCAAGGGCCGGCGCGACGGCTTCATGCCCGAGTACCTCGACCATCCCGTCAAGGATCGGCGCACGTGGGAGGAGGACGTGAAGTGGCGCCTCGACCCCGCCTCGCCCCAGCGCTACGCCGACCTGGAGCCGCGCATGACGGCCGCTCGCGACTCGGCCGGGAAGGGACTGATGATCCAGCAGAACCTGATCGGCGGCTACATGTACCTGCGCAGCCTCATCGGCCCCGCCGACCTGCTCTACGCCTTCCACGACATGCCCGATCTGGTCCATGACTGCATGAGAACCTGGTTCGATCTCGCAGATGCCGTCATCGCGCGACACCAAGAGCATGTGACGATCGATGAGATCTACTTCGCCGAGGACATCTGCTACAACCACGGGCCGCTCATCTCCCCGGCGATGATGCGCGAGTTCCTGCTCCCCTACTACCGTCAGCTCATCGACAACCTGAGGGCCCGCCAGATCGACCGGACGCGCCACCTGTACGTGCAGATCGACACGGACGGGTACGCGCCACCCACGATCCCGGTGTACGGGGAGATCGGGATGGATGTGATGAGCCCCTTCGAGGTCGCGTCGGGCTGCGATGTGGTTGAGATCGGTCGCGAGTGGCCCCACCTCGCGATCTTCGGCGGCATCGACAAGCGGG
>Ga0194125_10008403_pt1 | contig 14565 bp, 8 predicted proteins | sample TA2KigC250mmetaG_FD_148626 | JGI IMG/M metagenome (GOLD analysis project Ga0194125, IMG submission 148626) | Freshwater microbial communities from Lake Tanganyika, Tanzania - TA2015034 Kigoma Deep Cast 250m | ecosystem: Environmental > Aquatic > Freshwater > Lake | place: Tanzania: Lake... | reverse complement strand
GCTTCGGGGCGAGTACGATGTCTGCATAACGAGTCCGGGCATAGCTGCGGATTCCGGTTGGCTGCGCGAGATGCGCGGGCGCGGGGTGCCGGTTGTTCCGGAGCTTGATCTCGGCGCCGAACGGTGCCGGTGCAGGCTGATCGGAGTGACCGGGAGCAACGGCAAGACCACGATGGTGAAGTTCATTCGCGAGATACTTGCCGGCGCCGGCTTCAGGGCCGAAGTGGCCGGCAACATCGGGACTCCGCTGACGGAGGCCGCTGCGGATTCGGGCCGTCTCGATGCGCTTGTTGTCGAAGCAAGTTCATTTCAGCTCGAGCTTTCGTCGCGGTTTGCGCCCGAAGCAGGGGTCCTGATGAATCTCTTTCCAAACCACCTCGACAGACACCCCGACATGGACACATACGGCGCGGCGAAGGCGCGCATGTTCTCTTCGATGAAGCCGGGCAGTTGGAGGATCGTTCCGGACGGGATGGGAGACTGGCTTGCGGGTACGGTGCCGGAAGGAGTCGCGACCCGGACATTCGGCGTGGGCCGCGGGTCGGACTACAGATTCGCCGGGGGCGCGGTGCTGTCCGAAACTGACTCCGGGCTCGGGCGGGTTTCGTTTGCCGGGACGGTATTCGACAACACTCTGCTCGGTCACACTGCCGCCGCCGCGACGGCTGTGGCGCGGTGCCTGGGGATTGAAGCCGGGGCGGTGTCCGCGGCCGCGAAAGTCTTCCAGCCCCTGCCGCACAGGATTCAGACGGTGGCGGATATCGGCGGCGTCCGGTACGTTGATGATTCCAAGGGAACGAACCTCGCGGCCATGGCGGCGGCAGTGGCCGCGATGGGCGCGCCTGTGCGGCTGATAGCCGGCGGCCTGCTGAAGGAGCACGACCTGTCCGGCGTCAAGAAAGTTCTCGCAAACAGGGTTGCCCGTATCTACCTTATCGGCAATTCAAGCGACGTGATGTTCCGCGCATGGAACGACGAGATTCCGTGTGTCAGGTGCGGGACGCTGGAGGCAGCTTTCCGGCAGGTCAGGGGCGACGCCAAACCCGGCGAGACGGTTCTTCTCTCACCAGGATGCGCCAGCTTTGACCAGTTCTCGGGGTACGGGGAGCGTGGGCAGCGATTTGTTGATCTTGTAAAGAGTTCCGGGTCAACCGGGACGAGCGGTGATTCAAAGAACGGAGGCAGAAGGTGAGCAAGGGAATGCGCAGGACGTTGGTTGTGGCCGGGGCCGTTGGTGCAGCGCACGTGGCGGCGCTGGGTGCAGTGTTGCTTGTCCAGGGTTGCGGAACCACGCGTGAAGCGGCCGGGCGTCCGCCTGAGCCGGTGATGCCTGTTGCCGTAGCTCCGGTTGTTGCGCCGGTGGCAAAGCCGCGCATGTCTCCTCCTCCGCCGCCTCCTCCCGCGTCTACGATAACGCACGTTGTGGCGAAGAATGAGACGCTTTCGGGGATAGCGTGGAGTTACGAGGTTAGCGTACGGGACGTGGCGGCGCTGAACGGCATTGCCAACCCGAACAAGCTGCGGGTCGGGCAGAAGCTTCTGATTCCCGGCACTGGCAGGACGGTTCCGAGGAAGCCGGTGGCGAAGCCGAAGCCTGTCGTGAAGCCTGCTACGACCGGCGCGGGCGCCGAAGTGGCGGTGGTCGAAGCGGGCACGTACGTGGTCGCTTCCGGCGACTGCCTCTCGGTGATAGCCGTCAAGCACGGCGTGACGACTGACGCGATCAAGAAGGCTAACGCGTTGACGAGCGACAGGATCAACGTCGGACAGAAGCTCGTGATTCCCGGCGATTCATCGAAGCCGGAGTCTGTCGAGAAGCCGGTTATCGAGCCCGTGTTGCCGCCGCTTCCGGGTGCGACGAATGTTCAGGATGTGCCGGCTGTCGGGGCGTTGCCGATGGCGCCGGTGCTTCCGCCCTCCGGCGCGGCAACGCTGCCGACTGCGAAAGCCGCCCCATCGGCGGCGGGGAGCGCTTCTTCCGTCACGCATGAAGTTCAGCCGGGCGAAGATCTCTATAGCGTGTCGCTCAAGTACGGCGCTTCTCTTGAGGAGCTCCAGCGCATCAACGGGCTTACCGGCACGACGCTCCAGGAAGGGATGCGTTTGAACGTGCCGGTTCTTGAACGATGATCCGACGCGTTTCGAGCGCGCTGGCGCTGGCCGTCTTCGTGCTTCTTTGTATCGGGATCGTGATGCTGGCCAGCACCAGCAGCGTTCGCGGCGAGGCCGTTTATTCCGACGCCCAGCACTTTCTGAAGCGGCAGTTGCTGTGGCTTGTTGCGTCGGGGATAGTCGGCTGGGTTGTCTACAGGTTTGATTACCATCTGCTGCGGCGCATCGCGTGGCCCGTTTGCGCCTTCGCCCTGATCCTGCTGGTTCTTGTCTTCGTTCCCGGCATCGGGCAGGAGGCGGGCGGCAGCAAGCGATGGCTGGGTATAGGGCCTTTCAGCGTTCAGCCTTCCGAGTTCGCGAAGTTCGCCGTTGTGCTGGGTTTTTCCGCATGGCTCTGCCGCATCGGAAGGCGAGTCGGAACCTTCAGGGACGGGGTTCTCTATCCCGTTATCGGCATGGGGATGACGGCGGCGCTCATCATGGGTGAACCCGACTACGGAACCACGTTCCTGATCGGGTGCGTTGCTGTGGTTCTCCTGTTCACGGCGGGAGTCAAGATCAGGTATCTGGCGGGGCTGGTTACTCTCGGCGTGGGCGGCTTCGCTGCCATGGTTGCGCAGGACGAAGTGCGCAGGGGGCGTGTGCTGGCCTTCCTGATGCCCGACAAATACCCCACGGTCGCGTACCACCTCGACCAGTCCAAGATAGCTTTCATCAAGGGCGGCGCGTTCGGGGTGGGGCTTGGGGACAGCATTCAGAAGCACCTGTATCTGCCGGAGGCGCATACGGACTTCATTCTGGCGATAATCGGCGAGGAACTCGGCCTTATTGCCACCGGCATGGTGGTGCTTCTCTTCGCAGCGATACTGTTTTGCGGGGTGACAATAAGTCTGCGCGCGCGCGACGCGTTCGGCCGCCTGATGGCGATGGGGCTGACCACGTCCATCGTGCTGCAGGCCGCGATCAATGTCGGAGTCGTGACGGGTTGTTTCCCAACGAAGGGGTTGCCCCTGCCGTTCATCAGCTACGGCGGTTCCAGTCTTGTCGCATCGGTTGCCATGGTTGCTGTGCTGCTGAACATTGCGAAGCACGCCGACGAACAGGGGGAAGACGAACATACGCGTTCGATCAAGAACAGGCGGCACGACTTCTGAGGCCGCCGCCGAAGCTGTCCCGGTTGCGGGCTGCTTCGCTATGGCTCCGTCGGAGAGATGGCGTAGAAGGGCGGGTCGCTTCCTTCGCGGGTAACGAAGACAGATCTGCCGTCGGCCCCGAAGCATGCGGCTTCCATGCCTCTCAACTGGGGCAGCCGCACGAACTGCGGCTCACGTGAGAACGTCTCGGCCCATGACTCGTCGGCCCGCCGCCGTTCGTAGACGCAGGCTTCCCGGTACGTGAGGAGGAGAGCCGTCATGCCGTCCGGCGAGATGTCAAGCGCCGTCGGCTGCCAGATGAAGTCTGCCCAGTTGCCGTAGGTCCGGAAATCGTATTCCCCCGGCTCCGGGATGCCGCTGACCTGACACAGTCTTCTTGCGACCACGGGGTGAGGGGATGGAGCCTGCGCGAGGTCCAGTTCATAGAGCACGGGCGGCTTATCCCGCTTCGAGATCATCAGAACGCGGCCGGCGGTTGCATCAACCGCCACGCTTTCGCAGTCGCGCGGGCCATCGGGGTAGCGGAATGTTATGACCATCGCGGGGGCGCATTTCAGGATGGAATTGGTGCCGAAGGAACGCGGCTCCGGCACGACATACAGAGTGCAGTGTTCCCGCTTCGCGTTGTTGTCGCCGACGTCGGCGACGAGCAGAAAGGGTTTCCCCTTGAGCACAAAGGATGCGAGGTCTTCCCAGTCCCTGTTCTTTGCGCCGTCGATTTCCATGGCGCCGGCTTCCGAGCCGTCGGCCAGGAACGCGTAAAGCACCGGTTGGCCGCCGCTGTCGTTATGGGTCCAGAACATGCCCGGGGTGAGTCTTGAGGGGGCGAGCCCGCTGGACTCGTTCACGGATCGGCAGGAGAGGCGGCCCATGCGGCGCGGCGTGGAGAAGGATGCATAGCGCCGTTCATGTCCGCCGGGGACCGGATCGGTCTGTCCTTCCGCTTGGACCGCAATCGCGACGGTCAGCGCAAGGCATGCGAGCGTCACGCGCGGGCGATTCGCGGCATCCACATCGGTTCCTTTCCCATTTCGGCCCACAGCATCTTCTGCAGCAGTTCCTGCTTGATCCCCTGGCTGGCCGGATCGTCCCAGAGGTTGCGGACTTCGCCGGGGTCCTTTCCCAGGTCGAACAGCTCGCCGTATCCGTGTCGGAAATAGACGGTCAGTTTGTAGCGATTGTCCACGTAGGTTTTGAGGTGGATAGTTGTCGGCTGGTGGTGGTTCTCGACCAGGGCATGGTCGCGAGCCGATTCCGACCGGCCGGTCCAGACCGCGCTCTGGTCAACTCCGGTCATGGATCGTGGCGCCTGGAGCCCTGCCATGGAAAGGAATGTCTGCGGCAGGTCCACGAGCGACTGGATGGCCTCGCTCACGCGGCCGGCGGGAACAGTCGGGGAATGCCGGACGATGAACGGAACGCGTATCATGTCCTCGTAGTGGAACGGGCCCTTGGCCTTCAGGCCGTGGTGCCCGAAGAAGTGCCCGTGGTCCGTGGTGAAGACGACTACTGTGCGGTCTGCGATTCCAAGCGACTCGACCCGGTCGAGAATTCTGCCGATGTATTTGTCGAGGAGGGAGATCATTCCGTAGTAGACGGCGATGTCTTTGGCGAGCGCTTTGCGGTCCTGCAGGTGGGAACCGAACCCGTGCATGGCGTTCCCGTCGGGCTCACGGTAGGCCGAGAAATCGGGTCGGGGTGTCTGGGTCATTCCGAAGTGAGGCGGGTTGCGGTCGTGTTCTCCCGGCGTTACAGACGGCACGGTCAGCTTCTCCGGGTCATACATCCTGTCCCACGGCTTCGGGACCAGGTAGTCCGGGTGCGGATCAAAGAAGCTCGACCACAGGAAGAACGGCTGGTTTCGGGCGACGCATGATTCCATGTAGGCGTTCGATCGTTCCTGTATCCACGTGTTGTAGTGGAACTCCTCCGGCAGTTCCCACGTGTGGTATTGGTGGTCGATGGTGCCGGTCGGTTTCCGGAAATAGCGGCGCCAGTCCTTGAGGCCCTTTTCCTCCATCCACAGCGCGTAGTGCTGACCCACGTGCGCTTCGTCAACGTGGTTACGTGCAAGCTCGACGTGTTCGAAACCGTAGAAAGGCCCGTGAAACGACCGCCAGAAATCCAGGTCCTGGAGGATCGGATACGCTTCCAGCGAAGGGAATTGCGGGGTTGAGGCGAGCGGCTGGAAATGCGCCTTGCCGATCAGAGCGGCCCCGTAGCCCGCGCTCCTGAAATCTTCGCCGACTGTGTGTTCCGTCTCCGGCAGTTTCGTGCCCAGCGACCAGGCGCCGTGCTGGCTGGGGTACTTCCCTGTTATGATCGAGGCGCGGGTGGGCGTGCAGGTGGGGTTGACGCAATAGGCGCGCGAGAAGACTGTGCCCTGTGAGGCAAGCCGGTCCAGGTTCGGTGTGCTGACTTCGGGGTTCAGGAAGCCGAGGGTGTTCCAGTGCTGCTGATCGCTGGTGACAAGGAGGATGTTCAGGCGGTCGGCAGTTGCTTCCGGCATACGGCTTCCTTTGATTGCGTTCGATGTCGGGCGATGATCTTCAAGATGGCCCTGTGCGGCAAGCCGAAAGCCGGCGGGCTCCTGGAGGCCCGTTTTCTCTCGACAATGCGCATTGGCATGGGCCAGCATTCACGCCCGGGCGGGAAACGGCAAACGCGAAAGGAGCGTCCTGTGCAGGAAGCGGAAATCATGAAGGTGCTGGAGGAGACCGGCGCTCTTCTGACTGGTCATTTCGAACTCAGGTCCGGGTTGCACAGCGACAGGTATTTCCAGTGCGCCTACCTGCTGAGATATCCGCGGGTGGCCGAGCGTCTCTGCCGTAGCCTTGGCGAGACGATAAGAGCGGACCTCGGCGGTTCGGTTGATGCTGATGCCGTGATCTCTCCCGCGCTTGGCGGCATCCTTGTGGGGCATGAGATTGCGCGTGCCCTCGACTTGCCTTCCGTCTTCGTCGAGAAGGCCGAAGGAAGGCTGGAGATGCGCCGCTTTGAAATTGCCAGGGGACAGCGTTTCCTGGTTGCAGAGGACGTGGTCACGCGTGGCGGTCGGGTGCAGGAGACCATAGACATTGTTCGCGCCCATGGCGGAAGGGTCATCGGTGTGGCCGTTCTGGTTGACCGCAGCGCCGGCCAGGCGGGATTCGGGGTGCCGATGTGGAGTCTTTTGCGGATGGCCCCGGTTACCTGGCAGCCGCAGGAGTGTCCTCTGTGCAGGCAGGGCGTGAAGGCGGTGCACCCGGGATCGAAATGAGCAATCCGGACAAGACGACCGACACAAAGGCACGTGCTCTGAGCGCGTGGCTTGCAGCGGTCGTCGCAGTTCTGGCGCTTCTTGCCGCGAACGTTGCCTGGAACGACGTCAACCAGGATGAAGGATGGTACCTCTACGCGGCCCGGCAGGTGAGGGCCGGACGACTGCCGTTTCTCGACTTCGCCAGCACCCAGGGACCGGTGCTTCCGTTTGTCTATGCGTGTTTCGATCCGGTTGTGCGCGGCCTTGGCGTCCTGGGCGGACGGGTTGTCACGGCGTTGTTCGGCCTGGCCGCGATCGTGTCCGGATCGGTACTCGCGTCCCGTTTGGCGTCTCCCGGTCGGCGCTCCCTGGCGTCATTTGTCGCATTTGTGCTCGTCGGGGTGAATGTCTACCAGGCGGCATTCTTCTCGTCGGTGAAGACCTACGCGTTGTGTTCGCTTTTTCTGACCTGCGGGCTTGCGGTTCTGATTGACTCGGCGCGCCGTGCGTCGCGGAGCCGGTTGGGGTTCTTCACGGCGGGCCTGCTTCTGGGCGTTGCCGCCGGCACGCGGCTTTCCGCGGCCGGCACCGTGCCGGTTGCGGCGTTGTGGCTGCTGGTGACCGGAGCCGGGCGCGAGCGGGCTGTTTCCGTGGGCGTGTTTGTTCTCGGTGCGTTTCTTGCGGCCGTTGGCATTTTCGGGCCCTTCGCGGTGGGGGCTCCAGACGCGCTGATGTTCGGGCTTTTCCAGTACCACGCGGGCCGCAGTGTGGGTGGCATTGCCTCGGTCGCCTACAAGGCAGGCTTTCTCTCGCGAGTGGTCCATGCGTACTTCGTGCCGGCTTGTGTGGCCGTCGCGCTCCTGGCTGCCCGGTTCTTCTGTCGCAGGCCGGATGTCGCAGCGAGGTCCGGCGTGTCGAGTTCCGCGGGGCTGTGGCTGGTGTGGTGTGTGATAGCCCTGATCACGGCGGTCCATTTCCTTGCCCCGTTTCCGTATGATGACTACCAGGTATTTCTCGCGCCGGCCATGGCGGGCGTACTCGGCGCCGGGTGTGCGCGCTTTCTCGCCGCGCAGGGTGTGGGGCGCCGCGCAGAGGGGCTTGCGGGGGGGCTGGTATTTATCTTCTGTGTTGCCGCCGCCTTCTCCTCCCCGAGGAACCAGGAATGGTTCGCGGCTCCGCGTGACAGGATATGGTGGCCCTTGAGGAAGGCGTCAGCGCTCTCCGTGTTGAGGGATACAGCCGGCACGGTCCGGTCTCTTCCGCAGAGGGGCGAGGTGCTGCTTACCCAGGACACGTATCTTGCGGTCGAGGCCGGCATGTCCGTGCCTTCCGGCCTGGAGATGGGGCCGTTCTGCTATGCGCCTGACATGCCGCGCGAGCGTGCGGAGCGCCTGCATCTGCTCAACCGGGAGATGATGCTTGAACTCCTGCGGTCGGCGCCCGCGGAATACGCCGCATTCAGCGGGTACGGGCTGGCGATCAGGTCGCCCGAGATAGTTCCCCTTGCCGCGCATGAGTACGAGGACCTGCGCCGTGCGCTGGAATCACGGTATGTTCGCACAGGCGTGGTTCCCCTCTTTGGCCAGGCCGGCACCGAGCTCGAGTTGTTCCGGCGGGCCGGCGCGGGTGTGGAATCGCCCCATCGTGCGGGAGCTCTCGGACGCCCCGGGGCGCCGATCAATCCTTGAGGATGCCGGCGCTTTCCTGTAGAAAGCGCTGCACAGGTTACGCTCGCCCTGCGGACATGAAGGTGGCGAGAGCCGGTCACCGTCGGCTCTCCCCGGAGATGGGATGCGCAAACGGCTTCAGATCCTTGTTTTCGCCGCGTCTGCGATAGGGCTGGCGTCGGTCCCTGCGTTCGGTCAGAGCCTTCGCTTCGGCAATCACCGCGAGATAGAGATCCCGCAGTATGCGACTGTGCGGATAGGTCCCTTCTACTCGACTCTGGCGTTCTCCCTTTCGTGCGGTGCGCGGTATGTTGACACGTGGGGGGCCGGGGCGGACTTTCTTGCCAACAACGAGCGCGGCGGAATACGCAAAGACGGGTTTGATGCGCCGATCGTAGCCGCGATCGAGTTCAGGAACTACCTGCTGATAACGAGGCAGATAGACCTCGATATGTCGGTTCGCGTGTCCTACGACTACTACCCGTTCGAAACACAGAACGACGAACTGGATGTTGACGTGGCCGAGGAGGGAATACAGGGTATGTTCTCCTCGCAGTTCCGGGTTTCCCAATACCTGCAGGGCAACGTGTACGACCAGCTTATCTACAAGACGGATTATGTTGACACCCGCGGTATCGAGGACCGGTACGGCGGGTTCGAGTATGAATACTTCCGGAACAGGCTTGGCGCCGACCTGGAGTGGAAGATAGCGAAGAAGCACAAGGCCGGGGTCGGCGTGTTCCGTGAAGACAACATTCCCTTCAGCGACGGACTGGAGGCGCAGGAATACGTTCTCTACCAGGGGTATGCCGGCTACTCGTACCGTATCATTTCCGGCCTGGGACTTGGTGTGCGCGGCACAGTCGGGCACTACGACTATGCGGAGCCTGCCAGGCCGGACGCGACAATCCAGGATTTCGGCCTCGAGCTGCTCATGGACAAGGACAACGAGACCGGCTACCGCCTGAGCGAGTACACCACTCTCCGTCTCAGGCTTGGCCTGGCGAGCGGTTACAGCGCCGGCACCGATGCCGACGCCACCGGCACCAACGCCGTGGCGGTTGAGAGCGACATCAAGGTTGTGATGACCGCCGGCGCCGATCTGAACACGCAGCTATCGAGACAACTGCGCCAGACCATAGGGTATGAGCGCGGGTTGCGTGGCGCTTTCAACACCGCTTTCGAGGTCTTCGACCTGTTCAGATACAGGCTGGACTGGGACCGGCAGATCATGAGCTGGTACGCGTTCACTCAATACGGGACGTACGACCCCGACGGCAGCCGTGACGAACTCTACAATGACTGGCACAGCGCGGTGGGTGGAAGATATCCCCTTAGAAGGAGCATCTTCCTGACCGGTGAGGCAGGCTACGTCGTGCGCGACAACACCAGTGAAGACCCGACGGCGACCATCGACGCCGTTTCGGACTACGAGACGGCCTACGCGAAGTTGGGAACCGAATTCGAGCTGACCAAGAAGACTCGTTTCCGGGCGTACGTTCAGCGTATCCAGAGGATGAGCGACGAGGAAGAGCTCGAGTACGGCCGGGACATGGCGGCCATGGACATTGTCTACAGGCATCAGTTCTGACCGTTTTTGTCTGTCCGTGTTCGGATGGCGGGAAAGATGGATCGTCCAAGAAAGACAGTTCTTGCGGCAGTTGCAGCGATGGCCGTTCTGTGGCTTGTGGCCAACGGGCCGAGGCTTGTGTCCGACGAAGACGCCGCCATCAGGATGGTTCTAGGCGGGGCGTTCGCGCTGGCGATACTGTTCCGGCGGAAGCCTTCCGGCGCCACGTCAAGCGCCCCCACCCGGCATCTTGCCGTTCTGGCCGTGATCTCGGCTTTTGCCGCGATAGCAGGGGTGGTGTTCGGCGTCCACCAGTTCGAATGGCTTGGCCTGATTCTCCTGGCGTACTGCGGCCTTCGCTGGGCGTTGCCCGCCTCGTTCGGCCGGGATATTGCGACGGCGCTCTTCCTGCTTTACTGGGTGCACCCGTTGCCCGGCCGCGTGTTCGGCGGACTGCAGATGCTCATGCAAGTCCTGTCCGTCAAAGGCTCGGAAACGGTTCTGCACGCGGCGAACCACAGGATATGGGCGGACGGGTTGGTGCTTCGCAGCGGGTTTCAGGGCTTTGGTGTTCCGGAATCATGCAGCGGCATGCGTACCGGCATAACCGTGCTGCTGACGATACTCGGCGTGTGCTTCGTCTTCAGAATGCGGTGGTACGAGATGCTCGCGTTTCTTGCCGCCGGGCTCGCGCAGGTCATGGCCATGAACGTGATCAGGATCGTGTTCATGGTCTACTGGGCGCCGCGCATGGCTCCCGAATGGGCCCAGGGGTTCCTCCATGACACCCTGGGGCTCCTGCTTCTTGTTTCCATACTGCTTGTTCAGGTCGAAATCGTCATGTGGCGCGGGTGGATCCACCGGCGACGTGACAGCCTTGCCAGGATTGCCGCCGGGATCACCGAGCGGCCCGACAGGGCCGTGAGGCTTCCGAAATTCTGGCAGAGACTGATCAAGTGGGGGTGGGTTGTGGTGCTGGCCGTGCTGGCTGCCGCGGCGGCGGCAGGCATCGTCCGCGGAACGAGGACAAGTCATCGGGCCGAGATGATCGCCGGCGTTGTTGACGATCTCATGCAGTACGATCCGTCACTTGCCCGGAGAGCCGCCGAGAAGGTGTTGACGATGAAGCCCGGCGACCGTGAGATGCTTTCGCGGCGGATCCAGGCCATGGTTCTGCGCGGACAGTTTCGCGAGGCGCTCGCCCAGCTTGACGCGATGAAGCCTCCCTTTTCCGTGTTCGAGACCGTGTTGAGAAGCTGGTCTTTGATGGCGATCGGCATGTCGGACGAGGCCATCCGCCTTGTAGATTCGCTCCCGCAAGAAACCCGCAGCCTTCCGGGCGTGGCGATTGTCAGGGCGGAGTATGCCGCGATGCGCGACCAGCCGGAGGTTGTGTCGGAAAACGTGCTTCTGGCGGCGCACACGCATGTGCCGATAAACAGGATCAGGGCTCTTTTCCCCTATCTCGCGTCGCACGAGCAGTGGGATGCCATCGTTGCCGCCGACGACGTGCGCGCCCGCTATGCGACCTTTCCCCAGTCACTGATCTCGGTGCACGCCGGACTCAGGACGCGGAACACCGTCCATGCCGCCCTGGCGATCAGGCAGGGGCTCCTGCAATGGCCCGACGACCCCAGGTTCCTTGGCAGTCTGTTCCTGCTGGCGTCGGTCAGGCCTGGCGGCGAGTGGGAGGACCGGTTTGCCAGGCAGTTCCGCGCGAACGTAGCTGCCCTGGATGAAGACACTCTGGCTACCTACCTGAACTACTGTTTCAAGCTTGACCGGCCTGATCTCGCATGGCTCGCGTATCTCCGGCTGCGGAAGTCGGATCCGAAAGATCCGGCTCTGCTTCTGGCGCCCGCCCAGTACGCGGAGATATGGTTCGCGTTCAGGCGTAAACTCGTCAGCATGGTCGGGCGCGACCAGGAATCCCAGGCCGACTTGCGTACCATATGTCTGCTTACGAGACGGATGCGGCCGTTCAGTCTGCTCTGGGACGCCGTGCCCATTTGCGACGAGATAGCGGCAACCGCGCCCGAAGCGGTGCGGTCGAAATACGCGAAGGCCTGCCTGGCTGAACTTGCGGCGAGGGAATCGGCCGGGCCCCTGTCCCTGCGCATGGAGATGATATATCCGACCGCCTTGTCGCTGGAGGACCGCTACAAGGAAGCCCACGCGCGCCTTGATTCGATTGTTGAGCGTTATCCGGTAATGAAGGAGGAAGCGCTCTTCCAGCATGCCGTTTTCTACGACCAGGAAGCGCGCTGGCAGGATGCCTACGAGGCGCTTGCGCGGTACAGGTCCGAGATCAGGCTCCCGAACATGGCCGCGGAGCTCCTCATGGTGAACGCGCTGATGAATTTGGACATGGGCGTTCCGGCCATGGAGGTGGTAAGGGACGGTGCGCGGGATTTCCCGGGCGCCGTTTCGCTTGCGGTTGCCGAGGCTGCGATATGGGACGTATTCGGGCACAAGGCGCAGGCTCTGCATGTGCTGCGCAGCAGCGGCGCTGAGTGGGAGACGCGGGCGGTCCCCCAACTGCTCTATGACACCGGGCGTATACGGGAGGCGGAGCAGCTCGCAAACGGCATGGGAATCCGCCTGATGGTTCCTCCGGTGCCTCCAAAGCAGGCGCTTCTGCCTCTGCCTGCCGAGCTTGTGTTCAACCCGGTATGGCCGCGGGGACTGACTGCGGAGGAGATGGACCGGGAGGCGGAACGAGTCAGATCATGGCTGCCCAAGGCGAGGAGTCCGTTCCTCGAACGGCTCAGCCGGCTGATGCTCCGCTATTACGAAGAGAGGGGTTCTCCGGCGTCCGCAGACCCGGCGCAATGGGAAGAAGGGTTCTCGACAGACCTCGAGGCGACGGCCGCCCTTCACCGGCTGGCAATGCTCTCTGCAAGGCAAGGTGAGACCAACGTGGCGCTGGCAGCCGCGCGGATGGCGCTTGGGCGGCGTCCGCGGTCAGCCATTCTGTGGCGGGTTCGCATCGGGTTGGGAGACTCCTCAGCCGAAGTGCTTGCCGAGGCGGCGGCGAATGCCGCTGACGACCCGGATGTGTGGCTGGCGAACCTTGTCGCGGGTGTTCGGGCGGAGAAAGGGGCCGACTGGGCCGCGGCCGAGGCTGCACGCGCGGTTGCGGCCAGGCTGTATTCGTCGGAAACCATGACAAGAGCCGGCGATTTCCTGTTCCGCTCGGGGATGCTTCAGGGCGCGGCGATAGCGGCGAGGGACGCCATTGAACGGGCTCGAGGATATCTTCCTGCTCTGGTGCTGGGGTACAAATGCGCCCTGTCCCAGCGAGACCACGACTGGGCGTTGATGTGCGCGTTGCGCGGGGTCGAATACGCCAACGACCCGTCGCCTTTTTACAAGGCCGTCGTTTTGGTCAAGACCATCCGGAACAAGCCGGATGCGGATCTGGTGTCCGCGCTGGAGTATCTGAAGGACCAGAGCCCGGAAGAGTCCCGGTGGGCCGAGCAACTGGCATGGATATACTTCCAGAAAGGCGATCTGAGGCGCTCTTTGAACGTGCTGGGTCCGATCATAAGCCGGAATTTGCGGGGAATCAGGGTTCAGTCACTCCTGATAGCGGCCGAAGCGGCGAGGCTTGAGGGAGTGCGCGACCGGGCCCTCGGGATACTTGAAACGGCTCATTCGATGTATCCTGAACGGGTCAGCATACTGAACAATCTCATCTACAATCTGGCCCAGGACGACACAACCGTCCGGCGTGCGCGGGAACTGCTGCCCGGCCTCCTTGAGATCGGCGGCGGCTCTTACGCAATACTCGACACGGCGGCGATTGTGTACCTGCGGAGTGGGCAGTTGGAGCGTGCGAGGGACTTCATGCGCAGGGCGCTGGATGCGGTGCGCGAGGGCGACTACGGCTCACTGGAAGTGAAACTCAATGCGGCGGAGATACTTCTGCGGTCAGGAGAACTCTCGGCTGCGCGTGACCAGGTGGAATCGGTGCGCCGGGACCGTTCTCGCACGGCGGTGATGGATATCCGGGCCAGGGAGTTGCTTGGGGAGATAGAGACGGCGGGCCGGACTCCATAGGGTTGTGTGTGTGTGGCGTGGGACTCATTTGGCTTGACCGTAGGGTTCCCATGGAGATTAATCTGGGCAAATTCGTGTTCTTGGCGCCTCGCGGGTGCCGGAGACATCGGGAAGAGGTGGCTGCGTGGCGCGTTTGACGTCGAGGATGGTGATCGCGGCGATGATGCTGTTTGCAGCGTCGTGCTCGACACCCGGCCGCAGGGCAGCCCAACCGCTTCCGTCCGTGTCCTCGCGCGTGGCGTCCGAAGCTGCATCTGTTGATACGGCAGGCCCGGACAGGCCGGTGTCGGCGTTGCCTGCGCCCGGTTCCGCGGTTGTCTCGGCTGGTGGGGCAAAGCAGGTCGGTGAACTGACCATCCAGCCCGATTCCCTGGTTCGCATTTCGGTGGCGGAGGACCCCGGTCTCGACGGGAGTTATCCGGTCAATGACATCGGCGCTGTCCAGTTCGGGTATATCGGCCCGGTCATTCTCTTCAATCATACAGAGCAGCAGGCGGCGGACAAGATAGCCTCTGTGCTCAAGAGCAGGGACTTCAGAAACGCGAACGTGACAGTCCGTATCCTGCGGGCGTCCTATGACAAGATACGGGTTGAGGGGGCGGTCAACAGTCCGGGTTTTGTGCGGATCGGGTCAGGTGACCGTATTTCGCTTAACGACGCGCTGCTTCAGGCCGGAGGGCTGAAGGCGTCGGCAAAGGATGTGAAGGTTCGTGTCGTTCGCGGGGGCATAATGTCGGCTGTGGCGTTTGACATGCCAGG
>Ga0194125_10008398_pt1 | contig 14572 bp, 10 predicted proteins | sample TA2KigC250mmetaG_FD_148626 | JGI IMG/M metagenome (GOLD analysis project Ga0194125, IMG submission 148626) | Freshwater microbial communities from Lake Tanganyika, Tanzania - TA2015034 Kigoma Deep Cast 250m | ecosystem: Environmental > Aquatic > Freshwater > Lake | place: Tanzania: Lake... | reverse complement strand
TTCTTGTTTCCAGTCCCCACTGTTTGAAGGTCGTAGCCAGCCATTCGGCGTTGTCTTTGTTGTATGCAGATCCGACGTGATGAGGTCGTGCAGAGAGTCGTTTCACATATTCGCGCTGGCGTTGAGCGCTGGGAATCGCCCGGAACTTTGTCTCCCAATCGGAAGACAAGGGTTGGCCTTGTGCAGAAACGAGGTGTGCGCACGTGATCAGGAATGCGAGAGGAATAAGGGATCTCATAGACGGCTCCAACTGAGGCGATCGGCGTTGATTGGGGAATGGTGGGACAAAAGCAACTACAAGACAGCGAGGGAAAATATGGAGATTACTCGGCAAACAAGCAAGAAAGGGATTAGAGAAGTCCTGTCTTCGTTCTTGCTGTCGGGAGGGAACTCCCGACAGCACAACTTGTCATGCAATGGAAGGACACCGCCGTTAGATGCGCGCAGTGGAGGGCTGGTTTCATGAAGGGGGAAGTGAAAGCAAAGAAAGACACCAGAAGAATATGAGGATTCCCGTCTAAATAAACAAGATTGTGACTTGCGTGGCACCCTTTTGCGGGAAGCGGTAGATTATCGTCTCGGAAGGCGGTTGGGGAAGGGGCGGAGCATTCCTTTTCCCCTGGTATGTAGTCAATGATTGTTGATCAAACGATCAGGCTTCTACTACTCGACAATCATCTCTGGAGGAGACTTCTTGCCCAGGACGACATCTTCTTCGCCTTCTTTGGTTATGAATATGAAATAGCGCTGCCCCTTGCCTGGGGGCGTGACCTGGGCATTCTTCTTCACGGTTGCCGTGACTTTTCCGGAACCATTGGAGCTCAATTCGTGACCTTCAACCAGAGGATTCTTCTTCTGCGGAAAACGCACCGTGAAGTCAACGTCACACAACCATTCAACTGTTTCGCCTCGAACGCCATGAATCGTCTCGATCGTCCAAAGATCGCCGCTCTTAGTGATTCTTTTGCGGTTGTTATTTGACTTGGCCATGATATACCTACTTTGTGGATGTGCAGTGATGAGTTCTATTCAACGATCATTTCGGGTGGCGAATTGCCCACAACGAGGCGGGCTCTCCGCTGCTTTCCTTTTCCAACCCAAACCAGTGCGCAGTAACAGAAATGCTTTTTCTTCTCGCGTGACAATGCAAACGACTTCACTCTGGCGGTTGCACTCCCGTTAATGCTGTTCACTTCGTTGATACGAGCGAGAGGGTTTCGTTTCTTGGGAAACCAGATGACAAAATCGTTTCTTCCTTTACAGTGCCAGGCGACCCTGGCACCTGAATGAGTATGCAGCTTTTCGACTCTATAATTCCCCTTGCCTCTCGCCGGGGAGGTAATTGTAGCGTGGTGCCAACGCCATTTCTTTGTCATACGCGACCTCCGATAATGTCGCTCCTTCATTGGGTAACTACGAGATCTCGATTATCCAACCCGTCGATTACGACGCGCGTCGATTTCTTAGTTCTTCTTCTGACGAGGTTCACCTCCTTGAGTGAGTTGTTTGTACCGTGGATCCTCTCGGAGGCTCTTCATCTCCGGACTCCACTTGATTTCCGTGATTTTTGCTCCTTGCGCTAGAGCTTCGCTTAACCACTTGAAAGCCTGTGCGCGATCACCGAGGAGCTCAAACGTTGAGACGGCGCGCTCCAGAACATTCCCGTCCTTCGGCGCGAGCAAGAGGGCCTTGCGGATCATTGCCTGTGCCTCGGCTTTCCTGCCAAGGTCGGCATAGTAGCCCGCCAACTGAGAGATAACTTCAGGATCTGTGGGATTCACCTTCAGCTGCCCTTGGGCCAATCTGGCGGCGGTTGCAAACGCTTCCTGGGCCAGTTTCTTGCTTCCCAACTCACGATATGCCGCCCCGAGGCCACCCCAGACACGATAATCTGTTTTGATGGATTTCAAAGATTTCTCGTATGATTGTGCGGCGCGCTCAAGCATCCCATCGTAGTAATAAGCCGTGCCAAGGTTGGAATAGACCGAGTAACGGAGGGAGTCAGACTGTAGCGCAAGGTTAAATTGTTCAATAGCATCCGTCCAGTGTTCTTGTCTGAAAAATGCACTTCCAAGTCCGTTGTGAATCAAAGCTTGGTTCGGGGCAAGCCGTGTGGCGTTGTTCCATACCTCAACTGCCTCTGAATCTCGTTTGGCACGGTAGTAGAATCGTGCGAGGTAGTGGTGTGTCCGCCAATCGGCGTTCCTGAGTTCGATAGCTTTCTTGTAGGCGACCTCGGCCTTTGCTGGTTGTTTCGAGGTAGCATACGCTTCACCAAGCTCCATGTAGGCGTTTGCGTTCAACGGGTCATTTGCGAGGATAGACTGATATTCAACGATGGCGACACTATCTCTTCCGCGTCCATGGTAGATCAACCCGAGTGTGAAGTGAACCTCAGAAAGCCCTTTATCCAGACTCTGCGCTTGCGCGCAAGCCGCGATCGCACTGTCGGCCCATTGAACATCCTTTGTTGCATCGAACTTTCGCCAGTATGCTTCCCCAAGTCCGGCGTAGGCGAGTGTGAAGAGAGAATCTGCCCTGATGGCTTGCTGGAAAAAGTGTATTGCATTTGCGAGCCTCTCGGCTCTTGTGTACTCAGCCAGCTCAGCACGAGCCCGAATGTAAGGGTCGTACGCCTTTTGGTCCTTAGTGAAGCCAAGTCTGAGTCGTAAAATCTCTGCCGATGTCGGGCTACTTCCAATCATATCCGCGATCGAGCTGACAAGCTTCGTTTCCAGATCAAGAAACTCGGCACGTGATACGTTGACCTTTCTGGAATCGATGCTTGAGAGTCTCTCCGCATCAACGAGTGTGACTGTTGCCCGGATTTGGTCGGGCAACCATTGGAGGCTGCCTTCGATTGCGACGGTGATGCCAGAGCCTTTCCGTGCTTCCCTTACGTCTTTGTACTTGCGCGTCTCACTGGCAGGACAAACTTGTGATCCTCGGAGGATGGCCTGCATTCGCGTCAGTCCGCTCACTACACTTTCAAAAATGCCATCACATAAGACCTGTTGAGTTGAATCCCCACCAATCAATCTGAAGGGAAGGACTCCAATATACTGTGTCCCGGATACCCGCGGACCTCCAAACCACTGCTGCAACACGCCGGTCGCCAACAAGATGGCTGCGGCAACCACCACCACAGCACTCGCTAAGAAAGGAACCGTGAACCGATCACGCAGAGCCTTGCGTAGCTTCTTGACGGGGCGAGGCGTGGGTTGTTCTCCGAGGAACTGCTTCAGATCCGCACGAACATCGGTAGCACTCTGATACCGCTTCTTTGGATCCTTTTCCAGAAGCCGAAGCATGATCCTCTCGAGTTCTTCTGGAATGTCTGGTCTGATGGTGGTCGGCCGAGCGGGTTCAGCGTTTACGATGGAGTAAAACAGCGCTGGCTCATGTTCCCCAATGAACGGCCGCTTTCCTGTTATTGCCTCATAGGACAGGACGCCGAGGGAAAACAAATCACTTCGAGCGTCTGCTTCCGAGCCCATGATCTGCTCGGGGGACATGTAGGCTGCAGTCCCTGCCGTTGGGCCCGTTCTGGAAGCGCGGCTCTGAGCCGCGAGTTTTGCCAGTCCAAAGTCCACAATTTTGACGTCCCCGCGGCCGGTCAACAAGATGTTACCCGGCTTGATATCACGGTGAACAATGCCCGATTCGTGTGCACGCTCAAGCCCATCAGCAATCTGGAGAACAGTCCTGACAGCCTCTTGTATCGGGAGGGGTCCGCCGGCAATCTTCTCCTTGAGCGTCTTCCCCTCAATGTAGGCCATACAAATGAATGAACGGCCGTCGGCGGTTTCGTCGATCTCGTGAACGACAGCAATATTCGGATGATCCAGCGCCGAGGCCGCTCGTGCTTCGTGGATGAACCGCCTCTTGGCATCCTGATCACGTGTCATATCAGGTGTGAGAAACTTCAATGCAACTGAGCGGAGAAGCTTCGTGTCTTGGGCTTTATAGACAACGCCCATACCTCCCTCGCCCAATTTCTCGAGTATTTTGTAGTGAGAAATTGTCTGCCCGATCATAACTCTCCTTGCTCGGGATCAATACAGTATAGGTAGGCCTTCAGGGACGGTTCACTCTGAAGTGCGACTCAAAGCAACAATGGTGATGTCATCCGTCTGCGGATGGTTGCTGACAAAGCTTTTAACTGCTGCGACGATGTGATCGATCAGCTCGGAGGGTGAGGCGTTGCGGTGGCTCGAGATAACATCGGCGATACGCTCCTCACCAAACATCTCCTCATCTGGGTTCATTGCCTCAGAGACCCCATCGGAATACATCACAACAGTGTCTCCGGCAGACAGGCCGAGCGATTCTTCTTCGAACGTGGCTGCATCCATCATGCCAAGGGGAATACCGCCAGTCTGTAACCGTCTGGACTGTGGCGCGCTTGAAAGGAGAAACGGTCGGTCATGGCCGGCGTTGGTATAACAGAGTCGGTGATCTTTCGTGTCGAGGATAGCATAGAATAGGGTGGCGAACTTTTCCGGGCTGGTACTCGCAAACAATAGATGGTTTGCGCGCTCGAGGCAGCTCTTGGGCGGGTTGGCGGGACCTGTCTGGCCTCGCAGGGTCGCCTGGAGATTCGCCATGAGCAACGACGCGGGGAGGCCTTTTCCACTCACGTCGCCGAGACAGATCGCAAGGCGATCTTCGTCAATGGGAATGAAATCGAAGTAGTCTCCACCAACTTCCTGGGCAGGTATTGTCCTGCCGGCGATGGTGTAGCCCGCAATACTCGGGGAAACTTTCGGAAGGAGCTCCTGCTGAATTCGCGCTGCAAGGCGGACTTCCTCCTGCATTTTCACAAAGGCCCGCTCTTTTTCGTACAAGCGCGCGTTTTCAACGACCTGGGCAGATTGCGCCGCAATGATCGCGAGCAGGCGCTGGTCGTCGTCGGAGAAAGGGTGGCCGTCGCGTTTGTTGTACAGTGTCAAAACACCGTGCACTTCGGATTTGACCATGAGGGGTACGGCGAGGAGAGAACGAATCGATTCGTCCCAGCGGACGCCATGGAAGCGGTCGTCGGTCTTGGGACTGTTGATCACCAGGGGCTTCTTGTTGATATGCATCCATCCGAGAATTGCCTCGCTCAGGTGGTACTCCTCGTGCCCGGTGGAGCTTACCATCGTACGCACGAGAGTCTTCATCGAGTGCACCGACTGCTCCTCGACGAGCGTGATGACTCCCTGCTCCGCGTTGATCGCGCGCAGAGATCGGCGGACGATAGTTTGAATAATCTCCTGGGTGTTGAGGGAAGCGCCGATCGCGCGGGAAAGATCGTTCAGGATGGACAGCTCATCGACGGCACGACGCAGCCGCTGGTTCTCTTCCTGGATGGCTCGGAGTGTCTGGTCTTGTCCTCCCTGTGAGGGCATCGAACAACCTCTGCTTTGTGCGCTGGTAGTCTGGTTGCTGTCCCCCCAAGAGACAGCCGAGGTGGCGGTCTGCCGGTCGAAAGTTAAAGAAAGGAAATGCCAGAATCAAATTTGAGAACAGGCTGTTCAAGGGGGCACACACGCGTTCGATTTCAGAGAATCGTCGCGTTGACATTCGAAAGCGCAAAACGCCGCAGCTACTGGTCACTTATCCACTGCTTTCCAATCTCGAGGATCCTAATCCGATCGCGATAGCCGTTTTTCTCAATTACCTTCTCCAGGATGTCTTGTGCATACCCGGGAGTGGGCTCCAATCCCTGAAAGAACGTCCGGTGGTGCATGGGAATCATGATCTTTGCCCTGACATCTTCAAAAATCTGCACAGCCTCTTTTGGATCGACGTGGACACGCTGCATAAACTCGCGCGGTTCGACAGGAGCGACGGGAAGATCGTTTTCCCGCCGTATTCAATCACGTAGCCGGTGTAACCACGATCCGGATACCATGAGATGTCAGGAGCGTTCCATGTTTGGGCAGCATGTCCTGACTTCCGTAGCTGAAATGATCAAAAGGAGTACATCAACGGTGCAGCTTCCCTCTCAAGACCCAAGGACGAGCAATTTGCGCACGAGGTGACCGTAAGATTCGGGACAGCCTGAAGTTGAAGCCGCGAAGAAATCGCGAATTTGCTTCGCGAGTCCTCTGACCATGCTGCCAGGAAGAAGAGAACGGCAGTATCACAGAGCAGGAGACCCTTGTGTCGGAGAGATCATGGAAAGGATGCGTACGTCGCGAGGCCCTATGCGACATCTGGTGTAATCACCGGCTATTGCCCTGCAAACTCCGATGCGGGCTGCTGAGTTCCTTTGTGCATCACTTTGGTGGGCAGGAAAACATGAAGGGGCAGCGAATGCTTGCTGCCCCTGAATATTGTTCAGACTTCTAGTTTGAAATCCTGCCCGTCTTCAACTCGTTGACCAGTCGCTCAGCCTTGTAGATGTCATCCAGTGCTTCGAGAATTCCGGCCGAGTGGACGGAGACGCAGCGCATGTATTCGTCCGTGCTGATAAGGTCATTCGGCAGGCTCTCGATATTACCATCGAAGGCGATGCCGCAAATTTCGAGGTTCTTGTTCACCACGGGGCTTCCTGAGTTGCCGCCGATGATGTCGTTCGTCGATACAAAATTGAGCGGTGTGCTCATGTCGAACGACGGAGGCGGATTTCTCCACCGGTCAGGAAGATCCCACGGATCTTTCTTGTTGAAGGCGTAATGTCGATCGTACATTCCGTAGAACGTGGTGAAATAAGGTGCCAGCGTACCGTTATACTCATATCCTCGCACCACGCCGTCCGCGATGCGCAGAGAGAACGTTGCGTCGGGCGGAATGGATGTTCCATAGAGTCCGAACAGGGCACGCCCGAGCAACTGCACCTTCCCTTGCTCCCTGGACACCAATTCGTTGTAGCGATCACGCACTTCGCTCGCCCGTTCTGATGTTGATGCCACAAAGGCAATGAAAGGATCGCTCGATTGGAGAATATTGTCAGGATTGCCGTTCAAGAATTGCTTTACCTGGTCTTCGCTGGACATCACTGTCGATCGTGCCAATCCCGCCGCAGATGCTGCCGGCGTTTGTCCGGCAAGCAGCTTGTTGAATGCCGGGTTCCTGTCGCCGAAGGCAGCCTTCATATTTGCTAACTGCAGGGAGAGGATCTCCTGCTCAAGCTCGGTATTGATCGCCGAATAGAATCTCATCTTCAGGGAATCCAGTGCCTTTCCTTTATACACCGGTCCGCGCTGATCCTCAGGAAGTTTGAGCTGGTTGGCGAACTCAACCAGACGAGCAGCGAGACCAAAATACGCCGACCGGCCAGCACCTACGTATCCATAGCTCTGGACTTCGCTGAACAGCTTTCCTTTGTCGATCTGGAGGCCAGCGATCTCATCCCACAGGTGACCATACTCCTGCCTGAGCTGAGGGTTGTCGAGAACAGCCTTCTTGAACGTTTTCTCGAAGTCCCGCTTCTTTGCCATCAAAATCGGGTCTTGCAGTCCCTTTACTCTTCCGACGTACAGCTTCTGCGAATTGGAGTAGCCAAAGAGTTGCGTTTGATACTGGAGCTTCTGATCGGGGTGTTTGGCAAGATAGCTGGAAAAGATGCGAACGAGATTGTTCAGGTTGTTCGACACAAATGGATAGGCATAGTCCCTCTGGAATTCAATTTGGGAGTAGGTGAAGAGCCGGTTGGTTCGGCCGGGATTCCCGATGACGAACACCGCTTCGCCTTCCGTTGCTCCCCGCGCACTCCATTTGAAGTAGTTCGAGCTCTTCAGCGGCTGGCCGTTGTCATCATACACGCGGAAGAATGAAATATCAAGATCGTATCGTGGGTACGTGAAGTTATCCCAATCACCGCCGTAGAATCCCAACTGGAGTTCAGGGGCGAACACTAAGCGCACATCATTGTACCGCTTGAAGCCGTAGAGAGAAAACTTGCCGCCGTTGTAGAACGAAACGACGTTGCAGTTCAGCTTCGTCTTGTCCTGGTAGCGCTTCTCGATCTCTTCGATGGCTTTGTTCCGGTTGGCAACGCGCTCGTCATCGTTCCTGCCGCTTTCAAATGCCTTCTGCACCTCGTCGGTCACATCTTCAATGAGGACCAGTTGGTCTACGTACAGCCGTGGAACCTTTCGCTCCTCTGCAAGTGTGGATGCAAAAAACCCGTGCTCGGGCAGGTTTTCGCCCTCTCTGTTCACCCGGTCGAGCGCACCGCGTGCACAGTGATGATTGGTGAAAACGAGTCCATCCTCAGAAACAAAGGACGCGGAGCAATTGGGTAGACGGAGAGCGGCGAGGCGCGCTTTCTCGAACCACGCCTCGTCCGGCGCAAAGCCGTACGACGTCTTGAAATAGTCAATCGGGGGGTAGTCGAACGTCCACATCCTGCCGGTGTCGAACATCCCGGCCTTGACCGTGTCAAGATTGATCTGACCGCCCAGCTCTGGCTTGGCAGCCTGGTATGTTGCGCAACCGCCAAGGACAGCCAGTGACAGAACAACGACAAATGACAGCTTGGCAAATGTCCGTTTCATCATTCTACCTCGTGATTAGTTGGTATGGAGAGGATTATCGATTGGTGCGATAAATGTAGAAAGAACTCTCTGTTCAATCAACGAAAACGTGATGAATAGGAAAATTGAAAGGCGTCGTCGTTCCGACGCTTTCGTGAGTGTTCCGACAAACGAGAATGCAGTCACGCAGCGGGGGGTGCTTGCTCCTTCGGTCCAAAGATCAGAGCGAGCACTATGCCCGCGAACATATATTCAAGCGTGCTGTAGATGAACCATTGTAGTGCAAGCGAATAGGGTATCGGCATCATCGCGTAGCTCGCGTATGCCATCGGCAGTGCAAACATGAGTCCTATATAAAGACCGTAGCGAACACCCTCCAGCAGTCCCCTTCCTTCATACCCTTTGGAGAAAATGTAGGTGAAGAAGAACGAGAAGAAGAGGCCGGTGACAGGAATGATCCAGAACTTCATTTCTCCCGCGGGCCGCAAAAGGTGGGAGATGGACCTGTACGCGGGATCGAGGATGATGAAGTTCACAATCCCGTCCAGGACTTGGAGCGTGATGAACACGGCGACGAAACCGATCCAGACTCTTTTTTTCATAGTATCCTCCTGCTAAGAGGTGGGTTGGAGAGGTCGTGGATATTCCGATGTACGAGGCTACAGAAGGCTTCGACAAACATCAAGAAGAAATCGCCAGGCGGTCGGACCCGGAGTTGAACCTCTCTATCCCTATTCGCAGCAAATAGATATAATGGTGGGAACGGCTCCCTATTCTCCACTTCGCGCGCTGCTGGATCTGATAATCTGGCCAAAGAACAAGGCGTTGAGAAACATCTTGCTTGTTCCGTACCAAAAGGCGCGGAAGTTTGGGTCATCGGTCATCAAGATAGTTCGGCCTGATCGGAGTCCGCTGACAACCACGGCAGCGGAGTTCTTGATCGGTTTCTCGAAGTCTGGATGCAAGTAGCCGCTCAGCAGCGGCTGTTGCGTGTAAACGGCGGGCGTGGCGTACGGGTTCGCCGATGGCTCCATGAAGATCGTGGTGCCACGGAAAATGCTCAGCTTGTCGCCATCAAAGCCGTAGAAAACAGGGTGAGTCCTGTCAATGCTCAGTTCGAAGATGGCGCCGGGCATGCGACGTGCGCCGGAGTATTTCCATTCGTCTGCATACGCGCGCCGACTTGTGACGGTATCTCTCCGGCTCGCATCGGTTCGTCGGAATTTCCCGGTAGCGAGCCTGTTCCCCACCGCCCATTCGCACGCGTTCTCCATTGTGACCAGCGTACCACCATTTTCAACCCACTGGCGGAGGGATGCAACATTTGCGGAGTCAGCAGGGTAGCTGCCGCTCACCAAGACGATGACGTTGTACCGGCCCAGGTCGGTTCTGCCCAGTCGCGATGCTTCCACCAGGCTGACCTCCATGTCGAACCGCTGATCGAGCAGATGCCATGCTTGCCCTGCATCCGTTGAAGAGACTCCAGATCCCACGAGCAGCATCACCTTGGGCAGTTGAAGGGACTCGAAGCTTGAGCTGCCGAGATCAATCCCGGACGCGCTCAGACCAGTGGAGAGAGCGTAAATGTGAACGCCATCCTCCTGTGTCACAGTATCCAACACTTTCTCCAGCGTGTCGGCCTGATCCTTTTGGATGCCGACCGGAACAAGGATCGTTCCGTAGTCGAAAGACCTCTTTCCCTCAGTAGTAACTACCTCGAAAGGTTTTGTGGCGACCTTCGTGCGAATGCCCGCTTTCTGCAAGCGATAGAGCGCTCGAGGAGCATAGTAGGTCTTCCACTCGAACACGTACGCGTACTCGCTCTTGCCACCGACGAGTTTCCCTTTTGAAGACGTCGGAGCATCGGTTTTCTCTCCAAGTACATCACGCGGGAGAGTCTTGAGTTCGGCGTAGGGGAGATTGAATGCAAGGGGCAGCGTCCAGGCAGAGATATCATAGAACAGACTGTCTGCAAACGTTGTCCGGCGCTCGAAGAGGGATGTGATGAGACGATACTGCTTCTGGTTCGTCGGTACGACATAAGCGCTTCCAGGATCAAATGCGGTGTCATGGGCGCGAATTTGCTTTGCCAGTTTGTACACCTCGATCTGATGCCGGCGCAGGATATCGAGCAAGTGAGACGTTCGGTCGGGGTCGGAGGACGAGCCGAAGATGTATCCCTTCACTGGCGATTGTTCTGCCTCCCGCAAGGCGGACAAGAAGAACTCCCGCTGGTGTGCAAGCAGTTCTTTCCTCAATTCGCGTGCTCCCCTTAGAGTGGAAAGCGAGGTTGTGAACTGGTTGCGAATGGTGAAAGGGAACTTCACGTCCCCATGGATGCTTTCCTGCACGTGGCCGCGAGAGCTCGCTTGTTCAAAAAGAATGCCAATGGATCCAGTGATATCTGGATAAGAAGATCCTTTGCCGATGTAGAAGTCGTCGAATCCTTCCTGCGTGTAGTACAACGAGCCGATCCTATCGAGCGCTTGAGCATGGTGTTGTGCGATCGCCCTCGTCAGCTCGTCAACCCTCTTGGGCGCGAGGGGATTGTTCCTGGTCGGTACGCCGGGCTGGAAGAAGAACGTTGCACCCGTCCCCATTTCGTGATGGTCAGTCAGTACATTGGGCATCCACTCGTAGTACTTCACCAGGCGGCCACGACTCTCCGGGTGCTGAAGGGGCATCCAGTCACGGTTCAGGTCGAACCAGTAATGATTGCTGCGCCCGCTCGGCCACGGTTCGTTGTGTTCCCGGTTGTTAGGGTCAGGGACAAGATTTTTGCCCCGGTGCGTGTTTGCCCACTGCGCAAATCGTGCAAGGCCATCGGGGTTGATCATCGGATCGAGCAGGATGACGGTTTCCTTGAGGAGCCCTTCGATCTCAGTGCCCTGTTCCGAGGCGAGATGGTAGGCGACGAGGACTGAAGCGTTGCTGCCGCTCGGCTCGTTGCCGTGGACGCTGTAGCCCATCCATACAACGACCGGAAGAATATCCAGCGAAAGACGAGTCGAGGTCAAAGGATTGCATAACCCCTGGTGCTGCTCCTTGATTGCCCGAATGTTCCGGTGATTCTCCGGTGAAGTGATAGTCAGCAGGATGAGGGGACGTCCTTCGTAGGTTCGCCCATACTCTTCCATCGTTATCCGATCAGATGCCTGGTCAAGCGCAGTCAGATAGGCGGCGATCTGATCCGGACGCAGGTGCCAGCCGCCGACGGGGAATCCGAAGAATGATTCCGGGGAAGGGATGGCTGTCTGTGCCAAAATGAGATTCGGGAGAAGGGCTAGAAGCGCCAAGGACTTCTTCATGTTTACTCCAGAGATCTGGTGTGGGAGGAATCGATCGTCACGGTCGGACGGGAAGTCATCAATATGAATATATCAAAAAAGGGGCGAGAATCCATTGGCAAATTCCCTGTGCGCCGGTGAAGGCGGGTCTGTGACCTGCATCTTTGATTTTCAACTTGGAAATAGATAGCTTACTAGAAAGAGCGGAAAAAAGGGATGATCGGAAAGAAAAGCACTCAAGCAAGTTCAAGCAAAGAACGGATCGCGGAGCACCTTCGGGCCGCCGACCAGTTTGTTAAGGAAGGGAGATATGACGATGCCCTTCAGCAAATCGAGCAGGCGCTGAGGCTTGAGCCAAGGAACCTGTACGCGCGATCGTTTCTTGAGCGGGTGCGGTCTCTTGCAGAAAGGGCGCAGAAAGACCCCCGCCAGCGTCTAGCAGCGGCCGCGCAGGAAGAAGCCAAGCTCCGGCAGATCGGCCTGTTGCTGAAGGCTGCCGAACAGTTGGTCCAAGCCAAGAAGTACACCCTCGCTCAACAACAGGTGCAGAAGGTGTACGAGATCGATCCGCATAACTACTACGCCCAGTCATTTGCTGATCGCATTCAGAACCTGATGAGGGAGGAGAAGAAAACTGCGCCGGTGACTGAAGAACGTCAACCCGCCACTCCGCTCGCGCAGCAGCTAGAGCCTGCTGCTCAGGAGTCGGCGGCAGGTGATCGTGCCAGTCTCGCAATGTATCGGGAGTTGTTGAAAGAAATGTGGTTCGATGGGAAGATCACAAGCGAGGAAGCGAAGGAACTGAAAAAGATCCGTCAGATTTTCAAGATCTCACAGAAAGAGCACGAGGACCTGGAAAAGCAGGTTCACGTCGACGCCTATGTCGAAGCCCTGCGTATTGCTTGGACCGATGGCACCGTGTCGGAGAACGGGAGCGAAGTTCTCCGGATGATGCGCGAGAAGTACAATATCAGCATGGAAGAGCACGTGAGCGCGGAGGCGAAGATCCTTTGGGCTAAAGCTGCTCCCCCGGGGAAAGCTGCGATCCTCCTGGTCGATGACGACAAAGCGTTCCTGCTCTCTCTGGCGGCGACGCTGAGGAGCTACGGGTACGACGTAACGACCACTGAATCCGTTGAAGAGGCCCTGGCATCGCTTGAGCAGAAAGTGCCGTCCTTGATCCTGGCTGACCTCCTGTTCCCTGAAGGGCAATTGAATGGTATTGATTTCTATCAGCGCGTGCGCGACAATCCAAAATTGAAGGACTTGCCGTTCCTGCTGATTAGCGGTGTGAGCGACGAGTTTGTGATCCGTGCAGGTGTGCGGATGGGCGTTGACAGCTTTATTCAGAAGCCGTTCGACCTTGAACTCCTTCTTGCCACAATCGACGGGAAACTCAAAGCGTGAACTCATCCCCGACCGACTGAGTCGGGCAAATCAAGCCGTTGGTCGCGGCGCCGGCGGCCTCGCATCATTGCCGGTCAGCCAGACTGCACTTTTCTTCGTAGAACCTCTCTCATCTTCTCCAAAGCCTTCGCCCGGTGGCTGATAGTGTTCTTCTCCTCGGCGGTGAGTTCAGCGTAGGTTTTCGTGAAGCCGTCCGGGATAAAAATCGGATCGTAGCCGAAGCCGTAGGTTCCCCGCGGGACTTCACCAAGCCTCCCGGCACATATTCCTTCGGTGCTCTCCTCGAAAGCGTCGCCGAGCAGCGTCAAAAGGGCGCGGAACTGCGCCCTCCGCCGACGCGGTGGAACACCTCGCATTTCCTTCAAAAGCTTTTCGTTGTTCTCATCGTCTGTAGCACCTTCGCCGGCGTACCGCGCTGACCACACACCCGGACGTTTGTTGAGGTAGAAAACCTCCAGACCGGAATCATCTGCGAGGGATAGTAACTTCGTATGCTGATAGACGGTGTGGGCCTTTCGCCGGGAATTCTCCTGAAAGGTAGATCCGTCCTCGATCAGGTCGGGGATGCCGGGGAAATCATTCAGAGTGAGGAACTCAAGCTTGAGGTCCTTCAGGATGGATTGAATCTCTTTGATCTTGTTCACGTTCCGGGTAGCCAGGACGAGCTTCGTCATGGTAGCTTCTCACTTCGTTCTCGTGGGAACACTTTGTAGGTGATGTCGATGAGCGCGCCAACCGTCGTAGTGGTGATTCAAACGGCAAAGACCGGGTCACCAAGGCTGAGTGCGTAGAGTGCGAGACCAAAACTGCCCACAGAAGAAAGAACAAGGAACACGAGGCTAACAAGGCAGCGACCACGTCGGATGGTTTCGACGGTTTGAGGGATCCAGCAGAGGGCGAGCGCTACCAGGCCCACACAGTCGATCCACTGTACGCCATCCGCCCTTAGTACCGCACTTTAGTTTCAAGCTTTTCCCACGCGCGGAATGCGGTAAGAGCTTCATCTCGCATCAACTGGATCATGGGGATTCTTCGGTCGGCAAGAGGGCGGGGCAACTCCTCGTAGAGAAACCGGTCGTCAAATCCGGCCGATGCGGCATCATCTCGTGTGTTCGCGTAGTAAATCGCTTTCGGTCGTGCCCAATAGATGGCCCCGAGGCACATCGGGCATGGCTCGCACGATGTGTAGATGATGCAGTCATCGAGTCGGAACGTGCCGAGCGTGTGGCAGGCCTCGCGAATCGCCACAATCTCCGCGTGTGCCGTCGGATCATTCGTTGACGTGACAAGGTTCGTCCCTCGGGCGATGACCACGTTATCCCTGACAACGACAGTGCCGAAGGGGCCACCTTTGCCGTCGCGTATATTCCTGTGCGAAAGCTCAATGGCCTCTCGCATGAAGCGCATGTG
>Ga0194125_10008397_pt1 | contig 14573 bp, 15 predicted proteins | sample TA2KigC250mmetaG_FD_148626 | JGI IMG/M metagenome (GOLD analysis project Ga0194125, IMG submission 148626) | Freshwater microbial communities from Lake Tanganyika, Tanzania - TA2015034 Kigoma Deep Cast 250m | ecosystem: Environmental > Aquatic > Freshwater > Lake | place: Tanzania: Lake... | reverse complement strand
ACGGCAAACAATGCGCTCTTCAGCTCTTTGCTCATTCTATTGCCCCCACTTTCCTCAGATACCGCTCCATCCTGACCACGAACTTCTCGGCGTCGGCGATGATGGTTTCGGCGAATTCCTCGGCTGGTAGGCACTTATGGTTCGCTTTCTTTCCTTCTCTGACAAGGCTGTCTTTTCCCGGTCGGTTAGATGCTTTAACCCAGCTAAACCTTGCTGAGACGCGATTGCTTCTCGCATGGTAATCCTCTCTTTATCTCTTTATGGAAGCCCCAAAACCTCCCTGTACCCCTGCATGTCCATGAAGCCATGCCCAGAGATGTTGAAGGCGATGGTCTTGCTCTCCCCGGCCTCCCTGCACTTCAGGGCCTCGTCAATGGCACAGGCGATGCTGTAGGCCGATTCGGGAGCGGGCAGGTACCCTTCGGCTTGGATAAACGTCCTCGCCCTTTCGAAAACGTACCGCTCGTCGGCAGGATAGGCCACCGTCTCGATGTAACCCAGATGCCTGAGCAGGCTTAAGATAGGCGCGCAACCATGATACCTCAGCCCGTCGGCGCGGATGGGCTTCATCTCCGCCTTATGGCCCAGAGTGTACATCTTGAGCAGGGGCGTGATCTCGGCGTGATCGGCGAAGTTATACCTGTACTCGGCCTGCAGATTCGGCGCTACCTCGCTCTGCGCAGCGATGAAGCGTATCTTCTTCCCTTCCTTGAGGACATCCCTCACGAAGGGTAAGACGAAGCCCCCGAAGTTCGATCCCCCACCCAGGCAGGAGATCATGACGTCGGGATAGTCGTCGAACATCTCGAACTGCTTCCTGGCCTCCAGCCCGATGATGGTCTGGTGGATGAGGACGTGATTCAACACCGAGCCGAGACAGTAGACAGCTTTGGGATCCCTTCGAGCGTCCTCCAATCCCTCGGAGATGGCTATGCCCAGAGAGCCTGGGTGGTTTGGATCCTTCTCATAGAGGGACCTCCCGAAGTCGGTCTTGGGGCTGGGCGAGGCGTTAACCTCCGCACCCAACAGGTGCATGAAATTTCTCCGATCGTGCTTCCAGTCGTAGACCGCCCTGACCCAGTAGACGGTGCATTTCAGCCCTACCAGGCTGGCCGCGTAGGCCAGGGCCGTCCCCCACTGTCCGGCTCCGGTCTCGGTAGTGACCCGCTCGTATCCCTCCTGCCTGGCGTAATAGCACTGAGCCACGGCGGTGTTCACTTTGTGGCTGCCGGTAGGGCTATAGAACTCGGCTTTGTAATACAGCCTGGCTGGCGTATCCAGCCTCTTCTCCAGGTTCAGGGCTCGGAAGAGGGGCCGAGGTCTCCCGGCCTGGGCGTAAAGCTCCCCCAGTCCATCGGGTATGTCTATCCAATTCTGGGTGGAGCTATCCTGCTTCAGGCACTCCGCCAGGAGCATCTCAGGCAGGGCGGCCAACCTCGATTCCCCCTCCTCTGGATCCCTGGGTGGGGGAAGAGGTTCAGGTAAATCGGGGAGGATATTGTACCAACGGCGGGGCATCTCCTCCACTCTCAGGTTAACCTGTCTCCTCATTGTTGTTGTCTCCTTACTTTGGAAGGTTTGCGCGACACTGCGCCGCCCTATAGTCTATCACCTTTTGGCGAGTTAGTCAAAAGGCCACTATTCGAAGTTCCGTCCTACCGACGAGATTTTCTGGGGCTGGGAAGACAAAATTAAGGGGATTTGACCTTTGCCTGAAAACTGCGGGGGGAATGGAAAGATGGGAAGAATGAGGATCTAAGCCAGCTTATGGAATGGTGCCGTCAGTCCGATGAAACCTGCTGTTTCTTTAACAGCGTCTCGATGTGGTAGTCGGCATCGAGATTCCCGCCAGTTGCTAAACGCGTTCGAGAGTTCATAATTCTCTCACTCCCTCCATTTCCAACTCCATGAACGCCTCCGCCACCTGCGGGTCAAAGTGCTTTTCCGCCTGCTCGCGGATGTACTCGGTCGCTTTCTCCTCCGGCCAGGCAGGGCGATAGGGCCGTCCCGAGAGCAGGGCGTCCCACACGTCCACCACGGCGAAGACGCGAGCCGCCAGAGGTATCTGTCTCCCTTTCAGCCCCCGCGGGTAGCCCGTGCCGTCCCACTTCTCGTGATGGTAGTAGGGGATGTCCAGCGCTGGACGCAAGTGGGCAATGGGCAAGAGCATTTCGTAGGCGTAAACGGGATGCTGGCGCATGATATCCCACTCCTCTTCGGTGAGCGGGCCAGGCTTGCGCAGGATGCTGTCGGGAATGCCTATCTTACCGATGTCGTGCAACAGTGCGCCTCGGCGCACGTGCACCAGTTCGGCCTCACTCATGCCCATGGCGCGGGCCAGGCGCAGGGTCATCTCGGTGACGCGCCGCGTGTGGCCCTCGGTCTCCATGTCGCGCAGCTCGAGGGCTTTGGCCCAGCCCTCTAAGGTAGTATCGTAGGCCAGAGACAGCTCAAAGTTGGAGCGCTGCAGGTTATCGAACAGGGTAGAGTTGTCTATGGCTATGGCCGCCTGTCCCGCCAGTGTCTCCAGAAAGTCCAGCCACTCCTGATCGGGGTCAATAGGGGCACGGTGGAAGACTTCCAGGACGCCTTTAACCTGGCCCTTGGCGATGAGGGGCACACCGTGGTAGGTGGTGAACCCCTCGTCTGCCAGCAGCAGGGAACGCCTGAGACCATCCTCTGCCTCAGCAAGATCGGGAACGCTGATGATGTGACGTTCCAGTGCAGCACGGCCGGCGTGGCCTTCACCCAACCGCAGGCGAGTATGTTGGAGAGCGGCCGAGCAGAAGCCGCGCCCGGCGGCGTATTCCAGGGCCTGGGTGTGTGGGTGTAGGAGCAGCACATCAGCGGCATCCACACCCAGTTGGGTAGTCACCTGATCGAGGATAACGTTGAAAGTTACGCGCAGGTCGGAACTGCCGCTGATGGCTATGTCTATTTCTCGCAAGGCGGTGAGGCGCTGCAATTGGCGTTGAATCCGCTCCTCCGCCCGCTTGCGCTCGGTGTCCGCCGCTTTCAATTCGGCGATCCGTTGACGCAGTTCTGTCAGTTCACTAACGAGCTGCTCTTTTGTCTTGTCTTCGTCTCTCACTATCGTGAACGTCCTTAAACAGGCAAGGTAAATCAACCCTCGGCCAGGACCTGCTCCGTTTCGGTCCATAGCAGGGTGATCTACCATCCGGGTCAATGGTAGGGTCAAAATTCGCCAGACTCCAGCCCTAAGGATATTGCCGAGGAGCGAGATTCTACTGCCAGAACACAGGCCTGACCGGCGACCGCAGAGGCGAGTAGGGCACCGCCACAGCCGCGGCAGGATAGGGTACCAGACTCTCTCGGCCCTTCAGCCATTCGCCCAACTGCGCAGCGAAGTCCTGGATAGATTCCGCCTTGACGCCCAGAACGACTTCCCGTTCCTCGTTGGTCAGGTCGAACTTGGTCAGGAGAGCGGGGCGCCTGCCGTTCAGCAAATCGTGGCAGAACCTGGGATCTGTCAGCGCGGTGCCAACCAGAGTATGGAGTGCCATTTGTGCCATTGATCAGTCTCCTGTAAGGGAAGAGGTGTCTCCCAGGGGCGTACGACTCCACCAGAGGGTAGCGGATCACGGCGACCACCACGTACCCAACCCGCTGATGGCTTTCGAATATGAGTTATTGTTGGGGAGAACCAGGCCCCTTTTCTATCGAATGAACGCGCTGGCTTAGGTGCCGCCAGCACCGTCTGGGCTGGCGTAAACCACAGAGCTGCCGGCCAGCAGCGTCAACGCCAGGGTCAGGCCGACCAACAGGACTCGGACCACCCGCGGGTCGGCGAGCTTCAGCAGACCAAATTGAATACGTGCTTTCATTTTCGTTACCTCCTTCGCTACTCCTTGAATTGATTATATTATACTCGATGGGGGTAGCCGGAAGGGTAGAAGCGGGACGACAAAAGGCACAGATTCGACGAGAATCCTACCCCTTCAAGGGATAGGATGAGGATGGAGCACGACAGGTGGGAATGTCAGGGGTAAGATGAGCTAATCGAGAGGCAACCCGTCGAGGATTCGGCGGTACAATGCGGTGGTCTCAGGAGAGGGGGGCGTGCCCAATTCGTGCTCCAGAATCTCCACGCAACGTTGGTACTGAGCGATGGCCTGGCTCTGCCGCCCGGAGAGGGCATAGGTGCGCATCAACTGGCGGTGAAACTTCTCCCGCAGGTCGTCCATCTCCAGCCCCCGGCGGAGCATCTGGATGGCCTGATGATACTGTCGCCGCGTCAGCAGCAGCCCGGCCAGCTCTTCCAGCGCCTCCAGGCACCGCTCCCGCAGTCTCTCACGAGTTAGCAAGCACCAATCGGTGTAGCAGTCCTCCAGGAAATCGCCCTGGTAGAGGGCGATGGCCTGCCGCAGCCGCTCCACCCGCCGCCCCGGCGCGGTCCCCTCCAACAGCCGCTCGAACTCGGCCACGTCGAACCAGTAGTCCAGATCCGGGTGGACCTGGTAGCAGCGGCCATCGAAGTAGATAGCCTCCTGCCCCAACGCGCGGTTGAGGCGAAACTTGGTAGTGTGGAAGGCAGTCTTCACCTTTGGGGCAGGCAACTCCGGCCAGAAGACGGCGGCGATCTGGTCCCGCGACTGGGGAGCGTGGGTGAGCAGGTAGAAGAGCAACTGGCGGGGCACTGCGCCCCACCATTCTGAGCCGGGAATCTCTTCCCCCTCGCGCTCCACACGCCCGCGGCCGAACCCAAAGATGCGCAGAGGCTCCTCCGCCCCGGCCTTAGAGAGGGATGTCTCTTCGAGTACTGCCTGGGCAGACTGCTCGAAAGCCCGTGCCCGGGCCAGCAACGCAGCCAACTCCTCACCGCCCATCCCCTGGGCGTGGGCGCGTTCCAGCAGGGGGAGGGCTCGCCGGCCCTCGACGACGAAGAGGAACTCCCGGCTATACGAGTCAACGGTGGTAAGAGCCTGTTGGAGGGTAGCAAGTGCTTCTGCCTCCCGGCCAGCCCGGAACAGCGCCCAGGCAGCGAAGAATTGGGTGCGGGCCAGTTCACTGCCCGCACCTATTCGCTCCAATCGCTCGCGGGCGCGGGCCAACTCCGCCAGCCCCACTTCCACTTCCCCCGCCTCGGCCCGCACCAGGCCCAGCGAGGCCCCGTACCGGCCGAGCTGGTACTCCGAGTTTTGCTGCTCCGCCCGCTCCATGGCCTGCTGGATGGCCGCCTGCGCCGGAGAGTAATCGCCTCGGCAGCGGTACACCAGCCCCAACGCCTCGCGGCCGTAGGCCGAGAGGAAAGCCTCGCCCAGCTCGTCGGCGATGGTCAGCCCCTCCTGACAAACCTCCGCCGCTTGTTCGAGTGCTCCCAGATCGCGGGTAAGCTCGCCCAGGCTGAGCAGTGTCAGAGCTTCGTTTCGCCGATGACCAGACCGGCGAGCCAGCTCCAGCGCCTCCTGGAAGAGACACAGCGCCTCGCCGTACTGGCCGGTCAGGTAGAGGGAGAAGCCCAGGTCATTGAGGGGGCCGGCCAACCTGGCAGGGTTGCCCAGCCGCCGCCGGATCGCCACGGCCTGCCGCTGGACGGCCACCGCCTCGGCCCAGCGCCCCTGCCGCCCCAGGCAGTCGGCCAGGTCGCTCTGGATAGAGGACTGTCCAAAGTCATCGCCCTGTTCCAGGGAATATGTGAACGCCTGCCGCAGATGGGCCTCCCCCTCCTCCAGCCGGCCCAGCGCCAGGTACGACCTTCCAACGATGCGATAAGCCTCATAGGCCACGGGCACGCCGCTCTCCTCGATCAGGGAGAGCACCTCCTGACCAAGAACCAGGGCTTCCCGGAACCGCCCTTGCTCCTGCCAGACGTGACAGCGATGCAGCAACGCGTAGGCCAGGCCGCGGTCATCCTCGCGGGCCTGGTAGCTACGCTCAGCGACCTCCGTCAGCGCCAGCGCCTCCTCCCACCGCCCCAGCATGTCGGCGGCGCGGGATTGAAACAGCAACAAGCGAGGCGCGTGCTCGCGCAGCGGGGCCGGGAGCGCCGCGCCCCACGCCATCAGCGTCTCCAGGCGGCCAGCATAGAACATGTCCTGGACTGTCGCCTCCATCACCCGCGCCGCGTCCTCGTGGGCGCCCACGGCCAGGTAGTGGTGCACGGCCTCCTCAGACCGCTCGTGCGCCTCAAACCAGCGGGCAGCAAGGCGGTGCAGTTCGATCCAGCGGGACTCCTCCTCCCGCCGCAGCCGCGCCTGCAGGTACTCCTGGAAGAGATGGTGGTAGCGATACCAGTCTCCCTCCAGCCGAGTAACGAAGAGGTTACGCTCTTCCAGCAGCGTCAGGAATTGTTCTGCCTCTTCCAGGCCCAGCGCCTCCTGGCACAGGGTCGGGCTGATCTCCTGAAGGGTAGAGGAAGCGGTGAGGAAGGACTGCAGGGGAGGCTCCTGGTAGGCGAAGACCTCCTGGGCCAGGTAATCGTACACCGGCTGATCGGAGGTGCGGGCCCGCACCAGGCCCTCCAGGATGCCCCGCCACATGGTGTGAGCGGTGAGCAGGAGGCCGGTGATCCAGCCCTCGGACTGGGTTGCTAACTCTTCGGCCTCCTTCTCGGGAAGGCGGAGGTTGTAGTTCTGCGCCAACAACGCCTGAATCTCGTCAGGACGGAAGCGCAGTTCCTCCTGGCCTAATCCGCCTATCTCTCCCCTGGCGGTGAGTTGGATGATGAAGGGCAACTCGGGCACGGTGCGGCTGGCGATGACCAGGAGAAACTGGTCGGTCTGATAAGTCAGGAGACGGGCCAGGACCTGGGCTACTTCGGTAGCCTTCCCCAGCCGATGGTAGTCGTCCAGTACCAGCACGAACCAGCGGGGGATGATGCCCACCATCTCGTTGATCAGCTCGTTGACCACGCTGGGCGCACCCTGGGTGAGGTCAGGGTTGGCTGCCAGGGCCTGGCGCGTGCGCTCGCCGAAGTCCGGGAAGCGGTGATGCAGGCTGAGGATCAGGTGCTCCAGAAAGACGCGGGGGTCGTGGTCGCTTTGGTCCAGCGCATACCAGCAGACAGGATGCTCCAGGTCGTGGGCGAAGTCCACCAGCAGGGTGGTCTTACCGTAGCCAGCGGGTGCAGAAACCAGCACGAGCTTGCGATCCACCATGTCGTACAGACGGTCGAGCAGCCGCTGGCGGGTCAGCACGTCCTCTCGCCGCTGGGGGAGCAATACTTTAGCGATGAGCGTGGAGGTGTTCATAACGGTCGCTCTCTACGGGGCTACACTCCCACCACGTTGATCAGATTCCTGTTTGGCAGCAAATATAGTATAGCAGATTTCTCCCCGTTTGGCAATGGCTAAAAACCAGCACATTCGTGGTCACTAACATGGGTCTGCAAATGGCCATCATCGCCTACCAGACCCTGCTGACCCAGGTTACGCCCAGGGAATCTCGAGGAGCCACCGTCGGCCTCGTCGGCACCGTGACCGGGGTCATCGGCGGCCTCGCACCGACAGTGGGGGCTTACCTGCGGGCCGCCTTCGGCTCGACAGCGCCCTTCTGGATAGCGCTGATAGCGGGCCTGGCTATGTCCATGGCTCTGCAAAAGCAAATATGACCGTCACTACCTCGGGCTCGGTCGGGAGACCTTCACCCATCGTGAGGGAATAAGTGGCTATTGCCGAGGATGTCCCACGGGGATGAGGTAGAGGAGCTCGTGGTCGGGGGGAAGGGAGAGGGCAGCCTGAATCTGGTCATCGTAAAAGGCGCCGATGGGCACCGCCCCCAGGCCCAGAGCCACGGCCTGGAGGAGGATATTCTGACAGGCGTGGCCGGCCTCCAGCTTGACGTAGCGCTCGGCCCGGCCACCGTATTTTCTGGCCGTCCGCTCGTATATCGCAGTGATCACGAAGACCGCCGGGGCATCTCGTATCGAGTCCTGCTTCAACCCCGCCTCCCAGAGCTTGAGGCGCAGATCATCCCGGGAGACGACGATCACCTTGTGCCCCTGGGGCACGTAGTGGTAGAGCCCGTTGGCCGTGGCCACGTAGACCTCCAGGGGATAGAGAGCCCCGGCCGAGGGAGCGGTCCGTCCACCCCAGCCGGCCGTTATCCCGTGAGCGGCCCACAGCAGTTGGGAAATCTCTTCCAGAGTAAGCTCCTGTCCGGTGAAGCTACGCACCGACCGCCGCCGGGCGAGGGTCTCCTCGAGAGAGACCTCCCCCTTCAGCCTGGGCTGGGGCAAAGCCATCTCCTGCGGTAACGGGGAGGCCACCACCTCTTTGACCTCCTCGATGCGAGGGCCACAGCCCCCCAGGCTGAGACTTACTACCATCATGAAAGCAAGCACTGCGTAACTAACAGATCGCATCTCTTCCTACCTCCTCTCACCAACAAGTTTCTCCCCAATCCGCGGCCACTATCATGATGTCCACCACAGTAATGATTCCATCACCGTCGAGGTCGTACATCGTATCCCAGTCAGGATCCGCGTCAGTAGTGTGCCACCGACTGGCTATCTCCATGATGTCCGCTATGTCCACGATGCAGTCGCGGTTGAAATCGTGGTCCGGAAAGTTCACCACGATGATAGAGGACATGGTGGCTATCGTCCCCACCGAGGCTTTGACGAACTCGGTGAAATAGGGGATGTTCAGGGTGCCTAGCTGGTCAGTGATCTTGTGATAATAGGGGGTAAAGTCATCAAAATCCTCGATGCCCAGGATAGCGCTGTAACCGTAGTCCCAAAAGGAGGCATGGTCACTGCGGTCGGTGGCGCCGGCAGTGATGATCTCAGGGACGAGGTCAATGTCGTAAGTGTTCACCACGTCGGCGAACAGGTTGGCGATGGCGATGGAACCGGCCCTGGTGCTGGCGTGAAGCTCGATGATGGGCTCATCATCGGAGTCGTAGGCGATCATGTCCAGATTGAGCACACCCAGGATATTGTCGCCCTCGTAATAAGCATTCTGGGCGTAGTAGTAGCTGCCGATGAGCCCCTGCTCTTCCCCGGTAAAGGTAACGAAGCGGACGGTGTAGTCAAAGTCGTATTGGCTGAGGATGTCGGCAGCGATCATCACCGCCGTTACGCCGCTGGCGTTATCATCAGCACCTGGAGCATTTGTCAATGATGTTTGGTGCGTTTCCGATCTGCTATCCACGTGAGCACAAACGATGTAGATGTCATCGGGATCGGTGAGGCCCGGCTTGGTGGCCACCACGTTGCGCCAGTCGTAACCCGACCAGTTGTAATAATGATATTCCACCTCCAGGCCCAGGTTCTGGAAGTGCTCATAAACGAACTGGGTGGCCTTCTTGATGGGTGTGCCGCTCTTGGAGTAACGGGTTCTGATGGTGTAGGGCTGTCCTCCGATGGTGACCTGGTTTTCGCCGCTGAGATTGCCATCGTAGAGATAAACGGTAGCCGAATTAACCTGGGCGATCATCTCCGCGATGAGTGGGTCGGGCTCGCCCAGAGATTCGTAGGCCACGCCCTCGACCCTGGGGCTCAGGCGGATGGGACTATCGGGCAGCCACCTGATCTTCACGCCCAGAGCAGGCAACTTCTCCGCCTCGTCCGCTGGAGCCCGAATCAGGGCTCGGAGGCCATCAAAGTAGAGAAGCCGGCCGTGTCGGGCGATCAGGGACAACTGGTCGGCCTGGCGAGGATAGACCAGATAGTACTCCCCTGGGGCGAACTTCTCATCCAGGACGTGGTAGCTCAAGCCCTGGCTCGCCAGGAAGTCCAGGTCGTCTTCCGTGGCCTCGGCGATGAGGTAATCCTCGTCCTCGGTGGTGAGATGGGCATACACGGCCAGCCCACGAGCTTCTACCTGCTGGAGATCACCCTCCGCCTTCAGGTCTATCTTGACCAGGGCGGATACCGGCAGCGGGTTCTGAGACATGGCGGAACTGCCGCCGGCGATGAACACAGCGATGAGGAACACGCTCCAGACCACTGCCAGCTTCTTACTCAATTGGTCTCCTTTCACGTTTGACGTTTCACGTTTCACGCCTACGGCGCATACCTGAACGGATGCCGAGCTGCCTCTTTCTCGTTGAGCAGCTCTTCGAGAGTGGGCCGGCCCTCGATGGCCTTGCGGATGGCGGCGCGCATGGCCTTGTAGTTGTTGAACTCGATGCGCTTGCGGTTGGCGGCGGCAGGGTGGACGAAGACGTTGGCGATCATGGCCAGGTCGTCGAGAGCTCCCTCCGGGAGGCTGCCGTCCTCGATGCTGGCTTCAATGGCCAGGCTGATGCCTCGCGCGGCATCGTCGTAGACGTGGCCGGCCTGCTTTTTGGTGCGCACGGTCACTGTCGGCACCAGCAGCGTGCGCGGGCGCTCGCTGATGATGCGCAGTTCGTGCGCAGGCCGGGGCTCCCCCAACGCCCTGGCGATGGCCTTCCCCACTGGCCCCTCTTTGACGCCTAATAACAGGTCAATGTGAGCGATCTCGAAGAAGGGCGGCCCGGAGAACCCCTCGCCGACACGCAAGGTAAAGTCCTCCACCTGGCGCGGCGTCTGAGGTGTGGCGAAGAACCGGGTCTTCACCAGCCTGCCCTGGCCCAGGTCGTACTGGACTTCCGCCCGCGGAATCTTGCCCAGGCCCTCCAACTGAACGCGCAGTTCCTCGTAGTCCTCGCGCTCGAATTCGCCGCCGGGCATGATGGGATGGCGGGAGTTGCCCATCTCCAGGCCCATCATCCGCAGGCCCTCTTTGACCGCCTGGGTTGCCCCTTTGCGCATGATGATGCGCACCAGCTTCTGCACCCGGGCCTGCCAATCCTGAGCCATGATCAGATCCCCCTCCTGTACAGCGGAGTAGATCTTCTGCCAGATGTCGGGGATCAGGTTGGCGCTGGCCAGGATAGCCCCGTCGGCGCCGGCGGCCAGGGCAGCCACCACGATCTCGTCGTGGCCGCAGAAGATGCCGACCTGCCCTTTGATCTTCTCGAACAGGGCCATCAGGAAGGGCGCGTCGCCGCTGGAGTCCTTGATGCCCACCACGTTGTCCAGGTAGGCCATCCCCTCCGCCGTCCACCACTGGAAGTGGGTGCCGGCGCACTGGGGGATGTTGTACAGGATGATGGGCAGGCCGACCTCGTTGACCGCTTCGTAGTGCTCGTAGACCTCGTTGAAGGTGGGCTTGAAGTAGAAGGGGGCCACCACCAGGGCGGCCGTGGCTCCGGCGTCTTTGGCGTATTGCGTCAGGGCCACGGTGTCCCTGGTGCTGGCGCAGCCCGTGCCGGCCACCACCGGCACCCGGCCCCCCACCTCGTCCACGGCGATGTCAATCACCCGCCGCTTCTCCGCCTCAGTGAGGTACACGAACTCGCCGGTAGTGCCCGCCGGCACCACCCCGTCCACGTGGGGCAGAACGTGGCGGATCAGCATCCTAAACGCCTCCTCGTCCACCCGGTCATCCCTGGTGAAGGGCGTCGCCAGGGCCGGGAAGATGCCTTTGAACCACTCGGGTTTCTTGGACATGGATTCTCCTCATTTTCTATAAGCTGCCACGAAGCGGGCGATGCTGCGGTCGTAGGTTCGCTCCACCTCCGGCGGGAACAGGCAGCCGGGTAGCTCGCCGTATTTCTTGTGGTACATGATGCACTCACAGCACAGCCCCTTGCGACTGCAAGGCTCGTAGGTGCAGGTGCACTTGGCCAGGTTCGTTTCTTGCGTGCATTCTCTCATAATGTCACCTCCATCTTTGTGAATAGTCGTGGAAAGGCCGTTTTCACGTTTCACGTTTTACGCATCACGTAGGCCTCTTGCTCAAACACGCAGCAATCTGTCAATCGGGTTTCTTTTCCGTAGGCATCCCCTCACCCACGCATCCGCCGCCAGTCGTCCCACAGGATGCGCAGCCGCACCGCCAGCCGCTTACGATCCAGGATGAGAGCCAGGAGGCCCCAGGACAGCCAGGCCAGGCCCAAGGCGGGCACTTCCATCAAAGCCACCAGCGGCATCTGGAGGACGAGCGGTGCTTCCAGCAGCGTGGCCAGCGCAGGGGAGCGGAAACGGTAGATCAGGCCGGCCGAGACGGTGAGATAGGCCAGGCAAAACCACCACGAGACGAAACCGATGGCCGTCATGTAGAGGAAGCCAGCCACCACCATAAAGGCATCAACCGTGCGATCGTGCCTGCTGATCAAGGTCTTTTGGCCTGCTGGAGCACGTCTGGCCAGGTGTCCATCCACCGTGTCGGCCGTCCAGCCCAGCAAGGTGGCGATTTGCACCATATTCAGCGCGCCGCGTCCCCAGGGAATGCCGATGCCCACGATGCCCGCCGCGATCACCAGCCGCGAGGCAGTGAGGGCGTCGGCCAGGACTTGCATCAAGCTCCGTTTGTTATCCATATGTCTATCAAACTCTATTTGACAAATTCGGCCAATTGTGCTAAAGTATTAATAGCAAAGTTAGCTAACATATCAAACTCTAGGAAGCCAATGAACGAGAAGCCAGCTCTAAAATTTATCCTTTCCACCCAGGCGCAGAACAACTTCGGTCGCCTGCTCGACGACGTGTCGGAAAACAACACACGGTACGTGGTCAAGCGGTTCGGTCATCCCAAGGTAGCACTCATCAGCCTGGACGATTTCGAGCGCCTGCTGGCCAGCGAGGCCGAGGGCGAGAAGTACCTGCGCATCCTCCGCGAGAGCCGACCGGAGTACACCCTGGGAGAAACGATTGAATAGGAACATCTATCAGGAAAGGTGAGCCGCCATGAGCCGGAGAACGCATTTCTTCACTCAACCTACCCTGCCCTCCCTCAATATCCCGCTGTTTCCAAGCACCAGATACCAGGGAAGCAAGTTGAAACTGCTGGACTGGATTTGGGCCAACATTCGAGACCTACCATTTGACACCGCCCTGGACGCTTTTGGGGGCACGGGTTGCGTGAGCCACCTGCTCAAGAGCAAAGGCAAGCAGGTTGCGTATAACGACGTACTCGAATTCAACTACATCATCGGCCTGGCACTCATCGAGAATGACGCAACCACGCTGTCCGAAGAAGACGTCGCTTTCCTGCTCACCAGACACGAGAGCCTTCGTTACCCCACTTTCATCCAGGACACTTTTTACGACATCTATTTCACTGACGACGAAAACCGATGGCTGGATATGGTCATCACTAACATCGGGAATCTGAATGATGAGTACAAGCGGGCCATCGCGTACTTCGCCCTGTTTCAGGCTTGTATCATTAAACGCCCCTACAATCTCTTCCATCGCAAGAATCTCTACATGCGCACCTCCGACGTCCAGCGTAGCTTCGGCAACAAGACCACCTGGGACACGCCTTTTGACGTGTGGTTTAGACAGTTCGTGGCCGAAGCTAACGGCTGCATCTTCAGCAACGGGCGGCAAAACGTGGCCATGAACTGCGATGCCTTTGAGATTCCTGGACAGTATGATCTGGTCTACATTGATACCCCCTACATCTCAGATAAGGGCGTGGGGGTAGACTATCTGCACTTCTACCACTTTCTAGAGGGGATCGTGGATTACGACAACTGGGCCCGCAGGATAGACTACCGGAGCAAACATCGCAAGCTCAAACAAAAGAAGTCTGTATGGACCGATAAGAACCGTATCCACGACGCCTTTGATAGATTATTTGAGAAGTTCCAGGACAGCATCTTGGTAGTGTCCTACCGCGACCAGGGCATCCCCTCGCCAGACGAGCTTCTCACCCTGCTCCGAAAGCACAAAGGGAACGTGGTAGAGGTTAACGGCACAGACTATAAGTACGTGCTAAGCAACGGAAGCTCCAGGGAATTGCTATTCATCGCTCAGTAATTGCGCCAGTATTCCAGGAACTCCTTCTGTGAACCGAACTCGCCGCGTCCTGCTTTCAAGTCCTCTATTTTAGTGATCGAACGCATGTGCTTGGTGGTGCCACTGCCTGTTTGGCGTGAGGCGATACGCCACTTCTCCTGAACAATTACGTCAACGTCGGTGATGCGGAACTTCTCTTCCACCAGGTCACCGATTTTCTCCTCATAAGTCTCGAACTCGTAACACAACCCGACGATCCAATGCTGGGCATAGTCGCCGTAGGGATAACGGATAGTGCCCACCTTCTTGTTCGGGGTGCGGAAGTAACCGAGATAGGTGCCGATGGTGAAACCGCCAATAGTGTTGACGCTCTTCTTGCGGGAAGTCTTGACATCAATGGCTATCTTCCCTTCGAATCCGGGGATGTCACGGAGCGTGATGTCGGGGTACTCCCTCCCGCCGCCCTCCTCCAGGACGCAATGGTATTTCCGAGCAAGGGGCTTGATTCTCTCAACCACCAACTGCTCGAAGATAGCTGAGATGGCCCTGCTGTCGGACGGCACGTCATCACGCTCTGATCCTCCAGGAGCAGGCCCACAACTTCCCACTTGAAGCCTTCCAGTAACTACTCAGGCTGTCATTGCGAGGAGGCGGTTTTTGCCGACGAAGCAATCTCCAATTCGCAAGTTGGGGATTGCTTCGCAAAAAACGCTCGCAATGACAACAGGGGCTGAGTAGTTACGCCTTCCAGTAGTTCCTCCAAATCCGCCCTGACGTTATACATATGCCACACTCCTTGCGCGTTCACGTAGGCCTCGCACTCTCTCCGACCATACCT